>Ga0181520_10007374_pt1 | contig 16236 bp, 15 predicted proteins | sample PEATcosm2014_Bin_29_FD_132451 | JGI IMG/M metagenome (GOLD analysis project Ga0181520, IMG submission 132451) | Peatland microbial communities from MTU Mesocosm Facility, Houghton, MI, USA - PEATcosm2014_Bin02_30_metaG | ecosystem: Environmental > Terrestrial > Soil > Wetlands > Peat | place...
TCGCCAACGAAAACCACAAATTGTATAAACTTTTCCCAGCCGGACAATGAGTCTGAAATGACCTGCTTACTCAGACCCCTTCGGTGTCTTTTTTCAATGAGTCAACGGGGAATCAGCATAGCAGGTGATTGAGGTGCGTCCGAGCTCCCATGTGGAGCCGCTGGGCGATCCATTTTACCGTAAAAGGGGCAGGCCTGGGAAATTGTTATTCAGCCATATTTTACGGCGGTGGTTTCCGGCTTTCGACCGGGCTTGACTGGCTGCGGACTTCACCTTGAAGGCATTTAGGCCGGGCAAACTGACTACGGACGTGAGGGGGGGCGGTCCCGCATAAGCGTATTTTTCCGGCTAATATCGCTTCGCGTAAACAGGATCAAACCATGAAATTTCCCACCAACAAGGTGTTCTCATCGAACACGCACAAAGCCATTAACGGTGACGAAACAAATCCGAATTCCCGAATTCCACTGCGGAGCATTGCGCGGAATCAGAGACGGAAGGCGGCGCGCACGGAGTCACGCGCCCTGCCCAGATTGTCGGTCATCCGGGCAGTCCCACAAAAATTGCGGAAATTATTCCGCAGGCGGTTGTACCGGGGGCGCGTGTTTGGCAGGAATCTCCTCGGACGCCTTGACCATTTCGGCCAGCATATTTCTAAATTCCGCCAGACCGGTGGCCGGGATGATAATGGAATTGCGTTTGCCGCCCGTTTCTTCAGTGATGCGCAAAAGACGTCCGCGGTTGTTTTCTTTGAGAAAAAGGGCGAAGGTCTTGCGTTCAATCTGAACGAGGCTGGATTTGAGCGTGTCTTCGGGCACTTGCGGCCGCGGTGGCATCGGGTCCCAAGTTGAGGGTGGACGGTGAGGTTGCGGCGTGGGTTGAGACCAGCGCCCATAAGGTTCAGAACGTTCGTATAAAGGCATAAATCCTAATCAGTATAAAGATTGAACTCCGGAAACGCCGGTGGCGCAAGAAAATACTGACGGGAAGCCCAACGAATTTTCCTTATTATCCCGTGATTAAAACTCATAGTCCGGCTCTCCGCCGCCCCCTCGTAAAAGCGACGAAAGGTCAATGTCAAGTCGCAGCCAGATGATTTCGCTAAAATTTTACATTGATTGGCGGGACAGACGCGTTTAAGTGTTGTGCGGTCTTATGTTTGAAAATATTGGAGATATTGTCCTCCTCTTCTGGCGCACGCTGCTGGCATTGCCGCAGGCGTGGCGTCAGCGGCAGAAGGTCTTTGAACAGTTTTTTGAGATCGGCAATGCCAGTTTGCTGATGGTTTGCATGTTGTCGTTCTTCATCGGCGGCGTCATTGCCCTGAATTTCGGTCCGGCCCTGGTGGAGCGGAGCCTGGCCAATGCCGTCGGCGGGGTCGTCGGCCTGGCCATTGCCAAGGAACTCGCCCCGGTGATGATGGCCATTCTCATTGCCGGACGCATTGGTTCGGCCATGGCGGCGGAAATCGGCTCGATGCGCGTTTATCAGGAAATTGATGCGTTGCGCACCATGAACATCAATCCAATCCATTATCTGGTTTTGCCGCGGGTCATCGCCATTGCGGCGGCCTTGCCGCTGCTGGTGGTGTTTTCCATTCTCGTGGGCTGGTTCGGTGGCGCGGTGGTGGCGGATATGAACAGCCACATGGAAATTCCGTTTAAGGCATTTTTCTCGGATTTGAAGGATCTGGTGGTGTTTAAGGACGTGGCCAACGGGGTGTTCAAAAGCTTTTGTTTTGCCATCATTGTCGGCGTGGTCTCGTGTCATCAGGGGCTGACAACCATCGGCGGTCCGCGGGGCATTGGCCGCTCGGTCACCAAGGCCGTGGTCAATTCCATCGTGCTGATCGTGGTCTTTGACTATCTCCTCACCCGCTTCCTGATGCAATGAACAGCCCGACAAACAGTTCGAACAACCAGGCCGCCGGGGTCAGTCTCGTGGTGAAGGGGCTGCACAAGAGTTTCGGCGGACAAAAAGTGCTGGACGGCATTGATCTGGAAGTCCGGCCCGGTGAAATTTTTGTCATCATGGGGCCCAGCGGCAGCGGCAAGAGCGTGCTGCTCAAGCATCTGATCGGCCTGGAAACCCCCGACGCCGGCGAAATCCTCATCAACGGCGAACCGGTTGGCTCGCCGGAAATCGCCGCGAAATACCGCATGGCGCTGGTGTTCCAGTCCGGGGCGCTGCTCAATTCGCTGACCGTGGGCGAGAACGTGGGGCTTTACCTCACCGAACACCGCCTGAAGCCGCCGGCGGAAATTGATAGAATCGTCTCCGAAAAGCTGGAGGACGTCGGCCTCAAGGATGTGATGGATAAAATGCCGTCCGAACTTTCCGGCGGCATGAAAAAGCGGGTGGCCATCGCCCGCGCGCTGGTCATTGAGCCGCAGATGATTTTATATGATGAACCCACGAGCGAACTGGACCCCGTCTCGTCCGTCATCATCGGGAACGAAATCTTGAACCTGAAGCGCCGCATCCGCGTCACTTCGCTGGTGGTGTCGCACGACCGGGACCTGGCCTTTGGCGTGGCGGACCGGATTGCGGTGATTGCGGAGGGAAAAATTCTGACCATTGGGACGCCGGACGAGGTCAAAAACTTCAAGGACCCGCAGGTGCAAAATTTTCTGCACGCGGATTTCAAACGCGAAAGCTAAATCATTACGTTTATGAAAAACTCACTCGAAACCAAACTGGGTATTTTTGTCTTTCTGGCGGTGCTCGCCGCGTGGGCGATTGTGGAAACCCTCGGCAGCGCCGACTTTTTCCACCACGGCTATCATGTCAGCGCCTTGTTCAACACCGTGCAGGATTTGAAGCAGGGCGACCGCGTGAAAATGGCCGGCGTGGAGATTGGCCGCGTGGAAGACATCCAGCTCACCGACACCAAGGTCAAGGTCATCATGAAATTGCGGGATACCGCGCTGGTCAAGACCGACAGCAAGGCCGCCGTGAAATTCACCGGCCTGATGGGCCAGAATTTTGTCGCCATAGATTTTGGTTCGCCGGACGCCGCCCGCGCCAAGGACGGCACCGAACTGGCCACCTATGAGCAGCCGGACTTGAACGCCGTGATGAGCAAACTGGATTCGGCCGTGGACGGTATTCAGAGCATGACCAAAACCTTCGCGAGCGACGACATCCACAATTTGTTCGGTCCGCTGGGTGATTTTTTCAAGAGCCACAAGGACGAGCTGGGGGCGACCATTGAAAATATCACGAACATCACCGGCAAGATCGCCTCCGGGCAGGGCACCGTGGGCAAGTTGATTTACGAAGACACGCTGTATGCCTCGGCGATGACCACCGTGACCAACCTCCAAAGCGCCTCCGCGGCCGCCAACGACATGATTGGCTCCATTACGCTCGTGGTCACCAATGCCAGCGCCGGCAAGGGCACGCTCGGCAAGCTGCTCACCGACGATACGCTGTATTATGCGACGACCAGCTCCATGACCAATCTGAACCAGATCCTGTTCAAGATCAACCAGGGCAACGGCACCATCGCCAAGCTGGTCAATGACCAGGAATTTTACAAGAACGCCAAGCTTTCGCTGCAGAAACTCGACAAGGCCGCCGACGGCCTGGAAGACCAGGGCCCGTTGAGCGTCATCGGGATTCTGGCGGGGCCGCTGGGATTGTAGGAGGGGGGCCTGTCCTGCGCTTTATTTTTTTGCCCGTATTAATTTCGCCGCCGCCGCATGGGCGAGGATCACGTCCGGACTGCGTTGCAACGCCTCGTCGTAGTGCCGCGAAAACCCTTCGCCGTCCGGCGTGGCCACGAGCAGTTTTCCGGCCTGTTGCACCAGCGCCTCCACCCCGTCCGCCGTCAGCGGTTCCTTCGCGTCAAGCAGGACATCCATGGCGGCAACCAGTTGGGTCACGGGCGCCAGCCAGGCGAACCACGGGTCGTTGGTGAGCAGGTGCAGAAATTGATACGGCGATGAAATCTGCCCGAAAGCCGCTTCATAACTGATGCGCTCCGAATCCAGCAAGGCCTTGTGCAGATGAAGCAGCGCCTCACGCAAGGCGGTCAGACGCTGGCGCACGTCCGCCGGTTCCAATCCGGCCTGGCCGGTGGCTTTCATTTTTTCCATGCGCGAAACATACAACCCAACTCCCTGGCTGGCAAAAAAAACGTGGGCGGGGACCGCGGTGGCGACGGGGCGCCCCCCGGCGCAGGTCAATCAGTGCGCGGCGCCCTGCCGCACGCGTTCTTTTTTATCTTCGAGTTCGGCCTGAAGTTTTTTGCGGTCGGTGGCGAGCTGGTCGCGGAGGGCGGTGTCCTTTTCCGCATCCCCGGCGGCCGCGGCCATCTCACTTTTAAGCGTGATTTCGCGCGCGGCAATTTTGGCGGCGTATTGCGAATCCAGTTCGGCGAGTTCCTTTTTCTGCGCGTCGGAAAGTTTCACCGTGGGCGCGGTCTTGTTCAGGCGCTCCATTGCAAGTTCGTAGGCGGATTTCATTTTCACATTCTAGCTGGCAGCACGGCTCAACCACCAACCTTTTTCTTCCACGGTTGTTCGGGAAACTGGTACGGCATGCGGATGACTTTGACCGCCGGCGGTTTGGGTTTGGCCATCTGCATTTCCGGGTCGTCGCCTGGTTTCGGATCGGGCCCGTTGGCTTGGGCGGCGGCGTTTTCAGCCCGCCAGCCGGCAATGCGCGCCTGCAGGCCGTGATGCTCGGCGGTGACCTTGTCGCCAGACTTCATGTAAAACAGCGAGAGGTTGGTATGGACCAGTTGTTCCTTGGGCCGCAATTTTTCCGCCTGGTGGCCTTCGGCAATGGCGGCGGCAAAATCGCCGAGCCGGTAATACGCCATGCCGAGCGCCAGTTGCGCGTCAAAATAGGCGGGGTCCTGGGCGAGCACCTGTTTCAACTTTTCCACGGCGGCGGCAAAATCGCCCCGGCTGAAATCGTACATCGCGGCATCATGTTGTTCCTGCAAAGTCATGTCTGATTGCACGCTAACCTACGGGGCGACGGGTGACAAGTGACGGGTGGGGGAGGGGGGTGGAATTTGACGGGGCGCGGAACGACGCAGTCGAAGTCCAACGCCAAGGCGCCAGAAAGCAACCCGGCTGGGCGGGCGGGACGCCTGTCCTACTATGCGCTTACCCGCTCATATTGACCCCGCCGTATATAAACATCTCTAATTTACATATTTTGGCAGGCTTTTGCCAATATGTGTCATTTTATAACCTGCTGATTCCCAGCAAGATAAATATGTCATTAGAATTTGACACGGTTGGCAGAAGTCGCTTACTGTATCACGGCAATGGTGTCGCGCTGAAAGGTTCCATTTCAGCCGCCAAACCCACCTTGCGTGGCGGTTAACTTTTAATTCGAAGTTTCATGAGTGATACAGTGACAGGTGCGCCGACGACCGGTGGCGCGAACAAAGTCTCCCGGATCAGCGAAGCGGTCATCCGCATCGCCGGCAATTCGCAGGATGGCATCCAGGCCATCGGCGGTTTTCTGGCGCGGCTGGCCGGCCGCAGCGAGCAGGAAGTCATGACGTTCATGACCATTCCTTCCACCATTTCCGGCGGGCCGTCCATTTTTCAGGTGCGCATTGGCAGCGGCGAGGTGCTGACTGCCGGCGATGATGCCGATGTGCTGCTGGCGTTTTACCAGCACAGCTACGAGGGCCACATCAATTCCCTCAAGAAGAAGGGCATCGTGCTCTATGACGCGGACCATGTGCAGCCCAAGCCGGAGTGGGAATCGGAATATCATCATGTGGGCATCCCAATTTCTTCGCTGACCGTCGAGGCCATTGGCGGCACGGCCAAGGACAAGGGCAAAAATATTTATGCGCTGGGCCTGATTGCGAAGATGTTTGACCTGAACATTCCCAAGCTCGAAAAGCTGGTTGGCGAACGGTTCACGGGCAAGGACCCGAGCGTGTTGAACAACGCGCTGGCAGCGTTCCACGCGGGCTATGCCAATTCGCCCACCAATCTGCTGGAGACGTTCCAGTTCACCGACAGCCAGAAGAAGGGCGCCCAGCAGGTGGTGATGAACGGCAATGAAGCCGTGGCCTACGGGCTGATCGCCGCGGGCGTGCGTTTCGGCGCGGCGTATCCCATCACGCCGTGGACGGACATCATGGAAATCCTGCGCCGCGAACTCCCCAAATACGGCGGCTCGTTTATCCAGTGCGAAGATGAAATTGCTTCGATCTCGATGGCGCTGGGGGCGAGCTTTGCCGGTCGCGTGGCGGTGACCGGTTCGAGCGGCCCGGGCATTTCGCTCAAGACCGAGGCCCTCGGCTGGGCGGTCATGGCGGAAATGCCGCTGGTGGTCATCAACGTCCAGCGCGGCGGCCCTTCGACGGGCATGCCCACGAACATTGAGCAGTCCGACCTGAACATTGGCCTCAACGGCGGACACGGCGACGCGCCGCGCGTGGTGCTCGCGCCGGCCAATGTGGAGGATTGTTTTTACATGGCCATTGAGGCCGTGAACATTGCCCGCAAATACAGCGTGCCGGTGATGTTCCTCACCGACCAGGGCATTGCCACGCGCATTGAGGCGTTTTCCGAACCCGACCTGGAAAAGGTCTGCCAGGACATCACGCCGGATCTCACGCCGGTGCCCATGCACAAGGCCTATGATTTGGCGGCAAAAGACGGCATCACCCACCACGTGAAGCCCGGCACGCAGATTCTTGACGGCCGCTACCCCATTGCCACCGGCCTGGAACATGACGAATTCGGCCATCCGACGGGTTCGCCCAAGCTGCACATGCAGATGACGGCCAAACGCCGCAAAAAATTGCAGGCGCTCGGCGCAACCCTGCCGCTGCCGAAAATTTACGGGCCGCCCGAAGGCAACGTTTTGCTGGTGGGCTGGGGTTCCACGGAAGGTCCGAACCGCGAAGCCGTGGACCGCTCGCGCGCCGCCGGCGACAGCGTGTCCTCGGTTCATCTGCGGCACATCAACCCGCTGCCCAACGGCCTGGAAAATATTTTCTCCGGTTTTAACCACATTTTCGTCGTGGAAATGAACGACGAGGGCCTGTATGGGTACGGCCAGCTCGCGGCGGTGCTGCGCGCCCGCTATTGCGACGCGAAAATTCAGGGGATCAACAAGACCGACGGCCTCACCTGGAAGGTTAAAGAAATCATCGAGCTCATTAAAACCAAGCTGCGCAAATAATTTTTAATTTTCACTTACCCCCAATTTATGAGCCAGACTTTGACTGACAATCCCGTGGTCACCATCAACGCCCCGCAGCCCGCCACCGGCGAGCGCAAGGGGCTGACCAAAAAGGAAATCGCCGCCGACCATCCGACGTGGTGTCCCGGCTGCGGCGACTTTTCAATTCTCGCGCTGTATTTCAAGCTGATTGAAAAGCGCCGGCTGTACCATGAGAAAATCACCACCATTTCCGGCATCGGCTGTTCCAGCCGGTTTCCGTATTTCGTGCAGGCCCATGGCGCGCACTTTCTGCATGGCCGCGCGCTGCCGTTTGCCAGCGGCGTTTCCCTGTCCCGCCCGGACTTGCACGTCTTCGCCTTCAGCGGCGACGGCGATGCGTTCTCCATCGGCGGCAATCATTTCACCCACACCGCGCGCAAAAACGTCAAGATGACGCTGGTGGTCATGGACAACCAGGTTTACGGTTTGACGAAAAAACAGACTTCGCCCACGTCGCCGCTGGGCTTCAAAAGCAAGACCGACACCTGGGGCGCGGTGGATTATCCCATCAACCCGGCCAAACAGGCCATCGCGGTGGGCGCCACGTTTGTCGCGCGCACTTCGGCCTCGAATCCGAACCACGTGCTGCAGACGATGGAAGCGGCGATGGACCACGACGGTTTCGGCTTTGTGCATTGCCTGAGCGAATGCGTGGAATTTTATGAAGGCGCGTTCGACGCGGCGAATCCGCGCAAGGGTGGCGTGTTCAACGAAGTTCCGAAAACGCACGACGTGACGGACGAACTGGCGGCCTACAAGCTGGCCAGCGCGGATTTTCCCGGCAACTTCGGCATCCTGTACAAGGTCAAAAAGCCGACGAAAAACGCGCGGGAAATGGAAATTAACAAGAACGCCCAGAGCAAATTTACCGGCCTGAAAGACTGGCAGATTCTGCAAAAAACCTTCGAACGGATGAAATAGACCCGTTTACGAATTACGATCTGCGACTTACGAGTCCTGCGCCGGCGGGACTCGTAATTTTTTTGTGGCGCGGGACTCGTAAATCGTAAATCGTAATCGCCGATGCCAATTTACGAATTTGCCTGTCCGAAGTGCCGGCGGATTTTCAACTTCCTCTCGAAGCGTGTGAATCCCGACCGCCAGCCCGTCTGCCCCAAATGCGGCAACAAAAAAATGGCGAAACAGATGAGCCAGTTTGCCCTGACCAAAGGTTTAACGGAAGCAGCGGCGAAAGGTGATATGGCCGGTGACGATGCGGCCATGCCGAATTTCGACGATCCCCGCGTGGCCCGCGCCATGGCTGAAATGGAACGCGACCTGGCGCAGCTCGACGAAAACAATCCCCGGCACATGGCGCATTTGATAAAAAAAATGAAGAACCTCATGCCGGCCGGTTCCATGCCCAAGGAACTGGACGTGGCCATCAAGCGGCTGGAAGCCGGCGAAGACCCGGAGAAAATCGAGGCCGACATGGGCGACGTTCTGGGTGATTTCATGGGCGGCCCCGAAGGCGGCGCAGGCGGCGGCGGCGGTTTTACCCACGACAGCGGATTGTATGATTTTTGAGGTTCCGTGGCCGCTTTCATGAGACGCCCCAACAACCGGAAATATGGCCCACATTCACGAAAAAATAGATTTCACCGTGGCGATTTTTATCGTCCATGACCGCAAAGTTTTGCTCATCCACCATCGCAAGCTGGACAAATGGCTGCCGCTGGGCGGGCATATCGAGCTGGACGAAGATCCGGAGCAGGCCGCGCTCCGCGAAGCGAAGGAAGAAAGCGGGCTGGAGGTGGAGTTGCTGGGGGAACGTCCGCCCACGACCTCTCCCGGCACCCGCGCGCTCATCGGGCCGAGATTTCTGGACATCCATCGCATCACCGACACGCATGAGCACATTGGCATGATTTATTGGGCCCGGCCCAAAAACGGAAAGCTCACGCTCGCCGCCGCGGAACATCACGATATTCGCTGGTGCGCGCCGGGGGATTTGGAAAAGCTTTCGCCCCCGATGAGCGGGGCGGTGAAATGGTATTGCCGGGCGGCCATCGAGGAGATTTCGCGCGCGTGAGCCCCGCCAATAAATTTCGCTTTCTCTGTTACACAATCGAAGGCATCAACTCCTTCGCGACGGTAATTTATTTCAGCTACCTCTATTTTTTCTTCCACGACCGTTTCGGTTTCAACGACCGGCAAAACCTTGTCCTGGCAGCGGTGCTCGGCCTGGTTTACACGGTGGCCGCATGGCAGGCGGGGCGGTTCGCCCAGCGCTGCGGTTATTTCACCGCGCTCAAGGTGGGTTTTGGCATGCTGGCCACCGGCCTGGCGGTGGGTTCGCAGTTGCATTCCGTGGCCGGGGAAATTGCCGTGGCCGGCTTTGCCAATGCCGGCGTGTGTTTTATCTGGCCCACGCTGGAGGCGCTCGTCAGCGAGGGCGACACGCCGGAACATGTGCCCCACGCGGTGGGCCTTTACAACATCACCTGGGCATTAACCAACGCGGCGGCGTTTTTCATCGGCGGCACAATCATCAAGAAACTTGGTTACGAAGGTATGTTCGGCCTGTCGCTGGGGTTGACGGTTATTCAATTTGGGCTGGTCTTCTGGCTTGAAAAAATCCATCCGGACGAGCTTCGCGCCCGGGCGGCCGAAGTGCCGGCGGCAGGCGTGCCACCGCAACCGGCGCTGGCGCGGGCGAAGAATTTTCAGCGCATGGCGTGGCTGGCGAACCCGTCAGCCTACATTGCCATCAACACCCTCATTGCCATGCTGCCGGGCATTGCGGCCAAATTCCAGATCTCCACCATGCTGGCGGGCTTTACGCTTTCGCTCTGGTGTTTCGCGCGGTTCTTTACCTTTATCGTGCTCTGGCGCTGGACGGCGTGGCACTATCGCTTCCGCTGGCTGGTGACGGCGTTTGCGTTCCTCATCGTTTCATTTGCGACGATTTTGGTGGCCCCCAACCTGGCGGCGGTCCTGGCGGCGCAAGTTGTTTTTGGCGTATGTATCGGCCTGATTTACTACTCGTCGCTGTTTTATGCGCTGGACGCCAGTGACACAAAAGGCGAGCAGGGCGGCATCCATGAAGCCGCGATTGGAGCGGGCAACTGTCTGGGGCCGGGCATAGGCGCGGCGGCGTTGTGGCTGGCCCCGGGAAATGCGAGCGCCGGAGCCTGGGCGGTATCGGGGCTGTTGACGCTGGGGTTCGGCGGCCTGTTCTGGCTTCGGGGGCGTCCCGCCAAGGGCAGTTAAATTCGCTTAATTTTCGGCAGCCCAGGCCTTAAACTCATGACCTATGAAAGCTGTGCCATTGCCATCCGCCCTGTTCATCCTGAACCGCGAACGACTGGTTCAAAGGCTGTTGCCGCGCTCGCTCGCCGTGTTGAACGCCAATGATCTCATGCCCACCAATGCCGACGGCACCATGGGCCACCTGCAAAACGCCGACCTGTTTTATCTCACGGGCGTGCATCAGGAGGAAACCATTTTGCTGCTCGCGCCGGATGCGTTCGACCCCAACCAACGTGAAATCCTTTTTGTGCGCCAGCCCAACGAACAGCTCACCATCTGGGAAGGCCACAAATTGACGAAGGAACAGGCCACGGCCATTTCCGGCATCAAGAATGTAAAGTGGTTGTCGGAGTTTCCAACGATCTTCCATTCGCTGATGTGCGAACTGGAAAATGTTTTCTTCAACACCAATGAACATCCGCGGGCGGACGTGATGGTGGAGACGCGTGACCGGCGGTTTATCCGCGACTGCCAGCGGCAATTCCCGCTGCATCGTTATCGGCGCCTGGCGCCGCTGATGCACGAGCTCCGCGCCATCAAGTCGGCCTGTGAAATTGACGCCATCAAGGCGGCGTGCGAGCTCACCGGCCGGGGTTTTAAGCGCGTCTGCAAATTTCTAAAACCGGGCGTGAATGAAACCGAGGTGGAGGCCGAGTTCGCGCACGAATTCATCCGGCACAAGGCGCAGTTCGCCTATCCGCCCATCGTGGCCGCCGGCGCGAACAACAATATTCTCCACTACAATCAGAATGACCAGCCGTGTAACAAGGGGGATTTGCTGCTGCTCGATGTCGCGGCGGGCCTGGGCAATTACATGAGCGATTTGACGCGGACGATTCCGGTGAGCGGCCGGTTCACGCGCCGGCAAAAGCAGGTGTACAACGCGGTGTTGCGCATTTTCCGGGCGCAGGTGGCCGCGTGCGTGCCGGGCAAGACCACGAAAGATTTGCGGCTGGAATGCGAGGAGCGCACCGCCAGGGAATGCGTTGACCTGGGCCTGCTCAAAATGTCGGAAATCAAGCAGCCGCCGCCCGATGAACCGGCGGTCAAAAAGTTTTTCATGCACGGCGTCTCGCATCCCATCGGCCTGGATGTGCATGACGTGACGTGCAATTATTTCAAAATCGCGCCCGGCTGGGTGCTGACGGTTGAGCCGGCCATTTACATCCCGGCGGAGGGCTTCGGCATCCGCATTGAAAACACCATCCTCGTCACTGAAAACGGCCAGGTTGATTTGATGGCGGACTTACCCATTGAAGCCGGTGAAATTGAGCAGTTGATGCAGCGGCGCTGATGGACGCCCATGCGGATTTACGAGCAGCTTTGGGGGGAAGCGGTGACGGCCTTTGAACTGGGCCGGCCGCAGGTTGACCTGCATTTGCCCGGCAAAACCAACGACCGGCGGCGGGGTGTAAGCCTGATTTTCCGGCTGCCGGCGGAGGTGCAGACCCGGATTCAAAGTTTTTTGGATTCACTGGCCAGGGATCTTCCCGGACAATATTTTTACCAGCAGGAGGAACTGCACGTTACGGTGGTGACGCTCATTTCCGCCACGGAACTCTGGCGGCAGGAAATCGGCGACGTGAAGGCATTTCGCGGCATTCTGAATGAAGTCTTGAGCCATCATCCTCCCTTCCAACTGGAATTTCGCGGGGTCACAGCGGCGCCCAATGCGGTTTTAATCCAGGGATTTCCCCGGGACGACACTTTGGAAAAAATCCGCAGTGAACTGCGACGGATTTTTGCACAACGCGGATTTGCCAACCGGCTGGATCGCCGCTATCCGAACAGCGCCGCGCACGTCACCGCCGTGCGTTTCTGTAAAGCCGACGCGGATTGGAAGCGGCTGCTGGCCATTTTGCAGGCCAATCGCCAGACGCCCTTCGGGGAAATGTCAGTGGAAACGCTCCAATTGGTTTGGGGCGACTGGTATGCGTCCGCCAACAATTTGCGAATCCTTGAGGAATTCCCCCTGCCGAAGCCGGCGCCGCCGCCGGGATCGAAAGCAAGTTTGCCCTTTACGATTGACCGGCGCTAATCAGTCAGCTTTGGCAAACGCTTTTTTAACCACCCGCGTCAAGGCCGTGGCGTCGTAAGGTTTGAGGAGCAGATTAACCCCTTCCTCAAATTTTACGTCCGGGTTGGAAAAATCCACGGTGTAGCCGGTGGAATAAATGACGCGCATGGCGGGCTTGTCCAGCAGCAGGCGTTCGGCCAGTTCGCGTCCGGTCATACCGCCGGGCATGGTCATGTCGGTGAACAGCAGATCAATTTTGCCGCGGTGTTGCGGCCAGAGCTTCAAGGCTTCAACCCCATCCGTGGCGGTCACCACCTCATAGCCGAGCCGCTTCAATATTTTCGCGGCCATCTCGCGGAGCGAGGCTTCATCTTCGACGACCAAAATGGTCCGCGGTTTGACATCGGCCGCCCGGATCAAATCGGTGCCGTCCTCGGAGGTTTTTTTCACCTCCCCATGCGCCAGCGGCAGGTACACTGTAAACACCGAGCCGACGCCCGGCTGGGACTCCACTTCAATCCAGCCCTGATGCTGCTTGACGATGCCATACACGGTTGCCAGGCCCATGCCGGTTCCCTTGCCCACGCCTTTGGTGGTAAAAAACGGTTCAAAAATCTTGCGCCGCACGTTTTGATCCATGCCGATTCCCTTGTCGGCCACCGACAATTTAACAAAGGTCCCCAGCAGGGCATCCGGCTGCTGTTCCTTGTGTTTAACGTCCACGTTTGCGAGTTCGGCGCTGATGGTCAGCGGGCCGCCGCGGGGCATGGCGTCGCGCGCGTTGACCGACAGATTGATGACGATCTGTTCCAGATTGACCTGGTCGGCCAGCACGGGCGGGAGCTGGTCGGCGCATTGAATGCTCAGGTGAATATGCTCGCCGATGATGCGCTGGAGCATTTTGTTGAGATTGGCCAGAACCTCCGGCAGGTTGAGTGCCCGGGGCCGCAGCATTTGTTTGCGGCTGAAGGCCAGCAACTGGCGGGTGAGGGAGGCCGCCCGGTTGGCGGCCTGGGAAATTTCCTGCAGGGATTCCGTGAGGGATGCGTCCGGCGCCCCCATGCTGAGTTGCAACTCGGCGTGTCCCTGAATCACGGCCAGAATATTGTTGAAATCGTGGGCCACCCCGGCGGCAATCTGGCCGACCGCCTCCATTTTTTGCGCCTGCCGCAACTGGTTTTCAATGTTGATCCGTTCCGTGATGTCCTGCAGGGACATCAGCCAGTGCGGCTGTTTTTGCAATTCCAGGGGTTCCGCCGAAATCAGCACCGTGAAATGTCTGCCATCGCGCGCGCGGATTTCCGTCTGGCGGTTATGCACGGGGTGTTGGGCGCCAGTCGCCTCCTGAATTTCGCGCTGCACTTCCGACCGCACAAACAGGTTCAGCGCCCCGGGCAGATGTTCCACCACGTCCTCGCGTTTGTACCCGGTCAGTTCGAGGAAGCTGTGGTTGACATCCACATACCGGCCTTCGGCGCACCTGGACAACAGCAGGGGCACGGGGTTGCTATGAAAGGCCTTGGCGAAACGCTCCTCGGATTGCCGCAAGGCCTCATTGGCCGTCTGCAAACTTTGCGTGCGCGCCTGGACCAGTCCATCCAATTCCTCAATGTGCGCGCGGATTTTGCGGGCCAGGAGCCATTTGTGGGTGAAGGAGTGGGCCAGTTGCAACACTTCCACCGCTTCGAACGGCTTTCGCAACACGACCAGGTTGTCGGCGTGTCCGAGCCGTGACATCATGTCGGACCACGAATAGTCCGAATAGGCGGTGCAAATGACCACGGGCAATTCCGGGTATTTCCGCCAGATGTGATCCACCGTTTCGATGCCGTCCCAGCCGGGCGGCATGCGGATGTCCACAAAGGCCAGCGCGTAAGGGCGTCCTGCATTCGCGGCCTCCTCAACCATTCTCAGTCCCTCCTGCCCCTGGAAGGCGGAATCAATCTGGTAAACGGGAATTAAAATGGGAGCCGCTTCGGCGGCGGGGCCAAACAACAGCGATTCGGTGTCCCGCAGCCCGATATCGGAAGCCGTGGCCGGCGCCAGGATTTTCCGGAAGTCCGCGTGAATTGTCTCATTGTCGTCAATAATCAGAATGCGGTTGGCCGCCGGCAGGGCCGGTGGGGTCGTTTTCCGATCAGGCTCGACGTTTATATCAATGGGGCGCGGCATTTTAAGAAACAACTGCTTTCATGCAGGTTAACCGGCGGCTGGCATTTTCGCCAACGATTAATCATAATTAATCGGCAGCTTTGCCCAAGACTTAACCGGTATATTCACCTGGTTCCGCCTATTATTGAGGCGGATGTTCGGCGGCTTGTGCTGGCTTTGGGTTGGAGGCCGTTTTTGCCAATGTGGGGCATATTTGACTTTTTTAGTGTGTTTTCGGCTTTACAAATCTAATCAAAAGTGGAGGGAATGGTGGTCAGGCCACGAATGCCAGGCTGCACACTGGTTGCAAGCGAACGGGAAACCGGACGGAGTCGAAGCGGAAACCAAAAGCCAGAAGAAACGTGCCAGGAAAACGAACCAAACCAAAGCCCGACCCCATTTCCAATTTAATATGAAAAAAACAATCGAACTGTACCTTGGTTTGTATCTGGCCACCGGTCTGATGGCGTTCTTTGGCCCGGCGTTTTGTGCCAGTGGACAGGATGTGGCGGCCAATCCAGCCCCGGCGGCGGAGCAGCCGGCGGCCAGGCTGAAAAACAAATGGAGCAGGGTGCTCAACGATGCCATGCGCGATTTCCAAGCCAACAATGATCAGGAATCGGCGAACTTTTTGGCCAGCATCCTCGCCTCGCTGGATCAGCCCGGCGGACTGGCTCCGGCTGCGCTCGCCGATGACTTGGAACGCATGAAAACCCGGGTGCGGGAACTGGTTCGCCGGGGTGCCCTGGAAAGCGCGGCCACCCTGAATTTAGCGCAGGTTTATGTTTCCTACCGGCTCGATTTCGATCCGCCAGCGCATCCCAACCATAAAACCGGCGGCACGCCCGGCCCCGGCGGCCTGGTGCTGTATCTGCCCTTTGACAAACCGGACGAGGGTGGCGTGGTGCATGATGAAAGCGGCGCAGGAAACGATGGCCACGTTTACGGCGCGCAATGGATTGCGGAAGGCAAGTTTGGCGGCGCGTATCATTTCAGCCTCACCAACTTCACCGACCGGATTGTGATTCCCAACAGCGATACCGTGAACCCGGATTACATCACCCTTTCGGCCTGGGTCAAGGGCACGGATCATGACGGGCTTTGGCACCGGATCTTTGACAAGGATTGCTTCCATGGTTACTGCCTGAGTTTTGCCGGGGATGACCCCAAGAACAAGACGGGGCGGGGGAAGCTTCGGTTTGAAGGAACCGCTGTCGCAGGTTCCGACCGCGTGATTGACGACAACCAGTGGCATCATGTCGCAGCCACTTTTGATGGCAAGAAGGTCAGTTGCTACGTTGATGGAGTGGAAAACAGCCGCCAGGAGAAAAATCCCAGACCGCTAAGGAAAACGCCCTGGGATTTGTGCATCGGCAACAGTGTGGTGGCCTATGGAACCGGAGAATTGCTGGCCTTTGACGGCCTGATTGACGAGGTGCGCGTTTACAACCGCGCCTTGTCCGCGGACGAGATCAAAATTCTGGCCACTGCGACCCAGGCCGGAGTAGACGTCGTTCCCCCGCCGGCGGCAGACAACAGCGCCAAGCCAGACGCCGCCGAACGATTGAAGAAGGTAAAAGTGCTTTACGACCAAGGACTGATCA
>Ga0181520_10007375_pt1 | contig 16236 bp, 7 predicted proteins | sample PEATcosm2014_Bin_29_FD_132451 | JGI IMG/M metagenome (GOLD analysis project Ga0181520, IMG submission 132451) | Peatland microbial communities from MTU Mesocosm Facility, Houghton, MI, USA - PEATcosm2014_Bin02_30_metaG | ecosystem: Environmental > Terrestrial > Soil > Wetlands > Peat | place...
ATTTCTTTGTATTTGGTCTTGGCATCGCCGCGCACGATCACGTTCAGGTCCGGGTCGTCCGTGCGCCGTTTGATGAGCTCGATCAGCAGGTCGTCCAGCTTGATGGTTTCCCGGTCCAAAGCCAGATAGCCATCGGCCTGCACGGAGATATAATTCGCCTTGCGCGGCGGGTCTTTCTCATGTTTGGAGGCGGTGGGCAGTTTCAAGTCCATGTCCTTGACAGGCGGAATCGTGGTGATGATGAAGATCACCAGCAGCACGAAGCCGAGGTCCAGCAACGGCGTGATGTTCAACTCCGTCAGCGATTCGTGGGCAGTATGCGAACACTTTTTCATGGAACAAGGCGGTGATTTAGAACTGCTCGCGCGTGGGGGCGTTGGTGCGTTTCAAGGCGCCGGCAATCTTTTCTTCGATGTCCCGGTTGTCCACGTAGGTATGCTCCATCTGGTTGGCGTAACGCGTGGCAAACCCGTCCAGTTCCTGCGTGACGTGCCGGATGGTCGTGACCATGAAGTTATAAGCGAACATGGCCGGAATGGCCACCAGCAGGCCGGTGACGGTGGCGACCAGGGCCGCCGCCACGCCGGGGGCCATGGCCGTGAGGCTGGCCTGATTCTTCTCGGCAATGCCGGCAAAGGTGGACATAACGCCCCAAACTGTGCCCAGCAAACCAATGAACGGCCCGCCCGCCACGGCGGTGGACAGAACAATCATGCCTTTTTCCAGGGACATCGCCTGGGCGCCAGCCCCCTCCTCCAAAACCACTTTCACGGCCTCAAACGAGCTGGGGCTGATCTTGGTGGTCACCGAGCGGGCCAAATGGTCCGTGTTGCCATCGCCGGCACTGTGGATCACGCCGGCCTGGACCTGCACCGGATTGTTTTTGAGGTGGTAGAGCAGTTCATCGGCGCCGCGGTCATACAGTTCCCAGGCGGGCGCGCCGTCAAATTCCTCGGCGCGCTTTTTAATGTCGAGCGGATCGCGGGTGGCGTTATAGGCGACGAAGAATTTTTTGGCCGCCCGCCTGGCAATGTACAACTGGCGGAACTTGGTGATGATGATGGTCCAACTGAACAGGGACAGCAGGAGCAGCACGACCACGGTCACCTTGCCTTCGGTGGTCGCGTTCCGGATGGCAAAGACGGCCGCGTTGTCGGCCAGCATTGGATGGAGCATGAGGGTCATATAAATTTGGATTTGGCGGGTCTAATTATTAAGTTTGAACCGTGGAAAGATGGGCTTCAGGCTGGGCGGAAAGATTCTGCTGACGCCACTCCTTGGGCGTGAGACCAAAGCGTTTTTTGAACAAGGCGTTAAAAAGGCTGATGTGCCGGTAGCCGGTATCGTAGGCGACGCTCCGGATTTTAACATTGGGGTCCAACAGCAACTGACAGGCGCGCTGCAGGCTCAGCTCGGTCTGTTTGTTGCGGAGCGACATGCCGAATTCGAGGCGAAACAACCGGCTGAGATGCCGTTCGCTACAGTTCAATTGCGCCGCCATGTCCGCCATGGAACTGGTGGCCAGCTCTTTCTCCGATATTTTGCTGATGAACCGGCGGAACGTGGCTTCCAGATTTTTTTTGGGGGCGGCGGATTCACCTGGCGAGGGCAGCACGCTGGCGGCGCAGGAAGCCCATAATTGCAGCAATGCCGCGCGCATGACCAGACTGTCATGGTCCGGCAGCGCGGCCAGGCGGGCAAATTTCTGCGCCAGCGGCGCATGGGCGTCGTGGTAAAAGAGCCGGGGCGCGGCCTGGGTGGAAACCCGCTCCAACTGGCGCCATTCCATGACGGTGATGAGGCCGTTGAGGCGCTGGGGGACGACGCGGAAAAATTCCAGCCGCAGTTCGCCCAACTGGCTGGCGCGCAGGGTCACTTCGGGATTGGGGCCGGTGATGACAGTATCGCCCGTTTTCAAGTCCTGGGCCACGCCCCCATGCAGACAGTAACCAAAGCCCTCAGCCACCCGCACCACGGTCCAGCAACGGCCATCCGGCAGCCATTCACCAGCCGGCGGCAGGATAACTTCCATTAAATTCAAATGGGGCTCGATTGCCATCAATTTTGCGAATGATGTCAACCGACTGCGTCTTTTCAGTTTCTAAAGTGTTACAATCAGGAAACAACGTGGCGGGCGGGGGAGTTCGAGGACGAGGACGAGAACGAGAACGAGGACGAAGGGGATGGCGGTGACAGGGCCGCCGTGGCTGCGCCTCGTGAGAGTGCAGCAAAGCAGGCGAGTTTGAAATCCGAAGTCCGAGTCCCCGAAATCCGAAGGAAATCCTAAATCCTAAATCCGAATTGAGTCAGCCGCGCCCTCACGGGACGCGGCGACGGGGACGGTAATTACCGCAACGTGCGGTAATTAATTTCCGTTTTGGCCATTGGTGCATTTTGTGGCCATAGTTTTAGCTGGTTTGCCCATTTTTCAGAAATACCGCGGCCATGTCCTGATCCGAAAACTGCGACCGGAGCGTGGATTGTCCCCAATCCGCAGCGCGTGAGTCGACGAGCACGTTTAAAATACCCAGCGCCTCCGCCGGTGGGGGTGCCGCGACTTGAGTCAGGTCGGTATGCGAGATGTGTCTATCAAGGCAGCGTGATCGTTTCCGCTGTCTGCAGTCGCACAGGTCCAAGCAAACCAGAAGGAGGCAAGGGCGAATCCGGGGTGAACGGCTCATACGAACTCCAGGTGAACCGCTCGGCAACCGGCAACGATGCATCGCCAATCATGCGGTTTGGCCAGAGGTTCGCCACGCGAATTTCCAGCGTGTTACTGCCTGGCTGCAAGGCTCCAGTGACGTCCACGCAGAACGGCGGCTTCCATAAAATGCCCAGATCATGACCGTTTAACTTCACCTGCGCCATTACCTGCACATCGCCAAGATCGAGCGAGGTTTCGGTTTCCGGTTTTCCAGTTTCAGCCGTTGGCTTCCAGTTGAACGTCTTGGTATAAGTCGCTGTGCCGGAAAAATATTTCACTCCGGGATTGGTGGAATCACTCAACGAACCCAGGTGATCCAAAGAGATTTGTTCCGGGGCACCCCACTTGGGCGGAAAACTGACAGTCCAGGCGCCCGTGATTTCCTGCGGTGCGGGCACGTCTTGGATTTCTGCGCGCTGCGTCCTGCCGCTCGCGCTGGTCAGTGCATAATGACCCGGCTGTGACGCGACAATTTCCAGTCCTCCCGCGGCATCGCACCGTATTTCTGCCGGGCGGCTGGCCGCAGGAACCAGCCAGCTTAATTGAATGTTATCATCGCCTGGACCTTGAAAGTATTCCACTCGAAAACGGTATTTGTGTCCCGCTACGAGATCGCTTTTTCCGGTATGCGGCACTTTGCCGCTATCCAGATCCCAATGCTCAATCACGCACCGGTCATCAATAAACAACCGGCAGCCATCATCGGCGTAGAGGCAAAACGCATACTCCCCCGATTTTAGCGGTGTCAGGGTGCCAGTCCAGCGCGCGGACCAGTTGTTGGCCGGTATGCCCGGCGCCGGGGAGCCACTGTTCCACGTAAAGTTAACCCCGGCATCCGTGCGAACCACAGTGGGCGTGCCGCTCAAGTCTGTATTCGTGAAGTATTCTCCGGTCAATCCCCGGACCCCGTCGGCTCCGGTGGTGAAAATTATTGCCGTATTCAGGTTAACAGTATCGGGGTCATGGCCACTGACGGTAAGTGGCTGACCGTCGGCGGTGTATTCCAAGGCCAGCGTCTTGACGATGCCAAAAGCCGGATCATCGCCTTCCGCAAATTTGCCGACCCAAAAACTGGTGTCGCCACCGTTCACCAGCGCCTGCACCTTGGCCAGCACATCGCGAGTGCGCGCGGCATCGCCTGGCACGCCATAGGTGGCCTTTTGAATCTTGATCACCGGCGGTTTGGCGGATGTCACCACCGGCTGATCATCCCGGATAAAATCAACTATGGGATCAAACGGCTTGGCTTGCGGGCGAAAGACCACGAAGATCGAGCCGCTGGCTTCGAGGCGCAACGGAATGGAAATGCCCGCCGCGGTTTCCTCATAAGTTGCCAGCGGAGACATTTCGCCAGTTTGCGGATTCCACAGTTCGGGGCGCAAACCCTTGACCCGAAAATGGCATTGGGCTTCCACGGCGGCAGCCGTTTCGTTGGCCACAAAGAAAATCTGCGTTTCACCAAGCTGGCGGTGAATCCAGTTCAGCTTCATGCTGGCCGTAAAGTCCGGCGGCGTTTGCAATTGTTCCAACACGGTTTTCAGCGGCCGGCCCCAAATGATTCTGCCCTTGCCAAAAGCATGTTCTGTTACGGCCTTGCCGTCACAATCGCCCCAAAGTTCGGCCGCCAGTCCGGCAACTTCCTGATCGCATCCCGGAAAGCCTGAAAGACTGGGTGAAGCGGTTGGAGGCGGACCAAACACCGTGGCACCGGCTTCAACCAGATTTTTTATTTTTTGCACCAGCGCCGGCGTCATCAACCTTGATTCTCCCGGCAACACCAAAAGCTGGTAGCTCATGCCATCCGGCAAAACGAGCCGGCCATCCTGCACGTTCATCCGGGCAATCAATGCTTCGGCACTGCATTCGTCATATTTGTAACCGGCAGGCACTTCGGGCACAGGTGTGAAATAAGTTTGGTTGGGCAGTTCCGGACGCAGGCAACAAACGTCAGCGACAAACATACCCTGCCGCAGCATATACTGGCAGCGGGAAAGATATTCATGCCATGCACTGGACATTTCCCACCAGGTCTGGGTGCGTTCATAGTGCAGGCCCCACGGCCCCATCGTGGAGCCGGGAAAACGGTCGAGGTAAGGCTGGTGGGCATAGCGGTGGATGACAAAACGGTTGACGCCTTGCGAAAATTCATAGTCGCCAAGCGCTTTGATGGTCGCCGGATGAAACTTCCATTGCTCACTGTCGCCGGAAGTGAAGGCCTCCGCGCCAACAATATTTTCGCCCATGACATGCGCGACCGATGCCATCTGCCGCGCCTTGGTCAGATTTTGACTCCCACCGGTTGCCCAGAATTCTGTCATCGGTTCGTCCGCGCGCTGCGTGTAAGTCGCCTCATCGCCGAAAGGCAGATCGTAACCTTCCATTGTCAGGCGCAGACCATGTTCGTGCGCCAGTTCCGCGAGCCGTCCAACGTAATTTTCCGCCAGCAATTCAGAAATGGTCTGCTCAAAGTCCCAGCGAAAACGGCTGGCCGTCGCGGCATCCCCAATGGTGCCGGGAGCGCCCTGGCCGCCGATGATGTTTGGCAAATATGGAAGGGGATCATAGCCCCGGCGTTTTTGAAATTCTTCCCGAAATTTCGGCGTCCAGTTTTGCGACCCCACTTCCCAACTGTCAATGTGCGTCGCCGACAACGTCGGACCGGCCATCGGGCCGACGCTGGCGATGAGTTTTCCCATCATGTTCGTAAAATGAACATCCATCGCTTCGCGGCTTAATTTGTCGCATTCCAGTCCGTTGCCGCCCTTAACTGGCGGGCGCGTGGAGGAGCCCGTCGTCGTATGTCCGATGCGCTCAATGATCCATTGGCCGGCGGGTACTTCCCAATCCAATTTTCCGTTCGCATCCAGCTTTGACGTCAGGTTCAACACGGCGTCAGGAGCCACAAATCCATTGGTTGTCACCGGAATGGCCAGCACGGCGATATCGCGGTAGAAATCCTCATATTTGACCGTGCTGTTAAAACCGTCATGGCCCAGCTTGTCGTTCGTGTCAGGCTGCGGCAGAACTGCTGAAAAATGAACGGGGCCATTCAAAGTCAGATTCGTAGTCACGAGCATTTGCATGGAAAGCTCCGGCGTGATCCACGGCCCACTACTGCCGCACCAACCGGGACCGTTGGTCATGTTGATTTCAAGGCCCAGCCGATGCGCCTCGGCGACGGCAAAACGAAAGAGCTCCTGCCACTCCGCATTCATGAAATCAGCGGTGCCGGGTGGTGGCGCAAAGCGTTCCACCACGTCCATGATAATAACACCTCCGATGCCGGCACGCTTCATCGCCTCAAGATCGGCAGTGATGCCTGCCTTGGTGACATTGCCGTTGTTCCAAAACCAGTAAACCCATGGCCGGGCTGAGGCCGGTGGCTTGGCGAATTGCGCTCCGAGGTCATCCGCTCTCAGCGGCGCAGCCCAAAGCAACAGCGCCAGGGCCATCAAAATTTTAATATTCATTGAGTTTATAATACGCTTGTTAACGAACCCATCAGCAAACACAAACCGTCTCCATTCCCAGCAACAGACCGAGTTTTTTAATCTTGTCAGCAATGTGTCCCACCCCGACAGCACAATGATGCGCCGGCCCATGTACATTCCATTCATTCACAAACCGTCTGGCGCCAATGCTGAAGCGGTAGCGGCTGTTGGTGTTGCCAATCTCCATAATCGGGCCGGGCACCGATTCCGCCTCCGCGACGAGCAGTTTGAGCCGGCCATCCACAGTCTGAACCACGGAAAGCAGAGTGACCGGGCCATGTTTAACCGACATCTCCACCGACAGACCGCGTCCCACCTTTCCGTGATAGACCTCCAGCGGCCGCACCTTGGTCTTGCCCTGCGCGATGGCGATGTGCCCCGGACCATCGTGGCCCATCAGCACCACGTCATCTTTGAAATCCATGGCGTAATACTCGGTGAACGATCCGCCCGCGCCGAAGGTGTCCATGATTTTCATGGCCTGCGCATTCTTGACTTCATATTCACCCGCCACCGGGATGCCGCGGGCGGTCAGCAGCGAATTGCCCAGAATAATCGAACTGATCGCGTCCTCGTTCTCGGCATTGCCGGTGCCCATATAGTAATAAGCGAGCGAACCCAGATCATGTTCCTTAACCAGCCGGTCCAGCGCCACCGAAGTGCGGGCCGCCCGCTCCAATTCGGCCCGAACACAATCCGGGCCAACCTCAAATTTTTCATTAAACTCGGCCACGCGTTCGGTGATTTGGGTGGCCGTCACGTCGCGGCGCAAGGCCGCCAGTGCATCCACTTCAAGCAGTTCCATGTGGCCGCCAAACGTGGCGCAATGCTGGGTGAGATCGGAAACCACATCCAACATGCCGCAGTAATAATGCCCCATCAAACCCAGGCGATTGTGCGCCATGACCCCCGCCACGCGGGCCGCCTCAATCCAGGCATCCACCTCATTCCAACAAACCGGATCGTCATGCAAGATGCCGGTAATCTGATGAAACGGAATGCGCGCCCGGTTGAAGACATTGGCAATTTCGGGCACGGCGCAGGCGCTGCAATTGCCCAGCCATTCCCCGGTCATGGCGGTGCGATTTTTCAACTGATTAAAGCTCGCATAGTCTATGGCCGGCTCCGGGTTGAGATTGAGCACGATGACCGGCACCTTCGCCCGCTGCACGACCGGCAGCACCGTGGACGACAAGGCATAGGTGGTGACGTAAAGGAAAATCAAATCCACATCTTCGCGCCGGAACCGGTGGCCGGCCTCAAACGCCTTGGGCACCGAATCAATCAGCCCCAGGTTCACAATTTCGACGCCGGGACGCGCGAGCTGGTGGCCAACCTGCGCCAGATAGCTTTCCAGCCGCGCTTTCAAGCCATGAAATTGCGGCCAATAAGTGTCCAAACCAATGCCAAACAGACCGATGCGACAAGTTTTCATTTGTTAAGTTTAGTTGAAACTCTTTTTTAAGCCATATACACACTGGCAATTCTCATGTAAAAAATGCGATTCACAGACGACGACGCTCCAAAGATTCCAGACCGGAACCAGCCCTGTTTTTTTGCCGTTGCCCCGAAAATTTCACCCGCCAGTCATTCGGCGAAAGGCCAATCCGTTGTTTAAATTGTTTGGAAAAATGGGAGGCCGACTCAAACCCGAGGATTTCGGCGATTTCCTTGACGGACTTGGCGGTGTTGACGAGCAAGTCCTGGGCTTTCTGGATGCGGGTATTCTGGTAGTGCTGCCCAAGACTTATGCCAACCCGAGCCATAAAGCTGTGGCGAAGATTCGAGTAGCCGACGCCCAATTCCGCAGCCAGCGCCGGCAAGTCCAGCGGCTCCTGACAACGCAAGGCGATCAGCGTATAAGCGCGTTGCACCACGTCGTCAATCACCTTGGTGAAACCACGCTCGCTGCGGCGCAGGTGGCCCAGCAAGGCGAGCAGATGCAACGCCAGCGTGGAAAGCAAATCTTGATTGGCCATGGCATCGATCCGGGCGAGGCTGTGGCAGCGTTCAAAGCAATCACTTAGGTCACAGGCCACTCCCACCTTGAGGAGACTATGGCTGGGCTGGATGAGTCCGATGCGCGCGGCCTCGTCAAACGCAGAACCCTGGCATTCGATCCAATGCTCGACCCAGCCGGTTTCCGGGGCCGGCTGGTAGCGATGCCAGATGCCGGGGAACAAGATCATGATCGTTCCTGGTTCGACGATCTGGGTGCCCGGCTGGGCGGCACATTCAAACACACCCGTGCCGGCTGAGATCAAAATGATCTGAAAGCTTTGCAAGACACGCCCCTGCTTCCAATTAAAGTAGTGATCCAAGGGATGCTGCGGCGGCGGATAAGTCTTGTGCGGCGGGATGTTGGTATAGCCCGCCGCGGTGGCCACGCAGCCCCAAATCGAGTCGGCCGGCTGCTTTGGCAGATAAACAAAATAGTCTTTCACGGCTGGGTGGCGTTGCCTTTGAGCGGGTAAAAACAGTATCCGGCCAGAAATGTTTCAATGACCTCCGCGCCGGTTGGTTGGGCCGGTGGTTTGTCAATTTGAGAAATTTGTATAATGGTCGGCATGCGTGTAAAATTGACCTAATATTCCACTACGCGGTAAAATTTTTGCGCGTTATTGGAGGTGGAATTGGTCAAGGCAACCACCGTCTGTGCCGCGACAAAATTGGTTTCGCTGGTCCAGGCACCTGAGGCCAGGTTGGTCGTGCTCTGAAGCACATTGCTCCGACCGACCACCAAATTGCCAACATTCATCACAAAGCTGTTCGGCGTCAGGAGGTCCGCGTCCAAGACCGCTGGCACTGCTGGAGCAATACTCGCTGTCCCGAACATAGTGATACCCGCGTAGCCGCAATAGCCGTTGGGCGTGGTCGGGCTGGTAAAGTCAAATTTCACGGCGGCCACATTGGCAGCCAACACACCATTTGAAGAAGTCAGCGTAACCCGGGTGGCAGACTGGATGCCGCTGGCGATCGAAGGGCTATAATTGACTGCCGTCAGCAAGATAAAATTCGTGGGAGCCGCCACGACGGAGTAATACACGGTATAGGCCTGCTGATCCCGACCGCTATCAGCCCAACCGCCGTAAATCGTGATGTTGGTAAGATTATATCCGTAGGCGGCAGCCGGCAACGTGTAAATAATCGTGGCTCCAGCACTGCTCCCATCCGGGCCAGTCCCGTTGCCGCAGGTCACATAATTCGTACTGCAGGTGGTGCCGTAAGTCCCGTTAATCAGGGTTAGCCCCAAATTGTTGCTGGTGGTCAGCGAGTTGACGCTCCGACCGGGCGCCTCCTCGCTAAAATTGCCCACGGCCGTGCTGGGGGACTGGCCGGCAATCAGACTGCCGTTGGTCACGATGGTCCAGTTGGGATAAAAAGTGCCGCTGCCGCTGCCGGTCTGGTTGGTCGTGGTGATGGCCGGTGGCACGGGAGCCACGGGTGGCGCAGGAATGGAAAAGGGTGATGCGAACACGTAATTGCCGGAGCCGACGGTATAAATTGCAGCGCTGTTTGAAACACCTATATATGTGACGCCGGGCGAGCTGGCGGCCGGCACGCCGCTTTCGGTGATGGCACTGGCATTCGTGGTGGGCACATTTATTTGCGCCATGGTATTGGCTGGAATCGTTACGCTGACCGTCAGTATATTATTGGTCAACTGCCACGCTGAAGAGATGGGGCCTTGAATGGAATCGTAGGTTCCTTGCGCCCACGTCAAACCGCCGCCGGGCTGGGGATTGACCAGAATCTTAGTAAAACCAGGCTGCAGCAGATCAATACCGAGAATGCCCCGGTAGAACCACTCGGCGCACGTGCCAAAATTCGCGTGATTCAAGGAATCCATGGGATAATTGTAACAACCGGTGTTGATGGTCCCATCCGCATTAACACTATTCCACTGCTCCCACATGGTGGTAGCCCCCAAGTTAATCCAAAAGCCCCATGAGGGATAGTCGGTTTTGGCCAGCATTTGGTAGGCGAGATCACTGCGGCCAATGCTGGTCAGGGTGGGCAGCAGCCAATGCGTCGTGACCATGCCAGTGGAAATGTGGCCGTTCTGGGCTTGAACAGCACCAACCAGTTTCGCCGCTGCCAGCGTGCGCTGGGCCGGGGTCAGCAGGTTGAAATAGAACGCCAGAACATAGCCGCTCTCGGAGCCCGATCCCACCGTGCCATCGCTGGCAACAAAATTCGCCTGAAAGGCGGAACAAATGTTCGTAAACAGCAGGCCATAGGTTGCCGCGTCTGAGGTCTTGCCCAACGCCTGCGCCATCTCGGCCATTTCACTGGCGCAGCCGGCATAGAAGGCGGTGGATACCAGATTACCCGGCGTTGAATTATCCACCGCCAGCCAGTCGCCATAGCTGCCGCTCTGCCCGATGTAGTTGATCGCCGTCGCGGCATAATGTTGCATATGACTTTGCATGTCGGCATAAAAACGGCTCGCCAGCCGCGTGTCGCCATAAGTTTTATAGACCCAATACGGAATCATCACCCCACTATCCGACCAACCGGAGGCAAATCCGAAGTTCTTATGCGGGGTCGGCGCCATTTGCGGAAAGGTCGTGGCATCCAGCTTGCCATCCACGTCGTCCTGATACCATTTGCTGAAGAAACTTTCGCCCTGCGCCAGGAACATGCCCGAGCGCATGACTTCCGTGCCGTCACACCAGCCCATGCGTTCATCGCGTTGATCACAGTCGGTGGGAATATCGAAAGTATTGGCGCGCACCGACCAGAGCATGTTTGAATACGTACGGTTGATCAAATCATTGGAGCATTGAAAGGCGCCAACCTCGGTCAACCCCGAATGCACCACCACGCCCGTAAAGGTGCTGGTGCCCGGTGCCTGCGCCAGACCTGTCACCTCCAAGTATTGAAATCCGTGATAGGTGAAGTGCGGTTCCCACGTCTCCACCCCGCCGCCCTTGCAAATGTAAGTGTCCGTGGCCGCCGCCGAGCGCAGATTAGCCCGGTACACGGTTCCGTCCGGGTTCAGCCATTCGCCAAAGCGCATCACGATCGCGGTTCCCGCCGGCTGATTGCTAATGGTGAGACGCGCCCAACCCGCGAAGTTCTGCCCAAAGTTCACCACATAAAGACCGGTTTGTGGCTGGGTGATGGCGATGGGGACAATTTGCTGGTTGGTGCAGACAGGTTCGGCAGGGGCGGCACTGATAACCGGGGCAACAGTCGCTCCATTAGTAACCGAAGTCCACGACGCATTGCTGAACCCGGGACTGTCCCAACCGGGCATCTCCAATCGGGAATCATAAACTTCGCCAGATTGAATGTCACTTTGCCGAATGGGACCAAACCCTGCCGTCCAAGAATTGTCACTGGCGATCACCTGGTTGGTTCCGCTGGCATAAAACATATGAAGCTCTGCACACAAGCGGGTGGTGGCCCCATAGAAATCCTGACCCAGAATACTAACATTGCCGCGGAACCAACCGTCTCCCAGTATCGCTCCCAATGTGTTTGATCCCTGCTGCAGCAGCGAAGTCACATTATAAGCGCGGTAATAGACGCGCTGGTTGTAATCAGTCCAGCCGGGGACGAAATAATCGGCGCCCACTTTCGCACCATTCAGGTGCGGTTCCACCAATCCCAGGCTCGTGACATACAAAATGGCCCGCACCGGCAATTGTGATAAATTAAAATCCTTCCGCACGTGTGTGGCCGCGAAGTAGGTTTTCCCGTCATTGGTATTACTATAACTGGGGGCATCATCCCGGCCGATCCATTGGCCTGCCCATTTGCTCGTCAAACTGGTGGAAGGAGGAGGGGGAGTGGTACTTTTCTCCAATAAAACAGCATTGTACTGGCTGTTTTCGACCGAAGAAAGATTTTCAATCGTGAATGGCTGGGTGGCTGCAGTTGCCATAAATGTTCCCATAATATAGCCGCCCACCGAGGGAGAGCCATTGGCAAAAGCATAAGCCTGGCTGGGACTGAAACTCACGCCGTCTGCGACGGAAAAGGTGGTTCCGCCGGCAGCACCACCTCGGGTATCGTCAAGCAGCGCCAAAACGGTGTAAGTCTGCCCCACAGTCAAGTTGTTCAATGTGCCCGTATTGGCAGTTGACCCATAAAGGCCATGCGTTAAAATAGAATTAAGAGCGGCATCACCCGTCGTGGCTCCCCCGGTGAGATAGCCGCCGTAGAGACCAAATCCACTCCCGGCGATGCTCATATTTCCGGAAGCAGCATAGTCGGAAAATTTGTATCCGTTGGCGGTCATTTGTGTGCCCGAACCGCCGAAGTCCACGCCGTAAACTTCATTGGAAACGGCGCCGGCCAAGCTGAGAACAGCGTCGGTGGTGAAAGTGCCAGCAGCACCCCAGGTAATCTGTGCTGGCGCCGCTAAATTGGTGATGAGCAGCATGCCCATGGACCAGGAGGCGGGTGAACTCCAGGCCGAGGGCTGGCCGTTTTCATCCCATATGCGCACATGCCAATAACAAGCTTGATCGGTAGCCAGCGTGGAACCGGCATAGGCAATCTGAGTCGTCTGGTTCGTGGCCACCTGACCCGTGTCCCATAAATCTCCCTGGTTGTTGCCTAACAGTTGTGCCGAACTGGCGACCTGGATCTGGTAGGCAGTCTGGTAGAGCCCGCGCGCACCGGGAATGATTGCCGCCTCCTGCCAGCTTAAGCGTGGACTGGTCTCACTGAGGCCAAGGGGATTCGGTTTCGCTTCACATTGAAGATTGGTCGGAAAAATCCCTTGAGCCACTGCCGAGAAAGGCAGCAGGATGCCCAGCGCCAAGCAAACACATCTCGGATAAAAATGCTTCATGTTAAAATTCTCAAGTGGATAAATCAGGCCGCAACCGGACAACGTTTGCGGCGCAAGGCCATGAACATACGTAGTGTTTAATCTTAACATTTTTTAATGGAGGTAAAAATGTATGAATTGGCAAAAAGCATGTGTATTTTGGCTTGATCATGGGCGTGACCTGCGGCTTCTAAAAAAGACCGCATTTCAGCGCCGATGTCCAGCATTTGTGCGATTAGCCGGTTCATAGGAACTCTCATTGTTTTTGGAGCTTCCTCGTTTTCAAGGCCTGGATGGCCGGCGTAAGGGTTCGCTCTAAATGAACTGCCCATATTCACCGGGGCGGGAGCAAGGCGTGGCAGGTATGCACGAACCCGGCGATAATATCGGTTGCAAGCGCTGGCAAAATCGGCTGTCACAGTTTACATGTTTACATGGCATATATGATATTTGCATTTCCACACCATATATTTTATTCATAGTTTAATGCATTTAAATTGTCTGTCCTTCAGTGACCGGTCTGCAAGGCAGATTTCGCAACCGTCCCGGCGTCGCCAAATTATGGGAGCCGCTCCAGCCTGGTTGGAGGATTAATTTATGTTAAGATTTGTCAGCCCGCCCAAGAACGATTAGGCCGATGGAACATTCATCCCAACGGCCAAACCTGGTCCGGACGAGTGATCTTGCCCGCCGTGAACACGCGAACAAAGTCACGGCACTCAAATCTCGTTCAGTGATTTTTCGCAAGGCCGTCAATTTCGTGCTGAGCTTGTTTCTGGTTGGGGGTGTTTTGCCGGCGACCGCAGGGGCACCGCAAGAAACCAGGAACTCCAATCTCCTTTCGATCGCTGAATTGCAAAATTTGGTTACCAATACGATGCAGTCGTTTCAGTCGTTTCGGGTGGAGGGCATCGTTCGCGCGATTGTACCGCAACAAAACATGCTGGTTTTACAGGATGCTTCGGCGGCGGCGCTGCTGGAGCTGCCTTCGGTTGGCCCCAGCGTGCGCGTCGGGGACTGGCTGGCCGTTGAAGGAGATCACTGCCCATTGGCCCGTACCCGCCAAGGTATCCAAGCAGGTATGGATTCGGTGGTGGATGACGATGGCATCCACTCCGCTTTGGAAAAATCCGGCAGCGTTTTTCTATCTGCAGGCATGAATCCGATCCGCGTAACGTGGTTCAACAGCAAGGGCGAGTTTGCGTTGAACCTGGAATACAAAGGGCCTGAAGTTCCAAAACAAAAAGTTCCCGCCTCGAGCTTTTGGCACGGTCGGGCTGGAGAAACCAATCAGGACATTTTAAAACCGGGTGTTCATTATCGGGCTTACGAGGGAAATGACTGGCAGCTCCTGCCAGATTTTTCACAGCTCATTCCAGTTGCGGAAGGCGACGCGACTAATTTCAGCCTGACGTATCGGACGCGTGATGAAGACTGTGGACTGGCTTTCGATGGCTTCATCCAGATTGGTCAGCCCGGTCTATACACGTTTTATCTAACTTCGGACGACGGCGCCCGGCTCTATGCGGGGAAATCATCCGTTTCCTGCAAGGTCATCGCGTCCCCGGGAACATCCGTTCCCGCGCCTGAAAGCATTGAAAAGGCACTTGCCAACCGTGGCTGCCAGCATTGGATTGAGCTGGAGGGCGAAGTGGCCTTTGTCAGCCAGAACGGGCAGGGTCTGGAAATCGAATTGGTCGTCGGAGGCAACTATGTGCCGGTCACGGTGATTGATGGCAAGGCGTTGTTTGGCACCAATCTGTTGCACCGCTGGATTCGGGCGGACGGGATTTGCGAATTCGCGCGCGATCCGGAAGACAAAAAACCAGCCGGCATTTTTGTGCCCGGTTCCGAGCAGATCAAGATTTCCCAGCTGGCCGAAGGCGGGCGTGGACATGCTTCAAATGACCGGCTGACGACAGCGGTACAGGTACGGCGCCTGAACGCTGAAGAGGCCAGCAAGCATATACCCACAAAAATCCGCGGCGTGGTCATTTATTCCAGTCCAACGTCAATTGTTTTGCAGGATTCGAGCGGCGGGGTTTTCGTCAGTACCCGCGCGGGTCCCTGGGCCGCGCGGCCGGATCTCGGAGAACTTTGGGAAATAGAAGGCACAACCGATCCCGGAGATTTTTCGCCGGTCATCGTAGCCGACACGGCAAAGTTTTTGGGCGATGTGGCGCTGCCGGAACCGATCCGGCCCACGAGGGACCAGTTGATGAATGGAAATCTGGACGCGGAATATGGCGAACTGCATGGTGTTCTCACCGGCGTTTCAAACACGGAGATGACCTTGCTGACGCCGGATGGAAAAGTCACCGTGGTGGGAAACGGCGACCGCCCGCTGCCAAATTTGCCGGCTTCGGTTCCGTCCGGAGGTTCGCTGTTGGGAAGCGTCGTGCGAATCCGCGGATGTTTCGCGCCGATGGTAGACCTGCAAACCCGGCAGGTCGTCCCGGGCAAAATTTATTTATATCCAGCGCTGGTGGAGGTGGAGGATCCGCCGCCGCTGGACCCATTCCGGCTCCCGCTCAGAAAGGCAGCGGATTTGATGTGGTTTGATGCCCGCGCCAGCGCGCTACAACGAACCAGGCTGACCGGACAGATCATCCATGCGTTGCCCGGCGAGTATTTTCTCATGGACGGTGGAATCGGGTTTCGCGTGTTTGCAAATGACCCGTCGTCGTTGCAGACAGGCGATTTAATTGAAGCGGTCGGTTTTCCAAAGCTGGGCGGACCATCGCCAGTGCTGCAAGATGCCCAAATCCGGGAAACCGGTCACGCGGCGCTGCCGAATCCCGTTAAGATCTCGGCTGAAGGATTGCTCGACCGCAAGCACGATTCAACGCTGGTTCAAGTGGAGGCGATGTTGATCAGCGACACCCTCCATCAGGACGAACACATGCTGGAACTGCAAAGCGGACCACGGCATTTTGTGGCGAGATTAAAATCGGACCCGCGAGGGTGGACGTCGTTGCGCGCAGGATGCCGGCTGCAATTGACCGGTGTTTATGCGAGTGCAGACGAAGACGAGGAACATTTGGGCGTAAACCTTGTCCCGTTTGAATTATTGCTGAACAATGCCGCCAGCATCAGGGTGCTGCAACAACCGCCGTGGTGGACCGTCCAGCGCGCCATTGTAGTGATGGCAGCGCTGGTCGGCGTGCTCGGGGTCACGTTCATCTGGGTTGCGTTGTTGCGGCGGACGGTTGAAGAGCGGACGACTCAGCTCAAGCGGGAGATTGAGGAACGGC
>Ga0181520_10007377_pt1 | contig 16234 bp, 16 predicted proteins | sample PEATcosm2014_Bin_29_FD_132451 | JGI IMG/M metagenome (GOLD analysis project Ga0181520, IMG submission 132451) | Peatland microbial communities from MTU Mesocosm Facility, Houghton, MI, USA - PEATcosm2014_Bin02_30_metaG | ecosystem: Environmental > Terrestrial > Soil > Wetlands > Peat | place...
AGCGGGCTTGCCTCGATACCTCTGCTTTGCGGAGAGACGCCGGAGAAAAACATGCGCGGGATCAAAGATGAAGGCGAACGAGAATGTCTCCTCCTTCGCTCGCGGACGGAGCGCCGAAGCGGACGGCCGTTGACATTGTACGGTGCAGCGGTATCGTGGTGCCAAAGGAGCTAAACGATGACAATCGAAGAGCGTTTGACCAAACTGGAGCGGAAGAACCGGATACTGACTTTGGCCCTCCTGTCGGTAAGTTTGGCCGCCACGCTTGTTGTGACGATCGGCATGGGACCGGCTGAGGCCGTGCCCGAAGAGGTAAAGGCCCACAGGTTCATCCTTGTTGACGTTTACGGCAAGACGCGGGCCGGGATGGCTTTCGACAACGCCGGCCCCCGCCTCGACCTCTTGGACGAGAATGGTAATGTGCGGGTCGGGCTGAGCGTGGTTAAGGGAATAGGTCCCCGCCTCGGTCTCTGGGATGAGAACGGTAAGTTGCGGGTTGGGCTGGCTTTGGAGAAGGACTTCCCCAGCCTCGGCTTCTACGACCAGAACGGTAAGGGGCGAGCCGGGCTGACGGTGGTCAAGGACGGCCCTCGCTTCGGCCTCTACGACGAGAACGGCAAGATGCGGAGCGGGATGGTTCTTGACAATGCTGGTCCCACCCTCGGCTTCTACGACGAGAACGGCAAGGCGAGGATCGGGATGGGAGTGGGTAAAGACGGCCCCCACCTCGAACTCTACGATGGAAACGGCCGAGCGTTGCGGCAACTACCGTGAGGACCAAAGCAACTCGCCTCAATGACGAGCAGATCCGAAAGGCAAAATGAATCATGGGAACCGACTACAAGAAGGCCGCGACATAACCGCGCGGGTGCTGGCGAGGAGCCGCGTTGGCGTTGCGGAGAATAACTCCGGTGCCCATTGACCATCCCGCCCTTGTCGCCAGCCCGGTTGCGCGTCCGGAAATCGCCCCTGAGCGTTGCGGAGATGGCGAGGGCGGTCGGCTTGTGCCGGGCGAGGTTCACCTAATCGCCGGTTGATCCGGAGAACAGGAACAAGTCGCACCTTGCCCACCCCGTGCGATGCCAACGCGTCGCCCATTTTCTTAAAACACGTTGCGGCTGGCAGGTCGTGTTGTCATAATTTATGCTATGGCAACGATTTCCGAGGCGTTGGTGCTGGCGATCCAACACCATCAAGCCGGTCGGCTACAAGCTGCCGAGCAGATCTATCGGCAGGTTCTTCAAGTCGAACCGAATCAACTTGACGCGCTCCATCTTCTCGGCGTGATCGCGCACCAAGTGGGCAAGCACGAGGTTGCCGTAGAATACATTGGACGGGCGATCGGGTTGAAAAGGAATGTGGCTGACTTCCACAACAACCTGGGAGAAGCGTATCTCGCCTTACGCAGAATACCTGAGGCGGTTGCCTGCTACCGGCGGGCATTGGAACTCAAGCCGAACTTTGCCGAGGCACACTACAACCTAGGCAATGCGTTGAAGAATCAGGGGAAGATGGAGGAAGCAGTCGCCTGCTACCGCCACGCCTTGGAGCTTAAGCAGGACTATTCCGAGGCGTACAACAACCTGGGCAATGCGTTGAAGGATCAGGGGAAGCTGGAGGAAGCAGTCATCTGCTACCGGCGGACGCTGGAACTCAAGCCGGGCTATGCCGAGGCGCACAGCAACCTAGGCAATGCGTTGAAGGACCAGGGGAAGCTGGAGGAAGCGGTCGCCTGCTACCGCCGCGCACTGGAACTCAAGTCGGGCTTTGCCGAGGCACACAACAACCTCGGCAATACATTGAAGGACCAGGGGAAGCTGAAGGAAGCGGTCGCCTGCTGCCGGCGGGCACTGGAGCTGAAGCCGGAATGTGCCGAGGCACACAACAACCTGGGCAATGTGTTGAAGGATCAGGGGAAAATGGAGGAAGCGGTCGCCTGCTACCGGCGGGCATTGGAACTCAAGGCGGGCTTTGCCGAGGCACACTACAACCTGGGCAATGCGTTGAGAGACCAGGGGAAAATGGAGGAAGCGGTCGCCTGCTACCGGCGGGCATTGGAACTCAATCCGGACTTTGCCGAGGCACACGGCAACCTGGGCAGTGCGTTGAGAGAACAGGGGAAGCTGGAGGAAGCGGTCGCCTGCTGCCGGCGGGCACTGGAGCTGAAGCCGGAATGTGCCGAGGCACACAACAACCTGGGCAATGTGTTGAACGACCAGGGGAAGCCGGAGGAAGCGGTCGCCTGCTACCGCCGGGCACTGGAACTCAAGCCGGATTTTGCCGAGGCGCATAGCAACTTGGGCAGCGCTTTGGAGGAGACAGGCGATCTTCGGGGCGCAGAAGACTCCTTCCGCGCCGCGTTGCGGCACAATTCCCGGTTCGCCTTGGCGCATTACAAATTGGCGGCACTCCTGGGCGGCAAACTTCCGGAGAAGGATCTAACTGCACAGCGTCGGTTGCTGGAGGAAAGGGAGCTGACGGACGACCAACGATCGTTGTTGCACTTCGGCTTGGCCCATGTCCTGGACGCGCGAGGCGAGTATGCCGAGGCCGCCGAGCACGTCGATCGGGGCAACTCGCTGCAACTGTCCGAGCGGCGCAAGTGCGGCCAGGAGTACGACCCGAGGGAGCACGAGCTTTTCGTCACCCGGATGATCAAGGTCTGCACGCCGGATTTCTTCGAGCGGATCCGCGGCTTCGGGTTGGACAGCGAGCTCCCGGTGTTCGTCGTGGGGCTACCGCGATCCGGCACGACGCTGGTCGAGCAGGTCTTGGCGAGCCATTCCCGGGTCTTCGGCGCGGGGGAGATCAAGCTGGCTGACGACACCATGGCTGCGCTTGGTGGACAAGATGGAGACTTGATCGAGAGCCTTCGCCAGTTGGACCGCCAGACGGCCCAGCGTCTCGCTTTGGAGCACCTGGAGGCACTTCGCGCATTGAATCATGCGGCTCTTCGCATCGTAGACAAGCTGCCGGAAAACTACTTGTGTCTGGGTGCGTTGGCGAGCCTGTTTCCTCGGGCGAAGTTGATTCATTGCCGCCGCGATTTGCGCGACGTGGCCGTCTCTTGTTGGATAACACATTTCCAGGAAGTCCGCTGGGCCAACGACCAACAGCACATCGCTTCACGATTTCACGAGTACCAACGGATCATGGAGCATTGGCGGAAGGTCTTGCCGGTGCCTCTGTTGGAAGTGGACTACGAGGAGACCGTGGCCGATCTGGAAGGCGTGGCCCGAAAGCTCGTGGCCTGGTGTGGCCTTGCGTGGGAGCCAGCCTGCCTGGAGTTCCACCGGACGAAGCGGCCGGTCAGAACGGCCAGCGCCGTCCAGGTGCGCCAGCCGGTCTTCAGGACATCGGTGGGAAGATGGAGGCACTATGAACAGGCCCTGGCTTCGCTGTTCGCCCGGCTGGAAAAAGAGCCTCCTCCTGCTTCCTTGCTCACTTGATGGAAAGCGCCGCGTTGATGTGGACGATCGCGGCCTTGAGGTGGGTGGATGCCTTGGGACGGCTGGCATTCGTCTGCATCAGCGCGCCCTGCAAGATCTGCCGGGCCTGACTCAACTGGGCATCCGAGTTCGCCTGGGACTTGCGTATCGCTGCTTGACCGGCGACAGCCCCGGGATTGAGAGTCGATCCCGCTTGTGCCTTCTTGGGACGGTACCCCAGTGCCGCCATCGCCTTACGCACCTCCTGGGCTGCCGAGGCACGGTGGCCATCGTAGTTACGGTTGGCTGTGGCCAACAACCTTTGAGCCGATTTGAGGGCCTGCACGAGTTGGGAATTGCCAGTCGAGGTGGCAGTTGTCGGTGCCAAGACAACGGACGTGGTTTGCTGGGGATACGTATAGTGGTGCCTTCGAGTCGGGACGGTCTGTGCCAAGGCAGCGGACTCCACGGCCACGAGAACCACGAAAAGCGACAGCCCGATATTACGGAAGGATGTACGACGCACGCTGAGCCCCATCGGTATGGCTGACTTGCCCTCGCTTTCTTTATAACACGGATCCGCCAGTTTGTCTCGTGGTCCCTGGACCCGTCACCTACCATTCGGGGGCCAAGTCGGCAAAGCACTGTCTGCCGCTGTCGTGTCGTCCCTTCTGGCTGGTTCGGGTCGTCGTCGCCGGTCTTGCTCTTCGTCCCCTCCTCAACGGCAGCCGTCCTGCGACCGACCGAGGGAACTACGGCGGGCTCGCCCGCAATAATTTCTTGTGGAACTATGTTTCAACGCCTGCCGCCTTCCACGCCCATCGTGGCAGGCTATACGGCAGGAAAACAGCGGGTGTATATACACCCGCTAACGCCCCTTTTTACCCATTTGTACCGTGTACAAGCCGACGCGGCAAAAGCTAGAAAAAGCCAAGAAAACTAGGCTTTTCCCGCGTTTTCTGGGTGGTGTACAAGAAAGCCGGTTTTGTTCTCCGGAGCCGAAGGTTCCGCGTTCGAATCGCGGCGGGGATACTTTTATTGATCCGCTCCTTGGGGCGGTGCAAAGCGATGCACCTTGATGCCGATTGGTGCGGTATCTCCTATTTCCGTTTGACCTTGCGGCGATTTTCTGGTCGCCGTTTTCGTTGGGCTCGCCAACGGCTTGAGTGCAATTTGATGCAATCCGTATCTTTTTTGGCGCAACCAGGTGGGCACCAAGTTGGGCACCAAGTTGGGCACCAGAGGGCACCACAGAGGGCACCATTTGATGCTCGCCAGTCCGGCCCTCCGTCCCAGTAGCCCGAAGCTCGGCGGCCTCGGTCTCCGTATCCTTCCCGCTAGGCGGTGGGGGCAACGAGGCGATGGCCGCCGTCTGGTCGTTCAACCCAACATGAGTGTAGACGCCCAGGGTGAGGCGAACATCACTGTGTCGAGCAAGGGTCTGGGCCATCTTGGGCGACAGGCCCGCCCGCTCCAGACTGGTGATGAACAGGTGGCGGTTGGAATGGAAGTCAGCGAAGAGCCCGTCGTCGTTCTGGTATTCTAGGAAGTCTGACTCTTCCCGGGCCTTTTTTTCCTCGGGCGCCTTGGTTTCCTCGATCCAAGCTTTCCGAGCGGCCTTGATGTCGAGCCGCATCATCTTGTGGGTCTTCCGTTCCGTGCCCCCAGGCACTCGGCCGGAGACCGGGAACAAGACGTCGTCCGGACCGAGATCCGGTTTCGTTGCCAACCACTCCTTGAGCCGGCAAACCACCTCGGGATGAAGGATCTGACTATCCTGCCGCCGGCGTTTGCTGTAGCAGGCTGCCACGGTAGCCGTTGCCGGATCATCATCGAGTCGGAACGACCGCTGGGTCAGGCTGCCGATCTCGCCTTTGCGAAAGCCTGTCCAGGCAGCCAGCACGTACATCATCGCCCGATCCGCTCCCGACAGTGTCTCGATCAATGGCCCATTCAGCGCGGCGGTGATCAATCGTGCGAACTCCTCGGGCGCCAGTGCTCGGCGGTCGTGTCGGCGGTCGGTACTCACGTTCAACTTGGAAATGTGAATCAGCGGATCCGTCATGGCTCTGCGATCACGTACCAGCCATCGCGTGAACTGTTTCGCAGACTTCAAATAATGATTATACGTTTGTGCACTCAGGTTGTCACGACGAAGTTGGCCAAGAAACTCTAACGCCCCACTTGCTGTGATGTCTCCGATCGTCTTCCATTTGCGGTCATCGACCATCTTCTGAAGCTGCGCGGTGGATTCCTTGATCTGCTTCGGCGTCACACCCTTGTTCCGGAGATACTTTTTGAACTCGACCAAGTGTTGGACCAACGGTCGCTTGCGCTGTTCATCGGTCGGATCGATTAGGCCCGCCTTCTCGCGATCGACCTTGCGAACCAGCTCGTTCAGCATGGTCTGGGCGGCGGTCTTGTCGCCCACCAACGGAACTCGGCGGATTGTACCACTAGCATCGCGGTACTTACCCCACCATTTCTTGGACTTCGTCTTGATCTTGGTACGAGTGGTCGGATTGACCACGACGACCGGTTTCTTGTACAGGTTGGCCATATTGAATCATCCTTCTCATTCGCCAGCCCCAACCCGCCGGGGCTCGAAGCCGCTCCATGTTCCCTCTTGTTTCCAGGATTGCAAGGCGATCGTCGCCAGATTATTGACCCGCAGGCCGATATCCGATGAACTGACCACATTTGCCGCATGTTGCGCGGATTCGGCCGTTTCTCAGTGGCTCATCGACCCAATACTGTCGGTCACAGGTGATGCATTTCTGTGATTGGCAATGATTTGGTTCCGCTCCCAGCCGCAGGAATAGCATTGAGCCACGCCTTCGTCCTGGTGCAGGCGAAAAGCGTCGCTCGACTGGCGTGCGACGCAGATGCTGGCCAGAGCGTGGCCCTCACGCTTGATGATCGTAATGCGTAGGCAGGATGCGAGCATCGTCCTGAGGGTCCTCGGTGAATGGGGAGTTGTGCTCATTGCTGCGTCTCCCATTCATCGCGTCGTGGGCACCCAGCTTCGACCCACGCCTGCAATTCATCGGTGCGCCACAGCGTAGACCGTCCGATCCGCACGGGCCGGGGAATCCACCCTGCGGAATCCCATGCTCGCCAGGTCCGCAGCGACTTGCCACACATCTTGGCGGCCTGCTTGGCCGAGATCAACAGACGTAGCGGCAACGGGTCGTCGAATTCATGGGTCCGTTCAGTCATGGCGGAGACTACTTGCACGAGGAGGCCTCCTGCGCGCTGAGCCACCCCTGCAGTCGTAGCTCATTCGCAATTGCTTCCAACATCGAGGTGGGAATCAAGCGGTAAAGCCCTGCCCGCTGTACCTCGATGTCGAGAGAATCGACGATCCGGCGGACCTTCCAATCTGGTACTCCGAATCGCGCCGCAACTTGTGGGATTGTGAGAGAAACATCCGGCATAAACTTGCTCCAATGGAAGCCAGTAAAGTTACTTCCATTGTCGCTCTCGATGCCGAAATGTCGATTTTAGGTGGACCTTAGAAATAACTAAGGGTCAACCTAAGGGTTTCAAGGTCCGATTGTGAACCTTGATCTCGAGAGGTTTCAGCCGATGATTGAGGTCGTTTACTGCCGTTGCTCTTGCGCTCCACTCCCCCGGATAACAGGCTTGGAGATCACTGATTGCTGCTTGCTTGGGTGCTGCCCTTACAGCAATGGTGAAGATATGCCAGGCGATCGGCGAAGGAGAGAGATCAACCTCTTTTGTGTAACCAGCCCGGCGAACTCGACGATTAGTTTCGTCGAGGACGAGTCCAAACTCGTGTTGGGTCGTTCTTGGCTCCGCCGCGCCGCCATGCTGGCCCCCCTCCGCCGGTCGCCTTTTGATGTTCTTTGTGCCGCGTTTGCCCCCACCGCCCTGCCTCTTGACCTCGACCAATCGTGCCAGTACCCGGCAGGCTCTTGCGAACTCCTCGCACTGTGCCTTGCCCAACAATACCCGCATAAAGTCCGCCTGCTCCCGCTGATTGGCGTTGAGAATCTGTTGCAGATATGAATTGGGTGGGAATACATCGGGATACACCGCTGGCAAAAGGTTGCCAGAAACCGCGTAGAACACGTTCTCGGGACCTGGGTGGAGAACGGACTTTCTCCCCTTCATCTCCGGGGCTGGGCCTTCCGACCATTTGACCAACTTCGCCAACCCCGGGAGCTTCAGATAGCCGGCTTTTGCGGACGATATGGTCAGCTTACCAGCTTGGGTGATGGCTTCAGCGTTGTGGATTACTTCCGCCCGATTGCGAGCTGGTGATTCCCCCATTCGGAGGAAAGATTCTGCCAGGTCCCGAAAACCTACGGCAATGATGTGTCGATCCGTCATTTGTCCTGCCTTTCGTTGGTCGGGCCGGACCCGGCAAGTAACCGCCAAAGGCAGGAAGGCGACCGCCTGCCCAAGTTTGCTTGGCCGGTTGCCCGTCGGTAGGTCCAGACGTCCCGATCTTTCACGCCATTCTACAAGGGTTGCCACAATGTGTGGAGGTGACGCATCGCGTCGGCAACACCCCCGACCGCACGTCCTATCCGGCAACGAATTGCAAGGGGTTGCAAACTACCCCCGCGTTTTGCGAAGAAAAGGGGTATTTTGGGGGCCAGAGGGGTAGCGGGGGTAGTCGTCGCCCAAGGCCAAACGTGATAAGTTTCAGTCGGCCGGGAGGTGCGGGGCCATTCGCCCTGAAGGCACTCGTTGCTTACCTTCCCGGCCGTCTTTCTTTGACACCTTGCACATGGCCGAAACCCAAGAACCCCGTACAGGCTCCAGGAACGCCGTTGGCCGCACCCCGGTCTTTGATCCTGCCCGAACCGGCGTCACAATGGAGGAGACTTTCAGGCCCGTCCAGAACAGGAGCCCCCGCCATGAAACGCTCGCTCGGCGCCAAGACGTTGATCGTGCCCACTCCGACCTGGATCGTCGGGTCGTACGACAAACAAGGCAAGCCCAACGGCATGACGGCGGCCTGGGGCGGCATTTGCTGTTCCGACCCACCCTGCGTGGCCGTGTCGTTGCGGAAGGCCACTTACAGCTATGGCAGTTTGGTCGAGCGTAAGGCCTTCACGGTAAGCGTGCCGTCGCAGGGCCAAGTAAAAGAGGCCGACTACTTCGGGCTGACCAGCGGCCGTGAGACCGACAAGTTTGCCGCCACCGGGCTGACCCCGGTTCGTAGCGACCTGGTCGATGCTCCGTACGTCCAGGAGTTCCCGCTGGTGCTGGAGTGCAAAATCCTGCACGTCTTCGATCTGGGTCTGCACACCCAATTCGTCGGCCAGATCCTCGATGTGAAGGCCGACGAGGATGTGCTGGATGATGCCGGGACGCCGGACATCTTGAAGGTCCTCCCCATCATCTTTTCGCCCGGCAATGGGACTTACTACGGCATCGGGGCTTCGCTGGGGCACGCCTTCGCCGTGGGCAAGGAAATCTGAAGGCGGACAATGGTGAGATCACGACGATGGTGTCCGGAGCAAACGCCCATGATGAAGTTTGCGGGATTTCAGTCCACGCTCTTCGAGTTTCTGGAGCAGTTGGCCGACAACAACGACCGGCCCTGGTTCCTGGAGAACAAGGGGCGGTACGAACAAGATGTCCTGGAGCCGGCCATGACCTTCATCCGCGCCTTCCAGCCCCGGCTGAAGCGGATATCGCCTTATTTCGTGGCCAGCGACCGGCGCGTGGGGGGCTCGCTCATGCGGGTTTATCGGGACACGCGGTTCGCCAAAGACATGGCGCCGTACAAGACCAACGTCGGCATCCAGTTCCGGCACCAGCAGGGCCGCGACATCCATGCCCCCGGCTTCTACGTCCACGTCGCGCCGGGCGAGTGCTTCTTGGCCGTGGGCCTGTGGCGGCCCGACCCCATGTCGCTCAACCGGATCCGCCAGGGGATTGTGGAGTGGCCCGATGGCTGGCGCCGGGCGCAGGGCAACCGGAAGTTTCAGGAGCGATTCTCACTGGACGGCAACAGTCTCAAACGCCCGCCTCGCGGCTTCCCGGTCGACCATCCTTGGATCGAGGATCTGAAGCGAACGGACTTCATCGGGCTCGAAGAGCTGGAGGAGCGGGACGTTCTGGACAAGGGAATCCTCGATCATGTGGCGGCTTCCTTCACCGCCAGCCGTCCCTTCATGCGGTTCCTCTGCGATGCCCTGAAGGTGCCTTTCTGAGGCAAGCGAACGCAAAGATACCTGCCCATGTCCTTCCAACTGTTACACTGAACAGAAATCATTGTGAAAAGATTCATCCTCCCGTTCGTCTACAGCATTCTGCTCGTGAACTTTCGACTCTCTGCGGAGGACGCTGCGATCGTGCCGCCTTCCGCGTATGAAGCGTCCCCCACCGCAGTTTTGTCGCTCGACGAGCTGGCCGCCGACTGGATAGATGCCGGCACATCTCGCAATCATCCCGCCGTCTTCAACTTTTGGGGCGGAGTGAAAACCGAGTCGAATCTGACCGCTTTCGAATGTCTGGTCTTCCCACCCTATTCGCAGGGCGGTGGCTCGGCGGTGCTGTCGGTGGACGGCAAGCCGATCGCGGCAGAGCAATCGCGCTGGTTTCCGTATCAGGTGTTGCGCTGTGCAACCCGGGACGGGGTCATCATGGAATTGGCCATCCGCATGCCCTTCGAGCAGCAGGGGCTCTTCTGCAGGCTCACCATGACCAACACGAATGCTACGCCGCGCACGTTGAACCTCACAATGCTCTTCCATGGCCGGGTGCGCTCGTACAACCCGGCCGCTTGGGCCACCTGGAGCACCCCGAAACCCGTCGATGGCAATTTCGCGGCTGTCGCGTCGGATCGGCAGGTGTTGACCATCCAAGACAAAGCCAGTCGGGCAGCCATCGCGTACGCACTGGTCCGCGCGCCGGACCAACTCCGCGTTGAGGGCGAGCGCGCGACGGCGCACTGGCATATTACCTTGGCCCCGCTCGCCAGCATCACGCTCGACTACGCCGCTGCGGTCGCCACGGATGGTCCGACGGCCACGGCATCCGCGACGCGCTGGGCGAAAGCGCTCAACCAGAACTTCCAGCAGGCCAAAACCCGGTGGGAGCAGCGCTGGCGGGCGGCCTTCGTGCCCCGTAACAAACACTTCTCAGGCCACCTGCCCACGCTCGTCACAGACGACGCAAAGCTACGCCGCGTGTATTACGAGAGCGCGCTCGTGCCGCTGTTGTTGCTTCGCACCAACCTTCCGGCCTGCCCGCATTGCTTTGTCACCGCCGGGCCACAATCGGCAAACACGCTCATGTATTTCTGGGACACCGGAATGTGGGCCAACACCTGGGCCATGCTTGAACCGGCCGGCATGAAACGACTGCTCACGAAGTGGTTGATGCTCGATCTCCATGGCGATGTCTATGCCTTGGACTGCCTGTCCGGGCTGGGGGGCGAAAAATGGTATGCCGCCAACGACTGGTCGGTGTTTCGTTGCCTGGAAGCCTATCTCGATGGCACCGGCGATCGGGCTTTCTTGCGGGAGAAGATCAAAGGCAAGACGGTTCTCGATCACATGGCTGGCCTAGCCACCGCCTATCGTGAGTTCACCAGTGACAAGTTGCACCGGTGCCGCTGGTGCGCGGGGGAGCTTCAGGGGGAGATCGACCTCCACCTGCCCTACACGCCCAGCGTGCTCGCAGATTACGGGAAGAATACCCACCTGCTCGAGTGTGCCCCGGCCTATGAACACCGAGTTCCGTCGTTCAACGCCGCGAATGTGTACATGCTCCGCCGCACCGCCGATTATCTTCAGTCCGCCGGCCACACGGTGCGGGCCGCCGAACTCCGCGACGACGCCGGCAAGCTGAGCGCCGCCGTGCTCGATCTGTATGTTCCCGGCGAGGGGGTGTGGACAGCTTTGTCTCTCGACGGGAAAAGAAATCAACTTCGCCATTGCTTCGATTACATCCTGGTGGGCCAGGCGATGACCGCTGATCTCTCACCCAAGATGAAGTCCGAAATGACCGCCTTTGTGGAGCGTGAACTGCGGACCAAGACCTGGATGCGCGCCATGAGCCTGCAAGATCCCGCCGCTGCGCATTCCGACCGGCCGGACCACGGCCCGATGGGGTCCTATGACGGCTGGCCGCCGCTGACCATGGACGTCATGTGCCGGTTCGGCATGTTCGGCAGCGCGGTAAAGTTCTTGCGAAGCACCGAGGCAGTCACGCACGAAGGTCCCTTCGCACAATCCCACGAATTCCTCGGCCCCAATCAGCGTGGCCAAGATCCGATGGTTCGCATCGCTTCCCGGGGCGCACAGGAGTTCAACTCGTGTTGCGGGACGGCTTTCGCCAGTACGATCATCGGTTCGTTCTTCGGCTATCGGCCTGATCTTCCAGGCAACGACCTCCCTCTGCTTACGTCCGGAACCCCACGCGGCTTCCGCGGCGAGATGCTTCACGTCCCGCACCATGGCAACCTCTACACCATCACGAGCGACACGGATGGCGTCCATGCAAGAAGGGAAGGCAGTCCCGCCGGCAACTGAAGCCGTCTCAGTGCCGCAGAGCAGCGCCGGGCCTGTCACCGCGGGGGTAGCGTGTTGACGGTTAATCCCTATTCCCATGTCAGACGACCCTGACCACGCATGATCAACAGGCCCTGAAGGCCGTCGCCATAGAGCCGTTAGGTGGTCCTATCCACCTTCACAAACGTTTTCCGATCTTTCCCCCTACTTCGCCACCACCCACCCGCCGTAACTGCCGGGATTTCACCTGCCTCCCGTTCGCGTTGCCTGGGGCGGCGGTCGGACGGGAAGGCCCAACCCCAAGACGGGAGCCCGCCGTGGCCCCCGTGGGCGACGTGGGCGGCCAATCGTTCAGATACCAGCGGTCGTCACCACGTTGAACTCGGCCCCGCGTGGTGCTCGGGCGTGGGTATGAGTTCGTTGCAGGCGCACCAGACGAGGCTCATTCAGCGGAGTCACGCGCGCACCGCGACGCGTGACAGTTCCGCGACAACTGTTTGCAGCGATTCTGGAGCGGATCGGAAGACTTGCGATTCAGCCCGCGGTGTGTCCGTCCGGTTAGGAAGCGCCGTCGGGCGGAAGTACGAAGAGGTTTTTGGCGAGAGCGATGGTGAATGCACGGTGTTCGGGCGGGAAACGACGCCAAAACTACCTCCGCGGAGGGGCGTTAGGCATCAGGACGGCCTGTGAAACCAGACTCTCGGCAGAAAAATCAGCGGGCCAACACGAATTCCGCGCAGCGATTGGCTAACATGGAGGAGTTGCCCCTCGGAGCGTATCCGAGCGGCGTCTAAATGGGAAATGTGGGCCAAGTAATTATGGTTCACGACTTTTTGCATTTCACACTTGACGCCAAGCAGACGAAAGGATGAGCCGATTATGAGAATCGATCTTCATCAAACCGCGATTTCCTTCCTGTTGGCCGCAACCATCGTGGGTGGTTGCCTGACCATGTCCTCGGCAAGTGTGGCCGTGGCTGGCGAGCTTCGTGTCGGCACGGCCGCCGTCAAGATTACTCCGCCCAACGGCACCCCCATGGCCGGCGGCTACGGCCGAAACGAAAGCCAGGGCGTGCTGGACGATCTCTACGCCAAGGCGGCCATCCTCGACGACGGCCATGCCAGCGTGGCGCTGGTGGCATGCGATGTGATCGGTCTGACACGGTCGGCCGTGGTCGAGGCTCGACGCATCATCGCCGAGAAGACCGGCATTCCGGCCGATCACGTGATGATCTCCGCGACCCACACGCACACCGGCCCGGTGGTCATCGGCGATTCGACGCTCGATGACATGACAAGCGGCGGCAGCCAGCTCAGCAAAGATTTCGCCGAGCGATTGCCGAAGTCGATTGCCCAGGCGGTCGAGCAGGCCCACGGCCGCCTGATGCCGGCACGGATCTCCTACGCGCAGCAGGACGAGCCGGGCATCTCCTTCATCCGCCGCTTCTGGATGAAAGACGGCACGGTCGGATGGAACCCCGGCCAGTTGAATCCGAACATTATTCGGCCGATCGGAACCATTGACCCGCAGGTGAACGTGATATATGCCGAAACGGCCGACAAGAAGCCGATCTTGACTTACGTGAACTTCGGCATGCACGCTTGCACGACGGGCGGGTCGAAGATTTCGGCCGACTTTCCGGCCTCGCTGGCCAGCCGGTTGGCCGACTACAAGGGCCCGGAAATGCTCACGCTCTATGCCAACGGTGCGCTCGGCGATGTCAATCACCTGGACGTTCAGTCGTCTGTCGGGCAGACAAGTCCGGAGGAGGCCAAGCGACTGGGAACCATCCTCTCCGCGGCCGTGCTGAAGAGCTACATGCGACTGAAGGAGGTGGACGACGCCACGTTGCGGACGCGAAGCGAACTGGTGCGGCTCCCCTTAAGGCCCTACACGGAAGGAGAACTTCACACGGCCCGCGATATTGCCGCCAGTAATGGCAAAAAGGGGACGTTCTTGGAACAAGTCAAGGCCTATCGCGTCCTCGACGTTGCCGCACGGAACGGCAAACCCTATGAGGCTGACGTGCAAGTGTTCTCCTTGGGACGCGACATCGCCTGGGTTGCGCTGCCGTGCGAACCCTTTGCCGCGATGGGCCGAAGCGTCAAGACCGCCTCGCAATTCCGGCAAACCAGCGTCGTCGGATTAGCCAACAGCGGGTCAGGCTACGTTCCCGATTGCTCCGCCTACGCCGAAGGCCAGTATGAAGCCGTCAGCACACGCTACGTCCAAGGGACCGGAGAAATGCTGGTGGCGACCGCGATTCGGCTGTTGGCCGAACTGCACCGCGACGCGTCCGGCGGAAAGAAGTAATCATGTTTTATCGTTTGCGCCGTCTGGGGCAATTTCTCAGAATAGTTCTGACATCTGTGGCCCGGCAGCGACGGCACCGTGGCGATATGTGGGTTGGTGGCTGAGTCGCCTCCGATGCAAGACGTTCGGCGGCCAGAACCACTACGATCAAGCCTTGTTCCTGACACCCGAACCATCCACTCTTGTCCTCCTCGGCATCGGTGGGATCAGCCTGCTCGCCTTCGCTTGGTGGTACCTCAGTGGCACTCGCCTAAGTTCGCTCCCCGACGGCCGAGTGCACCGCCGAGGCCTGGAGTTGATCACCCGGTATCTCCGGCCGGGAATCTCCGAGGAGACGACAGGGTCTCCCAAGTTCCTGGGAAATCTCCATTGTCCGTTTGCACATGTTCTTGCCGACGCCGGCAGGACTGCTCACACCAGACCATTACGGTGCAGCAGCGCGGCCCCTGGACCCCCAGGTACAAAGGCTCCCACATTGGGTCTTTCGACGCCCAATAGCATGGCTTTCGGACTGGCTGTCTACGCTTCGCAGGGCGGATTACTCCGACCCCACGCAAGACTCGCTTCCGGTTACTGGTCAGGCTCTGCCGGATGGGCTTTCCACCCACAAGATTCCAATGAGAGGTTTCAAGATTGTTTCCTTACATCTCTATCCTCCTCTCCCAAGCTTTGCTTGGCGCAATGGGGGCGACCGACGCAGATTGAGGCATCGAACGGTCGGCCTCGGGTTCGCGGGTCCAGATTATGCCGCGCACGCGTGTGCTGCCTCGGCAGTTCTTTCTTTGTGCCCCTTACTCACGCAAGTATGCCAAGATTAGTGACACAACGGTCAGAACTCCCCCAATAATCTTGATTTGTCCCTCAAGTTTCCACTTCACCGACAAACAACTAATGGCGGGCTATGGGTGACTTTGCCCGAGGCAACTCGACGGCAGTCGGGGCGATGGTCAACGCATCCCGCTAAGCCCCCTGGTTCGGGGTCCTTACGACCGGGCAAGGGGCACACTTTCCGCTTGCGAGGGCCACTCTTTCCGCACAGAAACGGCCGCAACTCAAGTAAGTAACTATGCACACTAGCCCGGCTGACAGGATGCCGAAAATGCCGGAACTGCCAAACTTCGACCACCTGGACGACCTCGACTGCGGCGAGCCACCACCGGCCGAGCCACCCGCGGGGCTTGTGGGTCCTTTCTAGTGACCTGTCGGCGCTCGCGGTTCCCGGCCATCGCTGGCACGTGATACAGTGTCTTTCCCTCCCTTTTTGACTGGCTGGATGAAGAAGCTGTCGGGGCACGGCGGTAGGGAGGTTTTCGAGCGCGCAGCCGGCGCCGCCAAACCGCATTGAACTACGGCGCATTTTTTGCCACAAAAACGGAAAAACTCATCGAGGCGGACGACCACCGGAGCCAACCGCGAACGGTCGGCCGCGATGCTCACCGGGGGCTGGCTGTTAGGTTCTCCCGGCCGGGTGGACCGGCCTGTTTCCGAGCCCACGGTCCGCGCTTTTTGCATGTATATTGGTTGATTGTGGTTTCCTAATGAACCATTCCCGCCAAACAGGTACGTTTGCTCACTTTCTGTGCAATGGCTGGGCCGGGCCATGCGTTGACCACGGCGAGCAAGTCGGGGGGGGCGGATCGACGTTGCCTTGCCACCGTCATATCGGCCAATACCGCAACAGCTTGTGACAGTGGCAAGCCCCCACTAATCCGGTGTATTGTTTTTTCTGCGACGGGAGGAGATATTAATACCCAAACGCGCCGCCAGCGTCCCGGCAAAGTCTGTCGGGCTGATCGTCTGCGCCGGGCGGCGGCATTTCTTAGGAGCAATCGCCATGTGGGCAATCCGAATCCTGTTCCTGTTTTGCTGTGCTGGCAGCAATTCCCGGCGGAGAACTGTTTTGGACCTTGGCCAGCCCGCCGAGAGCAATTGGGGCGGTGTCACGGCGGACTTGCTGGCAGAACGTGAGAGTGGGGAAGGCGGCGAATTTGCAGA
>Ga0181520_10007379_pt1 | contig 16233 bp, 12 predicted proteins | sample PEATcosm2014_Bin_29_FD_132451 | JGI IMG/M metagenome (GOLD analysis project Ga0181520, IMG submission 132451) | Peatland microbial communities from MTU Mesocosm Facility, Houghton, MI, USA - PEATcosm2014_Bin02_30_metaG | ecosystem: Environmental > Terrestrial > Soil > Wetlands > Peat | place...
AAAACAAGAGGGTAGGTCTCCACTACAACGTTCTGGAGAGAGAAAACGACGCTGGCGTCCCGGCATCGCCGAAAATCGGCGCGAAAAATCCCGAAACGCACTCAACGTGCGAAGGTTGGGCTAACGTACTGGCCGCGAAGTGGAGACTCTTCGATGCCAATCGAGAAATGGTCGAAAGACGTTTCGGTATTGCACCTGTCGGACGACCCGCAATTCACTGATGACCTCAACGCGCTGGAGCAAGACCCCACACGCGCGCCAAAGGTCGTTCTCGACTTTGCCGCCGTTCACTTCATCAATTCGTCCAATATCGCCAAGCTGCTGCGCCTTCGCAAACGCCTTGTGAGCCAAAACGAACGCCTCATCCTCAGCAACGTCGGCACGCAGGTTTGGAGCACGTTCCTGGTGACCGGCCTGGACAAGATCTTCACCTTCAGCGAAAACGTGACCACCGCATTGATGCGGATCGGCGCCGACGCATAGAATCAAGTCGGCGCCGGATACGGCTACCGGGCCTCGCGGAGGGCCACACATGCGTTTGGGGTTCGGACTTGTCGGGCTTCTGGTCACGATGGCCGTGATCGTCATCATCATGCGCATGACCGACATGAACTCGGCCGTGCTCTCCGCCAATCACAGCGCCCGCAACGAGGCATCGCAAATCAGCGGCCACGACGCCAACGGAGAAGATGCCCGCAAATCCGCCACGCTCGCCGACACGATGAAGAACAACAAGCTGGTCTCGTATCAGGTCACGGCCGTGACACCCGGCGGCGGATACGACAGCTACTTCGGCTTGCAGGTGAATGATCAGATCATCGGCGTGATCAACCAGGGCGTGGAGTTCGACGTGGGGGACACCGTCATGACGGCCGATCGCGATACGGTCTTCGATGCGTACGAAAAGAGCGGTCAATTGAAGGTGGATCGACCCGGCGTCGGCATAATCACACTGCCGCTGCCGGGAACAGCCGGCCGGGGCGGACTTGGCTTGCCGGGCATGACGCCCCCGCCAACGGGTGCGCCGGTTCAATCTCCCGGCTCAGCCGTTCCCACCCATTGAGCGGCGAGTCTCGAAGAGATTTTTTTGCCATCAATTGCCACGTCCCCTTGCCACCGGCGGCAATTTTCCTAAGATCGTCCGCGTCGATAATGGAGTAATTGCGAACAGCGGCTCTGGCATTCCGTGAATGCGGCCGCGATCGCGGACGACAAACCAAAGGAGTGTTCATGTCCAGAAGCACGCGCATTCGGCGGTCCAGGTCATCCATCGCACGCATCGAAGTGGAATTGCTCGAGAGACGATTCCTGCTCTCGGACGTGCAGGTGGGCGTCGTTCTCAAACAGCAGACGTACGATCAAACCAGCAGCGCCGCCCCGGTGCTCCAGACCAACAATACCTATCAGTTCGGCGCGCACATTATCGAAACCGCCGCCGGCACCGTCTCCGCTGGAAGCGTGCAGGAGACAACCCCGACAACCGGCACGGCCAACAGCGTGACGGCACAAACCGGATCGCTGCTGCCCAGCCTTAACTTTCAGTCGAAATTTGCCACCCAAAGCGCCATGGACTCCGCTTTCCCCAACGGCAACTACAATCTCTCCATCACCGCCGTTCACGATGGAACACACACGCTGGCGCTGAACCTTGGCAGCTCCGATGATTTCCCCTCCGCTCCGGGCCAGATCACCAACTACAACGCCTTGCAGGGCGTCGACCCCACCAAAGCGATTACCATCACCTGGACCGCTTTCCCCGGCGGCACCAGCAACGATGCCATTGGCGTCTTCGTCGGCGATTCGGAGGGTAACAACCTCTACTGGTCACTGCCAGGGCAAGCCAACGCCCTGAACGGAACCGCCACATCATTTACCATCCCGGCCAACACTCTCAGTGCAGGTGAAACCAGTCAATGCGAAGTTGATTTCTTCAAGGTGGTCGGCAAGGACACAACCGGCTATCCAGGTGTCACCGGCTATGCCGCGTTTGATGACGTCACGAAATTCAACATCACAACCACCGGCACGGCAGTCGCCACGCAACTGGTTTTCGCGACGCAGCCCATGCCTGGCAACGTCAATACCGGATCACCCGTGGGGTTGGGTAACTTCGCCGTCGATGTGGAGGACGGCAACGGCAACATCGTTACCACCGACTCATCGAACGTCACGGTGGCACTGACCAATTCGGCCGGCGCAACTCTCAGCGGCACGCTCACGCAATCGGCCGTCAATGGCGTTGCTGCGTTCAGCGGCGACTTGTTCGTCAACAATCCCGGAACGTATACGCTCACTGCCACCGACGGCACGCTGACATCGGCCGTGTCGAGCCAATTCACCATACCGCAGCCCTTTGCCACGCTGAACAACGGTAATCTTCTGGTCGAGGGCACCAGCGGCGATGACGTCATTACCTTGCAGGCCGATGGCAACGGCAACGTGACCGCCACGCTCAACGGCGTTACCTCGCAGAGTTTCTCGCTCTTGCAAATCACGTCATTCGACGTCGAAGCCGGCGCAGGGAACGACTCGGTCACCATCGAATCGAGCATGCCCTCCACTCTGGGCGTCAGCGTCCAGGGCGGACCCGGCGATGACACGATCATGGGTGGACCCGGCAACGATACCCTCGGCGGCGGAGCCGGAAACGACTCCATCGCAGGCGGGCCCGGCGATGACTCGATCAAGGGCGGACAGGGCGACGATGTTCTCGCCGGCGGCAAGGGCAACGACACACTGTTCGGCAGCCTCGGCAACGACACGATGCGCGGCGGACTGGGTGACGACTCGCTCAACGGCGGGGCCGGAACCAACCAGTACTACGGCGGCCAGGGCAACAACATCTTCTACGCTGTCAACGGCACCAACGACGAGCTCTTCGCCGGGGCGGCCACCAACGACAGCATCATCTACGGCACCAACGATAACTACGTTATTGAAAGCGGTTCGGTCCCGCCGGGAAATATCTCGCTCGCGTAGGAGCGACCCCGCACCGGCTTGAAGCCACATGCAGCCCGCATCCGCGCAAGCAAACGCGCCGATGCGGGCTGCTCGGCTATATTCCATTGCCGCCGGTCATCGCAGGAGCAACACGGTTCTTGAGGTCCGGAATCGGTCCGGCGGGAGCTTGACTGCCCGACGGCGCCGGCGGCTGAGCACCCGTCGGCGCGGGTTTGCCGCCGGCCGGCGGTGTCGGCGCGGGCGGCTTGGTTCGCAATCTGTCCAGCGACTCCTGAAACCACTTGTCGCGAAGCAGGCCGTCCTCCGCCGAATCGATTGCGTCGGCGATCTTCACGCCCTGGTCGAGGTTCGCGGTGGCGTTGCGTTTGAATTCGAGAAATGTACCGGCCGGAAGCTTCTTTTCCCGGATGGCATCGGCCGGGACCAAATAGACCCAGTCAACGATTTTCGGCTTGTTGCCGCCGCTGAAATCAAGAAACAGAGGATCGCTGGGCTTGTTCCAAAGCAACAGCGTGCCGCCGGCGTGAAGGAGCGTGCCTTCAGGGTAGAAATCGGCCCACGTGGCGCCAACCGGCATACACAGCCGGACGGATGACGTGCTCAAGCGCATGATCTTGTCGGCGTCCTCGTCGCCGTTGGGATCGGAGATTGACGTTCGGACCACCAGCACCTTGCATTCGTCGCTCGACTTGATGGGGTTGGTCAATACCGGAAGCGGCGGATCGTTGCCGGCGCTATTGGTGCGCATCGCATCCGGAAAGTCGTCCATCACGGGAATCGACTCGGTGGGCAGAAAGACCGTCGAGACAGTGCATGCGGGATTGCTGGCGGTGTGGCGCTGGCCGCTTTCAATCCCCAGCCGCTGCGAGAACAACTCCAGCAGAAAATCGGGATGAAGCTGGCGCAACACCTGGTCGCCGCCCAGACCGCCCTGGCTGGCGGCGGATACCATCGCGATCACCATGTCATCAACCGGAATCGCCAGGCTGCTTTGCGGCGGAATCTTCGTCGCCCATCGATCCGCCTCGACTGGTGTACAGACATGGTGCATCGGGTGAGCCGCGCTCACGCCCCAGTCGCTGCCCAGCACCGTCTCGGCAACCTCGTCGGATATCGTGAAGTTCGACGTGTTACTTCCACCCGGCGGAATCATCGCAACCTGCCGGTCCGGCAACACCGCGTACCGCCCATACCCGGCCACCGTCGCCCCGAACGGCAACTCCTGCAGGGCGATCGCCATCGTCCCCAGTACCATCACGCCCGCGAACAGCCCAAGGACGGCCGACCCGATCTTGTCGACCAGCAGCGGCAGGCGCACATTTCCCGACACCAGGTTGTCGAATGCCAGCCGCGGCAGAAAATACATCAGCCCGAAAAGCACAACCAGCGAAATCGACTGCGCGTCATCGGGCAGAAACTTCTGCCCGATCATAAGCTGCGCCACCGGTTCATGCAGCGAGAACGCGCCCATAGCCGCGATCATGGCCAGGATCGCCGACAGCGACGCGCTGAAGAAGCCCTCGACGTAATGGAAATACGCGATGGCCGCGATCAGCAACAAAACAATGATCTGCATGAGCATGGCTGCCGCTCCACTGGCCCGTCGTCAAACGCCGGCGGGACACTACCCCGTCATTCCCATCATCCGCGCGGGCCGCCCGAATCGTCCGGTGACGGCTGATGGGGCGCCTCGCCCTTCATCACGCGCAACACTTCCTGCACGCTGGTGCGACCATCTTCGACCATCACCAGCGCCTTCTCCTGAATGTACCGGCCCTTCTGCCGGCGGAACGCCGTCTTGAGCTGGCTCGACGACGCACCCGACGTCAGCAACTGCCGGATTTCGTCGTCCACGACCAGCACTTCATAAGCACCCCCGCGCCCGTTGTACGCCATATCCTGGCAGAACGTGCATGGCACGGGGTTTCCCTTGGAATCGCGCATCGGCGAGGTGCGGGCCTGGAACAATTTCGTCACCCGCGCCGGATCGATATTCATCTTCCGAAGCTGATTGGCATCCGGCGCGTAACCGATCTTGCAGGCGTCGCAGAGCTTCCTCACCAGCCGGCCGCTGACCACCAGGCGCAGATTGCTCAACGCCGCCATGTCGTCGCCGACGAGTTTCCGCCACATGGCAAGGGCTTCAAACGCGCTTCCGCAGCGAAGGCCGACATACGCCCGTTTTTCCGCCGCGAACCCCGCCATGATCTGCGCCGAGCCGGAATCGATCAGCACCGGCACGGCAATGACATCCGGCTCCTGGCTGGCGACCCATTTCACTTTCTCAAGTTCCTCCTGACCCGAGGCGGCATGGGGAATCACCACCTGCGTGATACCCTCGATTTCGCTGTCGGGGGCACGCTCGACCGTCAGGATGTGCGTCAGGAATGCATCGTGCGCCCGCAAAATCGCGTAGACCGCGCTGCGCAATCCGTGCCCCGGCGGCGCCGCAACCAGCACCAGACCCGACGGCTCCTGCACCACCGAGCGGATCAATTCGATCTGGTTCTCGTCCAGACCCAGCGTTTCCAGTTTGAAGTCGTGCCGCTTGCGAATATCGCTCACCAGCGCCAGCGCCTCGCCCGTCTTGCTGCCGGCTGTCCGCACCGTCAGTTCGTGCCGGACGCTGTCCATTTGCGTCTTGATGAGGCCGCTTTGCGGTTTGCGCCGTTCATTCAGGTCCAGGCCGCCGGACATCTTGAGATATTGAATCATCGACGCCCCCAGCGCGCGATCGACGCTCCCGCCGTCGTAGCGGATGCCATCCACCCAGAAGCTCAGCGCTGTGGCCTCACCAAGCACGATGTCAATGCGGTCGGCCCGCTTGCGCAGGGCGGTGGCCATCAATTGCTGCACGGCGTCGAACGTCTGCCGCTCGGGAGTTTGCTCGTCGGGAACCGAGGCCACGACGCCGGCCTTGGTTTGAATCTGCACGAATCCCGCCGCCACCGTCTGGCCGGATTTGCCCTTGCCCTTGCCGATATTGCTGAACGATCGTTTCAGTTCCTGCTGGAGATCTCCCAGTCCGACCGATTGAAACCGCAGCAGCAAATAGACGCCCAATTCAAGAATGGGAATCGCCAGCAGCGTCAGCAGAACCAGCCAGAACGCCCCTTCAAGAGGCAGGAGCAAATACGCCGCCAGCAGCCCCACCATGTTGCCGGCGTTCACCACGGTGCGCGGCAGGCGCGCCGCCACTGTGTCCTTGTCGATCCACGTGAGCATTTTCGCCCACGGCAACAGGATGACCACAGCGGCCAGCAGTTTCCATGGGTTGACGTAATTGCCCACCTCCACAACCGCCATCGAAACCATCGGCTCCATCAACTTTCCTCAGCCCAACGCCGATCTTAACCCGTGCGACAAATTTCCGCCAACCAGCCTTATTCCAGCGGAATCGAATTCTCGTCTGTTGCGGTGTCCACGGAATCCGCCGTACCCGGCCGCTGGGCCGGCGCCGCGGCGGGATTCGCCGCGACAGCCTGCGAACGTGCCTTGGCCGCCATTGCCGCATAGGCCTCCGGGCCCAGCGGAATGATCGTCTCTTTTTCCTCTCCGCCCCGCCGGATCACTTCAAACGCATTTCCCATCTCGCCGGCGAGCTGCCGCGCCGACAGCCCCCCGCACGCCAGCACCAACGCCGCCAGCCCAACGATCTGGAGCAGCCCGTTCAACGCCGCCACGAATTGCGCAAAGGCCCCGGGGCCGGCGATGCTTGCAAAGCTACTCAGCAGAATAATCGCGCCCACGGCAAACAGCGCGATGTAGTAGTGCGTCCTGTTCTTCACCAGCTTGGGCAGCGCAGCGCACACAAGGATAAAACCGACAAGTGCCGTCGTGACGCCTTCCATCCCCAAAGGATATCACGCCACCCCGTCCACGCAACCGCCCGCGCAAATCTTATTGCCGCAGCAGCCCCTCCTTCAGCCGCTCCGGAAGCCAGATCACAAACGGCTTGGCCGCCCAACTGATCGGCGTCTGCCCGCCCGATTGACCCGATCCCGTGATCGTCGCGTGTAAGAATCCGCTTTGATCCTTGATCCCCTCAACTCGATCCATCGCCGACACGCCCACATCATCCGCCGGCAATCGCCCCACCGCCGTTCCATCCGGCGCCAGCACCAACTGTTGATGAATCAAATCCATCGGCGGCGTCGAATACGGCGCCGGCTCGGCCCACAAGGCAACCTGCCGGTTGCCGGCCTTTTCCAGTTTGGCCAATGTCTGCGCCGCCTGGGCACGCGTGGTGTTGCCGGCCGTATCCTGCACGAATCCCAGCCAATAGCGCCCGCCGCTCAGAATCGTCGCCAGCAGCAGCAGCGCCAATATCATCGTCCGCGCCGTCCCGTTCTTTGTCCACTTCACCGCCGCCGTTATCGCCAGCAGGAGCAAGAGCACATCCACATCCAGCAGGAATCGCCCAAACTCACCCGGCTTACCCGCCCCAACCAGACCCGACGCCAACGCCGTCAGCGCTGCCGGACCCGCCAGCAACCATACGCCGTCGTTGCATCCACACTGGCGGGTCTTGATCACCAGCAAGATCGCGCCCGCCACCCCGGCCACCGCCACCGGCAGCGAGGATCCTTCACCGATGAGCCCGATGACATTCCAATACCCCGCCAGCGGCGAGGTTATCCTGTACATTGCGGCCGTGTTCCCCAGGTTCGACCCGACGGCGCCGCCCGACGCTGCGGGCTTGATCAGATGCATCACCAGATACGGATTGCTCGCCGCGAAGATTGCGCATGCGATCAGCAGCGCCCCCACCGCCGGGCCGATCCATGACCAGGCGCCGCCCGTTTTCGACCGCCGCATTTGCAGAATCCCCATCATCGGCAGAATCGCCAGCGCGATCGCCCCGGTCAGGACCAATCCAAATGCCAGGCCGCAGCACACGCCGGCCCAGATCCACCATCGCCGCCGCCCTGTTTCCAGATATTTCGCCGCGCACGCCGCCGCCGCCATCGTCGCCACCAGACATGCCAGATGCGGCTTGGCCTCGTGCGCCAAATCCACCACGCCCGGCAACGTCGCAAAACACATCGCCCCCACCACCGCCGCCCACCATGACCCCGTACCCCGCTTCACCAGCACATACGCCAGCCAAACACCGAGCAATCCCCACGCCACGCTGTACAGTCTCGCCAATTCATACAGCCGCCCGATCTGGTCCGGCCGGTCCAGGTATTGCGTTACATCCGGCGACACCGTGGCCAATCCAAAAACATTCGCCGCCTCGAAAATCGCTCCCACCCCGTACACCCATACGCCGCCGTACTGGTACAGCTTCGGATCAAAATCCCCGCTTCCCGGATGCATTTTCGAGAGGGCCGCGATGGTGACCCACTCATCCGGCTGGGTCGTGAAAAGGCGATATCGCCGCACGATGCGTGCCCGATCGGCGTCGGTGGCATTGAGCACATTTGCCTTGGAGCGATCCAGCTTCGCCGCCGCCACGTCCGCCCCGGCGATGCCGCCTTCGTCGCGTGGGATCAGTTGTTGTATTTCGACCCCTGACCATGGAAATTCGCCGCCGAAAAGATATCGATCCGAATCCCGCGAAGGCAATCCCCACCCGATCCCCCCAACGAACGCCACCGCCGCAAACGCCAGCACAGTTCCTGTCGCCGCCCGGTTCCAGCCTTGTTTCATGTGGGCAGTGTAGCCCCGCGCCGCCGTCCCGCAAATAATCGACGCTAACAATCCCGTGGGAATAATCGCCGCTGGCCCGCCAGATCACCTCGAATCTCAAATCTCAGATTTCCCCCGCCCCGAACTCAGCGCGACGGTTTTCTTCTCATCGCCCCGCCGCACACGCACGAAAATCCGGCTGCCGATCTCATTCCCGCTGGCGGCGCCTTTTCAACCTTGATCTCGCAGCCGCAATCGGGGCAACTCCACATAGAGCCGGAAATGTTGTCCACCGGGTTCGCCTGGCGCACCGGCTCCGCATCCCCCGCTTCGATCGCTCCCTTATCGCCCGCTTGGTCCGCCTCATCCACTTCGCCACGCCTGTCCATCGCCTTATTCGCCAAAGCGTCCGCCAGCGAATTCTCCTCGCGCGGATGATATTCGTAGGAGATCTTCTTGAATTCCGCGGCCAGCGCCATGGCCGCGCGGTGCAACGGCTGCAAATCCGGATGTTTCACGCGGTATTCGCCGGTCATCTGCCGGATGATCAACTGACTGTCCCCGCGCACGACCAATCGGTGGGCGCCCAGGCGTCTGGCCTCGTGCAGGCCGGCGATCAGCGCGCTGTATTCCGCGACGTTGTTCGTGGCCGTGCCGATGAATCGGCCGATTGTCGCCAGCGGCGTCCCGTCCTGGGCGCGGATCACGATGCCATACGCCGCCGGACCCGGATTGCCCCGGCTCCCGCCGTCAAAATTCAGGATCAGTGTCTCGGTCATGTCGATTGAGCCGGGACGCCGGCGGAGGAATTTTCGCCGGCCGCCGGCTCGTGTGATTCGGGCGTGAATTCCTCAACCGCCATCATGAACCCGTAGACGTCGATGTAATCCCGTGCTCCGCGCGGTCGAAGCTGATCCATCAGCCGATTGGCCATGGCCATGATCCGCTCGTAAACGTCCCACGCCGGCGCCGAGTCAAACCGCAGGTCGATCTGCAAGCGCAGTGCGCTGTCGGTCACCAGTTCGCCGCGGACAAAAAGAAACCGATCCGGCCGGGCGATGGTCGGCAGCATCGTGGCCACCGGCCAGGTGCAGACGCGCGACCCGCGTTGGGGCAGAGAGCGCAGCATGTCCGCCCAGGCATTGAATCGCTCGCCCATCGGGCCGTCGTGGTCCACCAGCGGGAGCAATTCCGCGAAGATCGCCCGCGCCGACGCCGAATCCCGCAGCGCCTCGCGCAAACCCATCTTGTCAAAGCGATTGAGCATCGTCAGCGGGCTGACCACGATATCGGATTTTCGCGTCAGTTCGCCGATGGCGCCTTCGCTGAGCAGCGCCGCCGCCTTGCCGCCGCCAAATTCGCTGTTCCAGCGCCGATGCGCATCCTCGATCACCCCGCGCACGCGCTCGTAATAGGCCGCATCGCCGAACCCGCCGGGAAACAGCGCCGCGAACTTCGCCAGCGCCTGTTCCTGCGTGAGTTTCGCTTTGGCCTTGGCTTTCTTCCCCCCGCCGCCTCGCGTCTTGTGTGTCGGCGCGGTCTCGTTGCTCTTCCCGCCCATCTCCGGCGGCAAATCGTCAGCGATATACAAAATCCGCTTGCAACTGGGGCACACCACGATGTCGTCCCGCGTGTGCAGCTTGTTGTAAACGTCCGTCACCAGACCCATGTTGCAGCCGCCGCAGATGTATTCCTCGTGACGCCGGTCCGGCTGGATCAGCGGACTCATCGCCTCGCCTTCAAACCGCTCCGCCAGCCGGTCATAAACGTCATGCCCGCGAGCCGGCACAGCCGCGGACACCGCCTCGCGCTGGACGCGGATGGCGGCGATCTCGGCTTCCAATGCCGTCACCTTGTCGCCCACCTCCGCCCTCAACGCCGCCAGTTTCGTCTGATCCGCTTCCAGCGCCGCCGTCAGCTCTGTCACCTGCCCCTGCGCCTGCTCGACTTCTTCCATTCGAGCCAGTGCGGTCTCCTCGGCCTTGCCGCGGTCGATCTTCTGCGTATTGATTTCCAATAGAAAAGTCTGGTACTCGCGATTGTTCTTCGACGCCTGTTGCTGGGCGCGCAGCTTTTCGATCTGGGCGTCGCGGGACTTGATCTCCAGATCGTACTGCGCCGCCCCCGCCTGGGCCTCACGCAGCTTGGACTGGGCCAGATTCAGCCGCTCGGCCACATCAGCCACCTTGCGTTCCTGAACCCGGACATTGCGGCATACCACATCCAGGCGTGCCTGAGCCTCGCTGAGCTTCTGGTCAATCTGGAGTAACTTGACCAGAGCGACGTTGGTCGGACCCATCGTATTTACCTCTGCAAAACACTCACACGCCATAGCGGCGGCGAATTCCCCATTATGCGAAGATTCCTCCCGTTTGAAAGAGCCCGTCGAAAACTTTACTCACTTATCCTCCGGCGCTACTGGAATTCCGCCTTCGTTTCCGATAGATATCCGGGCAGCCGCTCGGATGCGGCCGATCTTCAGGCAATTTTACGCGGCCTTGGGCCGCAAGGGGCCAGGGATGGCTGCTCGATTCGTTTTTCTCTTCACCGCGTCAATCGCATTGGGCCTGTTGCTGGGTTGCCAGGACGAGTCGGCCGTCAATTCCGTCCCGCCCCCGTCCTTCCGCCCCCCGACCATTCTTTATCAGCCCGCCCCGCCCACCCCGGCGCCTCTGGCCCTGAACACACAGCCGCCGGCGCCCGTCCTGCCGGTGCGGCCACCGGCCCAGAAGCCCGCGACTGAAAAAGTGCCCGCCGATTGGATTCCCACCGTCGCCGCCCGGCCGTGGCAATGGATCATCATCCATCACAGCGCCACCACCTTCGGCAACGCCGCCATCATTGACCAGTGGCATCGCGATCGCGGTTTCGATGAATTGGGCTATCACTTTGTCATCGGCAACGGCACCAACAGCGGCGACGGCCAGATCGAAGTCGGACCGCGCTGGCCCATCCAGAAATACGGCGCCCACGACAAGACTCCCGACAACCGCTACAACGAATACGGCATCGGCATCTGCCTGGTGGGCAATTTCGACGAACAAACCCCCTCGGCCGCCCAGATGCGCTCCGTCAACACCCTGACCGCCTGGCTGATGAAGCGTTACAAGATCGCCCCGGACCACATCCTCGGCCACGGCGACACCAAGCCCACCGACTGCCCCGGCAAGAACCTTTCCGTGGCCACCATCCGCTCCGCCGCCGTCCGCATGATCGCAGACGCCGGAGATGCCATTCCGGTCAGCGAAGCCCTCGCCAGCGGTCAGGAATTGCTCGTCGCTTCGCCGGCGAAGTGAACGTGACTTCCTGTAACTTGATGAATCGATGCGCCAGGCCGTCGAGATATTCCGCTCGATGTCGCAAGCCGCGGACTCGCTGCACCAGCAAGCCGGCGGCGGGAAGACGCGGTTAATCACCTACCGGTACCTGTACAACCTCACGCGCTGAATGGCCCGCTCGCCCAACGCCAGTCGCACACCGCTGCCGGATTGGTTCGGCGCCGGCGGGTCGGACGAAATCACCGTGTCGTCGCCGCCAAGATATTGAGTGGTCACCCAATTGCCGCTGGCGTCAAACCGGCCGGCTTCCTGCGAGGCCAGGCCGGCAATCGGCGCACCCGGAATATTTGGCGAGAATGTGATCAGGACATTGTTGCCGGCCATGACGTATTCGTCCGGGCCGGTGGCCATGAACAGGGCATAGCCGATGGTATCGGGAGCGACATCCGGGGCGCGCCGGCCGATGGGGAAACCGACGTTCAGAATGTAGTTGCCTAATTTGACCTCGTCCCTGGGCCGGCGATCGTCGATCGCCACGCCGGCGATTGTGCCATCGCTCTGGTGCGCCAGGATTTGCGGAGCAATTTGCGACAGGATCAGAAATGCCTGCGGAAGTGCCTGCCGTTCAAATTCGGGAGGCGGCGGCGGGAGCGGCGTGCTCATCCCCGGACCGCCAAACCCCACCAGCGATTCGGGCGAATTCGCGCCCGGCGGAGTGATGATGGCCGGCAGATTCATCCCCGTCCTGGTGAACCAGTCCAGCAGGCCGCCTTCACCCATCCCGGAATAGCCGATGGCGCGATGCTGGCCGATGGCGTAGAAAGCGTGCGCTGCGCCGCGGGCCTCGCTGTTGGCCTCGACGGTGAAGAAGGGATTGCCCCGGCGGGTGTAATTCGTGGTCAGGTCGATCATGGCATCGACCACGCCCTGGGACGGAGAACTGGACAGGTAAGCATCGGGGCAGAACATGTCCACCAGCGGTGCGCCCGCCCTCCAGATATCCTGCACGTGGTCTTCCGCCTGGCCCCTCGGATAGCCATTGAGCCCCCAGTCCGGACCGAGCCACACATTCACGAACATCGGGATCGCATATTCCTTCTTGCCCGACTCGATGACGTGATTCACGTACCGCGAATAGTTCCAGGCCATGAAGATCTCGTCGGTCTTCGGCCCCTTGCCGAAGACATCCTCCCACGTGCCGGAGGTCTTGAAACCAGCCGCTTCCCACACCGTGCGGAGCTTGGGAAACAACTCATCTTTGTGCTTCTTGAGGTAATCCATAAGCTCGGCCGGAACATTCGCCTCGAATGCCTTGTTGGCCATAGGCGACTTATCCCGCGTATCGCCAAGGATGCCGATTTCATTTTCCACCTGCACCATGATCACGCGGTGCGACGGATCGATATCGTGGATATGCCGCATCATGGCCGCAAACGCTCGCCCATCGGCCTCCCAGTTGTTCGCGCTGAACGTGGAAAGGGTTTCGAGGGATCGGCCATCGCCCATTTGAGCGCGTGGGAAGCCCTGCTGGTCAGCCTTTACCCACGCCGGCGCGAAGCTGGACAGTCCGTTCTTCCAGCTTCCAAACCACACCAGGACGATGCGCAGATTGGACTGCTGGGCGTCCTGGATCATCGCATCGACAATCCGGAAATCGTAATTGCCCTTCTGGGGCTCGATCCAGGACCAGCCAACGGCGATCTCCGCGCAATTCTGGTGCCCGGTGCTCGCCATCACCTGCATCATGTAGCGCAGATATTCCAGGTTGGACGGCGCGCTGGTCGGCGGTTCGGCTCCCAAAGCGAGAAACGGCTTGCCGTCAACGATAAGCTGCGTCGCCAGGCCCCGTTTTTCCAAATGCGGAACCGCCGAATCCACGGCCGCGGTTTGCGTACAACCCTCACAGACAGCCATGGCGCACACCACGGCCAACCCGGATCGAATCGAGAGTTTCATGACGATCTCCTTCCCATTACTTACCCTGCGCCCCCGCACCTCTGCCCGTGAGTTGCTTCCCGGCTCAAATCTGAAAATCCAATGGAACCGGCTTGTTTCCCCTGGGCCGGCGGTCGCGGTATTTCAACTTGGGCGATTCCGCCGACACCTGGTTGTGCGGCGGTACGCTGCTGGTAATGAAGACGTTGCCGCCAATGACCGAGCCGGTGCCGATGACCGTTTCGCCTCCCAGGATCGTGGCACCGGCATAGATGGTGACATTGTCCTCGATCGTCGGATGCCGTTTCCGGCCTCGCAACAATTGTCCAAACGCCGGCGACAGCGCCCCCAGCGTCACGCCCTGATAGATCTTCACGTTGTCGCCGATCAGCGTCGTCTCGCCGATCACCACGCCCGTGCCGTGGTCAATGAAGAAACGCCGGCCGAGCTTGGCGCCGGGGTGAATGTCGATGCCGGTCAGGCCGTGCGCGTGCTCGGTCATCACGCGCGGCAACAGCGGCACACCCAGTGTCCAGAGCACGTGCGCCAGACGCTGCACCGTGATCGCCAGCACGCCGGGATAGCAGTAGATCGTCTCGTCGGTGCTCTGCGCGGCCGGATCGCCATCGAACGCGGCCTGCACATCTTCGGCCAGCAAAGCGCGCACGGATGGCAGCCGCTGAAAGAACTCCAGCACCACCTCCGCCGTGCGGTGATCGACGGCCTCGATGGCCTGCTGATCGCCGTCGGTGCCGGGAATCTGCTTGCCGTAGCGCAGGGAGCAGCAGATTTGTTCGTACAGCAAATCGAACAGCTCGTGCGTGAGAGCGGCGATGCGGTGAGCCAGGGTCTTGTCGGTCAGTGTCTGCTGGCCGAAATAGCCGGGATACATGATCTGCCGCAGCAGGCCGACGCACTTAATAATGGTATCCCGGCTGGGCAGATCGACGCGGTTGAGGTGTTGCGTCTGCGGGAATTCGACAACGCTCTGCACCAGGGCTTCGGCAATGGAGGAACGCAGTTCGTTCAGTTGATCTCGATCCATATCGCCACAATCCTACTCGGAATCCTGATCGTAATCCTACTCTGGCTCTTGATCCTCTTCCTCATCATAATCGGTCTGTATCCCGCTGGCGCGGCAGGGCATGCCCAGTTAACTGGACACCCGCCGGCCGGTCGTTAACCTGTCGGCCTATATGTCCAATGACACCTTGATGCTTGGAGTGTCCGGCCTGCGCGGCACGGTGGGCGGATCCCTGACACCGGCCGTCTTGCAGCAGTTGGCGGCCGCGTTTGCCGCCTTCCTGGGCCAATCCTCGCCGCGAAACGGGCGACATATCCGCATCGTCCTGGGTCGGGATTCCCGGCCCAGCGGGTTTTTTGTTCGCGATGCCGCCGCCGCCGCTCTGGCCGCGGCCGGGTGCGAAGTCATCGATCTCGACGTCGTCTCCACGCCCGGTGTCGAGATGATGGTCCGCCACCTCGAAGCCGACGGCGGCATGATCGTCACCGCCAGCCACAATCCGATCCAATGGAACGGGCTGAAAATGCTCAATCGCGAAGGCATGGCCCTGTCGGCGGCCGACGCGATGGCGGTGCGGCGGCTGTTCGATCGCAACGAGCCGCGCTGGGTTCCCGTAGACAAGCTCGTGCCGCCCTCGCGAAACACGCAGACCCACGCCCTGCACATCAAGCGCGTTCTCGACTACATCGACATCAATGCCGTCTCCGCACGCCGGTTCCGCGTGGTTCTGGATTCCGTCAACGGCGCCGGCGCCGTACCGACGGCGACGCTGCTCAGCAAGCTCGGCTGCGAGGTCGTCCACATGAACGCCACGCCCGATGGTCAATTCGCCCACGAGCCGGAGCCGACGGCCGCAAACCTGACCAGCCTGTGCGATGAGGTTCGCCGCCGCCGGGCCCAGGTTGGGTTTGCCCAGGATCCCGACGCCGACCGTCTGGCCATCGTCGATGAGAACGGAGTTTACATCGGCGAGGAGTATTCGTTTGCGCTGGTCGCCCGGTGGCTGCTTTCAAAACACAGCGGCGTGGCGGTGACGAATCTGTCGACCAGCCGTCTGATCGACGCGGTGGCGGCCGGGACGTCCAGCCGGGTTGTCCGCACCCCCGTCGGCGAGGCCAATGTCGTGTCGGCGATGGTGGCGCACAACGCGGTGGTGGGCGGCGAGGGCAACGGCGGGGTCATCGATCCGCGCATCGTGCCGGGCCGTGACAGCCTGGTCGGAATCGCGTATGTGCTGCAACTGATGACCGCGACCGGAAAGACGATTGCTCAGCTCGTCAACGAATTGCCGCGATACACGATGATCAAGACCAAATTCGACTGCCGCCGCGAGGATGCCGATCGCGCCGTGGCCGCTTTGGCCAGGGAATTCAGTCATGAAAGCGTCGATCGCCAGGACGG
>Ga0181520_10007381_pt1 | contig 16227 bp, 12 predicted proteins | sample PEATcosm2014_Bin_29_FD_132451 | JGI IMG/M metagenome (GOLD analysis project Ga0181520, IMG submission 132451) | Peatland microbial communities from MTU Mesocosm Facility, Houghton, MI, USA - PEATcosm2014_Bin02_30_metaG | ecosystem: Environmental > Terrestrial > Soil > Wetlands > Peat | place...
CTGGCTTCTGGCTTCTGGATTTTCATGATTATCAACTTCAACCTCATGCCTAAGTTAGCAGACCGGCAATCCTCATGCCAGCATATTATGACAGCGGCGTGGCCTGCTTTTCTGGTGGGGCGAGCGTCCCCGCGAGCCGATTTCCTTTCCCGCTCCCAAGTGCGGGGTGTTTCGACAAACCACCTGGGATCGCTGGCGTCCCGCCGGCCAGGTTTTCAAGCAACACGCCGGCGAGACGCCGGCGCTCCCGGCAAAAACACGCCAACGCATTGGCCTGTTTGTCAAAGGCATAATTTACAATTTCGGTGGGGCGAGCGTCCCCGCGAGCCGATTCCCTCTCCGCGCTTCGCTTTCCGCCCTCTGACCTCTGATTTCCGACTTCTGGCTTTTCAGGATGTCATCTTTTGCCTTTCGCCCCCATCTTCCATCTTCTAACTACCCTCCCTGCTTCCACAGTTTTTCATGTTCAATGGCGATGGCTTCGGGATCGCTTACAAGACGGACACGTTCTCTGCCGGCCAAGCCGATTTGCCTTGCCGCAGCCGGATTTTGCAGCAGATGCAATACCGCCGCCGCCAGGGTTTCCGGTTCATGCCGGTCCAGCAGAAAGCCCCATTCGGGAGAAGAAAGTATTTCCTTCAAGCCGCCGTTCACCACCGAGGCTACCACCGGAATGCCATGGGACACGGCCTCCAGAGGAGTCAAACCCATCGAATCCCAATCTGAATTGAAGAGCAGCACATCCAGGCTGTGATAAAAAGTTTCCATGTTTTGCACCCAGCCGGGCCAGGTCAGACGTCCGGTCAAATTCAGGCCCGCCGCCAGCGCCTCCAGTCGGGAACGCTCCGCGCCATCCCCGGCAATCACAAAGTGGGCCTCTGGCTGACGGGCCGCAATCAGGGCCGCCGTCTGTAGAAAGACATCAAACCGTTTGCGGGGAATCAGCCAGCCGGCATTGCCGATGATGGGGCCGGCCATGGGCAAACCCAACGTCCGTCGGGCAGCTTGTTTTTGTTCCGCTGCGGATGGCACCGGGATATTGAGCGGATTACGGATGGTATGGGCAAGAGCAGCCACAGGTGGATGGATATGTTCGGCTTCCTGCCGTATGAAATCGGACGGAAAGGTGATGGCCTGAAACCGGGAGCAGGCCAGCCGGTAGATGAGACGCCATTGCCAGTCTGGTTTTACACCTGCATGATGAAAATGGATGGTTAAAATCCTGCGCCCTTTCGCAAAATCGCCCAGTGCCAGCATGGCCAGCAGATGATGCCCGGTCATGATCATCGAGTCCGCCTTGGATTCACAGAGTTTCCGGCGCAAGGCGGGCAGTATGCGCCAGCCCCCCCGGCCCGCGTAAGGCAGCCCCTCATGCGGAATGCCCGCCGCCTGCAGCAACGGCCCCAGCCCGCCGATGGGGTTCAAGGACAATAATTGCAGTTCATGTCCGCGCGCCTGCAAACCCTGCATCAGCCGGAGCGAGGCCTGCTCCATCCCGCCCAGGTTGGCGCACTGGATAAGATTCAGAATTTTCATGAAACTGTTTTCAACTTCCAATTTCGGCTTTTCAGGATGTCAGTGTTTCTGCTTTCTATTTTCCAAATTTCACATTTCACTTTGTCCGCTCTCCGCTTCCCGCTTTCCATCTTCCATCTTCCATCCCCAATCTTCTATCTCCGCGCTTTGCCTTCCCCGCTCCGCGCCCCTTTCTTCCGCCCCACTTTAGTCAAAGCAACAACGGATCATATTTGAGATGGTAACTCAAATCCCGGTTGCGTTCGCCAATCTTCCGTGCCGGATTTCCGGCGACAATGGAAAACGCCTCCACATCCTTCGTCACTACCGCGCCAGCGCCCGCCACCGCCCCTTCGCCAATCTTGATTCCCGGGAGAATGATGGCGCGATACCCAATCCATGCCCGGTCACCAATGACCACATCACCGCCACGGTCGGCAAAATCCGGCGACTGCGGATCATGTCCCAAGGTCAAAATCGCGGCTTCCGGGCCGATGGAAACATCGTCGCCCGTGCGGACGTGAAATTTTCGGCCATCGAAAAGGCAGCCAAAGTTGATCACATTCCGTTTGCCAAACGACACCTTCCTTCCATTCAAAAAACGGCAGTTCATTTGCACGGAAGTTCCATCGCCAAAGCCGCCAAGCCAGCGCCCCAGATAAAATTTCCGCAACGTGCGCGAAGGGACACGTCCAATGCAATGATTGTAAAACCAGGCCGCCTGACCTCCCGCAATGAGCTTCAAGTTCATGACCATTCCTCAATTATCCGGCTTTTACAACCGGTCGGCCGGTTGATCTAATGTGGGAATAGAGCCATTTCCGGACCGGCATCTCAAACCGGAGATGCACAATCACCGAAACCATGACATTTATGGCAAATAGAAAGATTATAAATGTAAGGCTTTTTACCAGCGGAGGGTCGCCAATGAACGCAAAAACAAGACGTTGCATGGCGACAGTAAACGGCATATGAAGGATATATAGAACATAACTGGCCTCACCCAGAAGCACCAATAGTTTTGAAGAAAGGATATTGTTGAACACACCGGAGAGTTGCGCGGCGGCCAGAATCAACAAGCCGTAAAGCAGTGCGAGGATGAACGGGTTATACAATACATCGGGCAGATTCGAACTGAACATCAACTCGGCGACGACACAAAAACTGGCAAACCAAAAAAAGAACAACGATTTCCTCAACCGCAAATGACCGCAGAGAAATTCCCTTCCAAACACCATGCCAAGGCAAAAAACCGGCAGATGGATCAGGGGGAAAAAGGCGGCCATATTCGGGCTATATGGCGCGATTGATTGTTGGAGGAATGCGGTTGCCGCCAGAACTATGAGCGTTGTTAAATATAAGAACCGGGTCTGCAAACGCAGGAGCATCATGGCTCCAATTGGAAAGAAAGCGTAAAAGACCGCCTCAACCGACAAGGACCAGGCGGGTGGATTCCATGCATCGGCTTTTGAAGGAATCCACGCCTGTAATAATAGTATTACCCACGGCAAGTCATATAACTGCGAAACTGGAACCGTTCCCATAACAGCTCCCGCCAGTTTGCGGGGAAGCGGCAGTGCCAACGCAAGCAAATAGGACGGATAAATTCTCGTAAAACGCGCCCACCAAAACTCCCAAGCGGAAACTCGCATTCCATTTGGCCTTACCCCATCAGAATAGCTATACGACAGAACAAAACCTGATAACAAGAAAAAAAATATTACGGCCTCACGTCCATGCTGGAATAACTGCTGAATCGGCTGCGGCGCATGAACCTGGGCCAGGGCATCCCTGGCAAAATGATTGAAAAAGACCAGTGCCGCTGCGAAAAAACGCAAGGACGTCAGGGAATCTAATCGCTGTCTTGGCTGGTTCAGTGCCATCAATTGCTTATTCTTGGTTTTTACAGCGACAACATCGGCCGGTTGGATGACTGAATATTAATTGTGGCCGGTGTTCACGCGATATCCTTAACTGTGAGCAAGTATGGAAGACCCCTTGCTCCTGGACACCAAAACTTTTTAACGATCAATAGTGCAAGCAAGTTCAGTTCAGTCCCGCCGCTACCATCACGCCGCGCGCATTATCGGCCCACGCCGCCGTGGCTTCGTAATCCTGCCATCGCGGTTGCGGCGGCGTCAGCAACAGCCGGCGCAGGCCACCCGCCACGGACGCCATGGAATCCGGCGCGACGACGATTCCAAGCTGAAACTTTTCCACCGACTCGATCAGCGGGCTGGGCGACGCGGACGCCAGCACCGGCTTGCGCGCGCGCGCGGCAATGTTCAACACGCCGCTTTGCGAATGAAAGGATGACGCGTAAGTCAAAAGCACAAAATCAGCCCCTGAAAAATAGGTTCCCAGATCTTCATCGGCGATGAAGCCTTCAAAAAACCGGCACCGGTCGGCGACACCCAGTTCGTCGGCAAGTTCACGGTAAAACGTAAATGGCTTGTCCTTGGCCGAGGCGACGGAACCCGCGACGACCAGAAATGCTTCCGGCACCTGGACGAGCGCACGAATGGCAAGATCGAGATTTTTCCCATCGCGGACAAAGCCGAACGCGAGAAACACTTTTTGCCCGGCCAGAACACCCCATTTGTTCCGAACCAAATCCCGGTCAGGCGGTGTTCCGCGAATTTCAAACAACCCATGCGGCACCTGCACAACGCGAACGCGGGCGGGAACCGGCGACGGCTCCGGCAGCTTGTCATGCACCAGCACAAAATCCAGCGGCAGATAGGACAGACGGACAGACCATTGATGCCACCAAACTGGGCCGATGACAAAGTTACGCACCGGGTCGTGCAGGTTGGCGGCGTAACGGATGCCCCGGAACTTCGCCAAAATCCAGTGTGGCCAGACCCAGAATGGCGACAGATATTCGACATAAGAATCCAGCAAAACCAAATCGGGACGCTGCTTCCAAACCTGCCATGCCAAAGTCATCTGATTTGCAATCAGATGCCAGGCCATTTTTAATTTCTTCAAAAACCGCGAACCTTTTTCAAGTGGTGGATCGCGTAAGCAAATGATTTGCTTGAATTTGGACGCCCGTCCTTTCAAAAAGGATGGCGAAACGAGACAGGTTACATTCGCGCCCGCATTTTCCAAGGCCTCCGCCTGATAAAAAACATACTCCGCCAATCCTCCGCCAACGGATGGCGCGAAGAACAGGACTGTTGGGTTCGCTTTATTGTTCAAGATTTCCCAAAGGCTGACTACGGGGAAAATTAGCGACAATCCCTTAAAAGCTTCTCAAACAGGCCGGGGTCGTCCCAGGGAACATCATGATAGGCATTGAGCAAATACGGGCTTTGGGGATCGCGCCGCCATTCCTGGGGAAAGCGGGCCACGATTTCATGGCTTGGAGCGGACGGCGCGGGAATTTCGAGACCTGCGAGATGATGATGCAAGGCAAGACAAAGATCGCGTCCTGACAACCTTCCCATGTATGAGCCAACAATGGGACGTGAATGACATTCAATCAGGGTGGCCTCGCCGTCATCGGTCAACATAAAATCGAAACCCAGCAGGCCGCTGGCCCCCCAATGACCGATCATCTTTTCAGCAGTTCGCATCATGTCTGGATGATTAATAAAGCGTACCACCGAGCTTGGGCCTCTTGCGTCCGGGTAACATTGTTCCCTGATGGCGGTGACATGGGCCAGGATTTTCCCGGCCGCAGCCGCCACCGAAATCGTGGTTGGTTTTCCCCGAATGAACTCATTCACGGTAACACTGTGGTCTGCGGGAAACCAATCCGGCCCCAATGTCCATCCCCGGAATTGCATTAGACGTGACTTAAGCATCCCTTTCCAGCCGGAAGCCTCCCTATACTTGGCATAGATGGCTGCGACTTGATCTTCGCTGTCACAGAAAGTAACACCGTTTCCACCCCAGCCGGTGGATTTCTTGACCACGACCGGCCAGCCGAACTCCTTTGCCCGGCTCACCGCTTCCACGACGGAATTGACACAGGCAAATCTCGGTGTTTTCAGTCCAAGCTCCTGCGCCCTCTGGAGAGTGAGACGTTTGCTCGTCGCCTCGGCCATCCAGTCGAAATTCCCGAACGACAATCGCAGCGTTTCCAGCATGTTTGGCGGGAGCGGCTGTTTTCCTTCCAGATGCAGTTGAATCATCCGCAGCAAGAAAAGCACGGTGCGGTCGTCACCGGACACGATTAATATTGGATTCCAATTTTTTATGATTTGCATCAACTGCCGGAGAATCCGGCTGCCCCAGCGGCGCGAATTGAGGAAAAACAACTGATCAACGTATCGCGTGGTTGCAAGAAAGCTGTCTCGATGACACAAGGCTGCCACTTCAAATCCGGACTTTTGCAACGCCTTGGGCAGACGCGCGATAATCTCCCAAGTTTCCAACGAAACAATCAACACTTTTGGCTTGAGGCTGCTCATGTTTCCATGCGCGATGAACTTGTGGCCGTTTGGTGAAAAACTAAAATCCCCGGCAATTTCATTCAACCCGATAGATTCCGACGAAATTGCCGGACGGAAAAATGTTCACCACACTTCGCCTGCTGTTGTTCCGCACGCTGTTTCAATTCGTCAAGGTTTTGCTCCGCTTCACGCATCGCCGCCACGAGGCTTTCCACATTTTCGTCTTCGCACACCACCGCCGCGCCGAATTCCTCCGCCTGACTCGCGAGGGTTGTGCCGCGCGTCGCCACAACGGGAATGCCATGAACCATGGCTTCGATGACAACGCGCGACACCCGCAACGCGTAGGATGAACGGCGGTAGGGCAACAACAGGACATCCGTCGCCTGAAGTTGCCGTGAGTATTCGCCATCGGCAAAATAACCGGGAATGAGCCGGGCTTTGGGATTGCCCTGCAATATTTTCCACTGCTCGGCAACACCGCCCACGCTTTGCAGAACAAACCGGACGCGCGAATCAGGATAACGGCGGCAATATTCATCCACGGCGGCCACGAGCAGGTCGCTGCCTTTTTCGTGCCGCGCTCCCCCGTAGGAGCCGAAAGTCAGAAAGCCAGAAGTCGGAGGTCGGAGGTCAGAGGTCGGATGGCTCTCAAAAGCTGAAAGCTGAAATGCTGAAATACTGAAATTATTCCCTGCTTTCTGATTTTCAGTTTTCAGCGTTTCAGCGTTTTCTCCAGGCGTCACCGGGTGCGGGAAATAAGCGAATGGCACGCCAGTCAACCGCGTCATCGCCTCGCGCATCGGCTCGGTTTCCACGCCAAGAATGACGCGTCCTTGTTTCACTTCGTCTCCCAGAGAGCGGATGAGCCGACAGAAAAGTTTTGCCGTCGGCGCGGGTTGCCATGACGGTTCATTGGTTTTCAAATCCAATTGAACCGGCGTGTTGGGGAAAAACAAAAGAACCCGGCAAGGCAATTTTTTCAGTGTCCTCTTGATCAACCAGGTCCACCCTAGCAGATGATGCACCAGCACGGTCGGCACAAAAATCACGTCGAAGGTATCACTCCGCTTGAAAAACGTATTCAGGACGCGATAAGTTTTCCAAGCGTGGGCTGGCACTCGCCAGTAACGGCGCGGCGCGCCCGCCCCGTCGCCCATGCGATGCCAGATGGAGGCGGGCAAAACGGGCCGCACTTCGAGTTGTTCAACCAGAAACGATTCGGCCGAACGGTCTGCCAAAATGGTCACTTCGTCTCCCAAAGCGCGCAGTTCCCGCGCAAACGTGCCGAGATATTCAAACCAATGACCTTTGCGATCGCGCAACGCATCCTCGACAATCAGCCAGCGCATATAAATCAAATCTGAAATACTGAAATGCTGAAACTCTACCACTTGGAACTATTTCAGTTTTCAGCTTTTGGTTTCAAATCGAATCCCAGTTCACTAATCAAGCGCAGTTGGTTTTCAGTCACCGCCCCGGCCTGATAAGCTGGCATCCATCGCGATCCACGAGTCCGCATACGCCTTTGTTCGGCCAGACGCAACCACCATTCCACGGCGGCCAGCCAGACAGCGGGCAACCGCGCCGCATACTTTGACAAATATTCCACCAACTCGACCGGCGCATCCGGCGCTGTCCGTAAATAACGCAGATGTTTCCGGATGCCCGAAAGAAAAATGGAGCGCGTCACCATATCCATTTCCAATCCAGTGTTCTCGCTTCGCTCGATCATACAGCGCAGACAGCGCGCCCAGTCAATCGCGCGCCGTGCCTGCGAAGTGCCTTCATTTTGGGTGATTTTGTTCACGTTATGCAGACGATAAAGCGTCAGTGCCTCGCCCGTGAACGTGACGCGAGGTGAACTGGTCAGTAATCTAAAAAAGAATTCCGTGTCTTCCGACGGCATCAGGTCTGTCCGATAAAACCCCACTCTCGTCAAAAATGACCGGCGGAACAACAGACTTTGAAAAACGGTTGACCAACCGCGCAGCCACCAGCAGGGCAGGCTCAAATTCCCCGGCGGCATTTTTTGTTGCAACACATGGTCTTCCAAAGTCGTGTTTCGGCCTTCAATCTTCAATTTGACCCAGGGGCTGAATACGATGTCGGCTTTGCTTTGTTCCAGCAATGTTGCCTGCTTTTCGAGTTTGTTGAGCGAGAAAAGATCGTCGCTGTCTTGAAACTGAATGAATTCTCCGGTGGCGACCCGGAGTCCGGCATTGCGCGCCGCACCCGGCCCCTGGTTGGCTTGCTGAACTAATTTCGCCCTGTCACCAAACGAACGGATGACTTCCACTGATTTGTCCGTCGAGCCGTCATCCACAACAATGATTTCATGCGGCGGCAGGGTTTGCGCCAAAAGATTTGAAATTGTTTCGCCGACAAGAGTTTCCCGGTTGTGATTGGGAATGATGACGCTGACGGTGGAATTAATCATTAAATCCAGTGAGCAGCGGACTAAGGTTCTTCAGTTCTTCAGGCTTTCAATTAAAGCCGTAAATTGATCAGCTGACTTGAAGGATTCCATCCGTTGCCAGATCGCAGAATGTGCCCTGACCCCCATCTCCCGCCATGCCGACCGCCTGCTCCATGCTTCTTCCAATTTTTGTCCGAAGCAGTCTGGAGTGGCGAATGCGGCAAGAAAGCCAGTTTCACCATCAATTATATAGTCCGGGTTATATCCACAACGCGTGGTGACTGACGCGCGTCCGCACATCATCCCCTCGGTAATGACCATTGGCCCGCCCTCTCCGCGTGTGGCAAGAACCTGGAGATGATGGTTGCTCCAAATGGATTGTGGATCCGGGGAGAATCCGGAGAAAACAACTTGTTCTTCCAGGCCGAAATATTTTATCAACCGGCGCAGGTATTGCTCCTCGGCGCCTTGCCCAAAGAGACTTAATGTGTAGTTACGGCCTTTCCACTTGTCATTTGCCAAAACCTCAAACAACACGTCCTGACCTTTCCAGCGGGGTTCCAACCGTGCCACACAGGCTAAACGCCACGGAGCATCCTTGGACTGGTCGGGCCAGTCAAGCGGGTCTTTGACATTCAACCGCAGTGGTGGCGGAATGACGTGACCACGCGAGATTTTCATGGCGAGTTGGCGCTCGGTGATGCGCCAGTTTTCTGCCGACATGAATACCGTGGCGGCAGCTTTCTCAAGAATCCGCCCCATGATAGACCTCATGCTGTCGTCAACCCAGAAAGTCTCCGCGTTCATTTGGCAGGCAAAGACAAATGGTATGCCCGTATCATCCAGAAACTTTCCAAGCGGAGGCGCATAAACCGGGTCATAGGCGCTGCCCGAAGAAACCACAATCAAATCAGGTGCGAATGCCGTCACATGGCGGAATGGATTCAAAAACCGGTCACTCACCCGTGCCCAGCGCCCTGAAAATGGCCGAACATACTGAATGGACATGCCTTGGGCTGCAAGGCCGCCCAAAGTCTTGGCCCCCCGAAAATCCCGGCTGACCACAGCCAGCACTTGATGGCCAGCCAGCAGCAGTTTGCCGGCACACTCGCTCCACAGGTTCTCGCTGCCGGGCCACTTGTGTCCATGCACGCTTGAAATAAAAGCGATTTTCATTTTTTAACCAGGCTGGGCGTTTCAGGTCATCTCATCAGATTCTTCGGTTTTAATCACAGATTGTTGCCATCTTTCACTTTTTCGATAATTAATACATTTCCCGTATAATACCTGGTTTGGATTTCAACGAATTTTGACAGCATTTTGCTTTTTACAAATTTTACCATTAACCGATGAGCCATGTAAACCGGGACTGTAGCAACCAACCCTATAATGGATTTTCTTTTCCGGCATATGGCAATTGAGCACAACAGGGTTCCCAAAACATCCCAACCATCGCCCGTCCGGGTGCTTTGAATCACTCGAAAGTCGAATATTTGTGCAAAGTGCCGCAAGGCGTGGTCCGTCGGTCGCCAGTAGTCGTAAGGCTCTTCGTGCGGCATATAAAAAAATGGCGCAGTGATGATGCATTTCCCGCCGGGTTTCAGAAGTTTGCTTAAATTTGTAAATGTTGTGCTCCAATCCGGCACATGCTCCAACACTTCGGTGCAAAGTATTAAGTCGAAACCGCCACCCTCCAGGAGTGCCGGTGGCAAGGGGCCATCAATCCGGGCGATATGATCAATGGTATTCGTTTTGTTCTGCGTAATATCGAGACTGACATAATGATAGCCCCGGCTTTCCAGTTCCTTTCGGAGAGGGCACTCTCCGGCTCCGATATCAAGGGCACTGGCTCCAGAGCCGGATGCAACGGTATATTTGGCGATGGCATCATAGATGGCGTGGCGCAGCAGGGGTATGACAAAATATTCCTGTTCTCCGCCGATGGCTTCATAGTCGGTGCGGCGCGGGATCAAATGAGGTCTCTGGCTCACTGGCTGGTTAGAAGAATAATTCGATAATCCGGAACATTGCTTTGGAAAAGTAATCACGCCGACCAGTCAGGCAACGGGCACTGTAGAGAAATTCAGTGGATTTTAAGACATGCATCACACTGACACCCGATAATCTGGCAATGCCGCGGGCCGTTGAATAGAGCGGCAAAATTGCCAACGGCTGCTTTTTTTCAAGAAGCCTGCGATATATTGATGGATCAATGGAAAGGAGTTCGGGAATCCCTTTGCCAAGACACTCAAAGACACGGTGTAGATGAGTGCCGGCTTTCTTTGCGGTGGCTGTGACACTTCCCGGATGAATCCGGTATTTTAATACAACTTCAGGCAGGTTTATCATCTTTCCAACGCTGGCAAGGCGAAGCAAAAGGTCCAAATCTTCGACGGGCTGGCATTCCCGGTAGTTCCCAACCTTTAACATTGCAGCCCGGCGGAACATGATTCCCGGATGTGCCAGCGGGCATTGGTATAACATTGTCGAAAGAACACCATCAAAACTGCAAGGCAAACAATGCATTTTGCCAATGAAAGCTCCATTTTCATCCATGAACTCCGTCTGCCCGCCGACAGCGACAGTATCGGGATGTTCATCCAGATACCGGACCTGTTTTTCAAAGCGATCAAATACCGCCAGGTCATCCGCATCGAGACGGGCCACATATTCACAGGAGGCGCACTCAACGAGCCGCGCAAGACTTTTATCATACGGGAGTGGTTCTCCCGAAATGACACGGCCCTTGAGCCGACCCGGTATCCATTCCTGCAAAACATCAAGGGTGTTATCTGTTGAGCCATTTTCCCACGCCAACACCTCAAAATCCTTGAATGTTTGCTGCTCCAATGAGGACAAGGTGGCTGTGAGCCAGGGCATCCCATTTTTTACGGGAATAATGACACCGACTTTCGGAGTATAAGTCTTCATCGGTAAGTTCACCTTGCAGTTGTCGCGAGGGAGCGTTCGTGCAAGGTGCGAAACATTCGCAATGGCAGCCGCCCTGTTAAAATCGCATACAACCTGACAATCCTCCAAACAACCCTCGAAGAGATACCCACTGGGAACTTCTTGACCAGCGAAAGCGAATGGATAAATAGGCGCGGGAATGGCGCAAAGTAAATGTTCTGCCCGGGCAACGTGATGAGGGGCAAATAACCAAGACTTTCCATAAACTCACAGTATCCATCTTCGCAACCTGCCACCTGGAGACATACTGCCGGGCTTTGCTTCCGGAGCAGATTTTCGCCGGATTTGAGGACATCCATCAGGTTCTCTCCGACACCCACTCTCAAGAAGGCAATGTCCTTCTCACCAGCCAGCAATTCATCCAGGGTCCGGGGCTTTACTGCGACTGATTCCTCCCCAAGACATGCTTTGCTGAAATACGAGCCATAGCCACCATCAACGGATTGGGCCGGGTTGAAAAAGGCAGGGCGGTATGTAACAATTTCGTTGAGAATTTGACAGCGTTGTCCATCCTGCGCAGTTGCAGGCACGTTCAAACGCAGAAAGGCCAATGGCTTCGGGTCACCTTCTATGGCCACCAGCCTGGAACACTCCGTTTCACCCAGGAAATAAAGAGAATGGTTGCCGATGCCGGCTCCGACATCCACGTAGGTTCCACAAAGGCGGCGATCCCTGACAAATTCCAGCATCTCCAGATCGCAAAACGTCTTTTCCCGGCAGTTCGGGGATCGGACTGCCTCACTGTTGTCCCGACCCAACAGGCGGTATTTGCGCTTTCCATGGAGGAAATGCGTCTCATCCACCCGCCCAATGGGATCTGTCCGACAGCCGGGCTTCCCCGGTTGCGGCGTCCAATCCATCAGTTCCATCACTTTTCTGGCGACAAGATTGTAGGAGGTCGGCACTTGCATGATCATCCGCGGACTCAGATGCATCAGGTATCTCTTGTATGAGAAACTTGCCCAGAGGTGGTGGGCCAGCGAAGTCGGGAATTCTTCACAGTCTTCAAAAAGACGCTCTAGCTCGTTTTTTAGAAAACCAGCCGCAAAAAACGTTGTATGGGGCTCCATGTGAACCAGGTTCTGACCACCTGATTTAAGACTGCGCGCCAGCCGGAGCGGCAACTGGACGGAGTGCTCGTCCCAGAACTCATCATGGCCGGCGCTCCTGAAACTTTTGTATTCATCAAGCCACATTTGCAAAAATTCTGATTTTCTTTCGGCCAGCATGACCGCATTGCAAAGTCCGTAGCTTTGGTCCCGGGTTTGGTGCCCCAACACGCATTTTTTGTCGAGAAGGCGGTCGAAAGAGCCGCAACAAATGGTGTCCATGTCCAAATAAATCCCGCCCTCTTCAAGGAGAACTTGCAATCGAAAAACATCGGCCTGATGGGCCTGATGCTTTAGCGGACGCCCGAAAATCTCCGTGGGGGGGCGCATCCTGACGATCTCGACGGCGTCTTTTGCAAATTCCCACCACTCCCCGCCAAAATCGGGGGCTTCCAATCCACGATATAAGAGGATTTTTCCGGGATTGAGAAATTTCTGGGCCGATTTTACCGCCAGCAAGGCATAAAGGGGGAAATCCCGCTCATAAAAAAAAGCAAAATGGACGGTTTTTGGAATCATGCCCTACAGATCCGCCTCCGCTGCCTCAAACCCGGCTCCAGCGCAAGTTCAGCAGATTTGCCACCTTCGAGGCAAAGGCCAGATTGCTCTCGCGGCATTCTTTTAGCGCCTCGGGATGACGGATTGAGCGTTTGATGCAGTCCTGCAATTCGCCGCTGTCTGAACATGCAGGCACGGTTTGCTTGAATCTAAGGAATTTCTCCGACCATGGCACCACAACCACCTTTCTCCCCATGAGAATCGCCCAGTAGGCGGCATGGTAACTGGCGCACAACACCGTCTCGCCTGATGCAATGAATGACAAAATGCTGTCAAAGTTGTTCCCGATATTTGAAAAACGAGGAATGCGATTCAATTCGATTTTACAAAAATCAGGATGATCTATGGCTACAAGCGGATGTTCCGGGGCAATGTTCCGGTAATGATCAAGCCTGGAATCCATGCAACTGACGCAAGGCACCCAGTCGAACGCAGTGCCATGGTCACGAACGCCCGCCATGTCACATGATTTCAGCCAGACATCGCGGTGTGATGAATCCCTGACATTGTGCGCCGGAGGTTTGACCACGAACGTGCGCCTGCCTGAAAGCCATTTCCACAATAACCGTCGGCGTGTCGCAAATGACGGCGCAAAGTAAATGATTTGTTCATGGAAATGATTGTTTAACCCCGCCCCCCATAGAATCAACTTACCACGGCATTTATCACGTATGTGCGCAAGGCTCGGCATGAACCATTTGTCCTCCAAAAGCCCCCCTCCTCCAACAATCACCGCGTCGTAGTCTGACAGATTGGAAACGCCCTTGACTGCGAGCACATCCACTGATTCCTGGTCGGCATCGAATTTGAAGTAAAGAAAAGGGGAGGATTTCAAGTCTCCCGCATTTCTGGCATCTTTACGGTAGATGTTTAACAAGCGCATCGCTGTTGGAAGCAGGATTCACGACTTTTCGCAGGGTTCCTCTACTTGACAATCCACCATCCTTGCACAAATGAGATGCTTGCGCCTGTGCCGGTGCTGGCATCAATGGCTTCGCAAATGTCGTTTGGCGAAGTGTCTGGAAATACAATCCCTTGCATCGCCGTTCCTGATACGACCGGAATCCCGTTGGTGATGACCAATCCCGTCGTCAAATTGGAGATCACCAAAATCGGATTGCCGGTCGCCGAACCGTTGAAAGTGACCTGTCCAACAAAGTCTGCGCGTCCGCCGGTCAGATTCGTGAACGTGGAACCCAAGGCGATGGATTGGGTCAGCGTGCTGAAAGCAGCTTTGTTTGTGGGCGCGGAGATGGACACCGGAAAAGTGACCAGATTTGATTGGGCATCCATAACCTTGTTGGCCGCGGTGAAACCGCCGGAATAGAGTTTGATATGTGCCGCAGGACTAATTGTTATTATATCCAGGCCGTTTGTGGTTTCCGATTCGGTTTGAATCGCCGCCAATGAATTGATATAGATATTTTGAGGAGAATAACCGGGCGAAAAAGAGTCAATCTCCATGCCATTCGCAGTGTCTTGGAATGCATTACGAATTGCCAGTTTTGTGAAGGCAAAGGCGCCGCTGGCGGTGTTTTCTATACTTGCTCCACCTTCATGAGTTGAAGAATTTCTTACGGTGAACCAATCATCTGGTATGTGGTTAATACCCACATTTCCACCCGTGCCGTTTGAATCTATTGCTGCAATTACAGTTGGAAGTATTTGATTTGTTCCTAGACCGACAGCCTTTTCCCCGACATTTACATACCCATTGACCGGGTCAATCCGTAAAGTTGCCACAATAAAATTGGTGTAATCCAATCCAAGCCTGATGTCTTCATCGCAAACATCAATCCATGCTGGAATGGGGTTGGTGTAGGAGTTGCCGGTGGTCATTATGTCAAACGCCATTCCATTTCCATTGCTCGCATAGGGGGCAAAGTATGGAATTGGAACAGTCGCCCAAACACCGCCGCCGTTGCCTAAAACAGGAGAGTCTTGAGCGGATGAGGCAGGGCTGAAAATGTAATTTGAAATCCCCCAAAGCACGACGCCATTTGAAACGGCAATCGGTCCCGTAAAAGTGTTGGTTCCATTGAGCAATGCCACGTTGCTGGGCAAGAGTCCGCTGGCCACGATGCCGCTGGTCAGTTGGGAAGCATTCAGATTTGTCAACGCGCCTCCGTTGCCACTGAAGCTGGCGGCAGTGATCGCGCCGGCGGAGAAATTACCGGAGGCGTCGCGCTGGACAATGGTGTTGGGCGTATTGGCGCTGGTGGCCGCATTGGCCGCCGCCGCGCCGCTGGCGACGCTGGCCGCCGATTGTCCGCCCACGGTGGACACCACGGTGGCAACTTGCGTGCCGGTGACATCGCCATTGAGGCTGCCCGAGAAATTGGTATAGTTATTCGTAACGGTGACATTACCAATCACGGTCCCGTTGAACGTGCCGCTGAATTGACTGGCGCCGTTGGTGATGATCACCGGGCCGTTAAAACTATTGGTGCCGCTGAAAACGTTGGTCCCGTTGAGCAAAGCCACGTTGCCGGAAAGCTGGGAATCGGCGATGTTACCGGTCACGTTGGTGGCCGTCGTCGCCGTCGTCGCGTTGCCCGCCAGATTGGCGGTGATGGTTCCCGCGATGAAATTGCCCGAGGCGTCGCGCTGGACAATGGTGTTTGGGTTATTGGCATTGGTGGCCGCGTTGGCCGCCGACGCCCCGCTGGCCACACTGGCCGCCGGTTGCCCGCCCACGGCGGAAACCACGGTTGCCGTCTGTGTTCCCGTCACGTCACCCGCCAGCGAACCGGAGAAATTATTGGCCGTTGTTGCCGTGGTGGCGCTATTGGCACTAGTGGCAGTGGTCGCGGTGGCCGCAAGTGTCACCGCCCCGACCACATTTGAACCTTGAATGTTTGTGAGCGATTGCCCGTTATAGGTAATCTGCCTTGATCCGCCAGTGACAACCAAAAGATGGCCGGGAAGATTGGTCGTGCCACTCGTCAAAACTCCCGTCGGTATCGTGCCGCCAGTGAGTTGAGAAGCGTTCAGGTTTGTCAACGCGCCGCCGTTGCCATTGAAGCTTGTGGCGGTGATGGTGCTCGCGATGAAATTGCCCGAGGCGTCGCGCTGGACAATGGTGTTTGGGTTATTGGCATTGGTGGCCGCGTTGGCCGCCGCCGCGCCGCTGGCGATGCTGGCCGCCGGTTGCCCGCCCACGGCGGAAACCACGGTTGCCGTCTGTGTTCCCGTCACGTCACCCGCCAGCGAACCGGAGAAATTATTGGCCGTTGTTGCCGTGGTGGCGCTA
>Ga0181520_10007382_pt1 | contig 16226 bp, 18 predicted proteins | sample PEATcosm2014_Bin_29_FD_132451 | JGI IMG/M metagenome (GOLD analysis project Ga0181520, IMG submission 132451) | Peatland microbial communities from MTU Mesocosm Facility, Houghton, MI, USA - PEATcosm2014_Bin02_30_metaG | ecosystem: Environmental > Terrestrial > Soil > Wetlands > Peat | place...
CGCATCGTCAACGGCGACGTGCCGGAGTCGCTGAAAGACAAGAAGCTGTTGTCGCTCGACATGGGCGCGCTGATCGCCGGGGCGAAATACCGCGGGGAGTTCGAGGAGCGCCTCAAGGGCGTGCTCAACGAGGTGACGGCGGCCGAAGGCGGCGTCATCCTGTTCATCGACGAGATGCACACGCTGGTCGGCGCCGGCGGCGCCGAGGGGGCGATGGACGCCTCCAACCTGCTCAAGCCCGCGCTGGCGCGCGGCGAGCTGCATTGCATCGGCGCCACCACGCTCGACGAGTTCCGCAAGCACGTCGAGAAGGACGCCGCCCTGGCGCGGCGTTTCCAGCCGGTGTTCGTCTCCCAGCCGACGGTCGAGGACACGATATCGATCCTGCGCGGCCTCAAGGAGAAGTACGAGGTCCACCACGGCGTCCACATCACCGACGCGGCGATCGTCGCCGCGGCGACGCTGTCCAACCGCTACATCGCCGACCGCTTCCTGCCCGACAAGGCGATCGACCTGATCGACGAGGCGGCCTCGCGCCAGCGCATGCAGGTCGACAGCAAGCCCGAGGAGCTCGACGAGCTCGATCGCCGCATCATCCAGCTCAAGATCGAGCAGGAGGCGCTGCGCAAGGAGACCGACGCCGCCTCGCGCGACCGGCTGGTCAAGCTCAGCGCCGAGCTCGCCGAGCTGCAGGAGAAATCCGACGCGCTGACGACGCGCTGGAAGGCCGAGAAGGACAAGATCGGCCAGGCGACGAAGTTCAAGGAGGACCTCGACGGCGCGCGCAACGCGTTGGCGCAGGCGCAGCGCAAGGGCGACTACGCCGAGGCGGGCCGGCTGGCCTACGGCGTCATCCCCGAGCTGGAGAAGAAGCTCGCCGCCAGCGAGGCGCAGGGCGCAGGCCATCTCGTCGATGAGGCGGTGACGCCCGATCACGTCGCCCAGGTGGTCTCGCGCTGGACCGGCGTGCCGGTCGACAAGATGCTCGAGGGCGAGCGCGACAAGCTGCTGAAGATGGAGACGGAGATCGCCAAGCGCGTCGTCGGCCAGAGCGAGGCCGTCGCCGCCGTCTCGACGGCGGTGCGACGGGCGCGCGCGGGGCTTCAGGACCCCAACCGGCCGATCGGCTCGTTCATGTTCTTAGGCCCCACCGGCGTCGGCAAGACCGAGCTCACCAAGGCGCTGGCGGCGTTCCTGTTCGACGACGATACGGCGATGGCGCGCGTCGACATGTCCGAATACATGGAGAAGCACTCGGTCGCCCGTCTGATCGGCGCCCCGCCCGGCTATGTCGGCTACGAGGAAGGCGGCGCGCTCACCGAGGCGGTGCGCCGGCGGCCCTATCAGGTGGTGCTGTTCGACGAGATCGAGAAGGCCCACCCCGACGTCTTCAACGTGCTGTTGCAGGTGCTCGACGACGGGCGGCTGACCGACGGCCAGGGCCGCACCGTCGATTTCCGCAACGTGCTGATCGTCATGACCTCGAACCTCGGCTCGGAGTTCCTCGCCAACCTCAGCGAGGACGAGGACGCGAAGTCGGTCGAGAAGGAAGTGATGGCGGAGGTGCGCGCGCGCTTCCGCCCCGAGTTCCTGAACCGGGTCGACGAGATCCTGCTCTTCCACCGGCTCCGGCGCGCGGACATGGGAGCGATCGTCGACATCCAGCTCAAGCGGCTCGTCAAGCTGCTCGAGGACCGCAAGGTGACGCTGACGCTCGACGCCAAGGGCCGGCAGTGGCTCGCCGACAAGGGCTACGATCCCGCCTACGGCGCGCGGCCGCTGAAGCGCGCGATCCAGAAGTCGGTGCAGGATCCGCTGGCGCACATGCTGCTCGCCGGCGAGATCCGCGACGGCGAGACGGTGGCGATCAGCGCTTCTCACGGGGCGCTGACCTTCAACGGCAAGCCGGCCGGCGGCGAAGCGGAAACGCCGCCGCCTTCCGGCGGCAAGCCGGCGACGGTGGTGCATTTCCCTAAAGGGGCGTGAGCGGTCCGAGGGCGAGCGCGGCGGCCCTGGCGTGGGGCCGCCGACGCGTCGATTTTCGTCTTCGTCCAGCGATGGCAACCGGCATATCCGATCGGCTTTGGGATGTTTCGGGTATTGTGGCGCGTTGCGAGACCATCGAGCCGAAACCTGGCAAGTGCGAACTCTATAGAGAAAAATTGAGGAGGACTGCCATGAAATCGGTATTGACGGGTGCCGCAATACTACTAGCGGTTATATCAGCTATACTGTGGTTCATTGCGCGCTTTGTTCGAGTGCGTTACGTGGAACACGTTGACGAGAACGGACTTATCGAGGCATCCATAACAAGTAACGGCAACGATATCTTGAGGACAGCCAGAGTGCAGACAGGATGGAACGCCGCCGCAGCGACAGCGGCGGGGCTGGCTGCTTTGTGCCAAGCCGCCATTCCTTTCTTTCCATGACCCCGAAATTTCAGCCTGACCCACTACCGCCCCGCGGCGGCGCTTGAACGAAAGGCATACTTGCCTTACCTTGCCCAAGCGGGTTCGAGGCGACGACATGACGACCCTCACGGTTACGGCGAAAGGACAAGTGACCCTTCGCAAAGACGTCCTCAAGCACCTCGGCGTCCGCCCTGGCGAAAGGATCAGCGTCGAATTGCTCCCTGGCGGTCGCGTCGAGGCGAAAGCCGCGCGGTCGAAAGGGCGGATTGCCGACGTCTTCGACTTCTTCAAGAGAAAGGACGGCCCGTCCCTCTCGATCGAAGCGATCAACGAAATCGCCGCCGACGGCTGGGCTGGAAAACGTTGAGGATGACCGCCGGCACGAACGTCCTGGTACGCGCCGCGACCGGCGACGACGAGCGGCAGAGTCGCGTCGCCAGGGACGTGTTGGGGCGCGCGGAGCTGGTGGCGCTGACGTTGCCGACACTGTGCGAGCTCGCCTGGGTGTTGTCGAGGGGATACAAGATACCGGCCGACGAAATCGCCGAGGGCTTCCGGCGATTGCTGGATTCGGCCAACGTCGTGGTCAACCGCCCGGCGGCGGAGGCGGGTCTGGCGCATCTGGAGGCCGGGGGCGATTTCGCCGACGGAGTCATCGCCTTCGAAGGCGCCAGCCTCGGCGCGGAGACGTTCGTTTCGTTCGACGCGTCGGCGGTGAAGCTGGCGCTCGCTCGCGGGGTCGCCGCAAGATTGCTGGCGTAAGCCCCCTTATGAACGACGCCGCGGCGCGGCCGCGCTTGAATTCGCGCCCGCTTCGCAGCAAAGTCATGTCGACCTCGGCCGCCAGCGGCCGCTTGGCGTACAAATGAGCGACCTGCGCATGAACGGTTCCGCGCTGACCAACATCCTCGGCGGCTCGCCCGGCGCGCTGGCGCTGCGGCTGGTCGTCGTCTCGTTCGTCGTCGGCTTGATCCTCGCCACTTTCGGCTTCGAGCCTTCCGACATCATCGACAGCTTCGTGCGCCTCGCCCACAGCGTCGTCGATTTCGGCTTCAGCGACGTGCGCAAGATCGGCCGGATTCTCGCGACCGGCGCGCTGGTGGTGGTGCCGGTGTGGATCTTGCTGCGTCTGCTCGACATGCGCCGCGGCCGCTGAAGCGGCTCACTCGTCCCCCGCCGCCCACTCGCGCGCGCGCGTTCCCACCAGCGCCGCGATGTCCGAGAGCCCTCGCGCTTCGAGCGCGCGCCTGATCCCGGCGAGGATGTCGCCGATCACCCGCGGCCCGCGATAGATCAACGCGGTGTAAATCTGCACGAGCGTCGCGCCCGCCTCGAGCTTGGCGAGCGCGGTCTCCGCGTCCTCGACGCCGCCGCAGCCGATCAGCGGCAGCGCGCCGCCGGCGCGCAGGTAGGTCCGCGCCAACAGGCGGGTCGAGGGCGCGAACAGCGGCCGGCCGGAAAGGCCGCCCTCCTCGCGCGCCAGCGGATCGTTGAGCGAAGCGGGGCGCGCGGTGGTGGTGTTGGCGACGATCAGGCCGTCGACGCCGCGCGCCAGCGCGACCGCGACCACGTCGTCGAGCGCGCGCAGATCGAGATCGGGCGCGATCTTGATCAGCGCCGGCCGGCGCGGCGTCGCCTGGTCGCGCGCTTCGATCACCCGCGCCGCGAGCGCGTCGAGCGCCTCGCGCCGCTGCAGGTCGCGCAGGCCCGGCGTGTTGGGCGAGGAGACGTTGATCGAGAAATAGCTCGCCAGCGGGGCGAAGATCTTCACCCCGAGCGCGAAGTCGGCGAAGCGATCGGCGGAATCGCGGTTCGGCCCGATGTTGACGCCGACGACGCCGGCGACCGGCCGCGCCGCCAGGCGGGCGCGCGCCGCCTCGTAGCCGCGGTTGTTGAAGCCCATGCGGTTGATCAGCGCGGCGTCGGCGCGCAGGCGGAACAGCCGCGGCGGCGGATTGCCGCGCTGCGGGCGCGGCGTCAGCGCGCCGACCTCGACGAAGCCGAAGCCGAGCGCGAACAGCGCCCGCACGACCTCGGCCTCTTTGTCGAAGCCCGCCGCCAGGCCGAGCGGATTGGGAAAATCGACGCCGAAGGCGTTGACCGCCAGGCGCGGATCGGGCTTTGGCGGGGGCAGGAACGCCGCCAGCCGCAGCGCGGCGATGGTCAGGCCGTGGGCGGTCTCCGGCGGCAGGCGGAAGAGCAAGGGCCGCGCCAGGCCGCCGAGAAGGCCGATCGCGCCGGTCACGCCGCCAGCCCGTCGAAACGATGGCGGCCGTCGGCGCCGAGCGGCAGCGGCCGCGCCCAGACCACCGCGGCGAGCGGCAGCGGCCCGTGGAGATGGGGAAAGAGCGCGCCGCCGCGCGCTTTCTCCCAGCGCAGCGCCGGCCCGAGGGCGTCGGCGTCGACCGCAACCAGCGCGAGATCGCCGCGTCCGGCGAACCATTTGGCCGCGGTCTCGGGCGCCTGCGCGGCGGTGGAGAAATGGATGTAGCCGTCGGCGCGGTCGACCGCAGCGCCGAGGAACGCGCCCGCGGCTTCGGCCGCGCGCCAATCCTCGGCGGCGACGATCTTAAAGATCAGCGCCATCGCCCGCCTATTCCTGCAGCATGCGCTTGAGCAGCTCCAGCTCCTCGCGCAGCGTCGAATCGGAGGCGCTGAGGCCCTCGATCTTGCGCACCGCGTGCAGCACCGTGGTGTGGTCGCGCCCGCCGAAACGGCGGCCGATCTCGGGCAGCGAGCGCAAGGTGAGCGCCTTGGCGAGATACATCGCCACCTGCCGCGGCTTGACCACCGTGGCGGTGCGCCGCGAGGAAAGGATGTCGGCGCGGGTGACGCTGTAGTGGCTGGCGACCAGCTTCTGGATTTCCTCGATCTTCACCCGCTTCGGCTCGCGGGCGCGGATGAGGTCGCGGATGGCGATCTCGGCCGCCTCGACGCTGAGCGGCGGCTGGCCGACGATCGAATGGGCGAGCAGACGGTTGACCGCGCCTTCGAGATCGCGGCCGTTGGTGGCGATCGAGTGCGCGACGAAGGCGAGCACCGCGGGCGACACCTCGAAATGGGGATTCTGCGCGCGCGCCGCGGCGATGCGCGCCTCGAGGATCTTGGTGCGCAGCGGCTCGTCGAGCGCGGCCATCTCGACGCACAGGCCGCCGGCAAGGCGCGAGCGCACGCGCTCGTCGAGCGACTCGAGGTCGCTCGGCGGACGGTCGGCGGCGACCACCACTTGGCGGCCGGAATCGAGCAGCGCGTTGAGCGCGTGGCCGAACTCGGCCTGGATCGCCCTGCCCTGAAGGAACTGCGCGTCATCGAAGATGAGAAGGTCGATCGAGCGCAGCGCCTCCTTGAAGGCGATCGCCGTCTGCGCCTGCAGCGCCGCGACGAAGCCGTACATGAACTTCTCCGCCGTCAGATAGACGACGGCGCGGCCCTGCTCGACCGCCGAATGGGCGATCGCCTGCAAGAGATGGGTCTTGCCCAGCCCGACCGCGGCGTGGACGTAGAGCGGGCTGAACGCGGGCGGCTCGCCGACCCGGCCGTCGGCGACGCGCTGCGCGGCGGAGAAGGCGAGCTGGTTGGGGCGTCCGACCAGGAAGGAGGCGAAGGTGAGGCGACGATCGAGCGGCGAGCCGTCGACCGCCTCGAGGCGCTGGCCGACGACCTCGACCCTCGCCGCGCCGCGCGCGACGTAGGCGGCGGCGGGGGCGTGGAACGCCCCCGCGCGCGCCGGGTCGATCGCGTTCGCAGCGCAGGCATGAACCGTCGCCGGCGCCGGCTGCAGCCCCGGCGCGGCGCCCGCGGAGCGCACGCTGATGCTGATCGAAGCGACGCCGCCGAGCTCGGCGGCCAACGCCGAAAGGATGCGCTCGTGGTAATGCGATTCGATCCAGCTCTTGAGGAAGCGGGTCGGCACGGAGAAGTGGGCGCGGCCCCCTTCCACCGACTCCAACGTCACCCGGCCGAACCAGCTCGAGAAGACGTCTTCCCCCAGCTCGGCGCACAGGCGCTTGCAGCAGCGCCGCCAGCTTTCGGCGAGGTCGTGTCTGGGCTCGACGAGACGCGGGTCGGCGGCGGCCGCAATGATTTGGGCGCTCTGGTCCATGAGAATCCCGTTTCGGAAGTAGAGATCGCGAAGAGGATGGCGGCGAAAAGGGGCCGGCCTGCAGAGCCGGTTAGGACTGAGTCCAGGGCAAGCCCCTGGCCCGCCAGCCGCCGATCGCGCCGCGCCGGCGCTTCGCGTCGAGTCCCCCTTCGAAGCCTTCCTTGACGTTGAAACACCGCGTCCAGCCCGCGCTGGTCAACGCCGTCGCCGCGGCGCGCGAGCGCACGCCGGATCGGCAGAGGAAAAGCACCGACGTCGAACGGTCTACGCCCCGCGCCGCCAGCGCGGCGGTCAGCCGCGGCACGAAATCCGCCGCAACCTGCAGCGACGGATAGATCTGCCATTCCTGGAAGACCGGCGTCTTGCCCAATTCCCCAAGGTCGGGGACGCCGACGTAGGCCCATTCCGGCTGGGTGCGCACGTCGACCAGCACGGCGTCTTCGTCGTGGGAGAGGAGGGCATAGGCTTCCTCAACGGTCAGATCGCCTGCGTATCCCGCAGGGGTTTGAATTGACATGGCCTCACTTTCCACAGCCCGCACTGTGGCCTCATCGCAATTCTAAACGTAGATGTTTTGAGTTCCCGCTAGAACTCTATCACTCGCCATCCGTACGCCGGACGACGATCCCCACACCGTTAAGTATAAGTGTAACACACCCCAGCTACATTAAGCACTATTCACGCCAATAACACCGAAATTAGCCTGAAATTACCTGTCTCACCGCCGCACCCCGGCCAATCAATTTGCGGGGTCACTATTGCATAGCGAGGCAGGCGGGGCAACCCAATTGAGGCCGGCGCGCCGACGCCGCGCCGGCGCGCGCCGGCGGGTCCTCGCCCCGCCGCCGCGACGCGCGCGGCAAACACTTGAAAACCGGACCAACTTCGTTCGGGTTCGGCGCTTCCGTTACGGCGCCTTGCGAACCAGAGCGCGTCAAGATTTTGGTACAATTCCGCCATATTCGCTCGCCGGAACCGCCCGGCGACGGCCGCTTACCAGTTAACGTTTTGTAAAGCATGCCATTTTCATGACCGCCGGATTTCCGCGGCGCTGGTCGCAAATTCGTTGCAGAATTGTCGCGACGACAGGAAATTGCACGCCCCCGCCCGCCGGGCGAGGCCGCGACGACATCCCTCCGGGCCTGCGGCGGCCATTTCCGCCGCCGAGCCGACCGCGGCGGCGCGCCGAAGGCCCGCCCCGCCGATTGACGGCGCGCCACGGCGCGGAGGAGATAGAGCCGACCCAGGGGAGCTTCAAGATGCGACGTATGGCGGTCGTGCTGGCCCTCGCCTGCGTCTTCCCGGCCGCGGCGACCGCCCAAGAGCCGGGCTCGCTCTCCCCGACCCCGCCGCCGCCGCTCGCCGATCCCGCCGACCCGAACCTCCCCGCCAAGGAGCTGTTCGGCCGCGCGCTGACCCCGACCGAGACGATGACGCGCTCGATCGGCTTTTACGCGCGCGGCTGCCTCGCCGGCGCCAAGGCGCTGCCGGTCGACGGGGAGACCTGGCAGGTGATGCGTCTGTCGCGCAATCGCAACTGGGGCCACCCGGCGATGATCGCCTTTCTTGAGCGCTTCTCGCGCAAGGCGGCGCAGGAGGGGATCTGGCCGGGCATTCTCGTCGGCGACATCTCGCAGCCGCGCGGCGGGCCGATGCTGACCGGCCACGCCTCCCACCAGATCGGCCTCGACGCCGACGTGTGGCTGACCCCGGCGCCCGACCGCAGGTTGACGCGCGAGGAGCGCGAGGAAATGTCGGCGGTGGACATGGTGAGCGCCGACGGGCTCACGGTCGATCGGACGCATTGGACGGCGCGGCAGGCGGGGATCGTCAAGGCGGCGGCCGAGGCGCCCGAGGTCGAGCGCATCTTCGTCAATGCGGCGATCAAGAAGGCGCTGTGCGAAACCGCCAAGGGCGAGCCGTGGATGAACAAGGTGCGCCCCTATTGGGGCCACAACTACCATTTCCATATCCGCATCGCCTGCCCCGCCGACCAGCCCGACTGCCGGCCGCAGGACCCGGTCCCGCCCGGCGACGGCTGCGACAAGACGCTGGCGTGGTGGTTCACCGACGAGGCCCTGCATCCCGCGCCGGGCAAGCCCAAGCCGCCGCTGTCGCTCGCCGAGCTGCCGCCGGAATGCCGCAGCGTGCTGCTGGAGAAATAGCGCCGCTCAGCGCTGCGCGGACGAATGATGGCCGATCCACTCGGCGAGCGCCAGCAGAACCGCCGACGCGACGAAGGCGAGCAGCATTCCCGTCTCCCAGGCGAGATCGCGATCGGAGACGCGGCTGGCGTCCATGAAAGCCTCGAGCAGCTTGATCGCGGTGATGGCGACGATCGAGGCCAGCAGCTTCAGCTTGAGCTCGCCGAAGTCGACGTCGGCGATCCAGTGCGGCCAGTCCTTGTGCGCCTCGATGTCGATCGGGGCGACGAAGTTGACGTAGCCGGACAGGATGACGATGACGATCAGCGACGCCGACAGCGTCAGATCGACGACGCCGAGCGCGCCGAGCAGGACGTCGTCCTCGCCCAGCGTGGAGAATTGGACGGCCAGCTCGTAGACGCGCGCGCCGACCTTGGCCATCAACGCCAGCAGCGCGAGCGCCAGCGCGACATAGAACGGCGCCAGCAGCCAGCGCGTCGCGAAAAGGATCCTTTCGAACGAATGCCGGGTCACGGCGCGAGCCCTCTTGCGGCTCACGCATCCTGCGCCGAGAGCCCCCGCCCCGGCAAGCGCCGATCGGCGACGGCGCGCCAGGTCAGCATGCCCGCCGCCATCGCCGCGACGAAGATCGCCGCGCCAGGGCTGAGGAAGCCGAGGTCGACCACGCCCGGCGCCGGGCAGACGCCGGCGAGGCCCCAGCCGACGCCGAAGATCGCCGCGCCGACGACCAGCGGCGCGTCGATCGCGCGCTTGGTCGGCAGGTCGATCGGGACGCCGATCCAGGCGGAGGCGCGCCGGCGCGCCAGCGCGAAGGCCGGCAGCGCGACCGCGATCGCCCCGCCCATGACGAAGGCGAGCGAGGGGTCCCACCGCCCGGCGAGGTCGAGGAAGCCGGTCACCTTGGCCGGCTCGTACATGCCGGAGAGGCAGAGGCCGAGGCCGAAGATGAGGCCGACGATCAAGCCGAGGGCGTTGCGGGCCATCCCGCTTCTCCTTCTCTTCTCAGCCAACGACGTGGCGGACGAGGAACACGGTCGCGAAGGCGGTCGCCATGAAGACGCCGGTCGCGACCGCGGAGCGCGGCGACAGCCGCGCCAGGCCGCAGACGCCATGGCCGCTGGTGCAGCCGGAGCCGAGCCGGGCGCCGAAGCCAGCCAGGAAGCCCGCGACGATCAGCGTGATCCAGCCGGCGGCGAAGACCGGCGCGGCGGCGCCCCACAGCGCGCGCGAGAGCGGCGCGGCGGCGATGAGGCCGACGATGAGCGACCAGCGCCAGGCCGCGTCGCCCTTGCGCCCCTCGATCGCGCCGCCGACGATTCCCGACGCGCCGAGCACGCGGCCCGCGCCGAGGATGAGCAGCGCCGCCGCGCAGCCGATCAGCAGACCTCCGGCGAGAGCGGGAAGCGGCGCAAAGTTCGCCCAATCGATCGTCATCGAAAAATCCTCTCAGTCTATAAATTATATGAATAAAGGCTCTACGCCGCAAGCGCGCGAGCCCGCGCCTCGGCCGAGAAGGCTTCGTCGGCGCCGCGGGCGGCCTCAGCCGCCCGAGGCGACCACCCGCGCGACGATCGCCTCGAGCTTGCGCATCAGTTGGGGGTCGCGCGCTTCCGGGCGGGTGATGATCGCGCCGTCGAGGGCGCGGTCCGAGCCGATCGGGCACGGCTCGTGTTCGGCGGGAAAGTCGCCGAGAACGCGCGCGAGCAGCGCGTTGACGCGATGGGCGTTGTCCTTCATCACCTGGATCACCGCCGGCACGTCGACCGCGCCGTGGACCTCGTGCCAGCAATCGTAGTCGGTGACCATCGCGATCGTCGCGTAGGACATCTCCGCCTCGCGCGCGAGCTTGGCCTCGGTGGCGGCGGTCATGCCGATCACGTCGAGGCCGCGCGACTGATAGTCGAGCGACTCGGCGAGGGTCGAGAACTGCGGCCCCTCCATGCACAGGTAGGTCCCGCCGCGACGGCAGGCGATTCCTTCCTTCTCGGCCGCCGCGGCGACGCGCCGGCTGAGCAGCGGCGCGATCGGGCGGGCCATCGACACATGGGCGACGCAGCCGGCGCCGAAGAAGCTCGCCTGACGCGCGAAGGCGCGGTCGACGAACTGGTCGACGAGCACGAACAGGCCGGGGCCGAGCTCCTCGCGGAACGAGCCGCAGGCGGAGACGCCGATGACGTCGGTGACGCCGCAGCGCTTCAGCGCGTCGATGTTGGCGCGGTAGTTGATCGTCGAGGGGGAGAAGCGGTGCCCCTGGCCGTGGCGGGCGAGGAACACCGCCTCGACGTCGCCGATTCGCCCAAAGCGCAGCGCGTCGGACGGTTCGCCCCACGGGGTGGCGACGCGCTCTTCGCGAACGTCCCTCAAGCCGTCGAGGCGATAAACCCCCGACCCGCCGATGACGCCGACGATCGCCTTAGCCATGTCGCCCCCTTCGCGCCGCCCGCCTGCGGCCCCTCAGCCCAGCTTGCTCCAGACGCGTTTCTTCACGAAATAGAGCATCCCGGCAAGGATGAAGAGGAAGATCAGCGCGCGCAAGCCGAGCTTCTTGCGCTCCGCCAGCGTCGGCTCGGCCGCCCAGCTCAAGAACGCGGCGACGTCGCGCGCGTAATGGTCGAGGGTCGCCGGCGTGCCGTCCTGATAGGTCACCACGCCGTCCACGATCGGCTGCGGCATGGCGATGCGGTGGCCCGGGTAATAGAGGTTCCACTGCGGGTCGTCCGGCTTCGTGTAGCCGTCGAGGATGGCGTAGATGACGTCGGCGCCCATCTCCTGGTACTGGTCGAAGGGCAGCGCGTCGAAAATGAACCACGGGAAGCCGCGCTCGTACTTCAGCGCCTTGGCGAGCAGCGCCATGTCGGGCGGCGTCTTGCCGAGCGCGGCCGCCGCCGCCTGGTCGTTGGGGAACGAGTCCGGCGGCGGAAAGATGTCGGAGGGACGGCCGGGGCGCTTGAACGCCTCGCCCTGATCGTTCGGCTCGTCGTTCGTCACCGGATAGCTCGCCGCCAGCGCCTTCACCTCCGCCTCGGTGAAGCCCGGCCCGTCAGGGTCGCCGAGAGAGCGGAAGGGGATGCTGAGCTTGTGGCACTTGCCGCACACCTCCCGGTAGACCTGGAAGCCGCGCTGCAATTGCGCCTGGTCGAACACGCCGAACAGGCCGGAGAAGCTCCAGCTCTGGCGCGGCGGGTTCGGCTGCTCGGCGTCGTCGGCCAGCGCGCCCGCGCCGCCGGCCAGCAGCAGGGCGAGCGCGGCGGGGAGGAGAAGGGAGGTCTTGAAGCGGATCATCGGCGCATTTCCCTCACGCGGCCCTCGACCCCTTCGCGGTCGGCGCGCGCGCTTCGCCATGCTTCGCCAGCACGGCGTCGGCGATCGAAGCGGGCCTCGGCTTCGGCTTCTCGATCAGGCCGAGGACCGGCAGGACGACGATGAAGAAGCCGAAATAGCCGACCGCCAGCACGCGCGCCGCCAGCGTCGTCGCGTCGGTGACCTCCTGCGAGCCGAGCCAGCCCAGGCCGACGCAGCAAAAGAAGAACAGCCAGAAGAAGATGCGGAACAGCGGCCGGTACTTGGCGGAGCGCACCGATGAAGTGTCGAGCCAGGGCAGGAAGGCGAGCAGCGCGATGGCGCCGAACAAGGCGATCACGCCGGCGAGCTTGTTGGGGATCGCGCGCAGGATCGCGTAGAACGGCAGCAGGTACCACTCCGGCACGATGTGCGCGGGCGTCGACAGCGGGTTGGCGACCGTGGAGTTGTCGGCGTCGAGCAGATAGTTGGGGATGTAGAAGACCAGCCACGCGTAGAGGATGAGGAACAACGACAGCGCGAACAGGTCCTTGATCGTCGCATAGGGGGTGAAGGGCGCGGTGTCGCGCTCGACGTCCTTGACGTCGAGGCCGTCGGGATTGTTCTGCCCGGCGACGTGCAGCGCCCATACGTGCAGAAGGACCACGCCGACGATCAGGAATGGCAACAGGAAGTGCAGGGAGAAGAAGCGGTTGAGGGTCGGGTCGCCGACCGCGTAGCCGCCCCACAGCCACTGCGCGACGCCGCCGCCGACGACGGGAATGGCGGTGAACAGGCTGGTGATGACCGTCGCGCCGGCGAAGCTCATCGCCCCCCACGGCAGCACGTAGCCCATGAACGCCGTCGCCATCATCAAGAGGTAGATGATGACGCCGAGGATCCACAGCACCTCGCGCGGCGCCTTGTAGGAGCCGTAATAGACGCCGCGGAAGATGTGGACGTAGGCGGCGAGGAAGAACAGCGACGCGCCGTTGGTGTGGAGATAGCGGATCAGCCAGCCGTAGTTGACGTCGCGCATGATGTGGTCGACTGACGCGAACGCCTGCGTCGCGGTCGGCGCGTAGTGCATGGCGAGCACGACGCCGGTGACGATCTGCGAGACCAGCATGAACGCCAGGATGGCGCCGAAGGTCCACAGGACGTTGAGGTTGCGCGGCGTCGGATAAGCGACGAACGACGAATGGACGAGCCCCATGATCGGCAGGCGCGCCTCCAGCCATCGTCCAAAGGCGGTTTTGGGGACGTAGGTCGGGGTTGCGCTCATGGCTCCATTCTCTTGGAGAGGGGGCTGGTCTCTTGGAGAGGGGACTTGCGCCGCCCGCCGGTCGAGGCGCCGGCGAAGCTCGCGCGGGATCAGCCGATCTTCACCTTCGCGTCGCTCAAGAAGGCGTATTCCGGCACCGCCAGATTGAGCGGCGCCGGCCCTTGGCGGATGCGTCCGGAGGTGTCGTAGACCGAGCCGTGGCAGGGGCACTTCCAGCCGTCGTACTCGCCCTGGTGGCCGAGCGGCACGCAGCCGAGATGGGTGCAGATTCCCACCACGATCAGCCACTCCGGCTTCTTCACCCGCTGCTCGTCGGTCTGCGGATCGCGAAGCTCGGAAAGGGGCGTGCTCGCCGCAGCCTCGATCTCTTTCCGGGTGCGACGGCGCACGAACACCGGGCCGCCGCGCCACTTCACCGTGACGATCTGGCCTTCGGCGATCTGGGAGAGGTCGACCTCGGTCGAGGCCATGGCGAGCGTCGAAGCGTCGGGGTTCATCTGGTCGATCAGCGGCCAGGCGACCGCGCCGACGCCGACCGCGGCGACCGCGCCGGTGGCGATGAACAGGATGTCCCGGCGATTGGGGTTTTCGATAGCCGCGCTCGTCAATCGCGCCTCCACATCGTTCGGGCGACCCGCGCCTGCGGCGCCTCGCCGCCCCCGCGGCGCGCCAAGGCAAGCGAGAAACTGCGCTCTTTCGCCACAGCCTGCGAGAGCGCGGCTATTTCGCATCGTTCTCAACAGTTGTCTATAGGCCAAAGAGCGCGACGCGAAGCTCGCCGAAACGCGGCGCGAAGCGACGCCCATGACAAGCCGAGCGAATCCTGCTTAAGCGGGAAGGCGATGACGACGCCTGCGGCGCGCCTGACCTTGGCGCTCTATCAGCCCGACATCGCGCCCAACGTCGGCGCGATGCTGCGCACCTGCGCCTGCCTTGGCGTCGACGCGGCGATCATCGAGCCGGCGGGCTTCGTCTTCTCCGACCGCCGGCTGCGGCGCGCGGGGATGGACTACCTCGACGCCGTTTCGATCGCGCGCCATCTCTCCTTCGCGAGCTTCGAAGCGTGGCGGGCCGAAGCCGGCCGCCGGCTCGTGCTGTTGACCACCGCGGGAGAAACGGCGCTGTGGGACTTCGCCTTTCGCGCCGACGACGTGATTCTGGTCGGCCGCGAATCGGCGGGCGTTCCGGAGGCGGTGCGGGAGCGCGCCGACGCGCGCCTGCGCATCCCGATCGAAGCGCCGCTGCGCTCGCTCAACGTCGCCGTCGCCGCCGCGCTGGCGCTCGGCGAAGCGCGCCGCCAGCTGCGCGGCGTCCCTGGCACCGCCGTCGCCGGGCGGCCCGACCCCGGGCGTGACAACGCCCGCGACTTGCGCAATGTTAGCGGGTTGTGTCGCCGAGTCGAGGGCGACAGGGGGGATGGGGGTTGAACGACACGGTGCAGGTGCTGATCGCCGACGACCACCCGCTCGTCCTCGGCGCTTTGCGCCAGGCGGTCGGCGGCGCCATTCCCGGCGCGAAGATCCACGAGGCGACCGATTTCGAGAGCCTGGCGGCGGCGCTGGAGGCGACGCCGGACATGGACCTGGTGCTGCTCGACCTTTCCATGCCGGGCGTGCGCGGGTTCTCCGGCCTGTTGTTCCTGCGCTCCGAGCGGCCGGGCGTGCCGGTGGTGGTCGTCTCCGGCAACGAGGACCGCGCCGTCATGCGCCATTGCCTCGAGTTCGGCGCGGCCGGCTATCTGCCGAAGTCGCTCGACGTCGAGACCATGCGCGCGGCGATCCGCAAGGTGCTCGACGGCGGCCAATGGACGCCGCCCGACCTCGACCTCGCCGCCGAGCCCAACCGCGAGGCGAGCGCGTTGGCGCGCCGGCTCTCCTCGCTGACGCCGCAGCAACTGCGGGTGCTGATGATGCTGTCGCAGGGCCTGCTCAACAAGCAGATCGCCTACGAGCTCGCCGTCTCCGAGGCGACGGTGAAGGCGCACGTCTCGGCGATCCTGCAGAAGCTCGGGGTCGAGAGCCGCACCCAGGCGGTGATCCTCGCCGCCAAGATCGAGAAGATGCAGGAGCTCGCCCCGGGGCAGTAGAGGGCTCTGCTTCGCGTCGACGCGGCGGCGCGTCGTCCCTTCTCCCCGCCAAGGCGCCAAGGACGTCACATAACTTCCGACGTCGAGCGGGCCACGTCGGCCCGGCGGCGTTAAGCCGCCCGGCAGGGCGGCTCCTCCGCTTCGCTCCGGCCCTTCGGGTGACTCCGCCGTTCCGACGAGGCCATTGGCCACCATGAGTTTTGCTGAGCCAAGCCGGCCCTTCGGGCCGGCGGTCTCAGCAAAACTCACGGTGGCGAAACGCCTGATCCGCGCACAGGGGTCAAGCTGTGCGAGCGAAGCGAGCAACCGGCGAACCCGGCTTGAGCTTGACGCCGAGCACGGATCAGGCAGGCAGGATCTCTGCCGCGCAAGAAGACAAGTACAAGCAGACAGGTAGATGTGTGCATGCCTTAGCGCCAAGGCGGGGAGAGGGGGCCTTGCGCCTCGGCCCAAGCGCAGAATGCTCGAAAGCGCGGGCCGACCGTCAGGCCCGCCCCCGGTTCTGCCGGTTGTCGATGAGCTCGCGCACCACGCTCGGGTCGGCGAGGGTGGAGGTGTCGCCGAGCGCGCCGTATTCGTTCTCGGCGATCTTGCGCAGGATGCGGCGCATGATCTTGCCGGAGCGCGTCTTCGGCAGTCCGGGCGAGAACTGGATCAGGTCGGGCGAGGCGAACGGCCCGATCTCCTTGCGCACCCAGTCGATCAGCTCGTCGCGCAGGTCCTCGCTCGGCGCCGCCCCCGACATCAGCGTGACATAGGCGTAGATGCCCTGCCCCTTGATGTCGTGCGGATAGCCGACCACCGCCGCCTCGGAGACCTTGGGATGGGCGACCAGCGCGCTCTCCACCTCCGCCGTGCCCATGCGGTGGCCGGAGACGTTGATGACGTCGTCGACGCG
>Ga0181520_10007384_pt1 | contig 16225 bp, 13 predicted proteins | sample PEATcosm2014_Bin_29_FD_132451 | JGI IMG/M metagenome (GOLD analysis project Ga0181520, IMG submission 132451) | Peatland microbial communities from MTU Mesocosm Facility, Houghton, MI, USA - PEATcosm2014_Bin02_30_metaG | ecosystem: Environmental > Terrestrial > Soil > Wetlands > Peat | place...
AGGATTCTACCCCCGCAGACAAGCCCACCTTCCACATCCCCCCACCGGGATACATGAGTGACGACCTGGTCGAGTTCGTTCGCGCCCGCCTGGCTCAGGCGAGCCTCCCCCTTAAGGCATGATCCGCCCCGTGCCGGAATGTCTATTCCGAAGTTTCTCCAGCACTAAGTTCACAGATTCGCTCGGCAAACCAGCCAGGCTACGACCCGAACGGTTCGCGCTTCATCGAGCCGTCGCGCTGCTTTACCAGCATCTCGACTTTGCCTTCGGCTTCTTCCAGCTGTTTCCGGCATTCGGCGGAAAGGCGGGTGCCTTCCTCAAACAGCTTCACAGAATCTTCGAGACTGAGGTCGCCGCGCTCCAGGTTCGCGACAATCTCCTCCAGCTTCGTCAGCGACTCCTCAAAGCTGGCCAACCTGGGTCTCCTCCGGCTGTGGGGCGGCCGCCGCCTTCGCGCCGGTGGCGCGAGACGGCAGCACTGCCGCCAGAACCTCCGCCGCAGCGCCGTAGCGTCCAAAAGGCGCGCTGACCTGCACCCCCTCGACCATGGTTCGCGCCGCAGCCAGCATTTCCTGGGCAATGCGAATCCCCTCCGCCCGCGCTGCATCCGGTGTCGTGGCCTTTCCCATCCGCGCCAGAATCTCATCAGGAACGCTGACCCGCAGATCGTTTTTCATAAACTCGGCATTGCGCAGGCTGGTGAGCGGCCAGATACCGGCGACCATGGGAATGCGGAATCCTTCGATGCGTTTCAAAAACGCCTCAAGAACCCGCAAATCGAACACCGGCTGCGTAACGCCGTACTCCGCTCCCGCTTCCACCTTCCAGGCGAAGCGACGAACCTCGTTGTCGAGATCCGGCACGCCTGGGTTTGCGGCTACGGCAATCGTGAAGCCAGTTGACTCGCCAATGGGGTTGCCGCCAATATCCAGCCCGTGATTCAGCCGATGCACAATGTTCACGAGCCCAATGGCGTCGACGTCGTAGACCGCGGTCGCGTCAGGATAATTGCCGAGCTTAGGCGGATCGCCAGTAAGGCAAAGAATATTCTTGAGGCCGATCGAAGACGCGCCCAGCAGATCGCTCTGAATGCTCAACACGTTCCGGTCGCGGCAGGTGTAGTGGAGCAGGGTCTCGATTCCGGTCTTCTGCTGGATCTGAATACAGAGGCTCTGCGCGCTCATGCGGGCCGAGGCGCGCGGCGAATCGGGCACGTTGATGGCGTGAATCCCCAGGTCGGCCATCTCCTGCGCTCCCCTGAGCTCCTTAGCGCAGTCGATGCCGCGCGGCGGAACAATCTCCACCATTGTGACAAATGTGCCCTCGTGCACCAGCTTGCCTACCAGCGAGCGCTCCTGGAGGGCTGCGGGCGGCGTCTCCGTCACAATCGCTTCCTTCCGGGTAGCCCGCTCACCGGCGGCTGTTTGCGCGTCGGTGGCACGCATCGCCGACTTCATTGCACGAATGTGCTGGGGCGTGGTCCCGCAGCAGCCTCCCAGGAACTGCACGCCGGCCTTTGTGAATTTGCGCGCAAAGCTCGCCATATACTCCGGCGAGCACAAATAAATGTTGCGCCCCTCGACCGAGCGCGGCATGCCCGCGTTTGGCATCGCCATCATGGGCAGGGTGGTTACCGCGGCCATGCGCTCGATCGCGGTCAGCACCGTTGCGGGGCCGACGCTGCAGTTGCAGCCAATTCCATCCACGCCCCAGGATTCAATGCGGACAGCGGCGGTCTCGGGCGATGATCCATCCAGGCAGTTCGCTTCCTCATCGACGGTCATCATCACGACGATCGGTATATCTGGCGCCACTGCGCGCGCCGCAAATACCGCCTGTTCCGCCTCATTGAGAGCGATCATGGTTTCGATAATGAGCAGATCGACGCCCTCGCCGGGTCCGCCACTGGTGAGTGCGCGAATCTGCTCAGCGAAGGCTTCCCGCGCTTCGTCCAGACCCGTTTTCCCCAGCGGCTCCAGATGTACTCCCAGCGGCCCGACCGAACCCGCTACCCATGCGCTTCCGGCCTGCTTGTCCAGCAGCTGCCTGACCGCCTGGCGCGCAATCTTCACGCCCGCCTGGTTGATCTCTCCAACCTTGTCGCGCAGCCCATATCGCTGGAGCCGAAGCGCGTTCGCGCCAAAGGTGTTGGTCTCGATAATCTCCGCGCCAGCCTGAAGATACTCCTCGTGAACGCCGCGCACCAGCTCGGGTTGAGAGAGGTTCAGCTCATCGAAACAGCGATTGATGAAGACGCCGCGGGCGTAGAGTGACGTGCCCATCGCGCCGTCGCATAGAACGGCGCGCCGGCCAAATAATTGCTCGAGACGGCTGGTCATGGGGGATACCTGATTTATGGTATCAGGCCACTCCATGCCCGCTGCCGGCAGCTTGCGCAGGCACCCGCGCCATTAACACCCCTCGCCATAACGACGTTTCGTCGCGACCTTCAACCCTTCGCTGGGTCTCAGCCCGCGAACCGAATGCGCCATCCCCCTGTTATACTTGGGTCTTCCCACGAGATCGTCATAAGCCATGCGCATGGTGAGGTTCTAAGGTTTTGAAGAAAAGAAGTTCCCTGTACTTCGCTGCCATTCTCAGCTCGGTCTTCCTGGTCTGCAACGTCATCAGTTCCTGCGGCAAGAATTTCTATTTCGCCGGCCGGACCCTGCCTCCCAGCGGCGTTCTCAATCGCGTACTGGTTGCCGAACAGAATCCCAGCGCCTTCGCCACCGGCGCGCTGCCGTTCATGGACGCCTATTACGACATTCGACACGCCTACAACACATCCTCGGGACAATTCACGATCAGCGGTTATTCCGGCAAGCTTCCCCTCACCATTCAGAACATGCCCGAGCAACAGGCCGGCGCCGTCTACGGTGAAGGCGACGGCAGTCTGGCTCTCATCAGCTATGCGCAGGAAAAGGTCAACGCCAGCATTCCTATCCCCGGCAGCCTCTCCAGCAGCACAGAAGGCAGCCCTTACAACGGGGTCTTCATCAGCCGCGACCTCGGCTACTTATATGCGGCCAACCCCTCCAGTCACGTCATCAGCGTCGCCAATCGCACCAACGGCAGCTCCCTAACGCTGAACCTTGCAAACGCCTACGGCATTTCCGTCAATCCCGGTGGCACCCTCGCCCTGGTGTTTATCCAGAACACGACTCAGGCCGCCGGTCAGACCGTCAACGTCGCGCCGCCTCAGAGTTTTGCCGTTTACAGCATCGTGCAGCTAACCCAGGCCCAGCAGACCGCTGCCACGAATAATCCGAATTATCTCGGCGCGCAGGATTGCGAGCCGCAAAAGCTGCCCACGTGGTGCGTTTTTCCCGTCAGCACCGGACCCTCCGCCACCTTCGACCACCCCCTTAAAGCGGTCTTTTCGCCCGACGGCACCACGGCTTACGTGATCAACTGCGGCCCCGAGTGCGGCGGAACCACCGCCAGCCTTACTACAATTCCCATCACCGCTTCTTCGATTAACTCCGGCAGCAAAGGCGCAAGCGGCATCGCCCTGGTTGCGCAAAGCAACATACCTATTCCCAACGGGGCCACTAACGCGGTCTTTAGCGGCACCACGCTGTACATTGCCGGCCAGCAATTCCAACCATCGAGCGGCCTCTTTGCCGGCTTCCTGACGGTCATGAACACCCCCGCCAACAGCATTTCCGGAACTTATTCCATCAGCGACGGCACCCATAACCGCATGGTCTTCGCCGACGACAACACGCTCTGGATCGGCTCCTCGCAGTGCGATCAGGGTGTCCGCTATCAGAAGGCGCAATCCGGCGCCGGCATTCAGTTCGGCTGCATCACCATGTTCGACACCGCCACCAACGCCGTCACCATCGACTCTTACCAGGGAGACGGAACCGGCATCGCGGGCGTCGAGGGTTTGCACAAGGTCTACACCACCGAGGGCGGCCAGATTTATATCTACAGCACCACCAACATGGCTCAGCTCGACAATTCCAACGTCACCATCGCCGGCACCGCGATCGACTGCGCTTACATGGATGCCGGCACCGACGACGACAACACGATCTACTAAGCGACCTCTCCTGAAACGCAGGAATCTGGCATGGCGGAACAACCCATCGCCCCGGCAGCCGCAGCTGACGTGCTTGCCATCGCCGCTCATCGCGACGACGTGGAGCAAACCTGCGGCGGCTCGCTCCTTCGCATGCGGTCCATAGGCGTTTCGACTGCGATCCTCGACCTGACCCAGGGGGAAACCGGCACGCGCGGCACCGCTGAGGAACGTGCGGCCGAGGCTGCCGAAGCCGCGCGCATCCTGGGAGTCGGGTGGCGTGAAGCGCTCGACATCCCCGATGGCCGCGTCGAAAACAGCTGGGAGAATCGCCTGAAGGTTGTCGCGGTTCTCCGCCGCATCCGTCCTCGCGTCGTCATTCTTCCCTACTGGACCGCCCGCCATCCAGACCATTCCACCGCATCCATCCTCGGCTACGAAGCCTGCTTCCTCTCGGGCCTCGCGAAGATCGAAACCGGAACACCGCCGCACCGGCCATTCAAGATCATCTACGCCAGTCTCTATGCGGATGTGCGGCCGAGCTTCGTAATCGACATCACGCCGTTCATCGAGGATCGTCACCGCGCTCTGATGGCATACCACTCGCAGTACGCCAATCAGTCCGCCGGCAGCGGGCTGTTTGTTCCCGAGGAAGAGATTCGCGAGCGCACTTTCGCCGAAGCCCGCCATTATGGAACGCTGGCCGGCGTCCGCTATGCGGAGCCCTTCGTGCTGAAAGAGGTCGGGCTGGTGGACGACCTCACGCTCCTTCCGGTGCAGTCTCTGTAGCGAATCTACCTACGCACCGCCTCTTAGCTGACCGGTTCAGCTGACCGAACCTTAGCTGTCCTGCTTTCGGCTCGTTGTATGCTCGCATTTCGTTACCCGCTACTGGCCTTCGGCACTGGCTCGCCTTCATCTGGACTTGCCCCAATGCAACCGTGTACAGTGGCCTGCGGCACCGCCATCTCTGTTTCCCGGGAAGGAACCGCACAGCGTGAACCTGACAACGATCGACTGGCTGATCATGCTGCTGTATTTCGTTTTTGTGCTGGGCATTGGCTTCGCACTCAAACGGTTCATGAAAACCAGCAAGGATTATCTGCAGGCCGGGCGCTCCCTGCCCGCCTGGATCTGCGGCCTGGCTTTCATCTCCGCCAATCTCGGCGCCCAGGAAGTCATCGGCATGGGCGCCTCGGGTGCTAAGTACGGCATTGTCATCAGCCAGTTCTACTGGATCGGCGCCATCCCCGCGATGATCTTCGTCGGCGTGTTCATGATGCCCTTCTATTACGGATCCAAGGCTCGCTCTGTCCCTGAGTTTCTCCGCCTGCGCTTCGACGAGAAAACGCGCGCCTGGAACGCGTGCACCTTCGCCTTCATGACCGTCCTCTCTTCCGGCATCTCCATGTATGCCATGGCGCGCCTCATCCAGACCCTCCACGTCTTCGACAAGGTGTTTATCCACCTCGGCTGGCCGCTGCAGTGGATCTTCCACTTCTCGATCATCCTCTCCGCGCTTATCGTGCTGTGCTACATCTTTCTCGGCGGCCTCCCGAGCGCCATCTATAACGAAGTCCTCCAGTTCTTCCTGATCGTCGCCGGATTCATGCCTCTTGTCTGGGTCGGCCTGAGGAACGTCGGCGGGTGGAGCGGGCTGAAGGCGACGTTGCCGGCTGCTTACATGCATTCCTGGCGCGGGCTGAGCAGCGCACAGACGAATCCGCTGGGGGTCGACTGGTTTACCCTCGTGGCCGGGCTCGGCTTCGTGCTCTCCTTCGGTTACTGGTGTACGGACTTCCTCGTCATCCAGACCGCCATGGCCGCGAATTCGGAAGAGTCGGCCCGCCGCGTGCCCCTGATCGCTGCAGTTCCGAAGATGTTTTTCCCGTTTCTGGTGATTCTTCCCGGCCTCATCGCTATTGCGACGCCCGCCGTGATGCGTCACACGATGGCGAACACCATGCCCCAGGCAGCGCCAGTCGGCACGGCCACGGCCGGCGCTGAAAATCTGGACGCAGGCAAGGGCCTCATTCCGGCAAAAGTCGATCCTGTAACCGGCAAAATCATGCTCGATACGCACGGCCAGCCGGTGCTCGACTACGACCTCGCCATCCCCAACATGCTTCTGCACTACTTCCCCACCGGCATCCTCGGCCTGGGACTCACCGCCCTCCTCGCCAGCTTCATGTCCGGCATGGCAGGCAACGTCACGGCCTTTAACACCGTCTGGACCTTCGACCTCTACCAGTCCTATATCCACAAAGGCGCGAGCGACGCTCACTATTTGAAAGTCGGCAAATGGACCACCGTTGTCGGCATCCTTATCTCCATGGCTGCCGCCTATCTCGTGATGGGCTTCAACAACATCATGGATACGCTGCAGCTGGTGTTCTCCATCGTGAACGCCCCGCTGTTTGCGACTTTCCTGCTCGGCATGTTCTGGAAGCGCTCCACCGGGCACGCCGCCTTCATTGGCCTCGTCGGCGGCACGCTGGCCGCGGTGCTGCACCACGGGCTCACGCTCTCAGCCGGCGCAAGTCCCGGCGTCCACGGTGGCTGGATTCACGTTGTCCACACTTATCCCAGCGCCATGGCCCTCGACTTCTCCCAGGCCATCTTCGCCTTTTCCGTCAATTTCATCCTGGCAGTGGTCATCAGCTTCATGACGAAACCCCGCCCCGAAAGCGAGCTGGTCGGCCTCGTCTATTCGCTCACACCCAAGCCGGTCGAGCATCACATGGCCTGGTATGCGCGGCCCAGCGTCCTCGCCATCGGCCTGTTGGTGCTTCTAGTGGGTCTGAACTTTGTCTTTCGGTAGAACTTATGCAGAGTTGTGAGAACGAAATAAAGGAGAAGCCATGAGCCTCGATCTTCGCATCCCGCTGGGCCTGATGTTTCTGATAGTCGGCGCGTTGCTCTCGATCTATGGCCTCGCCACCCGTGGAAGCGACATCTATCTCCGCTCCGCGGGAATGGACATCAATCTCATCTGGGGCATCGTGATGCTCGTCTTCGGCCTCAGTATGTTCCTGCTCGGCCGTTACTCTGACAGGCATCCCAAAGCACCGCCGGTCGAAGGAACCGCCCGGCCCCTTGGCCACGGCCACTGAAGTCCATCTAATCGGTCTCGAACGCACTCAAGAATCGTAACGACAAAAATCTGACGGCCCCCTTGCCAGCCGCTTCTGTGCAGGGTACAGTTTAACTAACCGGTTAAATTAACTAACCAGTCAATCAATGCCCCGCTCCCGCCAAGCCGCCCAAGCCGATCACTCCCGCGAACGCATCCTTCAGGCCGCGATTCGCGAATTCAGCGAGCATGGCCTCGCTGGCGCTCGCACGAGCGCGATTGCCTCCGCAGCGCGGGTCAACAAGGCCCTCCTCTATTACTACTTTCGCGACAAGGAAGCTCTTTACGCCGCCGCCCTTGAAGAAGTCGCAGGCAAAGTCGCGGGCGACGCCCTTGCCGTGCTCGAGCTTGACTGCAGCCCCGGCGAACGGGTTCTGCGCTTTGCGCTTCAGCACTTCGATCGTATTTTCTCCCACCACGGATTTCAGAACCTCATGCAGCAGGAGATGGTTCGATTCCGAACCGGGCAGTCCAACGCCATGCGGATCATCGCGAAAAGAGCCTTCGAGCCGATGTGGGATCGTACGCTGCAGATCGTCGGCGACGGCATCCGGTCCGGTGAGCTTTGCAGCGTTGACCCCATGCAGATGATGTACGCCGCCCTCGGCGCGAACGTCTTCTTCTTCCTCAGCTCCCCCATGGTTCGCCTGGTCACCAGCGTCGATCCGCTCGATCCTGTCGCGGTTGCTGACCGCCGCACCGCCGCTATCGAGTATCTCGGCCAAACCATCTTTACCGACCGCAAACGCGGCGCGCGTCGCGCCAAGTCCGTTCTCGCCGCCATGCCCATACCGGAGCACGCAATTCCGGAGAGAAAGACCGCATGAAACCACGCAATCGTATCTTTATCATCATGGGCGTGCTGTTCGTCATCGCCCTGCTCTGGTACTTCTTTTCCGTTAAGCACACCAGCGACCTGCAACTCATTGGCACCGTCGACGCCAATGAAGTCGTGATCAGTTCACGCATCCAGGGCCGCATCGCATCGCTCGCCGTAGACGAAGGCCAGAAGGTCACGGCGGGCCAACTGGTCGCCACCATTGACGCGCAGGATCTGGCCGCCGCCCGCAATGCCGCGGAAGCCACGGTCTCTGGCGAAAAACAAAAGCTGCTCGGCTCCCGCGATACCGAAGAACAAACCCAGGGGGACACTGCTAGCCAAGTCACTGCGGCGGAAGCGCAATTGAGAGTCGCCAAGGCAGCCCTGGCCCAATCCCAGGCGAACTACGAGCACCAGCAAGCCGACACGAAACGCGCCGTAGCGCTCGCCCAGGCCGGCGTGACCAGCGAGCAGACGCGCGATGAGATGGTCACCAGCCTCAATGCCGCTCAGGCAGCCGTCGATTCCGCCCGCGAGAATGTCGGCGCCGCGCAGGCATCGCTGCGCACCGCCCGCGTAAATCTGGTCGAAACCCAGGAAGCGGCTAAGACTGTAGCGGCCACTCGCGACGAGATGCGCAATGCCCAGGACATACTGGACCAGGCCCAGGTCCAGCTCGGCTATGCGCAGGTCGTCTCGCCGGTCACCGGCATCGTCAACGTCCGCGCGGCGCGCCAGGGAGAAGTCGTCTCTCCCGCCACGCCCATCGTCACCGTCGTCGATCTCTCCCAGACCTGGGTCTACGCGCCGCTGCCCGAAACCGAATCCGACGCCGTTCAGCTCGGCGATAAACTCCGCGTGGTCATGCCCAGCGGCGCCACGGTCTGGGGCACTGTTATCGCGAAGGCCGCCGAAGCCGCTTTCGCCACGCAGCGCGACGTCAGCCGCCGCAAGCGGGACATCGAGACAGTCCAGCTCAAGCTCCTCATCGACAACCCCGGCATGAGGTATGTCCCCGGCATGATCGCCGAAGTTTATATTCCGAAAGACAAGCTGGTGAAGCAATGACTACCGCTGAACAAGTTTCGGACCAACCCGCTTCGGCACTCTCGCCGCCGCCGGCCATTGCCGTCGAAAACATCGTTAAGCGCTATGGCACGTTTGAAGCCGTTAAAGGAGTCAGCTTCGAAGTTGCAGACGGCGAGATTTTCGGCCTTCTCGGTCCAAACGGCGCGGGAAAATCCACACTCATCCGCATGATGACCACCCTCATCCCCGTCACCGCCGGGCGTGCTCTCATTGCCGGCCATGACGTTGTAAAGGAGCCGAACGCAGTGCGCAGCCTCATCGGCGTGATTCCTCAGGCGCTCACAAGCGACATCGATCTCACCGTCGAGGAAAACCTCTCCATCTACGCCAAGCTCTACGGGGTTCCGCGCGTGCAACGAGAGCGCAACATCGCTCACCTTCTCGAGGCGGTCGACCTGACCAAGTGGCGAGAGGCTCAAACCAAAACCCTTTCCGGCGGCATGAGAAGACGCCTCGAAATCGCCCGCGGGCTCATCCACAATCCGCGGATCTTCTTTCTCGACGAACCCACTACCGGCCTCGATCCGGTCTCCCGGGTCGCGGTCTGGGAGATGCTCGACAAGCTCCGCACCACCATGAAACTCACGATTCTGATAACCACCCATTACATGGACGAAGCCGACAATCTTTGCGACCGCATTGCCATCATCGATCACGGCAAGCTCGTCGCCCTCGACACCCCGCTCGGCCTTAAGGCCAGCGTTCCCGGATCCAGCGTCATTGAAGTGCAGTTCGGCAAGAATAACGTCGACCGAAAAGCACAACTGGGGCAGCTCGCCGGCGTCAGTGGCGTTGAATCCCGAGGCTCTGGAGAGTATCGCCTGATGACCTCGAACGGTTCGCTCACTACGACGCAGCTTGTCGAAATGGCGACCGCTGAGGGTACGCCGATCCACGGGCTCAGCGTGCAGAACACAACACTGGACGATGTCTTCGTTCACTACACGGGACGCCAGCTCCGCGATGAACAGGTGAAGGCCGTCGGCTTTATGATGCCACCGCGTCCGGGGATGCAGCCATGAACCGCATGTGGGCGATCGTCGAACGCGAGATGCGCAAGTTCTTCCGCTCGCCAACCCTCATGCTCATGTCGATGACCCTCCCGCTCGTTCAGCTTGTGATTCTCGGCAACGCTTTCGGGGGGAAGGTCACGAACGCGCGCATGGGCGTCGTCGACTATGACCATGGGGAAGAAGCGCTAAAAGTCCACGAAGCTTTCCAGGCCGTCGCGGTCAATATCCGCACATTCACCACCGTTCCTTACACGAACGAGCAGACCGCGAAGGATGACGTCCGCACCGGCAGGATCGACGCCGCGGTTATCATTCCGGCACAGTATTCGCGCCGGGTGCTGGCTGGCGAATCGCCTCACATTGGGCTGCTGGTCGATAACTCCGACCAGTTCGTAAGCGGCAGCCTCGAATCTGAGATGCAGTCCCTGGTGGACGCACTTAACGCCCCGCTCATCCAGCCCAAAGTCGTGCAGTCCATCACGCTCGATATCGTGGAGCTTTATCCCTACATCGAGTACATGAAATTTCTTCTGGCGGGCTCGGTCGCACTCGCCATGTATATCTCCGTCATGATCGGGGGCGGGATGTTATACATCGACGACAAAGCACGCGGGGTTCACGAAGGCTACCTCGTTACTCCCATCACAAAACTGGAACTGGTCTTAGGCCTCAATATAGCGGGCGCTATCAAGGCCGTGCTTGCCGGCGTCAGCCTCTCGGTAATCGGTTCCTTGCTCGCAGGACTTGGCGTTATCTTTCGTCCGGAAGCGGTGCTCGAACTTGCGCTGCTCATCGTCGCCACTTCCATCGCCTTTAACGGCATGATGTTTCTGCTCATGGTGCGCGTGGAGGATCCGTTGGTCCCCCGGGCCATGTTTGGCGTCCTGAATACGCTGCTTTTCTTCCCCAGCGGGGCGATTTATCCAATCACCGCCTTTCCGCCATGGCTCCGAGCCATCGCTGTCGCAGATCCATTTACCTACGCGGTGCACGGGCTCAAAGCCATCCTGATCAAGGATGGAGGCTTTACCGCGATCCGAAGCGACATATTATTTCTCTTCGGATTCGGCATTATTTCGCTGTTGATCGCCACGCCACTGTTCCGGCGCACCCTCTAAAACTGGTCTCATACCTGGCGCAATGACTTTGGTGGGCTGCATGAGCCCCGCTTCGATGGCGGGTCTCACACGCTGCCTTTCGGTGATATGAGGTTTATGAGACCAGTTCTAATCGTCAGGCGGGCCATGAAAGACCCGCCCATGTTATGCAGCCTTCGACACCTTGGCGGCCGCCTTCCGGCGCTCCGCCCACCGGCGCTTGAGGGCTTCCGAGATCCGCTTTCTTCCTTCCGCGCTGAGTCGCCCTTTACGGCTGCTCCGCACTGCATTGCGTTTTCCCGGCGGCCTGCCACGCTTCCGCCCTGTTGTACCTCCGCCAGCGAGCAGCGCCCGCGCTTCCGTCAGCCGGGTAATCTCTCTGTCCAGCTCCGCCACGATCTGCTTAACTTCCACGGTTACCCTCCCATCGCTAAATGAACATGGCCCGTCCTGCAGACAACCTGATTCCGTCTGCTTACGAGCCTAAATGGGATGGGCTAACTTGACAAATCGGGAGCTGAAACCCGATGAAAGGACTTTTTAGTGGCCCTCGTCATCCACCGACGGCCTGGGAGCCGGCATCGACTGATCGTCCCGGGCCGGCGGGCGATAACTTATACCCAGCTCGGCATCGCGCCCGCTGTCCTGGGAATAGCGGCGCAAACTTTTTAGAGTCTCCTGCTTATCGCGCGCGTAATCCATTGCGAGGCGGCTCAAGGCATAAGTCATGATGTCGCTGTGATGCAGACCCTGCATTTCCGGATCGCGCCGGAAATTCAGCCACAGCCGATGGACCAGCTGTACATCTTCCGCGCGTAACGAAGGCGCATGAGGACCGATATGAAACGCCTCCGCTTCTCCATCCGGCATGATCACGTAGAACGTGAATTGCCGTTTCGGCTCGGACAGCGTCTCCCACGCCTGTCCTATATGGAAAGCCTGCTCCTGGGCCGACATCCTTGTAGACAGGCCGGATACCAGAGCGGCCACCTCGAGGGAGTTAGCCGCCTGCACCAGAGCCGCGAAAATGTCTCCAGCCGGAACAACTAACAGCGAAATGTGCTTGCCGAAGCTTTCCGCCACCGACACCGCCTTGGTGAAAAGCATCTGCTCATGTTCGCTGAAGATCTGGTTATCGAGGACCTCAGGCCCCCCCGCACCCATCATCCGCGCCGTGAGGACCACGATATCCTGTTGGTCGGTTCGCGTCCGCGCCAGAGCCCACTTCAGAGCAAAGGGATTCACCGGGTCCCGCATAGATACCAGCACGCCGCCCGGCCGCACCTGCAATTCCTCGCGGCCAATTGTGTCCTGCTGCTCAAGCTGGAAATGCTCCTTCATCTGCTGCTGCGTCAATTGGTGTTTCGCCGCATTTCTCCGCTCGGAAACCGCAAAAATCGTAAAAAATACGGCCGTGAATGCGATGCCGCTCTCCGTGGCGACGCTCTTGGTTGCGAGATTGACCAGAGCAATCATCAGCAGCGTAAGGAACACGCAGAACAGCCCGATCGGCAATTCCGTATTTCCGATGCGCAAATTGACCGGCACTTTCCACCCACGCTCACCCTTGTATTTGCGCCGCAGGACCAGCATCGCCAGCGAGTTAAAGGTGAAGCTCCAGATCACGCCGAAAGCATAGGCCTCGCCCAGCGTGATCACGTTACCGCGGCTCACAATAATCGTGAATAGCTGAAGGGCAGTGATGAGATTGACGATGCGATAACTCGTCCCAAACCGGCGGTGCGGCTTGCGGAACCAGTCCGTAAGCACGCCGTCTTCCGCGACCCGCATCATCACGCCGGTCGAACCGATAATCGAAGTATTAATGGCGCCGGAAAGGATGAGGAATCCGACAATAACCACGAAGACACGGAAGACAATCCGCAGAACCTGCGGTCCCCACATATACATCGCCATGCCGGCGATCAGATTGTCGCGATAGATGGGCACGCGCACGTTGTCAGGGATAATCATGGTCGCCAGCAGAGTCCCGACACCGGTGAAGATGAAGCTGTAAATCGCAATGACGATAGCCGCCCGCTTCAGGTTCTTCAGCTTGGGGTGCTCGATCTCGCGATTGACCTGAGCGAGGGTTTCTTCGCCGCTCATCGCCAGCACCGAGTGTCCAAACGCCATCAGGATTCCGAACAGCCCGAGCATGGTCGCCAGTTTGGTGCTACCCAGAAATCCCAGCGCATCCGAGGAGAAATGCAGATTAGCCGGAACCGGCAGTGGCGGCAACTTAGCATGACCGTGGAATGCGGTGATGAACCCCCATCCCAGCAACAGCACCACCATCACCGTGGTCACCTGCATTACGCTCAGGGCTTTGTCACTGGATTCCTCAATGCCCTTGGTGTTCTGCCACCAGTAGTAAACGGTCACAACGGCCGCAAACAGGGCGGAAGTCTCGTTCATGGGGAGTCCCGCCGCTTGGTGCGGGCCACTCATGAGCCACGCCGGCAGCCAACCATGCGTCGCCCCCACACCCAGCAGTTCGTTCAGCAGTCCGGTAATGTATTGTCCGGCCGAAACGCCCGAGATCGGCCCGGTCAGAATGTAGTCGAACATCAGCGCGGACACGCTGAGCTTGGCGAAATTCCCCCCGAGCGCCTCTTTGACCACCCGGTAGACGCCGCCCCGCGTGAACATCGAGCAGCTCTCGACGTACACCGACCGCACCGCGAAGGAAAACAGCATTACCCCCAGGATGAACCAGGGCGCCGCTTTGCCCACAGCCTGTTCGGCAATGCCCCCGGCATAAAACGCAGACGATCCCAGGTCGTTGAGCACCACGGCCGCCGCTCGCCAGAAAGAGATAAAGGTGAGCATGACCGAGGAAGCGACAACCAGCTTCACGCGGTTAGAGTGTGGCGCGTACCCGGTGGTTCCTGAGGACATGAGAAGCGAAGATACTTCGGCGGCCGCGGATCCATGCGGTTCCCCCGCCGACGCGCCCAGCGCTGAGTGTATGTCCAGAGGGCTGGCCAGTCAACGGAAACCAGCCGCGCCAGCCGCGCCGCGCCAAATTGCACGCCAAGGGCTCTGTACCGTGAAGCGGCCCCAGGAGGCTGACCGACCGGTTCCAGGTTTCCTGGCCTTTCGCGCCCCCGCGGGTAAAGCAGACTGTTACACTCATGCCGAGACTGCGAACATGACCGAAGATGATGTTGCATTGCGGTCCCTTACCGCCATGCTCGGCACCCCGATCAACAGCGCCCGAGGACGCATGCGTGGCCGTCTCAAAGATGTCGCCGTTGGAACAGGCGCAGATGCCGGCCGGGTCGCCGGTCTGGTCCTGAAGACGCGTAAAGGCCTCGAGATTGTCGCATCAAAAGACGTTTGCTGGACCCCCAGCGGCGCCCTGGAACTGCGTCCCGAAGCTACACTCAGTCCCTTTGAGGGCGAAGGGAGTTTTATCCTCCTGCGCCAGGATTTGCTCGATCGCCAGATCATCGACGTGCACGGCCGCAAGGTCGTCCGCGTCAACGATGTCAATCTGCGCTGGCATTCGAATGGCAACGAGCACCTCTGCGTCTCGGAGGTCGAAGTCGGCCTGCGCGGCGCCGTACGCCGCCTGTTAAGCGGCACAATGCCGAAGCGCACGCTCGAAAACCTCGTCCATAAACTGCCCGCTCGCGTCATCCCATGGAACTTCGTCGACATGATCGAGGTCGACCCGGCCCGGCGCGTAAAACTGAATATCGAGCACGAGCGCCTTGCGCAACTCCACCCCTCCGATATCGCCGACATTCTCGAAGACCTGGCCCCCGCCGAACGCGAAGCGGTCCTGCGTACTCTTGATGAAGAAGTGGCCGCCGAAACCCTCGAGGAAGTCGAGCCGAAGCTCCAGAAATCCCTCGTGCAGGCGCTCGACTCGGAAACCGCCGCCGGCATCGTCGAAGAGATGGATCCCTCCGCGGCCGCCGATCTGCTCGCCGAGCTTTCTGAAGAGCGCTCCGAAGCCATCCTCGAAGAGATGGACCCCGAGGAGCGTGAGGAAGTCAAAGAACTCCTCGAATTCCGCGAGGATTCCGCCGCTGGCCGCATGACCACCGAGTACGTGGCCGTTCCTCAAACCGCGACCGTGGCCGATGGCATTCGCGCCCTGCGCGGATTCGAAGGCGATCCAGAAACCATTACGGAGATTTATCTGATCGACTCCGGCGAAGTTCTCAAGGGAGTCGTTCCGCTCGCGCGCCTGGTTCTGGCGCGTCCAGAAAGCCGGCTCGAGGTCCTGGCCGAACCCCGCTTCATCTCAGTCCGGGCTGACCAGCACGAAAATGAAGTCGCTGAGCTGTTCGATAAATACAATCTACGCGCTCTGCCGGTAGCCGACAAAAAAGGCAAGCTGGTAGGGGTCGTCGAAGCGGATCATGTGATCGCGTTCCTGCGGTCCCGGGGTTAGCGTATCCCGCTACCGGCTACCCCTGCAGGGCGGCCAGCTAGACCCCAATCACCGCGCACAGCTCTTTCACAGCCTCCGCGCTCCTCTTCAACGCAGCATCCTCGTCCGCCGTCAGCTTGATCTCGATAATCTGCTCCAGCCCCCGCGACCCCAGCTTGCACGGCACGCCGATGTAATACCCACGGATGCCATACTCGCCTTCAAGATACGCCGCGCAGGGCAGAATCTTCTTCTTGTCCTTCAAAATTGTCTCACCCATCTCCACTGTCGCAGCGGAAGGCGCATAGTATGCACTGCCGGTTTTGAGATGCTTCACAATTTCCGCGCCGCCATCGCGGGTGCGTTGGACAATCGCATCCAGCTTGTCCTTCGGGATCAGCTCCGTAATCGGAATTCCCGCCACCGTCGAATAGCGCGTCAGCGGAACCATCGTGTCTCCATGTCCGCCCAGCACGAACGCTGTCACGTTTTCGACGGAGACCTTTAGCTCCTCCGCGATGAATGTCCGAAAGCGCGCCGAATCAAGCACGCCGGCCATCCCGATCACGCGTTCGCGATTGAACTTCGCCTGCCTGAACGCCGCCTGCGCCATCGCATCCAGCGGGTTCGAAACGATAATCAGGATGCAGTTCGGC
>Ga0181520_10007385_pt1 | contig 16224 bp, 17 predicted proteins | sample PEATcosm2014_Bin_29_FD_132451 | JGI IMG/M metagenome (GOLD analysis project Ga0181520, IMG submission 132451) | Peatland microbial communities from MTU Mesocosm Facility, Houghton, MI, USA - PEATcosm2014_Bin02_30_metaG | ecosystem: Environmental > Terrestrial > Soil > Wetlands > Peat | place...
CTCACCAGGGCACTCAAGCCAGCCTGAGAGCAAGACCCGATTCCACATCGAACGCTCCAACAGAAAGCGCTCCCTCGCGGGAGCGCCTTCCTTGTTCAATCAATGAGTTCCGTAACAGCCTCCTGACGGGAAGGCCTTTTCATTGCTAGTCTGACGATGTGCGGCTGCCGACCTATTCGCGTTCGGAGCGCTTCCAGTTGATCAGGTCGCCCAGTGTGGTGCTGCTGCTGGAGGAGGACGAGGAGCTCTTATGCTCCTTGCTGTGCTCCTTGTAGCTCTCCACCTCGGCGCGGCTGGCCTCTTCGCCGACTGCGCGAATGCTCAGGCCAACCTTCTTCTCTTCCTGGTTCATTTTGACGATCTTGAACTCGTGCTCCGAGTCAACATCCAGTTTGACCGGCTGATGGTTCTGATCGACCGCCTCCGACACGTGGCACAAGCCTTCGACGCCCTCGGCAATCTCGACAAACGCGCCGAACTGAGCGGTGCGCAGGATCTTGCCCTTGATGACGTCGCCGACGCGATGCTGGGCGAAGAAGGTGTCCCAAACGTCCGGCTGAAGCTGTTTGACGCCCAGCGAAAGCCGGCGGTTCTCCGGCTCAACCCCGAGCACAATGGCCCGGACTTTCTCGCCCTTCTTCAGCACCTCGGAGGGATGCTTGATGCGCTTGGTCCAGCTCAGGTTCGAGACATGCACCAGGCCATCGATACCGTCCTCGATCTCGATAAAGGCCCCGAAATCAGTAAGATTCCGGACCCGGCCCTCGATGATGGCGCCGATCGGGTACTTGTCCTCAAGCTGCTCCCACGGATTCTCCTGAAGCTGCTTCATGCCGAGCGAGATGCGGCGGTCGTTCGGATTGACGCTGAGAATGATGGTGTCGACTTCATCGCCGGGCTTGACCAGCTTCGACGGATGCTTCATCCGCTTCGACCAGGTCATCTCCGACACGTGCACCAGTCCCTCGATGCCCTGCTCCAGTTCGACGAAGGCACCGTAGTCGGTAACCGACAACACGCGTCCGCGGACCTGCGCCCCAATCGGATAGCGCTCCGTGGCATCGAGCCAGGGATCGGGCGTCAGCTGCTTGAAACCGAGCGAGACGCGCTGCTTTTCCTTGTCGAACTTCAGCACCTTGACCTGGATCTCGTCGCCTACATTAACCAGGTCGCGCGGGTGCGTCAGCCGGCCCCAGCTCATGTCGGTGATGTGCAGCAGTCCGTCCAGGCCGCCGAGGTCGACAAACGCGCCGTAGTCGGTCAAGTTCTTTACCGTGCCGGTCAGGATGCTTCCCTCTTCCAGAGTAGCGAGCGTGACGGATTTCTTCGCGTTCTGCTCCTCTTCGAGGATCTCTTTGCGGCTGATGACGACGTTGCCGCGCTTTTTGTTCAGCTTGATGACGCGGACTTCAATCTCGGAGCCAATATAGCCGTCGAGATTCCGCACCGGGCGCACTTCAATCTGAGAGCCGGGCAGGAATGCCTTAATACCGATGTCGACGGTCAGGCCGCCTTTAACCCGGCTGACGACCAGGCCTTTGACCGGGATCTTGTCGTTGGCGGCCTTCTCCAGCTTGTCCCAAATCTTGTGGCGCAGCGCCTTTTCGTGGCTGACCAGGTAGCCGCCCTCGGGTTCCTCGCGTTCCACCACCACGTCAACCGTGTCGCCGGTCTTGAACTTGGAGTTGCCCTGGAGATCGACCACCTGCTCGATGGGAATCAGGCCCTCGGACTTCAGGCCGATATCGACGACGACATGCTTGTCGGTGACCTTGACCACGGTGCCCGTGACAACAACTTCTTCGGCGGTCAGGTTCTGGGCAGCAGCGGTCTCGGCGGCCTGTTCGCGGTCAAAGTTCGCCAGAGCCGCGGCAAAGTCAGCGGCGTCGTAGTCCGGCTCGGAGTGCGAGGCTGCGCTGCCGGAGCTAACGGGATCGCCGCTCGACGCAGACACGCGGTCAAGCGCGATTCCGGCATCGTCGGAGGAATGAGGCGTTAATTGGGTTTCGGGAGACAGTTCGGTTGGCTCCGCGGTGGCTTCGGGCGCTAGGGTTTCCAGTTCGGTGTTCAGGGGTTTACTCTCGGTTTGCTCAGGATTGTGAACTTCTACGGTCATTGGTGCGTTACTCCGGGACCCAAGGATCACTCCATTCCTTCCTCGCTGGCTTTGCTTCAAGCAACGGTCCGGGGAAAGACGCGCTGACTGTTACCCGAATCAGCTTCGGCAGGGCAGGAATGAACAATCTTACATAGGAGCTGCTGCACTTGGATCCCACACGCAGTGGCTTATAGAAAGCATATACGGTCGCGGAGGGAGAGTCAATCCATGCGCGCGTGGATTTGGCGCTTCCGAGCACCAGTACCGGTGCGGCTTTTCCGGTAATCGACCAGCGAACTCGTGGTTGCAGCGCAACGGTAGGATCGCTTCCGCTCGCCCGCCGCAACCGGCGGCCCTCTCTGTCTCCGATAGCGGACATGCCAATCCACGGCCTCCGCGCATCCCGGACGGGATTGATCTATACTCCGGCGGATGGAACGACTGTGGACCCCCTGGCGCTACGAGTACGTCAGCCGCACCGATGACTCCACTCGCCCCGGTGTGCCGGAGGCGCTCAGCTCCTGGCCGGGAGCGGGCGCAGGCGACTGCCGATGCGTCTTCTGCAACATGATTGCCGCAGTGGACTATGCCACGGCGCACGGAATGCCGGTGGCCGAGGCGGAAAAGGCCGCACATCTTCTGGTCCGGGGGCAACGCTGCTTTCTCTGCCTCAACGCTTTTCCCTACTCGACCGGCCACATCCTGATCGTGCCGTACCGCCATCTCGATTCGCTGGCCGCGCTCCCGGTGGACGACGCCCGCGAAATGATGGAGTTGGCGCAGAGGGTGGAATCGGTTCTGCGGACGGTGTATCGTCCCGCGGGAATGAACTTTGGCCTCAATCTTGGCGAGGCCGGGGGCGCAGGCATCGCCGGTCACATCCACATGCATGCCTTGCCGCGCTGGATCGGCGACACCAACTTCATGACGGTCACCGCCGAAACCCGTGTCCTGCCGGAAACCCTGGACGCGACCTGGGCGAAGATTCGCGCGGCCTGGCACGGGAAAGCGGAGTAAGCACCGGTTGCGTGCTTGTCCAGCCCGAGGGGCGGAGAAATTAATCGCTGTTTTTCCCAGAAATTCGTGCCATTCCCGGCCTGGATGTGCAACACTTTCCGCACGGGCCACATCAAAATCCAGTTACATGCACGTAGGCGATTTGCCTCCTCGGAGGGATTATGGCCACGACCCTGAGCAGTTTCACCCGGTCCCAGACCTCCTCGCCAGTCACCCGGAATCAACCGGGGAATCGAGTCACCACGGCCATGCAGAAACTCGGCCCCGGCCGCCAACTCACCCCGCGGGTTGTGTTTCGACTGCCCAATGAGCCCGAAGATGCGCGCATCACCGGCGGAACACGCTCCCTCGATCGCCGCTTGTTGGGACTCAATCTGGCTCGAACCCGTTCCGGCGCCAACGCAGCCTGAAGCTGGCGATCCCCATCGCCATGAGCCGGCTTCGCTCGGGGCGCGCCCTCTGTGTGTTCGTTCCAACGTCCGATCTAAGTGGATTGCGGTCAATGGAGAGCCAGAAGCAACCGGCATCGCACTCTGACGACACAGTTCCCTACTCGGGATTTTGTTCTCCGGGCGGATGATGGCGTTCGCGCGGCGGCGGTGGCGAGAGCGGCCCGACGCGCGTCGCCTCGAAGTTCGTGATCTTCCACATTCCTGACGGCAGCCGCGAATACACCCGGGTGGAGCGGAAGGTCCCATGGATCGGCTCGCCATCGTTGGTGCCATCGACATCGGCCAGCGAAGTGACGATTGCCGTCGTTCCAATCATCTTCACCTTGACGTCGGACAGCTCAATCTTTGACAGAACCATGTTGCGATTTCGCATCCGGTCCAACTGCTGCATCTTCGTGACCACCTGGCCGGTCATGGTGATGCCGACATAGTCGTCAGAAAGCAGCTTGTCCATGGCGTCGACGTCTCCGTTCAGTTGAGCGGTGCGCCACACCTCTTCCAGCTTTTCGACCTGGTGCTTGTACTCGTCCTTGCGCTTTGGATGAGGGGCATCTGCGACCGCACGCGGTGCGGGCACCACTACGGCGAGCAGAAGCAAAGCCGCCCAACCGAAGCCGGAACGAAACAGACGGTATTTGATCGCGCGCTGCGCCATACGCCGTACCGGATACTAGTCCGGTTTGACGTACGGAGTCAAAACAAAGTCACATAAAGAGATTCTCATGCGGGACCAGCCGATCACTCCGGCACGGATGCCGTCGCGGCTGGCCCGCCCGGCGCTCAGGCAATGGCGTGGAGATGCTCCAGTTGGCGCGTGTGCTTGAGCTTATACAAACCGCCGGCCGCGTACTGGAGGAAGTGGGGCGAGTTACGGTGGTACTCCAGCGCCGCTGCATCCGCGTATTGCTCGTAGATGAGCACCGTCAACGGCTCAGCTTCGACGAAGTGCGCAATGTAGTTGATGCATCCGGGCTCCTGGCGCGAGGCCGGAGTTAGTTGGCGCAGCATCTCGGCGATTGCCTCGCGCTCCCCCTCTTCGAATGTCAAGCGAACTGTGAAGCTGATCATTGGGCGCCTCTCCGATGCGGCATTCGTGGAACTTCAAAGCACGGGCGGGAACCGGGACGAGCGCGGAGCTTCAGCCCTGAAGCGCTTCCGCGAACGCCGGCAGCGTCATGGTCTGATCGCGGTCCGGTCCGGTCGAAACCATACCGATCTTGGCGCCGGACTCGCGTTCCAGAAAGTGCAGGTAGTCCTGCGCCAGCTTCGGCAGCTTGTCAAACTCGGTAATGCCCTCGGTTGACGCGTTCCAGCCCTTCAATGTCGTGTAGACAGGATGGATCGATTCGAACCCGCGCATGTCCGCCGGAATGACGTCGGTGAGCTTGCCGTCGATCCGATAGCCGGTGCAAACGGGAATCTCCGCGCACTCGTCCATTACGTCCATCTTGGTAACCACCAGCCACTCCGTCCCGTTGATCATGTTGGAGTAGCGCAGCAGCGGCAGGTCGAGCCAGCCGCAGCGCCGCGGTCGGCCGGTGACGGCGCCATACTCCTGCCCCCGCGCGCGCAGCAGGGTGGCGGAGTCGTCGTGGATCTCGGTGGGGAACGGACCCTCGCCGACGCGCGTCACGTAGGCCTTGGTCACGCCGATGACGGTGCCGATGGACGTGGGTCCAACGCCCGTGCCGGTGACTGCGCCGCCGGCCGTCGAGGACGACGAGGTCACAAACGGATAAGTTCCGTGGTCGATGTCCAGCAGGGCTCCCTGCGCGCCCTCGAACATCACCTTCTCGCCGGCGCGGATGGCGTCGTTCAGCAGCACGGCGGTGTCGGTGACGAATGGGGCGATCTGCTCGGCCGCCCGCGAATACTCCTCGTAGATCGCCTTCGGGTCCAGCGGCTCGGTGCCGAACAGCGCCTGGGCAATGGTGTTCTTCTCGTAGCAGGCGTTGTTGATGTGCGTGCGCAGCAGCGCTGGATTCAGCAGGTCGACGACGCGCAGCCCGCTGCGATGCATCTTGTCCTCGTAGGCCGGGCCGATGCCGCGGCTGGTGGTGCCAATCTTGGTGCGGCCGGGCGCGTTCTCGGCAGCCAGCTCGATCATGCGATGGTACGGCAGAATCACCTGCGCGCGATTGGAGACGAACAGCTGTCCATCCACCTTCAGGCCGGCATCCTTCAGCTTCTTCACCTCGCTGAGGAAGGCCATGGGGTCCAGCACAACGCCGTTGCCGATGACGCCCTTCGTCTCCGGCCGCAGCACGCCGCAGGGGATCAGTTGCAGAATGAACTTCTTGCCCGCGATGATGACGGTGTGGCCGGCGTTGTGGCCGCCCGCATACCGCGCCACCACCTGGAACTTCTCACTCAGCACGTCGACGATCTTGCCTTTGCCCTCGTCGCCCCATTGCGCACCCAGGATCACAGCTGATTTGCGTTGACTCAAAAGGATTTACTCCGGAAGGGTAGGTCCGCTGGCAAAGTAATTTGCCGATGCGCCCATAACCCATTCTATACTGCTCGCATCCTGCAATTGGAGAAACTGAGATGGCGACGACGTTCAAGGAAGCGCGCAAGCTCCAGGGCGAGCGTGTGCGCATGCGCTTCGACGATGGGCGCGAAGTGGTGGCGCTGCTGCTGTGCGCGACCAAAGATATCGACGGCTCCAAGCACCTGATCTACGACAAGGTTGAATCGGGCGCCGTCGCGGAGCCCGTGGGCGACGGGTCGGCCAGCTGCTGCTACGCCGATGCGAAGACGCTGGTGCACATTGAAATTGCAGACGCAAAGAAGAATGCTGCCAACGCCCAGGGCCGCAGCCACTTCACCCTGCGCCAGGGAGTCGAGACCGTGACCCCGAAAGCCTGGCGGCCCAGCGCGTAACTTCGGCGCGGAAGATTCCTACCTCACCCAGGCCAGCCCATCCGCTTTATTGCCGGCGGTGATCATCCGGGTGACCTTCCACGTGGCCAGATCGATCTCCGCGACCTGGTTGCCCGACGGGCACGATACATAGGCCACCTTGCCATCCGGACGCATCAGTATCTCGCCCTGACCACCGGGCGGTACGTCGATGGTTCGCGCCACCTTCATCGTGGCCAGGTTGACGACCGCAACCTGCTTCGTCGTGGCCATCACCACCAGCAGCCACTTTCCATCCAGCGTCACCGCCGAGCCATAGCCCACCGCCGGCAGCGGAATCCACGACTTCACCGCGTTGGTCGCCGTATCGATCACGGCCATCTGCGGCTTGGTCTGGTCGGCGGTGAAGACCAGTTTGTCGTCGCGCGAGATGGAGATGCGCTGGGTGGTAGCGGAGATGGGAATCACGGCCACGGTCTTGCGCGCGGCCATATCCAGTACGGAGACGGTCCCCGGACCGACGTTCGCCGTGTAGCCGCGCTGGCCGTCGCGCGTGACCACCAGCATATGCGACTGCTCCTGCCCGGTCGGGATCTTGCCCACGATTTTCAGCGATTTCGGGTCAACGACGGTGACGGCCTTATCGAGTTCGGTGGTCACATAAAGATTGCGACTTACGGGCTCGTACAGCGGCATATGCGGCCGCACGCCGTGGCCGAAGTCAACGCTGGCAACCACCTTTCGCGTGGCGAGATCGATCACGGCCATGCTGCTGCCGTCGGTCCCCGGCTTTCCTACGCCGGAGTCGCCATAGATAGGGACGAATGCCAGTTTGCCGTCGGGTGAGGCGGCGACTTCGTGCCCGGTGACGCCGCCCACGGGCACCGCGGCGATCTCCTTGCCTGCGGCGGGATCAATCAGGCTGAGTGTGTGATCCGTCTGATTTGCCACCAGCAGCAGCGGCCGCGGGCCGCCCTGCGCCAACGCCGGGGACGCCGCTATCGCCACGCCCGCCAGCACAACCTGCCACCGCGCCAGTATCTTCATAGACAGCAAACAATACAGAGAACGCCCAACCGCTCGCAACCAGGCGCACAGGAAATTATCCGATCATGCCCGAATTACCCGAAGTAGAAACCATCGCCAACGGCGTCCACGCGCGCGTTTACGGACAGCGCATCGCCGGCGTGTGGACCAGCGGCAAGCCGCAGACCTTCAAGTCGCCCGAGACCGAAATCGCGGAGGCGCTGACGGGCGCGACCATCGACAGCGTGCGCCGGGTCGGCAAAACGATCGTGATGACGCTGCGGCGCGCGACAGCAAGGAAAGCCGGCCCCGTGCCTTCGGGCGTGCTGGCGCGGGTCGAGTTTCTCATCCACCTGGGAATGACCGGCCAACTGCTGGTGTCCCAGCCGGAGGTGCCTCAGCCGCTGCACACGCATGCGGTGCTCAGCCTCGCCGATGGCCGCGAAGTCCGGTTCGTCGATCCGCGGCGCTTTGGGCGGCTGTCGATCCACCGCCAAGCTGCAACTGACAACCAGCAACCACCGACCTCCTACTCGGGACCGGGCCGCGAGCCGCTGGCCATCTCCAACGAGGACTTCATTGCGCTGTTCCACGGGCGGAAGACGCCGATCAAGGCTGCGCTGCTGAACCAGTCGCTGCTGCACGGCGTGGGCAATATCTACGCCGATGAGGCGCTGTTTCGCGCCGGGATTCGCCCGCGCCGCCAGGCAGGCCGCCTGACCCGCGACGAACTCACCCGCCTGCGCAAGGCGCTGATCGATGTGCTGCGGCGGGCGATCAAGCTGGGCGGGTCGTCGGTGTCGGACTATGTGGACGCGGAAGGGATGCGCGGATACTTCCAGATCGAGCACAAGGCGTATGGGCGCGGCGGAGAGCCGTGCCTGGACTGCGGTACACCGATCAAGAAGATTGTCGTGGGCGGACGGGGAACGCACTTCTGCCCCCAATGCCAGAAGTAAAGCTGCTAACAGGCGGTCTGTTCGGCGCTGACGGCGGCGCCGATGACGCGGGTCTCCTGGTCATCCTCGATGATTTCGATCGAGTAGCTTTGCAGCGGGCTCATCTTCACCATCTGCTGCAGATAGTCCTTCAGCATGGGCAGGTCCACGAAGCGCACATTGAAGCCGGCGAGGAAGAACCGCCCCGGCCCGCGCAGATGGATGGACGTCGCGGTGGCTCCGGCGAGCGCCTTGTGCCACAACCGCTTGAACTCGTGGCAGCGTTGATCGCCGGTCCTGGCCGCCTCGAATACCTCTTCGGGCTCCATGTCCAGGAAACGCAGGCGCATGGCGCGGTGGCCCATGATGCCCTCCATGTGCCCGCGCCCGCCGCAGCCGCAGTAGTTCTCCTTCTCGTCGAGGGTGACCACGGTGTGGCCGCCCTCCCACACGCCCTCGGTCTGGGGATAGCGGCCGTAGCCGATGCCCACGCCCAGCGTCCAGACGCGGATGACAGTGTCGAGTTTGCCGATCGATGCGGCGATCCCTGCGGCGAATCCGTCGGCGTCGTTGAAGATTCTTACCGGCGCCTCGATACCCTGGCTGCGCAACTGCGTGGCGAGCATTTCCGCGATGCGCGCGCCTTTCATCTGCGGCAGGTTGGGCGCTTCTTCCATGACGCCGTGGCGCACCAGCCCGGGCACACCAACGCCCACCGCAGCCAGCTCGCGCTCCTTGCCGGCGGCCGCCAGCACCTGCTGGGACATGGTCTCGACGATGCCTTCGGCCGGCATCTCGACCAGGGCGTACTCGTCGTCATGCGCTTCGGGGAAGGAACGAAGCCCGCCTTGCAGCTTGTGGTCTACCACCAGCCCAGCCACCACGCGCGCCGATAAAGTTACGCCAACAATCTTTGCCATCGCGACACCGTTACTCAAACTTGCTTACGCGGTTCAGTCCATTGAACGCGGCAACTTTATAACATTCCGCCAAGGTTGGATAGTTGAAGACCGTATCCACGAAATACTCGAGCTTTCCGCCCAGCACCATCACGGCCTGGCCGATGTGCAGCAACTCGCTGGCGCCCTCGCCGATGATGTGGACACCCAGGATCGCGTGGGTCATGCGATGAAAGATGATCTTCAGCCGGCCTGTGGTGTCGCCGCGAATCTGTCCCCGCGCAATCTCGCGATAATACGCCACACCCACCTCGTACGGCACATCCTCTTCGGTCAACTGCTCCTCGGTCTTGCCGATGAAGCTGATCTCCGGAATCGTGTAAATGCCGTAGGGGTAGTAGCTGGGGTTCGAGAGGATGGTCTCGTCCCCGAATGCGCGCGCCGAGGCGATGCGGCCTTGCTCCATCGAGACCGAGGCGAGCGACGGGAAGCCGATGACGTCGCCGGCGGCGAACACATTGGGAACCTTGGTGCGGAAGTCCTTGTCCACGGGAATGCGGCCGCGCTTGTCGGCGTCCAGGCCGATCGCGGCCAGGTTGAGCTCGTCCACGTTGCCCTGGCGTCCGACGGCATACAACAGCGCGTCGCCCTGCACCTTCTTCTTGCTCTCGAGGTTGGCGACCACGGTGCCGTCGGGCATCTCTTCCACCGACTCGACCTCTTCATTCAGGCGCATGGTGACGCGGGTATCGCGCAGATGATAGCTCAGCGCCTCGATGATCTCCTGGTCGGCAAACTCCAGCAGCCGGGGCCGGCGCTCAATCAAGGTCACGCGCACGCCCAGCGCCGAAAACATGCAGGTGTACTCCACGCCGATGACGCCGCCGCCGACCACAATCATCGTCTTGGGAAGGTTGGACAGTTCCAGCACCTGGTCGGAATTGATGATGCTCCGTCCGTTGATGGGCACCTTCGCCGAGGCCGCGGGCTTGGTTCCGGTCGCGATCAGCACGTTGCTGGTCTCGTAGATGTTGGCGCCGCGCGAGTTGGTCACCTTGATGTGGGTCGCGTCCTCGAAGCTGGCAACGCCGACCAGCATGTCGACGTTGTTGCGCGAAAGCTGCGCCTCGGTAACGTCCACCTCGGTCTTAATCACGTGCTGGACCCGGAACGCCAGGTCCGACATGGTGATCTTCTCTTTGACGCGGTAGTTCATCCCGTAGATCGACTTGTAGTTGTAGCCGGAAAGGTGCAGCACCGCCTCGCGCATGGTTTTGGAGGGAATGGTGCCGGTGTTGATGCAGGCGCCGCCAACCACCTCGCGCATCTCCACCACCGCGGCCCGCTTGCCCATCTTCGCTGCGAAGATGGCTGCCCGCTGTCCCGCCGGACCAGACCCAAGGACGATCAGATCGTATGCACTATCCATGCTGTGTCACTTTTCTTTCTGTTGCTAAAGAGGATGTCGCGTCGGGGGTTGCTGCCTGCCTAGAAATTACCACAGCCGACAAAACGGAAGGTTACACGCGGGTGGCTCCGGCGACTTCGTTGGGAACCGGCCGTTTCCGCAAATGGTTGAGGACCAAGCTGCAATCCGGTTCATTCCGGCCGACTTCGATCGCCCAGACTTCCAACCCTCCCCGGTCCTACACTGAATGGATGCTCCGCTGCGCCATTACGGACCGGTTCCGTTTTCCCGGAGATGCGGCCGCGCGCGAAACCGCACTGCTGCAGCAGGCTGACCGGCTGGGCGTGGACGGCGTCGATTTCCTCCAACTCCGGGAGAAGGACCTGGAACCGGCGGCGCTGGCGGCGCTGACCCGCAAACTGCTGGCAATCCTCCGCGCTCGGTCGCCGGTCCCCAGGCTGCTCCTCAACTCCCGCGCCGACGTTGCGGCCGCCACTGCCGCCGACGGCGTCCATCTGACCTCCGCGGAAGGGGAGTTGACGCCCGGCGACGTGCGCCGGCTCTACGCCGCGGCCGGCCTGCCGGAGCCGATCGTCAGCATGTCCTGTCATACGCTGGCCGAAGTCGCGCGAGCCCGCGGCTTCGCCCCGTCGCTCATCCTTTTTGGCCCGGTCTTTGAAAAGGTGGTAGCCAATCCTGCTGCGCTGGATTCGGGCGAAGCGCTGGTCGCTGCAGGCAGCGGCGTCAACTTGCTCCGACTGGCTTGCGCGGCTGCCGCGCCGACGCGGGTGCTGGCGCTGGGCGGTATTACGCCGGAGAACACCGATGCCTGCCTGGCGGCCGGAGCGGCCGGGATTGCGGGAATCCGGCTATTTCTGGGGTAACGCGGCGGTTGTGCTACTCCGCGGCTGCGCGGCCGGCGCGGCTGCTGGCATAGACGAGATACAGCCCCAACGCCAGCGAGATCGCCGGAGAGACGTAGAACAGCTGCTCGTAGCGCGGGCCGCCAATCGATCCCGCCAGCATGCCCTGCGGCAGAAACAGGCAGAGGAGACCCTTGATCAAGCTCCACCAGCCGATCAGGGTGACAACGACCGGCAGCGCGCCGCCAGACCATACATTGTGGCCCAGGATGAGAGCCAGCCCGGCCACGATTCCGATCAGCCCGACTGCGAACACCGCCGCCTGGCAATTCAGGAGGCCCGTGACCATCTCCACGGTTGCCTGCTTGTGCGTGATCATCGCCAGGGCCACGACGATGGAGTAGAAACCCAGCAACTTAGCGAGATACCTGGTGCGTGAAGACATACTTGCCTCCTGGAGATTCCGCGCGGACCCGCGGATTCGCTTGAAAAGTCTGCTGCCATCGTGCGCTTGTGAACGAGGGGCCGCTGTGAGCCGCGTCACCCCCCGCGTGCAGGCTGCCGGAGGCACGAACCTTGCACCGGAAGCACGAACCTTGCAAGTGACCTGTCTCGCCAAGGTCATTGACCTTGACCCCGCATCGACCTACGCTTAATACCGTGCTGATTACCCCGATTCAACTCGAAAAAGAACCCCTTCTCTTTGATGAGGCCATCCCTGCCGGCGCGCTGGACTACGCTCCGGATGTCTCCCAGGTTGGCCCCCTGCCCGTCACCGGCCGTGCCGACCTGATTGTGGAGCATCGCGGGCACAAGGAACATGTCGCGGACATTCGGCTGCGCGCGGCCTACCACGGCGACTTCGAGTTGCTGTGTGCGCGCTGCGTCGAGCCGGTGCCCACGCCGCTAAGCGGGAGCTTCGACCTGATCTTCCGGCCTCAGGCTGCGGACGCCGACCCGGGAGAACGATCGATTACCCCGGACGAGACGGAAATCGGCTATTATGAAGAGAGCGGTCTCTCGCTTGAGGATGTCGTGCGCGAACAGGTGCTTCTCTCCCTGCCCAGCCGCACGCTCTGCAAGGAAGATTGCAAGGGACTTTGCCCGCGCTGTGGCCAGAACCTGAACCTCGCAACCTGCAACTGCAATTCCACCTCCGATCCGCGGTGGAATGCGCTGGCGGGATTGGCCGGCACGATCGAATCCAGGTAGCACAAGATCATGGAACCACGGGCCTGATCCCGCAGCGCGTGCCGCTGCGCGGCCCCATGAAAGGGAACTGCAATGCCGAATCCAAAACGCCGCCACTCCAAGCAGCGCACAGCCAAGCGACGGATCCACGACTTCCTGACCCCGACCAGCACCTCCGAGTGCCCCAACTGCCACGAGCGCAAGCTGCCCCACCGCGTCTGCAAGAAGTGCGGACAGTACAAGGGGCGCGAAGTGCTGGCGGTTAAGGAAGCAAGCTAGCCGAGCATCGCGTAGTATCTTCCTGATGCCGATAGACATCGTTGTCGATGGGATGGGTTCCGACCGAGCCCCCGAACCTGAGGTTCGCGGGGCCATTCTTGCGTGCCGGCACTTCGATGTGCGGGTGCATCTGGTGGGACCGGAGGAGATTCTGCGGCCGGCACTGGACCGGGCGCTGCGCACGCCACGGTGGCCGGGCGAAGCCAGGCCCGCAATCGACATTGTCCACTCGTCGGAGTGGATCAGCATGGAGGACAAGGCGGCGCAGGCGGTGCGGGCCAAGCGCGACTCGTCGATGCGCGTAGGGCTGCGCATGGTGCGCGAGGGCTCGGCGCGCGGCTTCTTCACGGCCGGCAATACGGGCGCGGCGATGGCGACGGCGAAGATGGTGCTGGGCATGCTGGCGGGCGTTCACCGGCCGGCGCTGGCGACCATCGTTCCAACCATCACGGGAAGTCCGTCGCTGCTGCTGGATGTGGGCGCCAACGTGGATTGCGATCCGGACAACCTGGTGCAGTTTGCGGTGATGGGGCACATGTACGCGCGGAACGTGCTGCGGATTGCGCGGCCGCGGGTGGGACTGCTCTCGATCGGCGAGGAGGATTCGAAGGGCAACCAACTGACGCGCGACACGCTGCCGCTGCTGCGCGAGATCTCGCGGATCGACTTCATCGGGAATGTCGAAGGACGCGACCTGTTCAACGGGCGAACGGATGTGGTGGTGTGCGATGGATTTGTGGGGAATATCGCGCTGAAGACTTCGGAGGGCGTCGCGAAGCTGGTGAGCACGCTGCTGCGCGAGGCGCTGAAGTCGACGGTGACGTCGCAGGTGGGGGCGCTGCTGTCGCGGCGGGCGTTCAACGATTTCAAGAAGCGGCTGGACTACTCGGAGTACGGGGGGGCGCCGCTGCTGGGAGTTCGCGGGGTGTGCATTGTGGGGCACGGCTCGTCGAACGAAAAGGCGGTGATGAACGGCATCCGGGTGGCTGCCGAGTTCGCCCAGGCCGAGGTGAATTCGAGCATCGAGGCGGCGCTGCTGGGGCGGTGAGGGGGTACCCCGGGTACTCCGGAGAGAAGTTTTTCGGACCTATCTTGCGGGGAAGTTCTTTGTTTGGTTTAACTTAGCCGGGGTGAGGTACGGCTAAAGTATACGTTCCATTGGGGTTACGGCTAAGATCGTGATTTCTTTGAGGTTCTGCGGAGCTCGGCGGACGCGACGCGGAGGGCGGCGAGCATTTTTCCGGCCTTCTTCGGGTGGATCTGGCCGGTGGCGATGCCTGAGAGCACCATGCTGGCCGCCTGGAGCAGGGTCCTGGAGTTGCGCAGGGGGTGGAGGACGCCGGTGCTGAGGCCGGGGCCGGAGCCGAGGGCGGTGCGGCGGCTGCGTCGGGCCTTCTGGTGGTGGTAGCAGAAGGCGCTGTCGGTGAGCGCCGGCGACTGGCAGCGGCGGCCGTTGGTCTTGGTATGGCGGCAGAGGGGATAGGTGGATTCGTCCATGGGGGTTTCCCTTCGGAACGGCGCCGGGTTGGGCTCCTCTTTTAATTCTACGGGTTAAGGCAAAACTCAAAGGCCGTTTTGGGCGGGGTTAAGTTGGGGTGGAAATGGCTTGGTTTGTGGGAGTTGGCGGGTTATGCACAGAAGCGGGGCTTGACACGGTTACAGCGAGGCTGGATTTCGGTAAATTTCCGGCGCGAGCGGTGGTGACTGTAACGTTGGGCGTGCGATGGTCTAGCCCGGGAGTCAGACTCCCCAAAGAGGACCCACACGATGGCGAAGGAAAAGCACCTGGAAGCGGCGAAGCACCACACCGAAGCGGCTCACCATCACGCGGCAGCAGCGGCGCTGCATGATGCGGGGCATCACGAACATGCGCATCAGCACTCCGAGCACGCGCATAAGGCGTCGGAGCGGGCGCATGAGCACAGCGGACACGCGCACGCGGCGTCGGCTGAGCACGCGAAGTAGACCAAGTTTCGTGAATGGGGCCGCGGCGGTACTGGCGGCCCCAATTTTTTTTAAGGTTGGGGGTGCGAGGAGCGACCCCCACTCATGCGATGAGGCCGCATGAAATGGGGCACCCAAAATGGTTTTGTGGGTGGGCCACCCGCCCACCCGCCGGTCACTGCGCGGCGGGAGTGGCTGGGCTCGTTTTCGGTTGCGCTGGCTTGCCTAGCCGCTTCTTGGTCCGTTCTCTGATCGTCAGGACGCCGAGCATTTTGATCTGTTGGTGGCTGAGTCGGTCTCCTCGCCGCAAGAACTTCCCCCGGTACAGTATCCAACTGAGCTCTTCTGCAAGTGTCGCTTCAGATTCCAGCGAAGCGTCCCGGACGTCTGCGTTCTTGAACGCCTCCGCCCAGCCCTTGAACACGTTGTTTAGACGACTAATCTTTCTCGCCAGAGGGGATGCTTGCAAGGGTTCCCGAATTATTTCTCTTATACGCTCCTGGTGCTTCTTAATTGATTTGGCGGACGGTTTCAGCGTGCTTCCTCCGACATGAAAGCCTAGGAACTCAAACCCGTCTCGATACTTCTTCACGTCGCTTTTGCCACCCTTACTCAGCGGATGCAGCGTAAGTGCCAGTTGCTCCTTTAGGAACTTTGCAGCAAAACTGTAGGCGCTAATGGCCTCCTCTTTCGACTTGCACATGACGACAAAATCGTCGGCGAATCGGACTAGGCCAAATTGCTTCTTTAGCATCGCTTTGTCGAACGGATAGAGGTAGAAATTTGCCAGCAGTGGGGACAGCACGTTGCCCTGCGGTATACCTGAATCTGCGGCTGGAAATTGGCTCATATAGTCGGCATCGAGATTGTTCGGATTGTGTATCTCGCTTGTGAGAGCGAGATCGATCAAGTCGATATATTCCTCGCTCTTAATAACCCTGTGTAGTTTCTTCTTCAGGATTTCGCGATCTACCTTGTCGAAGAACTTCTGGATATCGGCTTCCAACACCCAGTGTGAGCCAGAGTTGAATAGCTCACCGATGCGTCTTATTGCGTTTGCCGTTGATAGGTTCTTGCGGTATGCGAAGCTACAGTCTTGATCCAGCTTTTGAAGCCGTGGCCCAATATGTAGGGCTATAGATTTGCAGACGACTCTGTCTTTGATTGCGCCAATCTTAAGCGGTCTCTTTCCCCCGTCGGGTTTGTCCAGGAGCACGCCCTTGCTCGCTAGGAAATGATATGTC
>Ga0181520_10007386_pt1 | contig 16222 bp, 13 predicted proteins | sample PEATcosm2014_Bin_29_FD_132451 | JGI IMG/M metagenome (GOLD analysis project Ga0181520, IMG submission 132451) | Peatland microbial communities from MTU Mesocosm Facility, Houghton, MI, USA - PEATcosm2014_Bin02_30_metaG | ecosystem: Environmental > Terrestrial > Soil > Wetlands > Peat | place...
AGTGTTGGTGAAAGCGAGCCTCAGCGGATTTTCTGGAGTGACAACATTGTCGCCGTACTGCGGGGATTCGGTGTGCCAATAGACCCATGTCTCTTCTTTGGCGTCAAAAGTTGCCCATTCCTTTTTGGTCGGGTCCCCCAATGAAAGAGTCACTTCCTCCTTGTTCATGCCCTTGATCAATTCACGGATATGCAGCGCCTCGCTGGTCTTTTCGGGAACATTAGGATTGGTGCTCAGGTACAGCGACACTTTTGAGTTATATGCGAAACGCTGCATGGCTGTGCAGCCGGAGAACAACAGGCATCCGCACACCAGCAGCAGCGTCATTCTTGCGTGGCCTTGACCCACGATACGTCCGCAGACCTTCCATCCGACGTTGCCGTCATGAACTGATTTCATCAGGCACCCTTCTCGCAATGCGAACGCCTATGAATTCCAGACCTTTTCGACCTTCTTCAGGTCTGGCGAACTGATGATTGCATAACAGCCACCGCAGTCTTTACAATCACAGCCCGTCGCGTAAACATAGTTGATGTTTATCCCGGCCTTGGCGAGTTTTGAAGAGATCATGGCGAGTGCCCCGGGTTTGTTCTCGAGATGGACGACCGCGACAGATTGTGTCGTAAATGCGATTTTTTCCTTGTCGAGAATCTTCTTTGTCGCCTCGGCATTGCTGACAACCATCTGGACCAGTCCGACATCCGTACTTTCCGCAACCGAAATACCCTCGACATTAATCTTTGCTTTCGCAAGACGGGTGGTGAGCCTGGCAAGGATTCCGAGTCTATTCTCCAGATAAAGCGTGAATTGTTTCTTAATCATAGCGCGCCTCCGTTTCAAGTTACATATCTCATTCCATCGCCGACTTGTCAACGCCATCTATTGAGCCCAAATCCTCGCCCAAGAACGGTTGTTCTGCTTGAGAACATGCATTTCACGCACATTTTCGCAGCGGTCGGAACGACCGCCCTCCCAAAGAGTCCTATCGAAACAGTTCACCTCGAAAGGACTTTCCCGAAGTGGCCTTCTCGGAGAAATCTTCCCTTATCACCCCACGATGTCTCGTAATATCCTCCCGTGAAATTACCATCCTGATAATCGTGCACAACGAAAGATTTCAAACTTCCATTTATTTGATGAAACATGAGTGTTTCGTGTAATTTCCGACGAGAAGCTGACAGGATGCGTCCGCTGGGATAAAAACGAAGATCATATACAACTTTGGCGCCCATAACCTCGTTGGTGGGACTGAAAAACGTATCAGCATATCCGGAGCCACTGGTTAAATGGAGCCGATCGTTCTCATTGCTCGAGTAAACGTATTTAACGTATCCCTGTATTAGTGTGACCGCTTTTAGCATACTGAACACACTTCACTCCCTTATTATCGTCAATCGTACGGTACTATACTATAGCATTCGCAATGCGCTGGTGACTGTCTGAGCCTGATTTTTCAAAAACGTCTAGCGCCATGATGCCGTTGCAGCTCTCGAATCCGAGGTAAAAGGTGGCGAATGTGGGGCTGATTTGTCCAGAAAGGTAGCTAATTTATGCCTGAAAACTACCGGATTCGAGAGGGTTGGCGGGGCGAGTGGAATACGTGTTTTGACGATATAGGCACTTTCGGCACTTTGGACAGAAATTATTTCAATGACGAGTTCCTGTGGGTGGCAGTAATTTGATTTGTATGCGCATGCCGATACGAATAAGATTCGCGGCGCTACCATGCAAAAACAATTCGAACAATTTCGGGCGTCGGAGTTGCATTGTCCGAAATGCCGACAGTTGCGTCCGGTCAAGGAGCGTCTGCTGCTCGTGATTCCGGGTGGAGAAATTCACTCGTATCGTTGCGTGGTCTGCGGCGAGACCCTCGGCACGCGAGAAACGAAAAGCACTCCAAAGAATGTCGTTACGGCCCGAAAGTAGTTCGATGCTGAAAAGAAAAGTTTAACTACGCCCATTAGGGTCACCCATTAGGGTCCTCGTATATTGGTATTTATCGGGAAATCCACTTTTGGACGTCGCTGAGGGTAGCAACCCTTGAAAGAGGAATTAGCAATTGAAGTGAACACAGGAATGGCAATGAGCGATGGTCGCCAGCGGGCAGTTGACTGTTATTTCAATGTTGATCGCTGCGTGGAGAATTGATGGACTCGTTTGTATGTTTCAATCGCGCTGCCATTTCCCGCAGAATGGAGAGCACGATTCCTGGATTCTCTTTCAGCACCGTTTCCAGATTCTCGCGCGAAATCTCCACCAGCTCGGTGCCGGGTTCCTGAGCGATCGCCGACATTGTGCGTTCCGCGTCAAGAAGCATGGCCATCTCGCCGAAATATTCCCCCGCTTTCATCACGCGGAAACACTTCCCGGCACTGAACATACCGACGCTTCCCCGGAGCACATGAAACATCGCCTCCCCTTTATCCCCTTCGTGAAACACCTGCTGTCCATTCTCGAAAACGCGCACAAATCTGTTCAGCAAACGCCGGGACCCGCGGTTGATCTCAGGCTGTGTGAACAAACGTCCAATGACCAGCGCATCGTGCCTGGCCACGCTTGCCATGATCTCCGTTCCAAGCAGTATGGCGGCGAACGAATAGTAAACCCACACGAACAGCAGGAAAATCGCCTTCAACGATCCGAATGTCACGCCGTAGTTGGGATTGTATTTCAGAACGAATGTAAACATCGGGCCTACCACGGACAGGAGAATGGCCGTCACGACGCTGCCGAACAGCAGATGGCGGATTTTCAACCGTGCAGGAATAAGCATGCGGTAGAACAGATACAGGAACAACGGCAGCCCCAGCACCAGCACTCCGCTGTATGCGCACTTGAATGTGCCCCTGATGCCTGGCGGTAGTAATGGAATCCACAAAACATATCCGAGCCTGAGAAACACAACGACACCCAGTGCGGTCAGCGTGACCACTACCGCGAAAACGTTAAGAACAATACCCTTGAAAAAGGGCAGGTTCTTTTCCGGTCTGAAAATGGCCCCGAACGCATTACGTATCCCGCCTGCCAGTGGAGTGGCAGACCAGATCAATGCGACAATTGTCACAATTCCCCAGGACTTGTGAACCGAGAGCGAATAGACTTCGTTCAAAATGAATTGGCTCGACGCTGGCAACAACTCCGATGTCATTGTCTTCAGCAGTGCAAGAGCGCTCCTCGATGAATGGATGACACGTGCCACAACGAACACCTCAAGAAGGAGCAACGGCACCATGGAGAGAAAGCCGTAGAACGCAAGTGCAGCCGAACGATCCAACCCGCCGTTCTTAAGAAAGGCCTTTGCCGACTCGACAAGTATCAGCTTTGCGCTGGCCAGGAACTCCCGCACTGCGCCCACCAGCGAATGTTTGGCGGAAACCGGCGGCATGGCGGATTCTCGTTGCGATACATCCGTCATGCTCCCTTTATTCCCCATTCCTTTCTCAGGCTATCGGTGATTTCCCGTTCCTCGGTTGGGGAAAGAGCCGATTTCCTGTCATCGCGCGGATCTTTCCGCCCTTCCAACCTGGCGCGCGCTGTCAGAATGTCCTGGAACATGGAAACCGATATGGTTTTTGCACCGAGAAGCTTCGAGCCACGGGCGACCTCGCCATCATCGGAAACCACTGTGCATTCGATTGCCGGAACACTCTGCCTGACCATGGCAAGAATCCGGCTGTCGGCCTTCTCGCCGGTTTCCGTAAAGACAATCCTTACGCCCGCTCCTTTTTGATACCCCGGCAAACCATCCACCGCGGAATCTCCGTCGAAAACGATGATCAACTCAGATATTTCCGGCTTCCTCGATTTCCAATCAACGCACAGGCGACCGAGCATTTCACGGCCAGCATCGAGAGAGCGGGCGTCCTGCCGCTGCAATTGCGGGATTCGGCGGATCACGTTGTATCCGTCCAGCAGGATTATCTTCTTCTTTCGCATGTCAAGATTCCGTCCGTGTGGCAGTCATGGCTTCAACCGGTCTTGCGGCAAGCATTCTTCGCAAACCGAAGTATGCTCCACAGGGAATGATCGTGCCATAGAAAATCAGTCTGGCAAGATTGAAGTGCGGCATATGCCACGGCAACGCGCTGTAAAGATTCCAGAATATAAGGAGGCATGAAAGCCATACTGCCGCCAGGTTCGGAAACGATTCGCCGGAATGCAGCAGCTTCATTCCCTCCGAACGGGTGCGGCGGAATGGAAAAAGATAGTTGCTTCCCATGAACCCGAACTGGTCAACCAGCACGTGGAACGCATACGCGCAGAGAATGATCGCCCCGGCAAGCCAGTTCCAGACAAGCGTCCCGACCAACGCGAAGAGCAACCCTATGATCACGCTATGACTCCATTCCCTATGCCACGGCATGAATCGAGGCATCACTCTGCCATCCTCCATCCGCTCCATTTGGAACGAAGGACCGTCGAGAATGTCAATCTTCGTGACAGCTTCGTAGTCGAGCTTGATGTTACACAGCAAAGCCGCAGAGGATTTTTTTCTTTTCGTGGCGGGCACAGGCTCCACAATCGCACCGCTGGTGTTGACTGTCGGGCCCAGACTCGCGCAAACGCGCTTGCCCTGCACATCGAACTCAACTTCGTACTGCCGCCATAAATCCGAGCCCATCCGGATTGTATCGAGTTTCAACCGCACCGGTTTGCGCGATTCGTATGCTTTGTTCACGGCATGTGCAACTGCCTGCGCGATAAGCTTGGGATCGGGATTCCTGGGGTCTGGAATCATCTCCACGTCGTGGCGATGGAAGAAGCGATAGAATTTGAAATCAATCGTATCCGGAAGCAACCCGAACACACCGCCAAGGATGAAAAAAAGCGGATTCCCATCCGCCCCGGCCCGCACAGCTTCAGGAAAACAGGAAGCCGCCGCAATCCCGATGGCAAAATGCGCAATGCCTTTCATTTCAGTTCAGTCTTGGAGCCGGGACACCCTCGTCCCGGTTGCCACCGGCGCGAGAGCGCGCCGGCTCCAGGCAAAATACATGATTCAACAAAAAGGTGCTCCGCCTCATGCCCCGCAGTTGCAGCTCTTGGCTTCGGTGTCGAGGCCAAGCGCGTCCCAGATGTCCTTCGTTTCCTCGCACAAACCCATTGGACATATCTTGCCGAGTATCCGTTGCGCCGACCGGTACAGTTTCAGGCGGCTTTCGCGCGGATATCGCGCCAATGCGCGTTTCTCCGGCGGCCGTTCGAGTTTCTCGCCGAGTTCCTTTGGCATGAAAAACTCCAAGCCATGTTCCGCCCGCATGGTGCCAAGCGTCACACGTTCCGGCCGCAGTTTCTTCACCTCCGTGGTGATCCACTTGTAGTCATAGCCTAGAATCATCGGGTCAATCCGTATGCGCACGCGCCAGCCTTGCTTCTTGAGTTTGCGTGCTGCCAGCAGCCTTTCCTTTATCGGCGGAGCGCCGGACTCATGCTCCTTTGCCGCATCCGGATTGTTAACCGAAAACGATATTACGACATTTGCGCAGGGCTTTGTCTCGAAGAACACCTGGCATTCCTTCAACCCGCCCTTTGTCACCATTAGCAGCGTATGCTTTCTCCCCTTTGCCTCAGCTTCGTTACGAAACAGCTCTATGAGTTTCGACATCAGCGGACGATGCGCTTCAAAGGATAGACTGTCCGACAAATTCCCCGTGTTGAGGACATAGGATTCGAGGTCGTCCTGCTTGATCCAGGTCTTGGCCTGCTTGAGCATCTTCTCCACATTCGAGAAAACATCCTGTTTGCGGCGATTACGGAACGAAGTCTTCAGATAGCAGTAGCTGCAACGTGGCGCAAAAGCACAGCCATTGGCATGCGCCAAAACAAAGAAATTAGGACACACCGTCTTCGGCGGATTCGTGCGGAAAATCTCCACAAACTTCGACTTCCGCTCCCGCATCACAACATCTTTTTTGCAACCTTGTTTCATAGTTAAACCTCGTTATTATTGCTCTTATTTACGAATACTTGCGCCCGTGTGGCGTTATTGCTCAACTTCCGAGCGATCCGGCTGCGGAGAACTATCATCTACATCAATCCCCGCAACACATTCGCCTTGTGCGTGCCGCGAATCTCGGCACCACACCGTAGCAGTCGCCATATTTCTACCACTTCTTGCGCAGAATAGCTACGCCAAACGAAATCGGCGCGCACGGAAGTGATTCCCGCAGCCATCAGCTTTTTTATATGCCCGGCAACACAAAACGGTTTTGCCCCTATCGTGATTGCCCGGCAACCGCGATTCACAATAAGAACTTCATCTCCACCGGAAGACACGAGCCGCATCGGCTCTTCACGTTGCGCACAATCATCGCCTTTTCTTTTGCACCCTTTCAGATTTGCTTTGTGGCAAGATTCGGAGATAAAAAGCGGCGTATCCTGATATACAACGGCTGTAACTTTTTCGCCCAGCCTCTCCGCCAGCACTGTCATGTTCTCGATTCCATCCTCCGGCGAAAGAACGAAGCGACGTGCGCCAAGTTGCCGCAATTCGAGTATCGCCGCACGGTTGAACACATTCAGCGACCAATCGGCGGTGACGTGAAGATCGGACGCAAAGGATTGCGTCCCTCCATCCCCTTCATGCGATGTGGAGGGCGGCAATCCTTTGCCGCCGATAATGTTCTTGAGAAATTCCCACGCCGATAAATTACCAGCTTCCCAATTCGTCCATCCATCGCCCAAAAGACGCTTTATTTTTGCCTGCAAATCCAACGTTTCCCAACGCCGCGTAATGATCGGCAGCGCAAGTCGAATCCTGTCGCGGCCAACGCTAGATTCCAGTTCTTCAAGCCCGGCGAGCAACGATTCGGCGGCCTCGCTTCCGATATCCACGACCGCCTCGGCGATTCCAGCCCAGTCGTCGGCCAGAAATCCGGACAAATGCGACAGCCTGTCGGTTTTGACTGACCACGTCAACCCGGCGTCCCGCTTGGCAGCACCAAAAGGCGTTGGCCCTTGATATTTCTCTGCAATGCGATCCGCATGTCGCCGTTTTGCAACCTCAATCCCATCTTCCAACTCCTTGCACATTTCCCTGCGCCAGGTGTTCAGACGCGAAACAGGAACAAACAGGTCGTATGGATTCCGAAACTCGGCAGCGCCAAGCTCCAAATTCGTATCGCCTAGTTTTGAGAACGCCGATCTGAATGCCTCTTCCATCGCTTTCGGATCGCGTGACTGTTCGAAATCGCCTTTGAATTCTTTTGTTACTCCGCAGAGCGCAAGATCGCCTCGCGGCGAAATTATGATCGTCAACTTCTCCTTTTCAAGAGTTGCGCAAATATCCACAACATTACGCACCTTGAACTTGCCGGGTTTTGGACGGTCGTATTTGTACCGCTGTTTTGCGACCTGCGACGATGAGCAATACACTGCCGCTCCGACGGGAAGCTCCGGATGATCCGCCGGCAGCCTGATCTCCACCACTGAACCGGCGGGCGCTTCGGTCGCGCTGGAGACGGAACCATAACCGAATCTGTCAACCGCAAACCCATACGGCTTCCCCTGCTCCGGGAGATCAATCTGTATGCCGTCATGCTTTTCGATGGCGCGGCTGGTCTTGAATCGCAACTTGTCAGGCGGCCCTTCGATCACTGCTTCCACCAAGCCGATGCGGGTTCCGCGATGCCCGACTGTTTCGCTGTCGACTACGTCCCGATCCAGTCGCGACGATACGTAGAGCTTTGTCCACGGCCTGCTGAAAATCGTTCGGATATCGTCTTCTATCTCGACACGTTCAGCGTTGCCAAACTTTCCATCCAGAATGCCGCGATACAATTTGGTGGTCGCAGCAACATAGAGCGGACTCTTCATCCGGCCTTCGATCTTGAGACTGGCGACACCGGCGTCGCGCAGAGATTCGATGTGTTCTGGAAGGGCAAGGTCTTTCATGGAAAATGGGAATGCGTAACGTTCTCGTGTTCGTCCCTCGCCCTCGAAATCTGATTCGCTCCGGAACGCATCGCGACACGGATATGTGCATCGACCCCGGTTACCGCTGCGCTGCCGCAATTGCGACGAGAAAAGACAAAGCCCGCTGTAGGAATAGCAAAGCGCACCATGAATGAAGACTTCAACCTGGATACCGCTTCCCGACACAATTTCCGCGATTTCCTCGATAGTCAGTTCCCTTGCCAGAGTCACGCGCCTGAACCCCAGTTCGCGCAGAACTTTAGCGCCCTGGACATTGTGAATCGCCATCTGCGTACTGCCGTGAAGCGAGAGATTTGGAAAGTGATCCTGCGCAATGCGCGCCACGCCAAGATCCTGCACGATCAGAGCGTCAACATCGCAACTTGCCGCGGCGTCCAACACTTCGACGAGATCACGCAGTTCGTGGTTGAGCACGAGCGTGTTGATTGTGACAAAGACGCGCCGCCGTGGAGTGAGGGAATGTGCATATGCGACGATTTCGCTCAACTCTTCCGCAGACAAGTTCACCGCCTCCGCCCGCGCTGAAAACCGTTTCAAGCCGAGATAGATCGCGTCTGCGCCGAAATGCAGCGCGGCATATCCGGCATCGACCCCGCCCGCTGGCGCAAGAAGTTCGACACGTCCGCCCGAAGCGGAATGGTTCTTTACCGTATTCATAGATGGCAAACTGTACCAAATTCACGCGCTTCAACGCCATTTCTTATGAAGGGTCATTTTATCAACAATGGGCCGATCTGAGCATCCACCTGTGCAAGTATGAGCTCCAACATTTTCTTTTCTCAAGTGGAGCGGGCGTTCAAAGCACGCTTGTTTGAAAGCAACTCGCTGTTGAATTATGCACCCAAAACGCGTATCCTGACGGAAATGAAGCTGATACAGGATGACACGACATTCTGGATACGGAGTAGATGAATGATTGACCCGGAACTCAGACGGGAGAGGATTTACATGGCAGTTCGATGGATTGGCGCGGTGCCATTCCTGTTTTCCATTCCCATTCTCGTGCCGATTTGGGGTCAAGTTGCGGCATGGTTGGCTCCGTTCTTAACGGCTTTCGGCGCTATTTTGATCTCTCCCGAAATCGTTTCCTTTTGTGCACGACGGGTCAACAATTTGATCTTCCCTTCCCGTCCGGCTGAAAGGAAACCGAATTACGGCATACCGGAGGCGCTTGTGGCTAAAGGCCAATATGAAGAGGCGGAGGCGGAATACGACAGAATCATAGCGGACTTTCCCGACGAGGTCATGCCGCATACCGCCCTTATCAACATCGCAATCAGACGCCTCAAAAACGCCAAACTGGCGGAAAACCTGTTTAAGCGTGGAGTGGCTTGCCTCAAGAAGAAGAGTTCCCGCGAGATACTGGAGCAGGTATATGCAGGAATGATTACGCAGATCAAGTCCGTGGAAGAAGAGAATCCTCCACCTATCCATATCCGGCATGAGGAACGTCCAGCTCCAATCCTAGCACCTCCGGCTCAGCGCCCGAAATGGAATGGTCCAAAGACAAAATTGAACCTTTCATCAGGCAAAAGTGAGTGATGCAGGAAAGACCTGATGACGAACAGGCGTGTCGCGCATTCACCCGGAATCTACGACACGAGCCGCGAACACTTCTTGTCTTCCTTGTATGGCGGCAATCTGATATTCTGTCCGCAGAAAACATCACAAATAATACATTCCGGTGCAATGAATGAGAACACCAGGAAGCAGGTGGCGATGAGACATAGAACTCTTGTGGCATTCGGATGGTTCTTCCTTGTGCTCGCCTTTACAGCGCCAGGCGCTGATGTGGAATCCGTCTGGGGTGGCGCGCGAGGGACCCTCGTGCTGAAATCGGATGGTACAGTCTGGACATGGGGCGCTAATTTTGGCGGCAAACTTGGCCTCGGCGTCGCCACTAATGTCCTGACCCGCGTGCTCGTCCCCAATGAAGCGCATGGCCCGGGAAACTCCGGATATCTTAATTCAATAAAGGCCATAATGGGCGGCGAGCTGCATAACATGGCTGTGAAGTCGGACGGCACAGTCTGGGCTTGGGGAAACAACATGTTCGGGCAGCTTGGAAACGGAACAACGAATGATGCGGACGCACCTGTTCAGGTCAGCGGTTTGAGTTCCATCACTTCGCTGGGAGGCAGGGCTTATCATGCTCTGGCCATCAAGGCGGATGGCACAGCATGGGCTTGGGGCTGGAATTCCATGGGGGAACTCGGAAACGGAACGACGAATCCAACGACTGTGCCCGTCCAGGTTGTCGGACTGACCAACCCAATTGTAGTTACAGCCGGCTATCACTACAGCGTGGCCCTGATGCCGGATGGCACGGTATGCCAATGGGGCCATGGCAGGGCGATAGGCAACAGCAACACCCCTGTCCAGATTCCCGGCTTCTCGAATGTGACAGCAATTTCCGGAGGATGGGATCATGCGCTGGCGCTGAAGTCTGACGGAACGGTCTGGGCATGGGGATTGAACGGCGACGGCGAACTGGGCAACGGAACGACAACGAACAGCGCCATCCCCATACAAAGCGTCGGTCTAAGCAATATGGTCGCCGTTTCCGGTGGTGACTCGCATTCATCAGCTCTCTGCCGCGATGGAACCGTGTGGAAATGGGGTTTAAACGATGTAGGCGAACTGGGCAACGGAACGACAAATAGCGTCAACCCCGTGCCGGTAAAGATTCTGCTGGACAATTACGGCGGCGGGTTCAGCAACGTGGTGAAAATGGCGGCCAGAGATTACCACAATATCGCCTTAAAGCAGGATGGTTCAGTGTGGATGTGGGGAGCAAACGACCAGGGGCAGTGCGGCGATAATACTACGAACGATCGGTGGAGACCGGTGATGGTTTCCGGCTTGGGGCCAAGGGTTGATTTGTCCTTAAACATGCAGCCAAGCATAGAAGTGGGTTCAGCAGATCTCAGTTGGAAGAGCAGCACCGGTGAGTATTTCTGTATTGAGTATACGACAAACATAATGGACGGTTTTACAAACATCTTTCAGAGCAACATCCTTGCAAATCCGCCGACCAGCACCGTCACAGTGCCCATGATCGATCGGCAGGGTTACTACAGGCTGAAATTCTGACGTTGAAACGGAAAGATCTGGACACGCATCCGGCGGAAGATTAGAGCTATCCAAAGAGCAGGCATGATAGCACGATAAGACATCGCGTTGAACGATTGCCTGGCTAACGGGAAAAGATCGCTTTCATGGAGCAACGATTGATAACGGGACAATCTGCGGCAGACGGTATCGTGATCGGCACGGCTGTTGTGACCTCCGCACCGCCGGAAGCGGAGACGGCAACCAAAGCTGCATTGCTCGAAAAATGCACGTTGGAGGAGTTTCGCCGGGCCGTAAAAGAGACGCGCGAGCAACTCCAGCAATTCCAGGATAGCATGCAGGAGCGCATAGCGGAATCCGCATCGCAGATTTTCGCGGCCCATATCGCCATCCTCGACGATGCCGGATTCATAGGCAAGATTGAGAAGCATATCGAAGCCGGAACGTGTGTCGCGGAAGCGATCAATCGGGTTGTTGACGATTATATTGATATATTCTCCAATAGCGTCAATCCGCGTTTCAGGGAAAAAGTTGACGACTTGAAAGACATCACGCGCCGTCTCCTCGCGCGACTGGCGAATCAGACCGATGCAGCGTTGAGCGCCAGTTATCAAGGCCGGATATTGATCGTTTCCAAGTTGCTTCCCTCGGATATTCTACGGTTCGCAGCGGAAAAGGCGGAAGGGATAATTCTAACATCCGGCGGAGTCACCGCCCACATTTCCATTCTTGCGCGCAGCCTTGAAATGCCAATGATTCTTGCGGACGCCAAACTCCTGACAGGTATAACCTCCGGAACCACCATTTTGCTGGACGCTCACGCAGGCAAAATCCACGTCAATCCCGATCCAATGGTTATCTCAGAATACAAGAGTCTGCTTGAAACGCGAGGCAAGGTGTCACCCGGTGAACGGAATATCGAACCGCAGACTCACACAAGTGATGGCCGCCGCATCCGGCTTCTAGCAGCAATAGGACTGGTGAGCGAGGCCCGGCTCGCGCACGAGCTCCGGGCTGAAGGCATTGGCCTGTATCGCAGCGAGATTCCCTTCCTGGTTCGCAACGACTTTCCCACCGAGGATGAGCAGTATGCGGTGTACCGAAAAATAGTCGAAGAAATGGGTGGAGCTGAAATAGTTTTCAGAACGCTCGACATCGGGGGAGACAAGATTCTCGGTTACTTCCCCGCAGGCGAGGAATCAAATCCTTTTCTCGGGCTTCGCGGCATACGTTTCACTTTGCATCATCCCGAGATATTCAACACTCAAATCCGTGCGCTCTTGCGGGCAAGCCATGATCGCCCTCTCAAGATCATGTTTCCGCTCGTGTCGTCCGTGGACAGTTTTTGCCATGCCCGCGACCTCGTGAAAGATGTCATCCGCAAGCTGAACTCGAAAGATGTACCGCACCAGTCGAAGCCGGAGATCGGCGCAATGATCGAGCTGCCCTGCGCAGTCGGTATCGCAGAAGAGTTGGCCAAGGAAACAGATTTTCTTTCGATCGGTAGCAATGATCTTGTCCAGTATATGCTCGCCGTTGACCGGACAAACGAACAAGTCGCCACCTGGTATACGCCGTGGCCTCCGGCAATGCTGCGGGCAATAAAGACGGTCATAGACGCCGCTCATCTGCATCGCAAACCTGTTTCCCTTTGCGGCGGCATGGCTGATGACCCGAAGCTCATCCCTGTCCTCATTGGAATGGGGCTCACTGATTTGACCATTCCGCCTCGCCGGATATCGACGGTGCAGCGACTCATTCAATCCACAAATGCGGCGGCGGCTGGTGAACTCGCCACAAAGGTACTAGGCACGGGTATTGTGTCGGAAATTGCCAACATGCTCGGGATCGCTTAACCTTGCCCCATGTTCGACTGAATCCACGACATTAGTGTGGGGAGATTCATGGCGCCCGCCTGCTGGGCGGCGGGCTGCCCATTCTTGAACATTATGATTGTTGGAATTGCGCGGATACCAAAGCGCGCGGCAATTTCCGGCGACTCTTCCGTGTTGAGTTTGGCGAAGCGTATGCGCGGTTCCAGCTGCTCCGCAGCCTGGATAAATATCGGGGCCATTGCGCGGCACGGCCCGCACCATGTCGCCCAGAAATCCACAATGACAGGCACGCCGGTTTTGTCGATATGTGTGTCGAAGTTGCCGGCGTTCAATTCCACCGGATGTCCCTCGAATAGACGCCGCCTGCATCGTCCGCAAATCGGATGATCCGCAAGCCGTCCGTCCGGAACCCGGTTTACACCGTTGCAACCCGGACAGGGCACAAGTATTCCTTCATTCATGCTGGTGATTATATGATGCCAGAAATGGCGAGTAAAGAGGACAATTAGCGTATTGGGATCACTTTTGCCTTACGCGAGATTGGCAAATTTCCCGCTGTTCTCACAAACCAAGACGATCCTTAAGAATTCGCACCAAGTCATCGGGATCAACGGGTTTTCGCAACACAGAGTGCCGGGGATCTTCGGCAATGATCTTCTTGATCGAAGCGGATTCATCAGCTCCGGAACAGAATACGAAACACGGAATCTTCAGGTTTTCTGCGTTGCATATCTTCTGGATTTCCTCGAACGCCTTCTCGCCGCCCATCACCGGCATATTCACATCCACGACAATCACGCCATGGTGGGCCGACTTGAAAGCTTCCACCGCTTCCGCGCCATTGACGACAAAATCCACGCCGCAATCCTGCAACTCACAGGAAAGGACAGCCTGGAACATCTCCAGCACGTCCTGCTCGTCATCAGCAATCAACGCTCGATTCTTGTTTTCATCCGCACACATTACTTCACTACCCTCCCCATCCAGCCTCCTGGATTTGCACCTTCACATTCCTTTTCGCCATTTTCTGACGCAGTCCAAGACGGCTGCGGCGGCTTTGGATTGGGGAATGGTTTTTACGAGTTTGCCGCGGAGATAGAGGGCGAATTTGCCTTTGCCTCCGGCGATTGCGATGTCGGCGTGCTGCGCTTCGCCGGGGCCATTCACCATGCAGCCCATCACTGCAACCACCGGTCTGGGCGCAGCTGGATATGCAATGTAGTATTTCTCAAGTTCTTCTTCGACAGCCTTTGCAACGCGCACGACATCAACCTGAATTCGTCCGCAAGTCGGACACGAAATGACATTCGGGCCCGGCCCGCGAAGTCTCAGGCAACGCAATAGTTCAAGCCCAACCTTCACTTCTATCGCGGGGGTGTCGGTCAGAGAGACGCGAATCGTGTCGCCAATTCCCTCGTTCATCAGAATACCGATTGCCACCGACGATCTGACCGTGCCGGGTAGTAATGTGCCAGCCTCGGTGACTCCAAGATGAAGAGGATAGTCCGTCTTCGCAGCGAGCAGGCGATACGCTTCAATTGTCCGTCTCACGTCGGACGCTTTGACAGCTATCTTTATTTCACGGTAATTCAAGTCCTCAAGAACTCGTACATGGCGCAACGCGCTTTCGACCAGCGCCTTCGGCGTTGGTCCGCCGTGCTTTTTCGCGATGTCTTTCTCCAGCGATCCGCTGTTGACGCCGATTCTGATCGGCACTTTGCGCTCGCGCGCGGCGGCGACAACCTCTTTCACCTTCGCAACCCCGCCGATGTTACCGGGATTGATGCGAAGTCCATCAATTCCCGCCTCGAGCGCAATCAGCGCAAGTTTGTGATCGAAGTGAATGTCGGCAATGAGCGGAATCGTGACCTGCTTGCGGATTTTGCCAAGCGCCTTCGCCGCTGCTTCGTCCGGAACGGCGAGACGAACGATGTCGCAGCCCAGTGCCTGCACCTCGCGAATCTGCGCCACGGTGGCGCGCACATCGCGGGTGTCGGTCTTGGTCATCGTCTGCACGCTGACCGGCGCATTGCCGCCGATCACGATAGATCCGACATGGATCTGCCTGCTACGGCGTCGCTTTATTCGTTGTTCCGCCAGCAGTTTCATGTTCTGTTTCCAATTCGACGGTTTTCAGGTCCTTTGATTCGTGCTTGGCCTCGCCTCTTTCTGGCGGCGTATTTGTGGCGGTTTGCTCAGTCGCCCGCATCCTGTTGAAAGCGTGAAACATACTCGGCATTCTGATGACATCCCTGTAGGTCAGGAGCGCAAACACCGCGAACAGCAGACTGGCAAACATAGTCACAAGAAAGTTGACGACCTTCGGATGCACTCTACGGCGGGAGATACCTTCCCATACGGCGAATAGAACGTGACCGCCGTCCAACACTGGGATCGGCAGCAGATTAAGAATCGCAAGGTTTACATTCAGAAAGCGGATAAAACCTACGGCATTCAAGAGACTGGCCTTGATCGAAATCCATAGTGTGGCAAGGATCATTACAGGGCCGCCCAGCGCACCCGCCGCCTGTCTCGCCTCGCGCCGCGATGTGAGCGCCCGCAATATCCGGACAATACCCTTTGCATCATTTTTGACCTGTGCCATCGGCTCTTTGTATTCCATCCACGGCATCACCATATCTTCGAGCCCCGGACTTATGCTTGTGCCGATTATCGCCCTGCCTCTATCGGAATTGAACGCGGGGGTCACGGTGAGGTTTACAAGTTTTCCTTTTCGCTCCACAACTATCGGCGTCGCCTGGCCATCTTTCTCTGCCACCAGCCGGATAAAATGATCGGGACCCGAAACGGCAATGCCGCCGAACTCCTTCACGACGTCGTTCGGCTCAATACCTGCTTTTGAAGCCCTGGAGTCGGGCAACACATCAGTCACGACGCACAGCATAGACCTGTCAATGCCATCTACAATCTTGATATCGCTGCCCTTTCTCTGTTTTGTGGGCACCGATATGATCTTCAATTGCCCGTCGGATTTGACAGTCAAGGCGACCTCATTGGAACCACCGCCCTTAAGGTGACACTCCGTAAGAAACTCATTCCATGTGCCAACCGGCTCGTGATTGACGGCCCTCACTTCGTCGCCAGAGCGCAGACCGCGTTCGTATGCCGGACTGTTGGTCGCGACATAGCCGATATATACTCCGCCTTTTTCTTGCGCTGTTGACGGGCTGAGATAAATGACCCATGCAAGAACAATGGCGAGCGCGATATTCCCCGCCGCGCCGGCAAGGGTGACAAATATCTTCCGCGAAGCTGGCATCGGTGGAAGATTTGGCAGTTCCACACCATCCTCGCCGGCTCCCTGGATCAGCTCCATGCCGGATGGATCCAGTTGCGGCAACGCCACATATCCGCCAAAT
>Ga0181520_10007387_pt1 | contig 16221 bp, 16 predicted proteins | sample PEATcosm2014_Bin_29_FD_132451 | JGI IMG/M metagenome (GOLD analysis project Ga0181520, IMG submission 132451) | Peatland microbial communities from MTU Mesocosm Facility, Houghton, MI, USA - PEATcosm2014_Bin02_30_metaG | ecosystem: Environmental > Terrestrial > Soil > Wetlands > Peat | place...
ATACCGACGCCGGAGTCAAAGCCATGCGGGCTAAGCTTACGGATATCATCGGTACGCGGGCGCATGATGTGCGTATCACCACATTCCATGGTTTCGCCTCAGCTGTCATCGCCGAATACCCTGATCATTTTTTGCATTTGAGCGATTTACAGCAGATGACGGATATCGAGCAGGAGACCTTGATTCGCGATATTCTTGCGGGCACCGCTGGTTCATCTGCGTCACACACCTCTGCTTCTCAGTCATCTCAACTGTCCGATTTTTCCTCGCTGCGCCCAGCCGGCAAGCCCGACGCCTATGTCGGCGGCATTTTGCGTTCTATTGACGACGCCAAGCGTGAAGCCCTTACGCCGGATATGGTGCGCGCCTACGCCCGCGATGAAATCAAGCGCATACAAAATGACGATGCTTTCATCTCCACCCGCGGCATAACAAAAGGTCAGCTCAAAGCCGAAGCCAAAGAAGCCATAGAGAAATGCGAGCGCACGGTCATCTTCGCCGACGTCTACGCCGAGTACGAGCGGCGCAAAAAAGAGGCAAAGAAAATGGATTTCAACGATCTCATCATCGAGCTTCTCGCCGCCCTGCGGCGCGACGAGCTTCTTCTGCGGCTCATTCAGGAACGCTATCTCTATATTCATGTTGACGAGCATCAAGATACCAATGACGCCCAGAATTCCATCATCGGTCTCATTGCCGAATTTTTCGATACGCCGAATGTCTTCATCGTCGGCGACGAAAAGCAGGCCATTTATCGTTTCCAAGGCGCCTCGGTGGAAAATTTTCTTCTTTTGCAGAAGCATTGGCCGGCCATGCAGGTCATCCGCCTCGATACGAATTATCGGTCGCATCAGAGTATTCTTGATGCCAGTTTTAGTATGATTGAAAAGAATTATATGGAAGATGAACATGCCGATTTACGTATACGGCTGAAATCGGCAAGTGGCGACAAAGCGCGACCGATTGATATTGTCACCGGTGAAAATGTTACGGCCATGGAGGCATATCTCGTAAAAAAGTTAAAGCAACTGTCCGAAAAGTCCGGAGGTACTTCTTCAGGTACAGCTCCTACCGCCGCCATCATTGTCCACCGTAATCGAGACCTTGACCGCGTTATTCGCCTGCTTGAGTCGAACAACATTGCCGTTTCATCCGAGCGAAGCGTTGACATTTTCAGCCATCCGGTCGGGCGACTTTTCTTTGATCTTATCGAATATTTGACTGATCCGTCGAAGACCGACGCTTTGGCGAAGACGGTTATTGCCTGCATGTGGGGGCTTTCGTTTGATGATTCGGCAAATCTGGTGCGGGCTTTATCGAGTGGAACCGGCATAGCCTCACCAGACAAACCGCATATCGAAACAGCACTCCCCGCCCTTTCCCGCATCAAAGCCGAGCTTCTCGCTGACGGGGCAGTCGGCTTTCTCATTCACACGGCGCAGTATTCCGGCTTCACGGATCTCATTGCCAAAGACCCTTCGTATGTCCATGTGTGGCGCGGCATCGTGGCGCTTGCTGAGTCATTGACCCGCGAAGGCGACCTGCGCAATCCGACCGAGCTCATGCAGAGCATGTTGGCGTATCGTACATCCGCCGAGACTCGCAAAGTGAAAGTGGCCGTTGGCGCTCCCGATGTGCCACTGCGTGCCATGACGGCGCACGGCAGTAAAGGCCTCGAGTTCGATTATGTTTTCATCCCTTATGCCACCGACGAAGCGTGGATCGGTCGGACACGCGGCGCTTCGTTTGTCCTGCCGAAAAAGCGCACATCGGATAGCGACGTCAGCGATATTCGCCGGCTTTTCTATGTGGCTTTGACCCGCGCACGGAAGTATGTCACGGTCTTGACCGCTCTCGAAGAATCCGATGGTAAACAGCTGACGCCTCTGCGATTTATTTCGGAGCTTGACAGCAAGCATGTCGCAGAAAAGTCACTGCCGAGAATGGGGGCGGAAACTATGTATGCGACAGAGACAAAAAACGCGGCAAAAGTGACAGCGACAAAAAGTACTATCGCTACGACAAGCACCTTCGCTTTTTCACCCATCCAAACCAAACTCATCGCTATCGCCAAGCATGTCCTTCTCGAAAAAGGCCTTTCGGTCACCGCTCTCAACCACTTCATGGACTGTCCGAGCAAGTTTATCTATCAAAGCATTTTGAAAATGCCGCAGGCGCCAGCTGTGCCGTCCGAGAAGGGTAATGCCATGCATGAAGCGTTGGCAAAAGTTTGGCGTTCGGAGAAGCGGGATGAAAAAACCATCGAAGCTATTCTCAGAGAAAGTCTCGAAGATTATTTCAAAATATCCTTCTTGCCGACCAATGAGAAAAAATCAGCAGAAAAAGAACTCGTCGAGGATGTCCCGGCTGTTGCCAAAGCTCTCGAGTCGCATTTCAAGACCCCGCCTAATACCGGCGTCTTTACCGAATCATGGGTGGAGACAGAATTTTCCGGTACACAACGCATCCCCATCCACGGCAAGCTTGACGCCGTCCTTGATACCGGTAATGAACTTTTTATTTTTGATTACAAAACCCGCAAGGCCATGTCCCCGGCCGCCATCAAGGGCGAGACGAAAAACGACGACGGCAACTATTTCCGTCAGCTCATTTTCTATAAAATCCTGGCCGAAAGCGAGCCGCGTTGGCGAGGCCGCCGTATCACCCCGTCGCTCGTCTTCGTTTCTCCCGACGATAAAGGCCGTTGTCCGACCGTCACTCTACCCATCGAAACCACCGACATCACTCGTGTTAAAAGCGAAATCCAATCGCTCATTGACAGCGTTTGGAGCGGCAAAATCGCGCTCGACTATTGCACTGATCCGGAATGTGAATGGTGCGGGATGAAAAGGGTGGGGAATTAGTTCAATGTTGATGGGAGATATTTCTATTGTATATAAAATCCAGAACTTATATTTGCGACATAACTTCCTCCTCTATTATAGGTAGCTGATACATTGAAATCATATTTTGTATCTGCTTCTACGATTCCAGTTAAGTTCGCGGGATATTTATAGACATGCCATGTATAACTGTTTTGTGTAGTAGGTATATTTGTAGCAATGAGAATTTTGTTCCCGTTAACCTCCAAATTGATCGAGGTAGTCGCATCATTTGGTACATTAGAAGTTGACCATGTAATCGTGTAATAGTCACCGACTTTTAGAATATGAATACTTGTTCCTGTCGGTGATACGTTATTAATTGAAGCAGAAGCCTGTTGAGCTACAGGTGGAACAACCGACGTAGGAACTGTTAATTCTATACTCTGTGATGCAGGATTATTGCAGTCATATTTATTTGAAGTTACAAGTGATGCGGGAACTGTCGGCATTGGTTGGTTGAAATTGTTGTCGCTTCCAAGAGTAGATTCCGGTATAGGAAGTGCAGAGCAATAATACACTGGTGCAGTGCATGATTTTCCAAAAATCGCCATTTGACTGCCGTCCGGAGAAATATTTATAACCAAAGGGCCGCTACAAGCCGGGGTTTCATTTGGTGGAAGTGTTGATTGATAGCCAAGATAATTGCCTTGGGGAGAACCTTTACTCATTGAATAATTGCTAGCATTTACAAGGATATCGGTAATTGCAGTTTGTACAAAGACATCATTTTCGGCGGGCACAATACGATTATTTATGCTGGAGTAGATATAATAATATGCTAGCCCAAAACCTAGTATCAAAACAACCGATACGATAATGGGCACTATCAGCATGCGTCCCAAACTACGTTGCTGTCCTGCCAAATCCGGCTGAGGCGGAAAGAAAAGTTCCTTTTCGGATATGAGTGCGTACAATATAAAAGCATTAAATAATACAGAGAGGATGTAGAAGATCGAGACAGCTAAAAAAGAATATACACCGCCTATCAAGCCTATGGATACAAGAGTTATACCCCATGGCCAAGACCATGCTTTATGAGCTCTCAAAGCGGAAGCCCAAAAGATTCCGAATACGCCCAATGCGATCGCTACAAGAAAAATGAGTAGAAGCCCTGGGAAACTATTAACGGCACCACTACTTACGCTCAAAAAAGATTCAAGTAATATTGCTAACGTGGAAAACGTGAATACTACAAAATAAATACTACCGATGACATTTATTTTTTTCATACCGGTAAGTATATCATAACAGGTATTACCAATTCAAAAGATCAGACAAAATGAAAAAGGCTCCTTAGGTAGTCAGCCGTTCGGAACCTTTTTTGTCGTAATGTTTATATGCTAGCAAACCGCATATTGAAAGTCAAACGAAAATATCCACATATTTCTTATATATGTATGACTGGCCATATTTTTTATCTTTGTCCTTCGGACTGAGAATATCCATCCCGATAAAACGGTCAATAACAACTTGGGCTCCTACCCGGGAGAAGCCAGTCCATTTTTGAATTGTTGCAGTATTGACAATTGGTTGTTCGTAGAGTTTCGGCAGGACGAGAGCCGCGCTTTCCGCGGCGCGTTTTCCAAGTTTCTGTATTTTCAGCATATCCTTTTCGCGAAGGGTGGTGATTGTGCCGACGATATGTATCGCTTCGTTGGCGATTTCAATGACGCCATCAAGAAAGAAATCAACCCATGGAGCTACACTGCCGAAATGATAATTGAAAAGCCGTTCGTAATAAATTTTCTGATGCTTCTTAAAATACGACGACAAAAACAGCACCGGCTTTTCGAGATAGCCTTCTTTCCACAAATAGAATGTTATAAGCATGCGGCCAGTCCTGCCATTGCCATCGAGGAATGGGTGAATGGTTTCGAATTGAGCATGAATTAAAGCCGCTTTGACCAAGGTAAGAACATTATCATCTGAATGCATGAATTTCTCAAGATCCGTAAGAGCCCTGTGCATATCGGCAACCGGCGGTGGAACGAAACGAGCATTGTCGGGACGAGTGCCGCCAATCCAATTTTGCGATTTCCTGAATTCACCCGGATCGGAAAAATGTGTCGAACGAGCTTTATCCATAAGTTGTTTGTGCAGTTCTCGCATGAAGCGAAGAGCCATCGGGAAATCATCTTGTCTGACTCGCTTCATTCCATAATTGAGTGCTTTGATATAATGCAAAATGTCATCAACATCTTCAGGAATATGTGCGCTTGATTGTACTTCTGCTTCGATGGCGTCAACCATGGTTGCCATTGTCCCTTCTATTTGACTCGAAGAGGCAGCGTCTTTTCGAAGATACATACTTAAAAAGAAATCAACATCAGGCAGGAGTTTGGTGATTCCGTCGAGCTTGCCGAGTAAACGGGTTGCCTCGTCAATCTTCTTGAGGATTTTCGGATCAAATTCAAAACCGCCTTTTGGAGGAAAGGGCAGAGGAATGAAAGCTTTGAAGCCCCCTTTCTGTTCTTTGAGTTCACCAATGCGCGCGGTAGTTTTCATGGATTGTATGTTTGTTTACATCTTTTCATCAATGTAAACAAAGTATATACATTTGCTTACATTTAGTCAAGCAATGTAAGCAAACTCTATTACTCCTTAATACATGTAAGTCCAGTCAGCTGTTGAGCAGACCCATAGTATGTGCCGTCATAACACCAATTGATATCTTTCTCATATCCAGGAACAGATATTTGCGTTGCGTATGTAGCGGGACTATCCTTGCAGATAAATTCGAAAGAAGCAAACTGTTTTTCAAGCGTTGGAATATTGAGTTGGTTACTGGTACAAAGACCAGCGTATGATCCATTTAAAACCTTGTATTTATCTGCTATCGCTTCAAAATCTATAAGTTCACGTTGTGCTTTATTGTAAGCGTCGAGGATGCTTGAATCGATTGGCGTAGAAGATTCGGATGCTGGTGTGATAATAGGAACTTGTTGTGGTATCGGTGTTGGCGGCATGATGGTTATGGGAGATGTACTTGCCGGAGAACAATCATATTTACTTACGGAAATAAATTGAGCAGGAACTGTCGGCATTGATTGGTCATAGTTGTTGTCGCTTCCGAGACTTGATTCTGGTATTGGTAGCGCGGAACAATAATACACCGGCGCAGTGCATGATTTTCCAAAAATTGCCATTTGACTGCCATCGGGAGAAATATTTATGACTAAAGGGCCGCTACAGCTTGGAGTTTCGTTTGGTGGAAGTGTTGATTGATAGCCAAGATAATTTCCTTGGGCAGATCCCTTACCCATTGAATAATTAGTTGCATTCACGAGAGTATCAGTGATAGCAGTTTGGACAAAAACATCATCTTCAGCGGGCACAATACGATTGTTCACATTGGAAGAGATATAATAATATGCTAGACCAAAACCTAGTATTAGGACAACTGCCACGATAATAGGCACAACCAGCGTACGTCCCAAACTTTGCCGTTGTCCTGCCAAATCAGACTGAGGCGGAAAGAACAGCCCCTTTTCTGATATGAGTGCGTATAATACAAAAGCATTAAATAATACAGTGATAATGTACAAAATCGAGACAACGAGAAAAGAATAGATACCGCTTATCAAGCCTATGGATACAAGAGTTATACCCCACGGCCAAGACCATGCTTTGTGTGCCCTTAATGCAGAAGCCCAAATGATTCCAAATACACCCAGTGCGATTGCTAGAAGAAAAATAAGCAAAAGCCACGGGAAAGCACCAACAGCACCCGTACTTACACTCAAAAAAGATTCAAGTAATAACGCTAAAGTTACAAACGTGAATACTATAAAATAAATACTACCGATGATATTTATTTTTTTCATGCTGATAAGTATATCATAACTGATTTTATCAGTTTAGAGAGGCTAGTCCGCGCTTGTCGTGCTACTCCCCACCAAAATCTCAATGGCATTCTTGACCGTGGCATACGGCTCGACGCCTGGCAGGGGAATGAGCGAACCCGACGGGGTGATAATGAAGCTGTACGGCGTACCGGCGACGCCGGCGGCGAGGCCGTCTTGGTATTGGGCTTCCACGGTGGCTGATTCTTGGCCACTCGCGAGACAGGTGTTGAAAGCGGCGACGTTGAGGCCGACGTCTTTGGCGATGACGGGAAGCTGGTTCTGGTCGAGACCCTTGGGCGTCTGCGGTGTGACGGACGGCGTCACGGTGTAGAGCTCCTTTTCATAAGCCCAGAAGGTGTCGTTGCCGCCGAGGGTGGCGGCGCATTCGAGGGCTTGGGCTTCGTGGCCGGCGTTCGGATGGAGGATGTTGCCGTTGGCGTCGGGCTTGTTGAGGGGGAACGAGCGATAGACCCAGGCGACCTGGCCGCCCGAGCCGTAATCGTTCATGATTTGCCACATAGTGGGGTTGAACATTTTACAATACGGACACGACGGGTCGGAGAACTCGACGATTTTGACGGGAGCGTTCGGGTTGCCGAGGATGTGGTCGGCAGATGAGACGGGTTTCAAGTTCGGATTGGCCGTGCCGTTCACCACTGCCGCGGCATCAGCGGCCGCTGTAGCGGCGTTGGCGGCGTTGGAGGAGCCGGCGCCAGCGCCTGATCCGCCGTTGCCGTTTCCTCCGCCGGCATTCGGCCGGAATGTCCAAATGAGAGCTCCGCCAATGATAATAGCGGCGATAAGAATGGCCATGGGCACGTTAAGCATGGCCTGCCGAGGGGCTTTCTCTTCATATTCATAATTGTGCCGGTGTCTATTGTCTTCTTCCATATTTTTTAGTAATCTATGTTGCAAGTATACCATTATGTCCATGTTCGGCAACTCAATGATGAAAGCTCTGCTCAAAAAGCAGATGAAAGACGTTCCTCCCGACCAGCAGGAATTCTTTTTGAACTTGCTCGAGAAAAATCCCGATTTTTTTATGACAATCGCCCGCGAAGCCCAAGAAAAAATAAAAAGCGGCATGGCCCAGCAAGATGCCATGATGGCGGTGATGAAGACACATGAAACGGAGCTTCGAGCTATTGTGGGGAAATGAGGGGTGTGATAATGATTAGAAGATAATGATGAGAATGAGGATATTCGCTCACTCGACTTTGTGAGCTTTTTCTAAATGAGAATAGACGGCTTTTGATTGACGAGATTAAGCCATATTTTCTATAAAAAAGTGTTTTCATTCTCATTTAGAAAAAGTGCACAAAAACATGAAACTGTGCGGAGTGGACACTTAATAAAGTTATCCACACGGAATAAAATTTCGATAAAGTTTTTGTGATTTTTGCTCTTGCATCACGGTCGTGACGTGAGTTAGACTTCTCTCATGCCGACTTCACTGCCAAAAATTCTTGTCAAAAAGAAAATCACTCTCGATGACCTCGCCGCTTTGTGCATGCGGGAATTTACGTTTATTCACGAGAAGATAGCCAAAGTTGATGATAGAGTGAATGCTATGGCTACGGCTACCAAGCAAGATATTGCTGAAATCAGATCAGACATGGCAAATATGTCTGCAAGAATGGCTACAAAAGAAGACATGGCTGATATCAAGCGTCTTCAGATTGACCATATGTTTCGGATACAACGTCGTGAGCAAGTCGGCGAGGCCGATTGATGAAAGGCGTATAGATTAAAATGGCAGGGTGAAATTCATAGCCTGCTCATGCAGGGTCTGCCATTGTGAGGTGTCGAGCTTGATGTCATGGACGGTACCACCAGCGCCGAGGTCTTTGTATTTGAGATGGCCATTTTTGAGAGCATAATCATATAGCTCGCGGGTTATTTTGACATCATCAATACAATATTTAATAATTTTATCTATTTCGCCCTTCTGCCACCAGACGATGGCATCGAGACCATGGCCTGATTTTTTCTTTCCAAGGGTGGCTTCGGCCAAAGTGTCGAGCTTGATCCGTCGGCCGAGGGCATTTTTCACTTCCGCCAAGAGGTCGAGGCTTTTTATCTTGGTCAAATCGCCGGAATAATATTTATTGAGTAGGGGAATGTCGAAATGATCGCCATTAAAAGTGACGAACATATCCGCTTGTTCGAGGATATGCCAGAGTTTGGGAAAGTCGGCTTCAAGGTAGCTCGAATACCCGCCGGCATCACCTGTCGGGGTAATGTTCTTTACTGCATCGCCGCTGTCATGGATGCAGACGACCGATATATCAAGAGCTGAAGGTTCATTCGAGCCAGCATCTTGGAAGGTGTTTTTTGTCTCGATATCGAAGGTAATAATGCGCATTTTCTGGATTGTTTTCTAGGATTTCTTAATATAATTTCCAATATCCTTGAATTCCGTCGAGCTGAAAAGTTTCTCTTCTTTCGTGACCAGTTTTTTCACGGTGATATGATCGCTCTTTATTTCTTCTTCGCCAAGGACGATGATAAAGGGAATATGCCGCTTGTCGGCCGCGGCTATTTTGTCGCCGGTTTTCTTTTTTGAAAAATCAATGGAAACACGGACATTTTCTGCGCGGAGCGTTTGAGCGAGCTTGAAAGCATAGTCATGCACGGATCCGTCGTCCGTATCAATCAAACAGATGGAAATATCCGCTGGCGTCTGTTCTCTGGTGATATTCTCCAATGTGCCATATGTTTCCATGAGATCTCGCGCCACCACGTCGCCCGCGCCGAAGCCGACGGCGGTTACGCGTGCGGTGCCTGCGTCATTGCCAAAAAGTGACAACAGGTCGTCATAACGGCCGCCGCCGAAAACCGAGCGGTGATTTTTCGGATTGAGATCAAAAATCTCGAAGACAATGCCGGTATAATAGTCGAAACCGCGCATGAGCGTCGGGTCAAAGCGGACATTGGTTATGCCAAGTTTGGCCAAGCCAGTCATGACGTTCTCAATGTTGGTAATACCGATGAAGTTTTTCTCCATAGCGGAACAATGTTTCAAAAATTCAGCCACCGTTTTTGATGAAAGTATGGTAATGAGGTTGGAAGATGTACCGGAAGACTTTTCACCGATGATTTCCCGTACCGCTTCGGCAAATTTTTCCGATGGCAGTTTTTCTTTACGGTCAATGATCTTTGAAAGACTATGAGCCGCGGTTTCATCGAGAGTAAAAATATCTTTGAGCAGGTGATTGACGAGTACGCGACTATTGATGCGAATTTCAAAATCTGCATCGGTGAGACCGTATGCTCGGGTAATGTCGCAGGCCATGCTGATGATTTCAATTTCTACCGCGTCACCTGCCGCTCTTCCCGCCGAGTCCGCCCCGAAGATATCCACATTCAATTGCCAATGCTCGCGCAGTCTGCCGCGTTGCGGCTGTTCGTAGCGGAAAAGGTTTGGAATGGAATACCAGCGCACAGGGAAAGCTAAGCCTCGTCGTCGCGCCGCTACCATTCGAGCCACGGTTGGCGTCATTTCGGGACGGAGAGTGACTTCGCGGTTACCGCGATCGGTGAAAGTATAGGTCTGTTCATTGACGATCTCCTCGCCGCTTTTTGCCCGATAGAGTTCAGCAGGCTCAAGGACTGACGCCGCATATTCCTCATAGCCGTATTTTTCGGCTACCTCGCGCCAAATATCGAAAATAGCTTTCTCCATCGCCATATCTTCGGGGAAAAAGTCGCGAACGCCTTTGTAACTTTCGGTGGAAAGCTTGGAAAGTCTAGCTGGGTCTGACATAGTCTCATTGTAGCAAAATTGTGTGTAATAAAAAAGCCCTTCCTCGTCTCTGTGTCATCCTCCATGGTTGTAATCAATCGCATTAACCGGCGGCTGTATATTAATGGAAGAGACCCCTATAAAAAAAAGAAATCGCATCGCGTGGCCTCAGGATAGAATACTCGGTTTTACTGATGGCGTTTTTGCTTTTGCCATCACATTATTGGTTTTGAATTTGATCGATATATCGGTGCCAGCGGGAACGCAATCACTCGTTCCGCTCTTTCGTCATAATGCGGCGACGTTCATCAGTTTTGCTCTGACCTTTTTTATCATTGCTCGTTTTTGGATGTCACATACCCGTCTGTTCGCCATCATCAAGAATTACGATACTACGATAGTAAAACTGAACAATACGATGTTGTTTTTTGTCACTACGTTTCCTTTTGTCGCGTCCGTACTGGGAACTCATATGTATTACACTGATGCCGTGGTCATGTCTGCCGGGTGCTTTTCCGCTATCGGCATTCTCCAATATCTGATCGGCAAGCACGCCTACAAGAAACAATTGTTCATCAGTGATTATCTGAACAACAACTTCATACGGATTTTTTCTTTTTTTAGTTTGAGTACTCCCATCGTATTCCTCATTTCTATTCCCGTAGCTTTTATTTCACCGCTTGCCGCAGAGCTATTGTGGGTGATGCTTCTCTTTTTGCGCTTCGGCTTCAGACGCTATTATAAAAAGGATGCTTCAGATGAGATTGAAATAGATGAATTATAATTCTCTCGTGACAATAAATTTATTGTGGCAATAAAAATCCCCATTCAGATGTCAGATGAATGAGGATTAATGGATGGAATCAGTAGAATGAGCCAGACCAAGGACGGCTTTTTCGAGCTCATGCGTGGCTGTTTCGACGGGAGCATCGGCAGGGAAGATAATCGGCATGCCGATGACGATAGTCACCCGTTTCCACAATCTCGGAAAGGGGTAACGGACGACATTGATGTTCGGCGATACCGCATCGGTACCCTCGACCCATACCGGTATGACCATGGCCTGTGTCTGGATGGCGAGCAGTGCGGCACCTTTGGTGAAGGGACGGATTTTCGGGCTGTTTCCATTTTCTCCAACCCTGTCAACGAGGCATGTGTTGATCACACCGATGTGTGGTGTGCCGCTACACGTTCTGCCGCCTTCGGGAAAGAGAAGCATGATGGTTCCCGATTCGAGGAGTCTTTTTGCTCGATTGAAGCCGTGAGCTTTTGAGGAGAATGATACCTATTTTCGGGGGGAAAGCAACTGGCATTGGTGGTCTCATTCTATACGACGCACGATCGTGGTATAATAATCGGTATGAAAATATTTTGGCTATGGCTATCGTCTGCCGCAGTGGTGACGATGATGTGCGGGCTGGCCTATCTTTTAGTCCAGCAGGATATTCGACAGTCGGCCAATTATCCTCAGAGCCAGATAGCTGAGGATGTCAGCTCGTCGGTGGTTTCGGCGACGACATCGGCGACGATGTCGGCGACTGCCGGTTTGAACGCTGGTCTCGTTGATATTTCGACGAGCTTGGCACCATTTCTCACTACCTTTGATGTGAACGGCAATGTCGTTCAGTCGAATGCCGTCCTCAACGGTTCTACGCCGGTGCCGCCGCACGGCGTCTTCGGCTATGCTCAAGCGAATGGCGAAGACCGCTTCACTTGGCAACCGCAGGTAGGTGTGCGGATAGCAGCGGTGCTCGTCTATCATGCGGGGAATGGGGGTGGAACTGGCGCGGGAAGAAATAGTGTGGGGAATAATGGTGCTACCAGCGGAGGTGGTGGTTTCTTCGCTCTTTCAGGTAGATCATTGCGCGATGTGGAAATCCTCGAAAATCGTCTTATGGATGATACATTCATTGTCTGGCTGGTGGCGCTGGTAGTGATGTTTGTTCTTTCTATTTTTACGACACACGCTTTCAGCGTTTCGGGTCGGAAAATAAAGGATGATAAAGGATCGGATGAAAAGTCATCTCCGCAACAAAATATTGTTGTACCACCTCGAATAATTCCGCCTTCTCCAATTACTCCACCCATTACCGTACCATCGCAATTTTTACCAAAAGATAATGTGCCGACAAATATAAATACAAATACGAATATAAACAAGATCTCATGACCGAAAACATCCGCACAGTGGCGCCGAAAATTTTGGAGATAATAAAGGCGTCAAACAACATTCTTCTTCATTGTCATCCTTTTCCAGATCCTGACAGCGTCGCTTCAGCTTTGGCTACCAAAGCCGCTCTCGAACAGCTTGGTAAAAAAGTCACTATCATTCGCGGCGACAGTATCATACCGCAGGCTTTTTCTCATTTTCCGGGATGTGACGCTATTGTACCGAAGAATTTTTTTGAAATAATGGCTGGTGACGGTACGCGCGACGCGGTACCGTTCGATCTTTTTATTATTCAAGACAGCGGCTCGATAGATAGGGTTTCGTCGATCGGGGCAACTGACACTGGTAAAAGCACCATCATCTTCCCGCCAGCCATGAAGACTATCGTTATAGATCATCATGTCAGCAATACCCGCTTTGCCCGCGACATCAATCTCGTCGAGCCGACCTATCCGGCTACGGCGCTCATTCTCTATGACCTTTTTAGATTATGGAATGTTACTCTCACGCCGGATATTGCGGGGAACCTTCTCATGGGCATATATACCGATACCGGCGGTTTCAAATATGACAGTGTCACACCCGACACCTTCTTGGCCGCGGCTGAACTCCTTGGCATATATCCCGATTTTTCCCGGCTCATTTCCACTATGGAAAACAGCCGACGGCCGGAAGAGCTTATTTTTCAGGGTATTGCTTTGTCACATATCGAAATGTTTTTTGACGGGCATTTCGCTCTGGCCGTGGTCTCACATGACGACCTGAAGAAGTGCGGACTTTCAGCGGAAAACGCCAGCGCGAGCGTTATTGCCAGTCTCTTGAAGTCCATCGCCGGCTGTGACTTTGGCGCCGGTCTTGTCGAAATCGATCCGGGAAAAGTAAAAGTCAGTTTCCGTGCCCGCAGTTCGGATACCGCTGACCTATCAGTAATGGCAGTTAAGCTTGGTGGTGGGGGACACAAAGCCGCCGCCGCGGCTGTCGTAGTCGGCACTATCGAAGAAGTAAAAAAGAGGGTTATTTCTGTGGCCGGCGAAAGTGTGGTATATTTAAAAAGTAAATAAGGTAATGCTATATACTAATTAATCGTCTAATTAATCGTCTAAAAACATGGCCAATCAAGAACAAAAAGAAATCAAATTAGAAAAGAAAGCCAACCATTTCGTCTGGATCGTCATTGTTGTGCTCGCGGCGATGTTTTGGTTGCTCTATGTCTGGACGGAGTCAAGCACTCCTTCTGCTCCGGCGAACACACCGGTGGCGGCTACGTCAACCACCGTCTCGACAGCCGCCAGTTCGACCACCATTTCTGTCGCTTCTATTAATCAAACTAATCAACTTTCCAACAACCAACATATGATTACCATTACCACCACCAAAGGTACTATCGTTTTTGATACATACGATGCAGATGCGCCGAATACTGTCAAGAACTTTATCACCCTCGCCAATAAAGGTTTTTATAACGGCTTGATTTTCCATCGGGTCATTGAAGGTTTCATGATCCAAGGCGGCGATCCGACCGGTACCGGCATGGGAGGTCCTGGTTACACCTTTGCCGATGAGCTCAGCCCAGCGACGCCATCCTACCAGGCGGGTTATGTGCCCGGTACGGTGGCTATGGCAAACTCCGGTCCGAACACCAACGGCAGTCAGTTCTTCATCATGCAGGATAATGTGCCTTTGCCGCATGCATACACTATCTTCGGTCATGTCGTTTCCGGCATGGATGTAGTCAATGCTATCGCCGCAGTACCGACAAATGGCAATCCTCCGGCCGGCTCGAACAAACCGCTGACTCCGGTGGTCATGGAAAAGGTGACGGTGGCAACGACTACGACGACAACTACAGAATAGTATGGTACACTTCGGTCAATCATTATTCGTGTGTGTAATGTTTGTATACAATAAAAATTTTTAATTATCATAAATTATATGAAAAATCAAAAAATAGTCTGGAGCGTTATCGCAGTCATTATCATTATTATCATCATTGTTCTTATAAGCAGAGGATCGGGTTCAAACAGCTTGACGAGCGGAACAGCCAACAATTCCAATTCCGCTACAACAGCTGGCAATTCCACCACCACTGTCATCTCTTCCACGCCGGTTGGCAAAGTAGCCACCGTTTCCGCCTCGACCAAAAGTTATCAGAATCCAGAGCTTGGTTTCTCCGTGGATTATCCGAGCGCATGGGGCTTGGTCGATAGCGACAATGGTCCGACGTTTACCATGCCGACAGCCGGTGGGAATAGCGGCATATACACTCTGCAAGCGCAAATATATTTTATACCGGGCACATGCGCGTTCCCTCAAGTAGCTACATCTACTATCGTCGGCCGCTCGACCGTCACTGTTGGCAATCTTCCTTTCAAAATGATCAAAGTAGGCACCACCGCTCATTCGCAGAGCTATCTTGACGAAATGTACACCTTACAACAGGGTACAACCGCCGCCCCAAGCTGTTACGTCTTCTCTTTTGCTTCAACAGCCGCTACTCCCGTTTCTGTCGCCAATCAGTCCATCATCAATACTGCCGCCACAGCTTTCAGTACGATGGTCAAGTCATACGCTGTTGTCGTCGGTCCCGCAGGACAGAGCGAATCAGCTCATCCGAACGGCAACTAGCAAAGACCGGCAAACTAGCTACAACCAACAACTAAGTTGCTGAAAATAATACATTAAAGAACGTGAAAATATCTTTCACCACTGTCACATGGTATTCGCAGATTGTAGCTATCGTCCTTTTTGTTGGAGTATATTTTCTCGGTGTGTATATTGGCGAACAATATGAAAAAACAAATGTACCTGTGAGTGCGGTATCGCTTCCGCTTTCTTCATCAACCGTCTCCGCTGTTCCGATGACACTCATGAACAATGTCACTTTCGTCTGTCCTTCTGGCAAGTTTATTGCCGCTCAATTCATAAATAAAACCGCGGACGCTTCAGTCAAAGGTTCCGTGGATCTCGAGCTCTCCGATGGTCGAATTTTTTCTCTCCCGCAGGTCATATCGGCTGACGGTGGCCGCTATGCCAACGTTGATCAATCTTTTGTCTTTTGGAATAAAGGCAATGGCGCCTTCATCGAAGAAAACGGTACCACGACCTATAGTGGATGTGTGACGAAATAGTGCACATTTCTATGTCTGTATGTTTTCGCATCTACTTGACAGAAATATCAAGTATGCTACACTAGATGTAGTTGAGATAATCGTGGCTTTTTATCCCAATTGGTTTCATTGAGAGACCGGAAAACTCTCTTCAGAAGCCATTCATCCGGTGCTGTGGCAAAAGTGCTATAGCACAACCGCAAAGCCATGAGAAGGCAAATGCAGGAGGACGGAACACAAGGGTGGTTTACTCGCCACCATTGCAAATAAAAAATGCCGTGTCGATTGATGGATTTAAACTCGACACCCATTTCTGCGCATGACATAATCGCAGTTTCATATAGGACACAGTTTTCGTCTGTCCAGTTCGGCCAATCATCACTTTCGTGATTGAGCCGGATATCTCCATCGGAGGCGTGCGTACTTCAAGTCCGCACGCCATTCTTTTTTTCTTTTTTTATAATTATAC
>Ga0181520_10007389_pt1 | contig 16215 bp, 12 predicted proteins | sample PEATcosm2014_Bin_29_FD_132451 | JGI IMG/M metagenome (GOLD analysis project Ga0181520, IMG submission 132451) | Peatland microbial communities from MTU Mesocosm Facility, Houghton, MI, USA - PEATcosm2014_Bin02_30_metaG | ecosystem: Environmental > Terrestrial > Soil > Wetlands > Peat | place...
CCCTTCGTCATCGGCATCGCCACCGTCAATAACGACATCGAAGGCGGCTGGACGCGGGCGTTGATCGGCCTGCTCGACAGCAAGCCCGGTCTTGTCGTCGAGAGCTTGTCGGCCAGTCTGAAGATGGAGGCCGGCGCCGACCAGACGATGGTCAATGCCGCCGCCGCCAAAGCCCGGCAGTTGCTGGCCAGAGAGGAATCGCTCGACCTGATCATCTGGGGCGACGTGCATTCCGACGGGTTCAGCTTGTGGTTCACCGCGCATGGCATGCCCGACGACGACCGACCGGGCAGCTTCAGTCCCTATTTCTGTATGGAACTCCCCGCCGACCAGGCGTCGCCGGTTCCGGAACTGATCTATGTCGCGGCGCTGGCGGCGATCGAGCCGTTGAGTGACAAACAACGCTCGGAGCAGCGCGAGTTCCTCAAGCTGGCCATCCAGGATCTGCCGGGATTCCCGGGGTCGGTGCCGGTGGCCTGGAACATGGAACAGCAGCGCACCGGCCTGATCGCTTACGGCCACGCCCTGGCGACGATGGCGGCGCTGGAACCGGCCGGGCCTTGGCTCGATCGCGCGGCGGACGTCTATCGGGCCGCCATCAACCGCCTGTCGCGCAAGGAGCACTGCCGCGACGAACCGGTGTTGCGCAAGCATCTGGGCGGCATTCTGCAGGTGATGGGAGAGCGGACGCAGTCGGCGCCCCTCCTCGAACAGGCGGTCGAGCAGTTTCGCGGCGCTGTCGAATGCCTGGTCAAGGCGAGCTTTCCCATCGAGTGGGGCGGCGCCCAGAACCGGTTGGGCCTGGCGCTCTACAAGCTCGACTTGTTGACCGGCAAGAGCGATTTGCTGAAAGAGGCGATGAACGCCTTCCAGGCGGCGCTGCAGGTGTTCCCGCGGACCGAGTTGCCGTTGCGCTGGGCTGAAGTGATGCACAACACCGCGCAGGTTTTGCAGGTTTTCGGCGACCAGATGAAAAGCCCGGATGTGCTGGAGCGGGCGATCGACGCCTGCAAGGCTTCGCTGGAGTTCCATCCACGCGCCCGCATGCCCATGGTATGGGCGGCAGGCCAGAATACGCTCGGCACCGCCTTGTTCCTGCTGGCCAAACAGCGCCAGAACACCGAGACGCTGGACGAGGCGGCGGCGGCCTTCACCGGTGCGCTCGAAGTGTACCGCCAGATGGGCGCGTCCCGCCCGGCCGCGGTGGCCGAGAAGAACCTGGCGCACCTGGAAAAACTGAAAAAGATCGCCAGGACCCGCAAGGTGGCGATGCCCGACTGGGCCGCCAAGTAGAGCTCGGGACTCGTCGGGCGAGACAGGGCGGCACCGCCACGGCGGGCGGCAAGGCGAGAGGTCGGATATTTTAGAGGCTTATTCCTTTAGTTCAGGTTGCCGAGTGTATCCTTAACGTAAGCCGTCATCCCCGCGCAGGCAGGGATCCTGTAGCCGGATGTACATGGTAAAAAATCAGACAATTCAGTGTGTTATTAGGGCATTCTGGATCCCCGCCTGCGCGGGGATGACGGCTTTAGGCCATGCGCAAAGGTAACCTGATTGAATGGAATAAGCCTCAAGTCTTACCCGACGGGGCCTTCGCCTGACGCAAATGCCACCAGATCTTCATTATTTATGTTATTCTCTCGATAGCTGTCGGAAAGAGAACGGTCGAAATCGTCAAAAATAGTTGTTCGATTTCTACTGGCGATCTTTTCCGATTCGACGAACACCGCCGATCACGACATCACACCGATAAAATAATTGAGGTGTGGTAGTGACCTGCAAGACTTATGAAAGTCGCTCCAATTATGTCTGTCGATCGAGACCGACTGAGAAAAATCGCCGGCAACATGTCCGATGTCGGACTGAAGAAGCAGGCGTCGAGCGCTGCCGATGTCCGCCGCGACGTCGAGGAAATCCGCGGAACCGACATCTTCGACCAGGACAAGCTCGAGGATATCTGCGAAAAGATCTGGCTCGCCGTGCCGCCCGCCGCCCGCGCGCGCTTCACCTCCGAAGACTGGCAACTCGCCATTCACGACCGCTGTCGCACCGTGATGATGCGCGCCGAGGAACGGCTGGAGGAAAACAAGGTCGACGATCGGATGTTCGCCGCCAAGGTCCGCATCCTCCGCCAGACATTCTCGAACCAGGTGGTCCGCGCCATGCAATCGGTCGCCGCCCGCAGCCGCAAGGACGCCGCTCGCGGTCGCTGACCGGGGCTAAATCTCCCGGGTCGCCCGCTCCAGCCAGGCGGCCGTCGCCGCGTCGAGATCGGGGGTAAGGGCCTCCCGTACCCGGGCGTGGTAGGCGTTGAGCCAGGCGATCTCTTGGGCGTCGAGCAGCGCCGTGTCGACCAGGGCGAGATCGATCGGCGCCAGAGTCAGCACTTCGAACTCCAGCATCGGGCGTTCCGACACCGCCTCCCAGCGCTTGACCGCCACCAGATTCTCGATGCGGATGCCATAGGCGCCGGCTTTGTAATAGCCGGGCTCGTCGGAGATGACCATGCCGGGCAGCAACGGCTGGCCGCTGCTTTGCTTGCCGATACGCTGCGGTCCTTCGTGGACGCCGAGATAGCTGCCCACCCCGTGGCCGGTACCGTGGTCGTAGTCCAATCCCTCGTTCCACAGGGCGCGGCGCGCCAGCGCGTCGAGTTGGCTGCCGGTCGTTCCCTCCGGAAAGCGGGCGGTGGCCAGCGCGATGTGGCCCTTGAGCACCAGGGTGAACCGCCGCCGTTCCTCGGCGCCGACCGCGCCGACCGCGATGGTGCGGGTGACGTCGGTGGTGGCGTCCAGATATTGCGCGCCGGAATCGACCAGATAGAGTTGGCCGGCGGCCAGCTTGCGGTTGGTGGCGGCCGTCGAACGGTAGTGGACGATGGCGCCGTTCGGTCCGGCGCCGGAAATGGTCGGGAAACTTTGCGAACGGAAATGCGCGCCGGCGCGGCGAAACTCGGCCAGCGTTTCGGCGGCGGTGATTTCGGTGACGTCGCCGGCGTCGATGGCGCCGTCCAGCCAGGCGAAAAAGCGGGCCAATGCGATGCCGTCGCGCTGATGCGCCCGGCGCGATCCGGCCAATTCCACCGCGTTCTTGCAGGCCTTGGGCACCTCGCAAGGATCGATCCCCTTGTCCAGCGTGACACGCGCGGCGACCAGCCGGTCCTGCGCCCAGGCGGGGGCGGTCGCGGTGTCGATCCGCACCGTCCTCTCCGCCAGACCGTCGAGGGCGGCGCCGAACATGTCGGGTGGCGCCAGACGCACGGCCGGGCCGAGATGGTCGACCACCGGCGCCGAAAGTTTCTTCGGATCGACGAACAGATCCACCGTCTGATCGGCGTGAATCAGGGCGAAGGCCAACGGCATCGGCGCAAAGGGGACGTCGCCGCCCCGGATATTGAGCAGCCAGGCGATGGATTCGGGTTTGGTGAGGACGGCCGTGTCGACCTTGTCGCGGGTCAGCATCTCGGCGATTTCCGCCCGCTTCTCGGCGGCGTCGCGGCCGGCGAATTCCAGCGGGTGAAGGACCAGCGGCGCCGTCGGCGGCGCCGGCCGGTCGCGCCACACCGCGTCGAGCGGGTTGGACCTTACCGGCACCAGTTTCGCCTTGGCGGCGCGGCAGGCTTGGACCATCAGCTCGACCACATCCGGCGTATGCAGCCAGGGGTCATAGCCGACCCGCGTGCCCGCCGGCAGAGTCTTGGCCAGCCAGCGGTTCGGCGGATCGTCGTGCAGGTGGCGGAACTGGAACAAGGACCGGTCCACTTCCGCCGCCGCCTGCAAGGTGTAACGGCCGTCGACGAACAGCACCGCCTGGTCCTCCAGCACGATGGCGAACCCGGCCGAGCCGGTGAAGCCGGTCAGCCAGGCCAGTCGCTCGGCGGACGGCGGTACATATTCGCCCTGATGCTCGTCGGCGCGCGGAACCAGAAATCCTTGCAGCCGACGGCGTCGCAATTCTTGACGCAACAATGTCAGCGGGGGTTGCGACAACAACGACGGACCTCAATTCATGATGATTGCCGGGCGCGCCACGTCGGCCTGCCCGGCGCGGATTTTCTCCCACACCGCTGCCGCGATGTCCCGGTATCGCTGGGCCAGCGGGCTGTCCGGCTGGCTGGCGACGATCGGCGTTCCCGCGTCGGTGGTGGTGCGGATGTCGATATCGAGCGGCAATTCGCCGAGGAAGTCGACACCCAGCCGCTTCGCTTCGTCGCGCGCGCCGCCATGACCGAAAATATGCGCCTCGTGGCCGCAGTTCGGACAGAAATAGGTGCTCATGTTTTCGATGATGCCAAGCACCGGCACATCGACCTTGCGGAACATGTTCAATCCCTTCCGCGCGTCGAGCAGCGCGATATCCTGGGGGGTCGAAACAATGACCGCGCCGGCCAGGGGCACCCGCTGCGTCATGGTGAGCTGGGTATCGCCGGTACCGGGCGGCATATCGACCACCATGACATCGAGCTTGCCCCAATCGACATCGCGCATCAATTGCTCGAGCGCGCCCATCACCATGGGGCCGCGCCAGACCACCGGGCTTTCCTCGGGAACCAGGAAGCCGATCGACATCACCTTGAGACCGTACGCCTCGACCGGCAGCAGCCGATTGTCGGCGCCGGCGACCGGCTGGACATCGGCGACGCCGAGCAGACGCGGCTGGGAGGGGCCGAAGACATCGGCGTCGAACAGACCGACGGCAAGGCCGAGATCGCGCAAGGCCAGCGCCAGGTTGGTCGCGGTCGTCGACTTGCCGACACCGCCTTTGCCGGAAGCGACGGCGATGACCGCGTCGACGGTCGGCAACAGCCCGTTTTCCTTGCCGTGACCGTGCGCGTGACCGTGGTCGTGACCATGGTCGTGACCGTGGTCGTGACCGTGGTGATGATGATCGTGATCGTCGTCGTGGTCGTGATTGCAGTTGGGTCCGTGCTCGTGGCCGTGCGCCCCCCGCTCGGCGGTGAGCACCGCGGTGGCGGTAATCACCCCCGGCATTTGGTGAACCAGTTTTTCCGCCGCCTTGCGCAGCGGTTCGAGCTCGGCGGCTTCGGCCGGGTGAACGGCGATGGCGAGTTGCACATGGCCACCCTTGACGACGATGCCGGCCACCATGCCCAGGCTGACGATGTCGCGTCCATTGCCCGGATGCTTGATCGCCGACAAGGCTTGCCGGATGACGTCTTCGTTGATTTCGGCCATGTGGTTTTTCCTCCAAGACATTGCGCGGTTACGGCGTCTGTCATATAAGGCGTCAGCCGCCCGTTGGAAAGTTTTTGGCATTCCGAGTGGCTTTCAGGTGAGTGGAGACGGCGATGCCGTGGAACAAGCAGGGTGGCGGCGGTGACGATGGCGGTCCGTGGGGCGGCGGCCGGAATTCCGGCGGTCCGTGGAACCGCGGTCCCGGCTCGGGCAACCAGGGTCCCGATCTCGAAGACCTTCTGAAACGGAGCCAGGACAGTATTCGGCGCATGCTGCCGGGGAATCTCGGCGGCCGCCGCGGCGTGATGCTCGCTTTGTTGGGTGTCGTGGCGTTGTGGGGCCTGACCGGCTTTTACAAAGTGAACCCCGACGAGCTTGGCGTGGTACTGCGTTTCGGCCGGTTCATCGGCTATACCCAGCCCGGCCTCAATTATCATCTGCCGAGCCCGATCGAACAGGTTCTGACGCCGCCGGTGACGCGGATCAACCGCATCGAACTCGGCTACCGTTCCGGCCCGGAGGGGCGTCGCGGCGTCCAGGGGGTTGAAGCCACCGATGAAAGCCTGATGCTGACCGGCGACGAAAACATCGCCGATGTCAATTTTTCGGTGTTCTGGCAGATCAGCGACCCCGAGAAATTCCTGTTTCAGGTGCGCGACCCGGACAACACGGTGCGCGTCGTCGCCGAATCGGCCATTCGCGAAATCATCGGGCAATTGCCGATCCGCGCCGCCCTGTTCGAGGACCGCCAGGCGATCGGCGATCGGACGCGCAGCCGCATGCAGGAATTGCTCGACGCCTACAATGCCGGCATCGCCGTCACCCAGGTTCAGCTGCTGAAGGCCGACCCGCCGCATGAAGTGATCGACGCCTTCAACGACGTGCAGCGCGCCAAGGCCGACCAGGAGCGTCTGCGCAACGAGGCGGAAAGCTATCGCAACTCGATCATCCCGGTTGCCCGGGGTGATTCGCAGCGGATCATCCAGGAGGCGGAAGCCTACAAGGAGCAGGTGATCGACCTCGCCGAAGGCGACGCCAGGCGGTTCACTTCGGTTTACCAGGCCTACAAGGCGGCTCCCGAGATCATCGGCCGGCGGCTTTACATCGATATGGTGGAAGATGTGCTGAAGGGTGCGCAGAAGATCGTCATCGATCCGTCGGTGCGGGGCGTCGTGCCCTATCTGCCGTTGCCCGAGCTGGGCAAGGCCAAGGCCTTGCCCAATCCGCCGCCGAACCCGCCAGCCGCGCAGGGAGGTGCACGATGAAATCCTCTCCGCTGATCACCGGTGTGGCATTAATCGTCGTCGCGCTGATGGCGCTGTCCTCGTCGCTCTTCATCGTCCGCCAGGGCGAACAGGCTCTGGTGCTGCGCTTCGGCGCGGTCGCCTATCCGGGCCATGCGGTATTCGGCCCCGGATTGCATATCAAAAAGCCGCTGGTCGAAGACGTCGTGCGCTACGACGCCCGGCTGCTGGGGCTCGACCCGCCGGCCGAGCAGGTCATTCTCGCCGACCAGAAGCGCATCGACGTCGACACCTACACCCAGTTCATCATCACCGATCCGCTGCTGTTCTATCAGGCGGTGCACACCGAGGAATCGGCGCGGGCGCGCCTGCGCGAAATCGTCAACAACTCGCTGCGCCGGGTGCTCGGCAATGTCATGCTGCCGACCGTGCTCTCCGCCGAGCGCGAAAAGATCATGCACGAGATCGAAACCCAGGTGGCGAGCGTCGCCAAGGATCTCGGCGTCACCATCGTCGATGTGCGCATCCGTCGCGCCGATCTGCCGCCCGAGACCAGCCAGGCCATTTTCCGCCGCATGGAATCGGAACGCCAGCGCGAGGCCGCCGAAGCGCGCGCCCAGGGCAACGAGGCGGCCGCCCAGATCCGCGCCGGCGCCGAACGCGAACGGACGGTCATTCTCGCCGAAGCGCAGCGCCAGGCGCAGATATTGCGCGGCGAGGGCGACGAAACGGCCAACGGAACGCTGGCCCGGGCCTATTCGGCCGACCCCAAATTCTTCGCCTTCTACCGGTCGCAGGCGGCCTATCGCCAGGCCCTCAGCGACACCAACAGCACCTTCATTCTCGCGCCTGACAGCGATTTCTTCCAGTTTTTCGGGCATGCGCCGGGCCGGTAACATAAATTTGCCGCAAAGCGATCGCTTGATCGACGGTGACCCGATCCTAAATGGGTTGTCCTGACCATATTTTATCGCCATGGAGATTGTCTGGTGAATTCAAACACTCCCGGTATTGCCGCGCCGTCACCGCGCGTGTTGCGTTGGCTTGGTGGCCTGTTTGTGGTTCTGGTCATGGCGACGAACGCGACGCCGTCGCGCGCCGGGGCGCCGCCGGACAGTTTCGCCGACCTGGCCGACAGGTTGCTTCCCGCCGTGGTCAATATCTCGACGACGACCACCGTCAAGAATGCCGAACGCGGCCTCGACATGCCGCAACTGCCGCCGGGCATGGAGGAGTTCTTCAAGGACTTCATGGAACGCCAGCACGGCAACCAGGAGAACCGCCCGCTGAAATCGACCGCGTTGGGGTCGGGCTTCATCGTCGACCCGAGCGGACTGGTGGTCACCAACAACCATGTGATCGCCGACGCCGACGCCATCAACGTCATTCTGCACGACGGCCGCGTGTTCAAAGCTGAACTGGTCGGCCGGGACAGCAAGGCCGATCTGGCGGTGCTGCGCATCAAGGTGGCGGAAAAGCTGCCGGCGTTGACCTTCGGCGATTCGGACGCCGGACGGGTCGGCGACTGGGTGCTGGCCATCGGCAATCCCTACGGCCTCGGCGGCACGGTGACCGCCGGCATCATCTCGGCGCGTTCGCGCGACATCAATGCCGGCCCCTATGACGATTTCATTCAGACCGACGCGGCGATCAACCGTGGCAATTCGGGTGGCCCGCTGTTCAACATGAAGGGCGAAGTGATCGGCATCAATACCGCCATCTATTCGCAAAGCGGCGGCTCGATCGGTATCGGGTTCGCCATCCCGTCAAACCTCGCCAAGCCGGTCATCGTCGATCTCGAACGGTTCGGCAAGGCGCGGCGCGGCTGGCTGGGCGTGCATATCCAGATGGTGACCGACGAGATCGCCGAAAGCCTCGGCCTCAAGGATCAGCACGGCGCCCTGGTTGCCGACGTGATGGCGGGCGGTCCGGCGGCGAAAGCCGGGATCAAGGGCGGCGACATCATCACCCGCTTCGACGGCAAGGACGTCACCGAGACGCATCGCCTGCAACGCATCGTGGCGGAGACGCCGATCAACAAGGAAGTCGAGGTCGATGTGCTGCGCGACGGCAAGCATGTCCTCCTCAAGGCGGTCGTCGCCGAAATGAAGGAAGACGCCGACGAGACCCCGGCCAAGAAGGGGGAGGAGGCGCCGTCCAAGAAAGAGGACAACCAGAGCCAGATCGCCGCGTTCGGCATCTCGGTCAGCCCGGTGTCCGCGGCGACGCGCCAGCAATTCGAGTTGCCCGCCGAGCTGAAGAGCGGCGCGGTGGTCACCGACGTCAAGCCGAACGGCTCGGCGGCGGAGAAGGGCCTCAAGCCCGGCGATGTCATCATCGAAGCGACGCACGAGGTGGTGAAGACGCCGGCGGACCTGATCGCCAAGGTCGACGAAGCGAAGAAGGCGGGCCGGAAGTCGCTGTTCCTGCTGGTTCAGGGCGATGAATCCAGCCGGCATTACGTGGCGTTGCGCATCGATAGCGACGACAAGAAGTAAAGCCGTTTCCATGAATGTTCGACTCGTCGAACATTCATGGTGTCGCTCAAGTGCCGCGCGAGGCGCCTCCGCGCCTCGTCAGGCTGCCGCGCCATGCGGCGCGCGCTCGCGTCGCTCGCGAGACCGGTTCCCGAAAGTCAAAACTTTCGGGAACCGGTCTCAGGCGACGAACTCTTCCTCCCGGTAACCCTGGAGGAAGAGCAGCGCCGTGAGGTCGCTGTGATCGATGCAGGCCTGGGCTTCGACGGCGACGATCGGCCGGGCGTGGAACGCGACGCCCAGCCCCGCCGCGCGGATCATTTCGATGTCGTTGGCGCCGTCGCCCACCGCCAGCGTCCGCGACATGACGATCTTGCGTTCGGCGGCCACCGTCAGCAGCGCCCGCAACTTGGCCCCGCGATCGAGGATCGGCTCGCACACCGCGCCGGTCAGATGGCCGTCCGCCACCTCGATCTGATTGGCAACCGCGCGGTCGAAGCCGCACAGCTCCTTGACCCGCGCGGTGAAGAAAGCAAGGCTGCCGGAGACCAGCACGGTGAATGCGCCATGCGCCTTCATCGTGGCGATGAGCGTCCGGGCGCCGGGCATCGGCGATACCCTCCGCCAGGCCTGTTCGAGGGCGTCCGCCGGCAGCCCCTTCATCAGGCGCACCCGGTCACGCAACGCCTTGGCGAACTCGACCTTTCCGTTGTTGGAGCGCGCGGTGATGGCGGCGATCCGTTCCCGGAGTCCGGCGAAAGCGGCCAGTTCGTCCAGGGTTTCACCGATGACGAAGGTGCTGTCCATGTCGGCGACCAGCAACATTTTGCGGCGGTCGGCCAAGGGTTGTGCGACGATGTCGACGGGCTGGGCGCCGAGCTTGGCGGCGGCGGCGGCCACCGCCTGGCAGGGGTTCAGGCCGGCGAAGGGTATGTCGACGGCGCGCGCCGGTGCCAGCCAATCCGGTGCCGCGGTGTCCGCCCCGAGGCTTTCCAGGGCATTGCGGCAACGTCCCACACATTTCGCCTCGAGTCCGGTCGCGATAAGGGTAAGCACGTGATCCATGATCCGCAGTTCTACGAGGGTGCCGTCGGGCTTGGCAAGGGCGCGCTCATCGTCGGCGGGCCGACGGCGTCGGGCAAGACCGCCCTGGCCCTCGACGCGGCGGCGGAATTCGGCGGGACGGTGATCAACGCCGACTCGCAGCAACTCTATGAGGGATTGCGCATTCTGACGGCGCGTCCGACCCCAGCACAAGAGGCCGGCGTTCCGCATCGTCTGTACGGCGTGGTGCAAGACGATCAGGTTTGTTCGGCCGGTCTCTGGCGCGACATGGCGCTCGACGCCTGTCAGGACGCGTGGCGGGACGGCCGCCTGCCCATCCTGGTCGGCGGCACCGGTCTTTATCTCAAGGCGCTGATCGAGGGGTTGGCGCCGGTGCCGCCGGTGCCCGACGCGGTGCGGGCGGCGGCGCGGGCGCTGTTCGCCGAACTCGGCAACGCCGCCTTCCACGCCGCGCTGTCGGCGCGCGATCCGCTGATGGGGGCGCGGCTGGCGCCAGGCAACTCGCAACGGCTGGTGCGGGCCTGGGAGGTGCTGGAGGCCACCGGCCGCTCGCTCGCCCTCTGGCAGGCGGAGGAACCGGTGGGCCGCTTCCCCGGACGGCTGCGGACGATCGTCGTCATGCCGGCGCGGGACGACCTCTATGCCGCCTGCGATCGGCGTTTTCTGCGCATGCTCGAGCAGGGCGCGGTGGCGGAAGTCGAGGCGCTGCGGGCGCGCCGGCTCGATCCCGGCCTGCCGGTGATGAAGGCGCTCGGGGTGCCGCAGTTGTCCGCCTGGCTGGACGGTCGGCTGTCGAAAGAGGCGGCGGTGACGGCGGCCCAGCAGGCCACCCGCAATTACGCCAAAAGACAGCAAACTTGGTTCCGCCATCAGATCTGTGCGAATTCGATCATCGAATCGCAATATTCGGAAAGATTTTCGGATATAATCTTTTCATTTATTCGTATAGGCCTCTTGACCACCGCGTGACGAGCGGTTAGGTTGCACCCTCCCGCGAGCGCGATGCTGCAGTGCGATAGCGCGGGGGCGACGGAGGTACCATGGCGGAAGAATCAATAAGCGGAGCGGAGGTTGTCCTCAAAGCGCTGGTCGACCAGGGAGTCGAAGTGATTTTCGGCTATCCCGGCGGGGCCGTGCTGCCGCTCTATGACGAGATTTTCAAGCAGAACCGGCTGCGCCACATCCTGGTGCGGCACGAGCAGGCGGCGGTTCACGCGGCCGAGGGCTATGCCCGTTCGACCGGCAAGGTCGGCTGCGTGCTGGTCACCTCGGGCCCCGGCGCCACCAATGCCGTCACCGGTCTGCTCGACGCCATGTGCGATTCGGTGCCGGTCGTCTGTTTGTGCGGGCAGGTGCCCACCCATCTGATCGGCAATGACGCCTTCCAGGAGGCCGACACCACCGGCATCACCCGGCCCTGCACCAAGCACAATTATCTGGTCAAGGACACCGCGCTGCTGGCCAAGACGCTGCACGAGGCGTTCTACGTCGCCCGCACCGGCCGGCCGGGGCCGGTCGTCGTCGATCTGCCCAAGGACGTGCTGGCCGGCAAAAGCGTCTATGTGGCGCCGGACGAAGTGCCGCCGCACAAGACCTATCGGCCGCAGCTCAAGGCCGATCCCCGGTCGATCGACGAGGCGTTGGCCTTGATGGCGTCGGCCAAGCGGCCGGTGTTCTATGTCGGCGGCGGGGTGGTCAATTCAGGCGTCGAGGCGTGCCGGATGCTGACCGAATTCGTCCGCACCACCGGCTTTCCCTGTACCCAGACCCTGATGGGGCTGGGCGCTTTCCCGGGGACCGACCGGCAATCGCTCGGCATGGTCGGCATGCATGGAACCTATGAGGCCAACCTCGCCATGCACGGCTGCGATGTGATGATCTGCATCGGCGCGCGGTTCGACGACCGGGTGACCGGGCGGCTCAACGCCTTTTCGCCGGGATCGAAGAAGATCCATGTCGATGTCGATCCGTCGTCGATCAACAAAAGCGTGATGGTCGACATCCCCGTCGTCGGCGACGCCGCCGGTGTGCTGGCGGCTTTCCTCCAAGGGTGGGACGCCAAGCGCAATCCGGCCGACAGCCCGGCGCTCACGGAATGGTGGGGGCAAATCGAGCGCTGGCGGGCGGTCGATTGCCTGCGCTATGCCACCAACGGCCAGGTGATCAAGCCGCAATACGCCCTGCAGCGTCTCCAGGCGCTGACCACGGGCCGCGAATTGTTCATCACTACCGAAGTCGGCCAGCATCAGATGTGGGCGGCCCAGTTCCTTAAGTTCGACAGTCCGTATCACTGGATGACGTCGGGCGGCCTGGGCACCATGGGTTATGGCCTGCCGGCCGCCATGGGCGTCCAGCTGGCCCACCCGGACGCGCTGGTCATTGACATCGCCGGCGAAGCGTCGATCCAGATGAACATCCAGGAACTGTCGACGATCAAGCAGTACCGGTTGCCGCTCAAGGTGTTCATCCTCAACAACATGTATATGGGCATGGTGCGCCAGTGGCAGGAACTGCTGCATGGCGGGCGCTACTCGGAGACCTATTCCGGGTCGCTTCCCGATTTCGTCAAGCTGGCCGACGCCTATGGCGCGTCAGGCGCCGTCGTCGACAAGGTCGACGATCTGGACGAGGCGATCAAGCGGATGGTCAATTCGCAGGGGGCCTACATTCTCGATTGTCGGGTCGATCCGACGGAAAACTGCTTCCCGATGATCCTGTCCGGGTCCGCCCACAATGAAATGCTGCTGGGGCCGGGCGAGCATGTGGAAAAGCCGGTCTCCGAAGAAGGGATGGTGTTGGTGTGATCATGGAAAAACAAGAAATTCGACGCCATACCGTTGCGCTCCTGGTGGACAACGAGGCGGGTGTTCTGGGTCGCGTCATCGGCCTGTTCTCCGGTCGCGGCTACAATATCGAAAGCCTGACGGTGGCAGAGGTCGATACCGCGGGGCAGGTTTCGCGGATCACCATCGTCACCTCCGGCACGCCGATGGTGATCGAGCAGATCAAAGCCCAGTTGCGTCGGCTGGTGCCGGTGCATAAAGTGTGCGACCTCACGCTCGAGGGGCCGTCGGTGTCACGCGAACTGGCCCTGGTCAAAGTGGTGGGGAGCGGAGAAAAGCGGGTCGAGAGCTTACGAATCGCCGACATCTTCCGAGCGAGGGCGGTCGATTCGACCAACGACTCCTTCGTCTTCGAGATCGTCGGTTCGACCGACAAGCTCGACGCCTTTATCCGGCTGATGCAGCCGCTGGGGCTGGTCGACGTGTCGCGCACCGGGGTGGTCGCCATCGCCCGCGGTCCAAAGCCGATCTGACCAATTGCCTTATTGAAAGGAACTTCAATGCGCGTTTACTACGATCGGGATGCCGATTTGGGTCTGGTGAAGTCGAAGAAAGTCGCCGTGGTCGGCTATGGCAGCCAGGGCCACGCCCATGTGCTCAACCTGCGCGATTCGGGCGTGCGCGAGATTGCGGTGGCCCTGCGCGCCGGTTCGGCGACGGCCGCCAAGGCCAAGGCCGAGGGCCTGACGGTGATGACTCCGGCGGACGCGGCGAAATGGGCCGATCTCGTCATGATCCTGACTCCCGATGAGTTGCAGGCGGATCTCTATGCCGAGGATTTGAAAGCCAATCTCAAGCAGGGCGCGGCGCTGGCCTTCGCCCACGGCCTGAACATCCATTTCCGTTTGATCGAGCCGCGTCCCGACCTCGACGTCTTCATGATCGCGCCCAAGGGCCCCGGCCATACCGTGCGCGGCGAATTCGTCAAGGGCGGCGGCGTGCCCTGCCTGGTGGCGGTGGCGCAGAACGCCTCGGGCAACGCGTTGGAGCTGGCGCTGTCTTACGCCTCCGCCATTGGCGGCGGGCGGTCGGGCATTATCGAGACCACCTTCCGCGAGGAATGCGAAACCGATCTGTTCGGCGAGCAGGTGGTGCTGTGCGGCGGCCTGACCAAGCTCATCCAGAGCGGATTCGAGACGCTGGTCGAAGCCGGCTATGCCCCGGAAATGGCTTATTTCGAATGTCTGCACGAAGTGAAGCTGATCGTCGATCTTATTTATGAGGGCGGCATCGCCAATATGCGCTATTCGATATCCAACACGGCGGAATTCGGTGATTATGTAAGCGGGCCCCGAGTCGTCACCGATGCGACGAAGGCGGAGATGAAGCGCATACTCGCCGACATTCAATCCGGCCGCTTCGTACGGGACTGGATCGGCGAGTGCAAGGCAGGGCAGCCGTCGTTCAAGGCGATGCGGCGTATCCAGGCCGAGCATCCGATTGAACAGGTCGGCGAAAAACTGCGGGCCATGATGCCATGGATCGCCAAGAACAAGCTGGTCGACCGCGCCCGCAACTGACTGGGCGGGAAACGATCGCTCTCGGCACCAACGATATTGACAAGGTTGTGATATCCATACTACCCATAGCTTGGCTAGGTCTGAATCCCGTCATTTTCGGTACGATTCTAAATAACTGAGGGGCGCGGGGCGAATCTTTACCGTCCCGTCCCTCGGTCAAGGCGCCAAAGCTCTTCGAGCCGGAGGGGTAACCTCCGGCATCGTTGCAAATGAACCCGGGTGACAACAGCGAGGAACCATGTTTTCGAGAGTGACGGGGTGGATGTCCGCCGACATGGCGATCGATCTGGGAACCGCCAACACGCTGGTGTACGTGAAGGGCCGCGGCATCGTGTTGAACGAGCCGTCGGTGGTGGCCATCGCCGATGAGAAGGGCAAGAAGAAGGTTCTCGCCGTCGGCGACGAGGCGAAAATGATGCTGGGCCGCACACCGGGTTACATCCAGGCCATCCGTCCGCTGCGCGACGGCGTCATCGCCGACTTCGAAGTCGCCGAGGAAATGATCAAGCACTTCATCCGCAAGGTGCATAATCGGCGCAGCTTCGCCAGCCCGCTGGTCATTGTCTGCGTGCCCTCCGGCTCCACCGCCGTCGAACGCCGGGCCATCCAGGAATCGGCGGAAAGCGCCGGGGCGCGCCGCGTCTTCCTGATTGAGGAGCCGATGGCGGCGGCGATCGGCGCCGGCCTGCCGGTGACCGAACCGACCGGTTCGATGGTGGTCGATATCGGCGGCGGCACCACCGAGGTCGCCGTGCTCAGCCTGGGCGGCATCGTCTATTCACGCAGCGTCAGGGTCGGCGGCGACAAGATGGACGAGGCGATCATCGCCTATATCCGCCGCAACCATAATCTGCTGGTCGGCGAAGGCTCGGCCGAGCGCATCAAGAAGGAAATCGGTTCCGCCTCGCCGCCGGAAGACGGCGAAGGCCGCACCATGGAAATCAAGGGACGCGATTTGATGAACGGCGTTCCGAAAGAATTAATCATCTCCGAGCGACAAATAGCCGAGAGTCTGGCCGAGCCGGTCGGTGCTATAATCGAAGCGGTCAAGGTGGCTCTCGAACATACGGCGCCGGAACTGGCGGCGGATATCGTCGACAAGGGTATCGTGCTGACCGGCGGCGGGGCGTTGCTGTCCAATCTGGACTTCGTGCTGCGCCATGCGACCGGCCTGCCGGTGTCGATTGCCGACGACCCTCTGTCGTGCGTCGCGTTGGGCACGGGGCGCGCGCTCGAGGAGATGCCGAGACTGAGGAATGTTTTGACCAGCATGTACTGAGCCGCCAGCCGCCCGCAAGGCGGGTGCCGGGGCAGAGCGCAGGGGAGCCAAGTGAGCGGAGCGTACGCCCGACGAGTGCGGGCGGTCACTTTGCAGGCATTGGGATGCGACCGCGCCGAGGGGCGCGGGGGATGGGTGAAGGATGAAGCAGCATCCGGGAACGATGGGGCGGCTGGCAACCTTGAAGTTGCTTGCGCAGCGTTTCGCTTTTCTCACCCTGGTGCTGGCGTCGTTTGCCCTCATGCTGTTGGGCAAGGCCGACACCATTCTGGTCGAACGGCTGCGCGTTTTCATCGATGAGGAAGTCGCACCGATCCTGAGCGTGCTGTCGCGCCCGGCCGGCGCCATGGCGGATGTCGCCGGCGCCGTGCACGATCTGGCGACGCTGCGCGCCGAGAATGTCCGTCTCGCCGAGGAGAATGCGCGCCTGGCCCACTGGCAGACGACGGCCCGCCAGCTCGCCAATGAAAACAAGGTGCTGCGGGCCCAGCTCAATTTCGTTCCCGGTCCCGACGCCTCGTTCATCACCGCGCGGGTGATCGGCGACACCGGCGGTTCGTTCGTCCATTCCATGCTGATCGATGCCGGCGCC
>Ga0181520_10007392_pt1 | contig 16214 bp, 10 predicted proteins | sample PEATcosm2014_Bin_29_FD_132451 | JGI IMG/M metagenome (GOLD analysis project Ga0181520, IMG submission 132451) | Peatland microbial communities from MTU Mesocosm Facility, Houghton, MI, USA - PEATcosm2014_Bin02_30_metaG | ecosystem: Environmental > Terrestrial > Soil > Wetlands > Peat | place...
CGGACCGTGGGGAATCACATTCAACCCGTTTCTGATTGCACAGTCAGGCAGACCCTACAACATCACAACAAATAACGACCTGACAGGCGACAGCTTCTTCAACGACCGGCCTTCTTACGCAAGCACCTCATCGATTCCCAGCGATGTGGTCGAGACCAACCTCGGCAACTTTGACACAGTTCCGCAGACCGGAGAAAGCCTTATCCCAGTGAATCTGGCCAACGGACCAGCCGCGATTGCCGTGAATCTGCGTGTAAGTCGCTCCATCGGACTGGGTCCGAAGGTCGCGAATCAAACCGGAAGCGCTCCACCTCCCGGAGGAGGACCTGGTGGTGGCGGGCGTGGAGGAGGTTTTGGCGCTGGCCCCTTTGGCGGAGGCGGAGGAGGCCGCGGCGGCATGTTTGGTCCCGTCAACACAGGGCACAAGTACAATCTAACCTTCAGTGTCCAGGCGTTGAATCTGTTTAACGACATCAACTATGGAACGCCATCTGGAAACTTGATTCCAACCCTCGATGTCAGTACGGGGCTATATGGCCCTGGCAGCCGATTTGAAAAATCGACCAACCTTGCTCACGGCATTTTTTCATCGCCTACGAGTTCGGCGTCCCGGCGAATTTTCTTTCAGGCCGCATTCACCTTCTGAGAGCGCAGCGGGAACACGCAGAAGGCCGGAGCGCATTGCACCGGCCTTCTTGTCTTTGTCTACTCCGCTGGGCTCACGGTCGCCGGAGAGGAATCGGCGGCGAACGCATCGGTAAGTGAGATGACCTTCAACTGCGCCTTCATTTCATCGAGCGTGACCTTGCTGCTTGCCGAGATTTCGATTGTCTCGCCCGGAAGCAGATCGAAGTAGTTATCCGAGAGCACAACATCAAGATTTCCGAAGGCGAGATAAACGCTGCGCGCCAGCACCGGGGAAGTTATGCGAATCTTGTAACTACCATTCGCTCCCGCAGCCTCCACTTTCAGTTGAGCCGGTTTCAAATGCACCCCTTTGACCGGAGCGAGATACGCCAGATTGCGCGATATCTGCGCTCCACTCTCCGTCAGTTCGGCAACGACAAACACGCGCGAGGTGTCTGCCGCGCCGGCGTCTGCTAGTTTCTTGAGCGGCCAATCGAGATAAACCTTACTCGTGAGCGGCGCCACGTTCACCGCGCTGGTCTCTTCCAGCAACACCTTGCCGTCAAAGTCCATCAGCCGCACGCGCAGAGACGCGGGCTCGGCCTTCATCTTGTCGGAGACAATATAGACCTTCAATGCTCCATCTTCGACATGCGGAGAAACAAGAACGGGCGCATAGAAGCGCCGCGCATAGTATTGCAGCGCTTTCCAACGGCCGTAGTAGTCGATGCTCGACCACGACGCCACCGGCCAGCAATCGTTCAACTGCCAGAAGATGGAGCCCATGGTCTCCGGACGCGAGCGGCGGAAGTGCTCGGCGCCTATCTTGATGCCCTCGGCCTGCAACACCTGGCTGACGTACAAGAAACTTGCGAAGTCCTTCGGCTCGGAATAATCCCTGAGCAGATAGTCGTGGATGATGGAATTGCCTTCATTGTTCTTCTGATGCGCCAGCATCACAGGCGTGAAGATACCGGTGCGGTCCTCGGACTCGGTAAAACTCTCGACCGTGCGCATCTCCGGGAATGACTGGAAACCATATTCGGTGACGAAGCGCGAATGATGTGTTTCGTAAGTCGCGAACGGCACGCGCCCGTGCCATACGTCCCAGACGTGATCGTCGCCAGTGTGATAAGAATCCGAAACGGCTTCATAGTCTGCGCTCGGCGAACTGGGCCAGTAGGGCCTTTCCGAGTCGAGCCGCGCCACTACACGAGGCAGAATGCCGCTGAACTCGGTGAGGTAATCCTGCCACATTTGAAACCGCACATCCGCAGGCAGCGTTACCTTGGTGCCCCAGTTCAAAGCCTCCTCAGTCTCGTTATTGCCGCTCCATATCACAATGCTGGGATGATTTCGCAGCCGGCGCACCTGTTCCTCAGCCTCGGCTTCGATGTTGAGCTTGAAAGCGTATGTGCCCGGCTGCCAGTCGTTGCCAAACATAAAGTCCTGCCAGACCATGATGCCCAGCTCGTCGCAGATCGAATAAAACTCGTCCGTTTCGTAGTAGCCGCCACCCCAGTGGCGAATCATATTCATGTTGGCGTCGCGCGCGGATTCAAGAATGCGCCGATAGTCGGCGGTCGTCACGCGATTCGGAAAGCTGTCGAAGGGAATCACGTCAGCGCCTTTGGCGAAGACAGGGATGCCGTTGACTACAAACTCAAAAGACCGGCCCCATTTGTCCAGCTCGCGATGAAGCACGATGGAGCGCAGGCCGGCCTTAACTGTGCGAGACTCGGCTGTCTGGCTGCCTGTGCCCGCTTGCGCAGTGAATTCGTAGAGCGGATGCTCGCCGTAGCCGGCCGGGTACCAGAGTTTCGGCTTCTGAATCTCGATGGGCAGATCGATGACGTTGCGTCCGGCATGTACGGTGACGGTCCTCGCCAGGGTCACCGGCTTGCCGTCGTCAGAGTACTGCACGCTCACCTTGGCTGGGCCTGCGGCGGCTGCCTCGACTTCAACCTCCGCGCCGAGATGCGCCACTTCCTTGCTCACATCGCGTTGACGAATGGCGAAATCGGCGATGCGCACCTTGTCCCACGCTTCTAGCCGTACTGGCTTCCAGATGCCACTGGTTACAAATCGCGGACCCCAGTCCCATCCATATTCATACGCGGGCTTGCGCAGGTAAGTCTTCGCCTCGGTCTTGGTTTTCGGTTGCCAGGGATCAGTGGCGGCTACCTCGGCAGCGGCCTTCAGTGGCGATGGAAAGACAACGTATAGATCATTCTTGCCGGCGTGCAGACGCGCTTTGACAGGCACGCGCCATATTCGAAAGCTGTTGCCGGTCACGAGCACTTTGACGCTGTTCACGGAGACTTCGGCGGCTCCATCGAGCCCGTCAAAAACAAGATCGACATGGGAGCGGGCAAGCAAAGCCGGCGTGACCTCAAAGCTCAGCCTATATTCCCAGCTTTCTTTCTCGATCCACTGCAATTTGGACTCGTTGTCGCGATAGAAGGGATCGGGAATCTTCTTGTTGGTCAGCAGATCCAGATGCACGTCGCCGGGGACAGCGGCCGGCAGCCAACCGTTCTCGCTCGGCTGCGGGTCAACTGTAATCTGTCGAAACTGCCAGCCGTGATCGAGCGCCACCACTGCATTCTGCGCGAGTTTGGATTGCGCCAGCGCCATCCCGTTCCCCACATTTACAGCCAATGCCAACATTGCGCAGCATACCACTCGACGACCGGCAATTGTGGTTCGCATTCAACGTCCTCCAGGCCCTCCGCTAAACCGACTGAACGGCCCGGAAAGGCTACTGATCAAATCGTTCACTAGCGTATCATGAGGCCCGGCTGCGCTAGAAAAGAGCGCCTCGGACGTGCAAAAACGCTCCAGTGCGCAAAGACCAAATCAGCGACAGTGCGCCAGCGTCGTACTGTAAAACGATTCCCACTCGTCCGCTTTGGCGTCAATTGTAAATTTGCTATGGACGCGCTCGCGCGCCGCGCGGCCCAGAGAGCTGCGGGCCTGAAGCGCGGTCTGCATCACGGTCAGCATCGCCTGCGCCAGAGCAGCCGGAGCCTTCGCCGGAACCATCACGCCATACTCGCCCACAAGCTCGCGCACGCCGCCGACATCGGTGGCCACGACCGGCTTCTCCATGGCCATCGCTTCGCCCACTGCCAGCGGCATCCCCTCCCAAGCTGAAGCCGATACAAAACCATCTGCGGCATCCAGCAGCGCGGGCATATCGCGGCGCAAACCAAGCCAGCGCACAGCAGCCTCCACGCCCAACTCTGCCGCCAGGGCTTGAACGGATGCCAATCCATTCACATGCGCCTCTCCCGCCACCCATAGTCGAGCGGCAGAGATTCGTGCGTGGACGCGGGAAAACGCACGCAGCAGGTTTGGATAGTCCTTGGCGGGCACGATGCGCCCAGCAGCTAACCAGACAAACTCATCGCTCACTTCCATTTCCGCTCGTTTGCAGACGCGCCGCTCGGGACTGGGCACAAACTCCGCGGTGTCTATTCCGTTGGTGACAACTGATAATTTGTGCGTCGGAGTAGCTTTGAGGCGCACGTATCGAGCCGCGCCCGCCTGACTCACGGTAGTAGTGCGGCGACTGAGGAAATCTGAGAGCCGGTAGGCCAGCATACGCGGCCATGGGCCCTCATAGATGCTGTGAACCGTGGAGAGAACAGCCGCCATCGGAAAGGAAATCTTGAGCAGCCGGGCCGCCATATTGGCCGGATAGGTGTGGCTGTGAATCAGCTCAGGGTGGAAGGAGCGCAGAAATCGCCTAGCCTTTAGGAGACCACCTATAAGGCTCGCCGGATTTTTGTGAACATCGAGACGGACGACATTGACCGTGGTGGGCCACTCATGAGGTTGGCAGTCTCTGAGGACGATGAAGGAGACCATGTGACCGCGCGCCACCATGCGTTCAGCCAGTGCCACCGCCTGCCGTTCCGCTCCGCCGACACCCAGCGAGGTGAGCACGTACGCTATCCGCATTTCACCCGTACCTTGAACAAAAAGGTTAAGTGGGACGATGATAACTCGCACAGTCACGTTTCGGCAGTGTCCCAATTTGGGCTGGCCATCGTTTGTGGGTAATTGTGTTCATAGCAAGCTGTGACCGGCAATACTGACCTGACTAATGATTTGGGAATCTGATAAACTTGTGTTGTTCACAACGAAACTTGGGAGGCTCCATGGATCTGGGCGAGTGGGTGAAGTCCAATGTCGATTATGGCCGCAGGCTGGTGGGTTCCGGAATTGAGGGGGCGCGCTCTGGCCAGGATGAATTCCTCAATGGAGAACCTCTTGCTCCATTTCTTGGCGAGTCGGTTCGCAGCGCTCTCGTGCCCGCCGCTCTGGGAGCCTGCGTTGGCGTGCTGGTAGGCTATCCCATCTGCCGGAAGAAATCCCCGTCTGTTACATGGGCGTATGGTTTGCTGGGTTGTGCAATTGGACTCGCCACAGGCGTGGCCTGGAAAAGCCGCCACCTCAGCGCCAGCGTTGCCGGCGGCGCGATGAAGAACATTGGCAAGGTGCGCGATGAGCAGTGGCTTAGCAAGAACCCCATCAACTACGCATAAGATCGGTCCGCAAAGAGATTCGCTGCAAAAAACCCGTTATTCGGCATAGCATTGTTGCCGGATAACGGGTTTTTCTTGTGACATTCACGTTCTGGCGCGGGAGAGAATCGTTGATCCGCCCCCACGCCGGTTCTGATAGTTACTGCACGTCAGTCACCTTGCCGTCTTTGAAGATGACCTTCATGCCGTTGTAGTTGTAAATCACCTTCGTCCCTAAGTTCGCCACGCTTGTCGGCGCGCCCATAGCCGCCTTCACCTGGTCGAAGGTCTGGCCCAACTCAACGGATGCAGGCGCGGCGGGAGCAGCCGCTGGCGTAACTGCGGCTGCGCCGCCAGCGTTCCCGCTGTCCTGCGCGGCATCGGCGGTAACATCCTTCTCCGCCTGATCAGCCTGCTGGCTCTGCTGTTGGAGATCGGCCGCGTCTTGTGGATCGGCCGGAGGCGCAATCTGGGCATATTCGGTTTCAGTCGGTTTCACCTGGGCCGAGGGCGGCGCCGGCGGCAATCCTCCCTTTCCCTGCTTGGCCTGCAGATCCTGGAGCCCTTGATCGATGGTCTCCCGCATCTGGTTCTGCATCTCCTGCAAGTCGGTCAACTGCACCGTTACCGTGTCGGATTTCTGGCACTCATTTCCGCCCTTGCTGGCCATAACCACGAGGTTCGCCGCGGTTGCGTCGGACGGCGGGGGTGTCTGAAGTTGGAGCACATCGCCGTCGCTGATTGCGCACTCTTGCCCGTTAGTGTCCACCAGGTCGAGTGCGGCTCCGGCCACGAACGTATGCGGACGCCCGTCAGCCAACATGCGCGCAATTCCGCTGGAGCCAGGGTCCACATCCTGCTGCTGGGCATTCTGAGTCGCCTCGGAGTTTTCCAGTGCTAACTGTTCCTTCACCTCATCGGCGACCATCTGTTTCACGTCAGGCGTGAGTACCGGCGGGCCGCCCGCGGAAGACGCATCGCCATCCTGTTCGCCGGCCTCCTGATGCGCGGCATAGGCAGCCTGCAAATCCTGCGAGATGATATAGTCTGTCAGCCAGAACGCCGCCGAGGGATAGACCGGGTACGGAGCAAAGAAACCACCGTAGAATCCTAGCCACGGACTGCCTCCCCAACCCCAGGCAAAGCTGATGGGTGCTGCCCAGGGATTGTAGGCCCAGCCATAAAAGCCGGGGGCAAAATAGAAGCCCGGAGCATAAACGCTCAGAGACAACCCGCGATAGCCATAGCCGCGATAGTACCGGTTATATTCATGGCCATGGTAGTAGTACGACCGCCGGCCAAAATCGCGTCCGTGATAGCGATAGCCGCGCTCCACGTACCCGCGACGGCCACGCTCGGCGACCAACCGGCTGCCATCATGGCGCTGCACCGAGACTCTCCGGTTTCCATTCAGCCCATGATGCACGTCCATCCCTCGCCGCGCGTCATGCACATCGCTCACTCTGCCGTTGGGCCGCCGGGTAACTGCGCCGCCTGTCTTGGTGGTGTGCGTATTGCTTCCCTTGGGCGCTATACCCCCGGTCGCCGTGTGGGCTCCGCCGCCGGTGGTAGTGGTGTGCGTCCCCGTCGTGGTGGTCGTGTGTGTGCCACCGGTAGTGCCGCCACCGGTGGTAGTCGTGTGTGTGCCACCGGTAGTGCCGCCACCGGTGGTAGTCGTGTGCGTGCCGCCGGTAGTAGCTCCGCCAGTCGTTGGTCCGTGAGTGGTGGCCCCGCCAGTCGTCGGTCCATGGGTAGTTGCGCCACCTGTCGTTGGTCCGTGCGTGGTGGCTCCGCCAGTCGTCGGACCATGTGTGGTAGCTCCGCCAGTCGTTGGTCCGTGCGTGGTGGCTCCGCCAGTCGTCGGTCCATGTGTGGTAGCCCCGCCAGTCGTCGGTCCATGCGTGGTAGCCCCGCCAGTCGTCGGCCCGTGTGTGGTAGCCCCACCCGTCGTCGGACCGTGCGAGCCACCGCCGGTCGGTCCGTGCGGGGGGTTATACGCTTGGTGCGCACTGCCGCCGGCGGGCTTGGAAGGTGGTGCAGGCTTATTGGTATTGGCTGCTATAGCCATGCTGCTCATGCCCAGGAATGTCGCAACAACTGCGGCCGCTGAAATGCTTCTCAAGGCCCTCAAAAGAACTGACATCGTCATTGGATCCTCTCTTCCCTTTCGATCTCACGGTCGCGCTCCACTCACGAAGCGCTCACCTGTTATGCAAACTGACTGAGCGGCGCTAACGCGCTATTCAACATTGCTGACTTTTCCGTTGGTGAAGGTCACCTTCATATCCTTGTAGTAGTAAATCTCTTTCACTCCGAGCTTCGCCATCCTCACCGGCTGCCCGAATGCCGCGGTCACCTGGCTCTTAGTTTGCCCCAGGGCAATCGTCGGTGGCGGTGCATCAGCCGGCGGAGGCGGCGGAGCAATGTCGGGCATGGGCGCGGCGGCCGGTGCGGGAGCCGACGCAGGCGCAGCCGCCGCCTGGTTACCTTGATCGCCCTGATCGCCTTGGTTGCCGCTGTCGTCCGCAGGTTGAATCGTGATGACCTCCGCAAACGTCTTCACAAAATCGTCAACAGGCGGCACGGAGCCCTTGGCGAATGGAAACTTGATCTCACCGTAGTAGCGGGTGTCACCGAAAGGATCGCTGAAGGTGCTGACCAGAATCCCGTCCTTTTGAACTACTATCCCGGTAATCCAGAACTTCTCTCCGGCAACGAATTTTCTGGAAGGACAGCCGTTATTCGCCGCATCAGTTACGCTGGCCCCGCTGCCCAATCCAAACCTGCTCAGGCCAAATGCCTTCGCGTACGACTTGGCGGCGTCCTTGGTGCGGTTGTTGTAATTCGCGGTTATAACCCCGTTGCTGTATGTATTGGAAAATGCGTAGGACGAAGCCGTACTGCACATCATCAGCCCATCCTTCTGCAAAACAACAACATCGCCTGCGTTAACAATATCCGAACGGTCAGCCGTGGCTTTCGTCAACTTGACCTGAGAGACAAGCTTATTTTGGATCTGTGTCGCCGGGTCGCCGCCTTGGGCTGCCATCCCGGCGCAGTAGATCGCCGCCACAGTGGCGAACACGAATGCGCAAAGCCTCTGCACGTGAGCCATATGCCTGTCACCTCTCATGGTTTGTCGGGGAAATGAACTACACGCCCAAAAAGTACATCACGGCTTTGGCACTGTCAAGAAAATCATGTGTGAATGGCGTTCTGCGCAATCTCGTATTCAACGCAGGCAGAGCCCTCTTCAAGGCAAACACTGCTTTGGACTAAAGGTTGTGCGGGTTTCAATATTAGTTCTTCAATAGGCTCTTAATTCCTGTCTGAAAGACTAAGCGCGGAGGCCCGGTCCATAGTCGCCGCTGTTGCGGTGCACACCGGATCGCCTCTGTCGAGCAAAGGTCTGCCTGGTTCAAAGGATGCTGCCGCGCCGGCTCCTCCCGAGCGGCAGCATCCGATGAGGTACTTACTGAGCGCCGCCCGTCTGTGGCGCCTCGTTGCTTACATCCTTTTCCGCCTGTTCAACCTGCTGATCCTGCTCCTGGATCTCGGACCCGGCATTCGGATCTGGTGGAGGAGCAATCTCGGCATAATGCGGTGGGACCGGCTGACCCTGTGCTGATGGCGGTAGTTTCGGCAACCCTCCTGTACCCTGCCGGTCGCGCAGTTCCATAAGCCCCTGATCCACGGTCTCCCGCATATGGTTCTGCATCTCCTGCAGATCGGCGAACTGGACGGTAACCGTGCTCAGTTTCGGGCATTCATGTCCGCCCTTGCTGGCCATCACCACCAGGTTCACAGCAGGCGCGCTGGGCACAGGCGGCGACTGCAGCGAAAGCACATCGCCGTTGCTCAGTGAACACTCGGTCTGCGAGGCGTCCAGCACATCCAGCGCACCGCCGACAACAAACGTATGCTTATGACCGTCGGAAAGCATGCGCGCAATCCCGCTCGAACCAGGGTCGATATCCTGATTACTTGCGTTTTGCGCAGCTTCCATGTTTTCCAGTGCTAATTGACTCCGCACCTCAGTGGCAATCTGCTGCTTCACATCGGGCGCAAGAGCGACAGGGCCACCCGGAGGCATTGGATCGCCGTCCATTTCGCCGGTTTCCATATGCGCCTGATAATCTGCCTGCAGATCCTGAGAGATCATATAGTCGGTAAGCCAGTACGCAGCGCTGGAGTACATCGGATACGGCGTAAAGAAGCCGCCGTAATACGCGTACCAGGGACTCCCTGCCCACCCCCATTCGAACGGGAATGCAGCCGGAAACGGGTTATAGGCCCAACCGTAAAATGCAGGAGCAAAGAAAGCCCCGGGGGCAAAGACGCTCAGATCAATCCCTCCGCCACCACCGCCTCCGCCGCCTTCTCCGCCACCGCCATCACCGCGGCAGCACCGGCCATCCATCCCGTGATAGTGATAACCGTGATAGAAGCGGTTGTACGCGTGACCGTGGTCGAAGTAACTGCGCCGTGCAAAATCGTGGCCGTGGAAACCGTACCCGTGCTCCACAAAGCCCCGACGGCCCCGCTCGCCAAAGACGCGACTGTGGTCAGCGCGCTCCACCGAAAATCTGCGGCCGCCGTTCAGCCCGTGATGAATGTCCATGCCCCGTCTGGCATCGTGCACATCGCGTATTCTGCCGTCGGGCCGCGTGCGAATCGCGCCGCCGCCTCTGCCGAAACGCTCATGGCCGCCCCGTGGCCCTGGGCCGCCGTGGAACGCCTCGTTTGGAGGACGGCGAAAATGGTCTGGCCCCCCGCCGTGTTCTGGCGGCCTGACCCCAGGCCTGCCGCCTCCGCCAATCTCGACTCCGTGGTTCCCATTTGCGCTTGGGCCATGTCCGCCAGGGCCATTTGCGCTTGGTCCATGTCCTCCCGGACCGTTCGCCGTAGGTCCATGGCCTCCCGGGCCGTTCGCGGTAGGTCCATGGCCTCCTGGGCCATTCGCCGTTGGTCCGTGCTGTCCTCCGAAACCGCCACCGGGCCTGGGACCAGGCGCAGGTGAGGGCCGAGGTGGCGCCGGCCGAGGTGGCGCTGGCCGAGGCGGCGCGGGCCGAGGGGGAGCAGGAGCAGGCTTGGTCGCGGCTGCCGCAACACCGTACCCCGCAAACAAGGCAAGAATAATTGCTGTGGAGCCAACTCGGATGGCCCTACCAAAAACTTGCATGGTCATTGGATCCTCTTTTCCTTTCAATTCCGCGGTTCCGCGCAACTATTCCAGAAATGGGAACCTGAGGCATGGCTGATGCCATAGGTGCGAAACAGGCAGCGCCTACGTCCTAGTCAACATTGCTGACTTTCCCGTTTGCGAAAGTCACTTTCATTTCCTTGTAGAAGAAGATCTCCTTCACTCCCAGCTTGACCGCCTTCACCGGTTGTCCAAAGGAGGCAATCACCTGATCCTTGCTCTGGCCAAGAGCGATGGTCGGTGGGGGAACATCGGGTGGTGGCGGTGGGGGTGCAATGTCCGTCAACTGCGCCGGAGGAGGTACCGGAGCAGGCGCAACTGGCGCAGCAGCGGCTGTCTCCGCCGGAGCAGGCTGGTTGCTCTGGTCGTCCGGGGGAACAACCGTAATCAGCTCCGCCACAGTCTTAAGAAAGTCGTCCACAGGAGGCGCAACACGCGTCACAGGCGGAGCGCCGCCTCTCCGGTGATGAGCCGCCGGCTCAGGGGCCGCGCCTGCGGGGAAGAAAAACTTGATCTCCCCGTAGTAGCGGACGTCGCTATACGGATCGCTGTACAGGCTCACCAGAATACCGTCCGGCTGAGCTGTAATCCCCGTGACCCAGAACTTCTCTCCGGCAAGGAACTTCCGCGAAGTGCAGGGCTTGGGCTGAGCGGCGGCCTGGGCGGACTGGGCGCTGTTAAGCGCACTGTTGGCGATACCGCCAAAACTCCCAAAAAAATGGTTTAAAACTGCGCCCGTCACTGCCTGGCCCACAGCCGATTGCATGGCATTGGGATTCCCACCGTTGACCGCATTCGCCGTCAGAGTCCCGTTGTCATAGGTGTTGTTGAAGGCATAGGTCGAGACCGAACTGCACATCATCAGTCCGTCTTTATTCAACGCCACGATGTCGCCGGCCGTCACAATATCCGTGCGGTCGTCCGTGGCCTTTGTCAGTTTGATTTGAGAGAGCAGCTGGTTTTGGATTAACGTCGCCGGATCATTTGGGCCGAGTGCCACCGGCTGGGACCCAATTTTGCTGCTCTTTTTAGCGAATCCTGCTTGTGCAAGGCTTTGTGCTACTGCTACCAGGCTGAAAATCGACAAAAACGCCAATAACCCCAGAGTCTTGAAACTCCGAACGTGAGCCATCTTGCCTCTTCTTTCTTACAAGAGTTGCGGGGGAGGACATTTGAGTGTTTTCCGGAATGTACATCTCGGCCCTGGCGTTGTCAACCATCGGCAAACACTCCTCCCCGCGGTCCCTTGTCGAGGCAAACACGCCTTCCAACAAAAAGTTCCGCTCCATCTCAAATTTATTTAATAACTTACGATGAAGCTCCGTCCCCCTCGCCCGGCTTATCGGCCCTGGAGGCCAAATCTTGAGCTCCTGGCTTGGCGAATGCTTCCTTGTCCAGCTCATGCTCGTGACGGTACTGTTCCACCGGCATCTTGCCATCCCACCATGCCCAGTTCATCGGATAGACATCAGGATCGAAGAAGACCTGATAGAAGTGCCAGACCACAATCGCCAGCGTGGCCAGAATCGCCTCGTAGAAGTGGATAGCGGTGGCCACATCCACCCACCAGCGCGCCAGCAGGTCTCCCACCCAGACCTTGGCCCACATCATCACACCGGTAACCGCCATCAGTCCCGTGCCCCATACCAGCGCCCAGTACTCCGCCTTTTCCGCATAGTTGAAGCGGCCGAACTTCGGCTTCTCGCCGCCCAGGCCCAGGTAATATCGCATCGTCGCCCAGGCATCGAAAGCGTCCTTCGGCCTCGGCGCGATGTCCAGAATCAGCCGCCGGCCTTCTTTGGCCATCGCCAGGTAGAAGATGTGATAGAAGCCAGCGCCGATCAGGATAACTCCAGCCACGCGGTGGATGACGCTGCGCAGCTGCTCGCCCATGCCCAGCACTGCGGCAAACCAGGAATCAGGGAACTTGAGCGCAAAGCCGGTAATCACCAGAACAATAAAGCTGGTAAGAAGAGTCAGATGTTGCCAGCGCTGGTTGGTGGTCATGCGGAACATCGTGGGATTCTGCATCGCGCGCCGCGCCACTGCCTTGCTGCGCCAGATAATGGCGTTGTGCAGGAACATGACGCCAATCACAACAAGAATTAAAACTACATAAATCAGTCTGACCCAGCGCACCGCGATCGAGCCGATGTCCTTATGCTGAATTCCGTCGCCCAGATGCACCGGCGTCAGGGTGAACTTCTGCGTAACTCCCTTGTGACACTGCCCACAGGTCGCGTCGAGGTTGGCTTTATTCACCGTGGAATGGGGATCGTTCGACGGCAAAATGTTATGCACGCCGTGGCAACTGGAACAGTTGGCCGCCACCACCGAGCCGCCTTTCGCGGCCAGTCCGTGATAACTGTCCAAGTACGTTGCCACTCGGTTTCCGGGCACGCCGAACTCCTGAGAAAGACGTACGCCTTCGTGGCAGCGGGCACAAATGTCTCTGGAGACATTCTTCTCCGAGACGGAAGCGTTGGCATTCACCGGGGATTTGATGGAGTGGATTCCGTGACAGTCCGTGCAGACCGGAGCCAGCCCGTTGCCCCGCGCAATTCCCTGCCCGTGAATGCTCTGCATGAAGGTGTTTTCAACTGCGGAATGGCACTTTCCGCATGTCGCCGGAACGTTGAACTTGTAAATCGGCGACTTGGGATTGTTGGCCGGAAGAATTTCGTGCGTGCCATGGCAATCGGTACAGACGGCGGCCTGCGTTGAACCCTTTTCGACTGCGCGCCCGTGCACACTGTCCTGATAGGAAATGAAGGGCTGGGCGCTCTCGCCGTTCGACTCCATCAGGAATTTTTGCCCGTGGCACCGGCCGCAGGTGACGGGAATATTTGCATGGTTTACCGGCGATTTGGCATCAGCGGCAGCCAGAACCTCGTGTGCGCCCCCGTGGCAATCCTGACAGTTTGCTCCCGGCCCGCCAGCGCGGTACGTGCTGGCATGAAGGCTATGCGTGTAGGCTTCCTGTGCGTCGGCGTGGCACTCTGCGCAGCGAATCTTCCGGGGTGCCGTGTCATGCGCCAGGCTCTTCACATCCTTGTGGCAATCAACACAAGCGAACAGATCGCCGTGGACGGAATGTTTCAACTTGCCTTCATCCACAAACAGGCTCGTTTGCTTGCCGTTCACCTCCGTGGTTAGGGTTGAGTCGGAGTGGCAGGCAAGACAGTCTTTGTCCTTGAGCTTATGCTCGGCGCGGGCCGCGCCGGCGCAAACAAGCAGGGATAGGGCGAGTGTTTGGGCGAGTGTTTTTCTGGCAGAGGTCACGTCATTGAGGAGAGTCTTCGGCGAAGAAACTCGCAGTGACTGGAATCACAGCGTCAAAGGACACAAAACCGAGCAGAGGCTTCCGCGCTGTGCGGAAAGCCTCGACCGGACGGGGCAGAGTCTCTATGTCAAAGACAACATGACTATCTAAACGTTCAGGATCCGAAATACGCGGTCAGGGTCAGCACAAGCAGCAGCAAACCAATGAAGATCGCCGTGAATCCCACAACCTTGGAGAAATTGAGCAGCCAGACCGGCGCCGCCTCCGCGATCCTCGACTCGAGCTTCCCCTGCGCCTTCAGACGTTCATACTCTTGGGTGCGCTTATGCTTGAACTCTTCTTCGCTCTCCACTCCCGTAAAAATCACCATGTCCATGGGAAAGCTGTCCGGGCGCAGATGAGTATTTACGAAGTGGATGGAAAAGATGAACAGAATGGCCAGCAGCCCTTCTTCGCTGTGAATCACCAACACGGCGTTCAACGCCCAGCCGGGCAAAAAGTGCGCAAAGAACGGAGCGAACCACATCGCATACCCTGAGAAACCGATGACGACCATGCCCCAGAAGACCGCCCAGTAATCGAACTTCTCCCAATAAGCGTAGCGCTCGAATTGCGGCTTCGGTCCGAGTCCCAAAAACCAGCGAAGGTGTCCGAAGAGATCCTTCACATCCTTCCAGTTGGCCACCATGGAGGTTTTGCCCCAGAAGATTCCCTTTTCGTGATGCATCACCGCGCGTGTAAACAGGTCTTTCACGTGGATAAGAAACGCCACAGTCAGCACTATGGCGCAAAATTTATGGAAGAAAAGAATAGCTCCGAATCCGCCCACTCCTTTCGCCAATCCGCGTGCCCAGATGCTCTCGCTGAAACGCAGCGGGAGACCCGTCCCCGCCAGTCCCAGAAAGCTGGTGAACAGTGCGGCATGAAGATACCTTTGCGCCCGCGTGAAGCGCATGAAATACCGCTCACCCGTGGGACGCTTCTCGCTGCTTTCAGCAACTTTCGGCTCCTGATCAGGCATTCTTTCCTCCTCCCGCGGCCTTTCTCTTGATCTGGTCGTAGCGCGAGCGGATCAGCCACAGTATGGTGTGAATCATGAAGAACCCGAGAGTGCCGGCCAGCAGCAGGTTCATAAACAGACGAACAAAGTAGAGGGCCGGATTCAATTTGCGATTGCGCGCGTTAGCGTGCGGCTGATACTGCACGAAGCTGGCGTTGGCGCCTGCGTGGCACCGGCCGCATGTCGTCACCAGGTTTTCCTTGGCAATCGGAGACCGCGGGTCGGAGGCCGGCAACACATCATGCGCTCCGTGGCAATCCCAGCAGCGTGCTGTCTCCACGTAGCCGCCCAGCGAGCCCAACTGCGAGTGGAAGGTATCGCGGTAAGTGGATAACTTGTCCTTGTGGCAAGAGCCGCAGATAGGCGTTGACTGCATGCGGAAGGCCGCCGCCGTCGGCTGCAGAATGGCATGCGCCGTGTGGCAGTCCGTGCATACCGGCGCGTTCAGATTGCCGGCCGCTACAGCTTTTCCGTGCACTCCGCCCATATAATTTTCGGTGATTCCCGCGTGGCAGGTCCCGCATGTCTTGGGAATATTTGCCTTGTAGGTCGGGCTCAGCGGATCCTTGTGGCTCAGAATGTGATGCGAGCCATGGCAGCTCTGGCAATTCGCCGCCACCAGCAGTCCTTCTTTGCTCAGCGCAAAGCCATGGATGGAGTCGATATAAAGCGGATAAACATTGGGCAAGCCGTGCTTTTGAGCCATGGCGGCGTTGCCGTGACAAGCTCCGCAGGTGCGCGGAATATTCAACGGGTAGACCGCCGAGCGGGAATCCGCCTTGGGAAAGATGGAGTGAGCGTCTCCGTGGCAGCTGGTGCAGGGATGCTCAGCCCGGTTGGCATGAACGCTTCCCACAAGGCCAGCCGCCTGGTCGGCGTGGCAGGTCTCGCACTTGACGGGTGTCACTTGGTCTGGATGAGGATAGTCCTTGATAGTCGCATGGCAATCGCCGCATTTCAGGCTGCCGTGTATGCTGGCCCCGAACTTCGCGCCATCCACGCCGATACTGTGTCCGGAGGCGTCCTGCAGGGTCTTATCCCCGTGGCAGGAGAGGCAATCGGTCTCCGCCGCCGCCACGCGCGGCACTGCCAAAACCAGAAGCGCCCCAAGAGCGAGCGCAATCGAGGAAACAGTCTTCATGTCGGCTCCGATCGATCCTTGCACTTACTGGCCTGCCCCCAGCCGGGCGCGAGTGGGATAAAGGATTGCGGCCTTTTCACTCATTGCGCCACGCGGCTGGGACCTGCTCTTCTATTTCTGCAGCGTGCGGATGTAAGCGACCACATCCTTGATCTGCGCATCGGTCAGCTTGCCGGCGTAAGCGGGCATCTTGTTCTTGCCGTTCTTGGTGGAGGCGAACAACTGCGCATCGGTGGCCTTGACCATCGCCGGGGCCTTGAAGGACAGAATCTTCATGTTCTTGCCCATAGGTGTGGCAGCCAATCCGTCGGCACCGTGGCACATGGCGCACTTGGCCTTGTAGTTGTCTGCGCCAGGCCCTTGCGAGA
>Ga0181520_10007394_pt1 | contig 16213 bp, 14 predicted proteins | sample PEATcosm2014_Bin_29_FD_132451 | JGI IMG/M metagenome (GOLD analysis project Ga0181520, IMG submission 132451) | Peatland microbial communities from MTU Mesocosm Facility, Houghton, MI, USA - PEATcosm2014_Bin02_30_metaG | ecosystem: Environmental > Terrestrial > Soil > Wetlands > Peat | place...
AAAAACACTTCATCCGGCGGGGGCATGCCCCCGCCGGATGAACAACCAAAAACCTTCCTGATAAAGGAAAAACTGTCAACGATGTGCCCGGTCTAAACTGTCAGGGATGTCCCCGGCCGTACACAGTTTTCAGTTCTCAGTTGCCAGTTGTCAGTAAAAAGCCCCGGAGGTTTGGTTGGTGGTCATGCATTTATTGTGCGCGTTGGAGGGGAAATGATCGGCAAAATACTTTATGCAAATTTCCTGGTATGCACGGCAATCTTTTCTCTCGCGGCCTCCTCGCTAAACCTCTCCATGATGGTTGCGGCGGAGCTATCCGCGCAACGAAGCAGTCGCACACCCTGCGCCAACCGGCCCAGATAGCGCGGAGCAAGGCGCAGCCACCTGTGCGCTGCCTGCTCCTCGACGCGGAGGCATTCGGCAGCCACGGCATCCAGCTTCGGCATCCAGATTGCCGGCGAGGACTCGACGCTCCATGCGAGCAGCGTCTGCCCATTTTCAGCGGCGGCAAACTCGACTGGCCGCGTTAGATCAGGCTTGGCGCCGCGCTCCAGCATCGCGCGAGCGAAATCTCTTTCGCAAGCCTCAGGGTCAAGTGCCACACAGACAGCGACCGTTTCACGCTTGCGAATCTCATTCTTCAGAATGCGCAGAGCCTCGTCGAGCGAGGTAACGAGAAAGTCCACAACTCCATCGCGAATCGCCTGCTTGCGCTCGGCTGCATCCGTGGAGACGGTCAACGACGCGGCGCCGGCGATATTGGCCGCAACCAACAGCGCGCGGGCTTCGGCATTCAGCTCTCCGGCGTAGAGCAGCTTTCCGCCGAGGCTTGGTTCGTGGTGATTGTCTGAGGCCGCAGCGGAGATCAGGTTCGCATAGAACCGCTCGGCCTCGATAACAAAGCTGAGTACCGGAAATTCAAAGCCGGATGCAGCCGATTCAATAAGATCAGGCGTCAAGGGAAGAGTGTCTCCGCGCGGCCTCAGTACAATTCAGTTATCTTCGCTCAATCGTTCAGCAGTTCATTAAAAGTTTCTTTGCGAACGAAGAAGACGAGTTCACCGGGTTTGGGAACGGGCTTGGCTGTTACTTTCTTCTTGTGCAGAGTGCCGCCCCAGACATCTCCGCAGGCGTTGGGCGCGATAATGCCGGTGGTCGCGATCTCGGAGACCGTGTACCAGTAATCGGCGTCCTTCCCTTTGTTTTGCGCGGGGTCGCAGTTGATAAAAATCGCCATCGAGCTATCGTAGCTTGCTTGAATCGAAACGACTGTGACGTACGGGGGCAAAGTCAGTTTGGCTGTGCCGTCCACTTTTTGCTCGACCCAATTGGCATGAATGGTGGAATCGTGATTGACGCGAATCAAATAGCCTGAAGCAGCGACCGGCTTGCCGGACTTGCCGTCCAGGATGCGAATGGTAAACGTCTTCCCGGTTTGCGCAAGCAATGAACCGCAGAAGGCAGCCACAGATACAAAAAGGATAAAGAAGCGATAAGCCTGTCTTACCATTGTTACCTCGTCCTTGATAATCACCACGTGGAATACGCCTGCCCGTCGGTGCCTTGCTCCTGCGAGCCGGAGTGAACATCGACGATGCCTGGATCGGTCTGGTCCACCGAGTACAGGTCGGAGTTTGTGTCAGCCGACCAACTGTCCTTGGACTGAGTAATAGGATCCACGGGAATCTCCCGCAAGTAGCCCTCGGTGACCAGGTCGTTGAGTGACTGCGGGGCCTTCTGCTTATCCATAGTATAGGAGTCGATAGCGGCGCGCATCACGTGCAGGTCTTCCTTGAGCACGGCTTCGCGGGCCTGCCGGATGGAACTGGCGAAACGCGGAATGGCCACCATCATGAGAATGCCGATAATCATCATGACGATCATCAGCTCCATCAGCGTAAAACCCGCGTCTTGTCTGCGCTTGCTGTTCAATGAATCCTACCAATCCGCATATTTAGTTCCGTCGAGCGCCGTGCCCATCGACTTGGAATAGACGTCGAAGACGCTGTCGCCGCCAAAGGAGGTTGAATCTGGATCGTCCTTCATCGAGCGCAATCCCCACTCCGCCTTGCCGGTCATCGGATCGATGGGGATGCGGCGCAGAAACCTTACCTTCTTGGTTTGCACATCCACGCCTTTGACCAGCGTCTCCAGATCGGGCGGATAGCCCTGGCTGTCCACCTTTACCTGAAAAGCGTTCTTGTCGGCGGCATCCTTGTACTTGTCGATGGCGTCGCGCATCATCCACAGGTCGTAACGCAGGATGCGCTCATTCTGGCGCTTCACTTCAAAGCGCGCCACCGGCACTACCGCTCCGGCAAGAATGGAGAGAATCGTCACCGTGACAATCAGCTCGACCAGCGTCATCCCGCGCTCACCGGGGCGGACGATGCGGATTGTCGAAACCATACTCATAGAACATTTCCGTAAAACATTCTTTCAAGAGTATGGATTGAATGCAAGCTGCCATACTCAGGGGCTAAAGCCCGCATTGATTTAACATCGCCAGCGGCACGACTGAAGTCGTGCCCTGATACAAAGCGGATTCAATTCCGAGTTTTCCGCTGCCTGTAAAGTCCGTACCTTTGATGCAAAACCGAGTTGTTGTGCAGCTTGTTCGCTGCGTTTCATCCGCTTATTTCACCTGAACGTCGAGCCGCGCGCCCTGTGCCGGCAACTGCAGTTGCTTGCTGTTCACCGCTCCGGGATGCGTGATGATGATTGCGCTTGCTCCCGATGCCTTGGCCTGGAAGCTGAGGATGCAGACCTCGCCCGATCCGCTGACCCCCGCCGCCCCCGGCGTACGCGAGGCATTGATATTGATTGCGCCTGGCCCGTCGTCGCGATGAGAGAGCAGTACAGCTTGTCCATCCCGACTGAGAAATTCTCCGCTGTCCACGTTGACCAACTCAAGTTTGGAGGGATCGTAGGAAATCTGCAAAGGAATGGAGGTGATATCCGCGCCGCCATTGAGCACCACCGGAACCTTGAAGGCCGCGCCCACAGCCAGCGGAGCCGACAGCGGAGCCATTGTAAAGCTCACACGCGGTTGTGCCGCAGTTGGCGGCGCAGGAGCAGGTTGGACGAGTGCCGGCGCGTTTCCCGTCTCTCCCAAGCCGCGTATTTGATCGAGCGCCGCCGGAGCCGCAGCCAGTGCGCTTTGGCCCGGAACCGTGCCAAACTTAGGCGGCGTATTCACGATGGGACGCACCGGAACCACAGCGGGAGCCGCTGCTGGATTTGCGGCTGGATTCGATTTGGGTCCGTCGCTGTTGGGAACCTCAAGGGGAATGTGACGAACCTCGACCGATGCGCCTGTGCCGGTGTCGATAGTGCGCAGATTTACATTCTCCAAAGTTTGCGTACGAACGACGTGCGGGACCACGAGAAAGACCAGTTCGTCATCGTTGATGGAGTGATCCTTGGAGCCGAAGAGGTACTTGAGACCCGGAATCGAACTTAGCCCCGGAATGCCGCTCCAACTGACCTGGTCCTGCTTGTTCTGGATGCCTCCGAGGATGCTGGCCTCGCCCTCGCGCAGCCGGATCACTTGTTCGATGGTCTTCTGCGCAATAATCGGCTCGGTCACGCCGCTGATGGTCACTGAACCGCTCTGCGAGGTGTCCTCAATTTTTATCTTCAGCGTCACGTCGTGATCGAAGTGGATGGTCGGCGTCATCTCGATATTCACGCCCACATCCGTGTATGTGAATTGCGTGTTGACCAGTCCGCTGACCGCCGAAACGGCGGCGCTGGACTGATAGGAGCCGGTGGCAATGGGAATCTTCTCGCCGCTCTTGAACGTTGCCTTCTGACCATCGGCGGCACGCAGGCGCGGGTTCTGCAGAATCTTGGTATTCGAGTCGGTCAGCAGCAGATTGGCCGTCGCCGAACCCACCGTCACGGCAAAATCCGTCGCCTTCAGATGCGACAAATCGTAAAGTGTCGGCGAGGCGCCGCTGCTGGTTGAGCCGGTCGTGGTTGTGGTTGAGGTAGTGCTGCTGCTGGTGGGCGGCTGAAGCGCAATTCCAACCGAGGAAGGCCATGCAATGCCGAGGGTCTTCTCCCAGTTTTTGCTGACCTCGAGAATGGCGATATCCACCACGACTTCGGCGCGCGACTTGTCCAGGTCATCGACCAGCTTTTGCGCCAGCAACAGCTCATCCGGCGTGCCGCGCATCACGATGGCATTCTGGCTGGGAACCGGATATACCTTGGCGTTGGGCATCAGGTTGCGGATGGCCGTGCCCACGTCGGTAAGGTCGGTCTGCTGCCATGCGTTAGAGAGATAGAAGGTCTCGACGGCCTGCTCATCCAGATCGGTGTGCTTCTGGCGGCTGTTTTCCGCAACGAAAATTGTGTTACTGGTTACCGCACGCCAGAAAGTATTCGAAATCGTTCCTACAATGCGCAGCGCGTCCAGCAGCGAGACGTTGTTCAGATCCACCTGAATCCGCTTGCTGGTGTATGCCGGGTCAAAGATAACATTCACGCCTGCGGCCTTGCCGACAGCCTGATAGACCACCTTGGAGTCTTCCTGCATATGCAGGGTCAGAGGCTCGCTGGAGGCCAGCTTAAGCTCCGCCGGCGTGCCGAGCGACTCCATCTCCTCTTGCTTGCCTTCGGCTACGGGAAGGCTGGTCTCGCCCATAGGCGCCGTCTCGCCGTTCTTTTTGCGCACGGCGGCAATGCCCTGCTCGGCGGACTCATTGCTCGGATCGATCTCGGCGGCGTGCAAAAACTCTGCCAGCGCGCCCTGTTCGTTACCGGCTTCCAACAGCTTGCGGCCCTTGGTCACGTGAGCCGCCGACGCGCTGATCCGTATCCGGTAGAAGGCGGTGCGATACTCCAGGTTTTTGGGAGCCTTGGCGAAGGCCTTCTGGTAGTTGTTGAAGGCTCCGTCCAAATCGTCTTTAGCCTCAGCGCTTTGGCCGCGTTTGAAAAAGGAGCCGGCGGACTCGGCGGCGCGCAACGAGGCGCTCGACAGGCCAAATGCGGCGACAATAGCGAATAGCGCAATCCAATGAGCGGCCCGAAAAAATGCGGGGGCACCCTGTGCTTGTGCGCGGCTTTTCATCAAACTCCCCGTCGTCTTTGCCGGCCCGCTCGACATCCCGGGGCCTTCAGGGCTGCCTTGACCGCCCCAGACGCAATTGCTGTCCGTCAAACTTTTCATCCAGCGACACTTCATTTTATCTCATCCCCGCAGCCGAACTGCCAAAACCCGCGCCAATGCTACGATAACTCGCGCCAATGCTACGATGAAGATTCGAGGAAGTTTTCCCATGGCGCGCCAAACCAGCCACGTGATTGTTCAGCCCAAGGCTCCCGGCCCGCAGAAAGCCGAGCGGCCTCGAGACCCCGTGGCCAGCGGACAGCGGGATGCAGCACACAACCGCGCCGCCAGCCACAATTACTTTCTTCTGGAGAAGTTCGAGGCTGGAGTCAGCCTGCGCGGGACGGAGGTCAAATCCATCCGCGAGGGCAAGGCCAACCTCAAAGACTCCTACGGCCTCATTCAAAACGGCGAGGCCTTCCTGCTCAATCTCCATATCGGCCCTTACTCCCACGGCAATATCTCCAACCATGACGAGACTCGCACACGCAAACTGCTGCTGCATCGCGAAGAAGTTCGCAAGCTACTCTCCAAGACGCAGATCAAGGGCCATACGCTCATCCCGGTCCGGCTTTATTTTCGCAACGGACGGGTCAAATGCGAGCTGGCCGTCGCCAAGGGCAAGCAGGATTGGGACAAGCGCGAGACGGAACGCAGCCGCGAGGCCGATCGCGAGGCCCGCTCCGCCATCAATGCGAACAAGCACCGCATGGGACGGTAGGACCTGCATCGCGCGAATCAGGCTCACAACGTGATTCATATCACAGAAGTGCCTCTTTCTTCGTGATATATTGATCTATATTGCTCGGTTTTGTGCTAACTTGGTGTCAGTTTTCCAAGCGAAGTGTTTCTGAGCCATCCTCGACTCTCGCCCGTTCGCAATCTGAGTTGGAGAGGGGGGAACGATTATGATTGAGCCGGTCAATAGCACCCTGCCAATGCTCCCCCCAGCGAAATTAAAGGTCGCCTAAACTCGGATTGCCCAGTGGTCTCACCACCCAGGCGCGCAACGCAGCGCCGGGACGGTAGAAATCGTTCCAGAGATTGTACGGGGATGAGCTTTCTGATCCACGGGAACCTCGACTGAGGCGGTTCATCCATTGGGCGTCATTGTTCGCATCCTTCGCGGCCACGCTGCGCGACATATCTATGTCGTGATTGCGGTGATGCTTGCTCTTCTGCTGCGCGTGGCGCTGGCGGAGGACGCCATCTCACTGCCGACCTACGTCACCTTTTATCCGGTTGTTTTTCTGTCCGCGGTGCTGGGCGGCGTCTCGGAGGGCATACTGGCCGCGGCGCTCTCCGCGCTGTTGGCGGATTATTTTCTGATGGAGCCGGTTGGGAGTTTTGCGATCCACTCCAGATCCGACATAGCCGGCATGGTGATCTTCTGCGCTTCTGGAGTTACAGTCTCTATTGTCACGGGACTGTATCTGCGCCACAAAGAGAGAAAAGCCGCCGGCCAGATTGAAGCGACCGTTCCTATCGCTCGTGAACTTCAGGGAGGCGGCGAATCGCGGCTTCCAACTCTGGAACAGGCGAGATTCAGAGCGTTGCTGCGCGGGACGATTATGTACCCATTTGTCGCGGCGTTGGTTCTTGCAGGAGCCGCGCTGTGGGCAGCTTACAATCTGAACTCCTCGTTGCAATGGGTTGATCACACGGACCAGGTGATCGCTCAATCCCGGCGCCTGCTGCGGCTAACCGCTGATATGGAGACCGGCGAACGCGGCTTTCTGGTGACGGGCAATGATGCGTTTCTTCAGCCTTATCGGGAAGCCTCGAAGGATCTCGAATCCGAATACGAGAAGTTGTATCTCATGGTTGCGGATAATCCGCCGCAGCAGACGCGGCTGAGAGAGATTCACAACAATCTCGATCATTGGCAGGGCTACGCCGAGAGGATGATCGCCTTGCGCCGCGCGGGAGGAGCGTACGCCGACCTCGATGCGAATCTCGCCGGAAAAGCGGAGGTGGATGAGATCCGCGACCAGATCGCAGGATTTCAGGGCGTCGAGGCGCAACTCCGCGATGAGCGCAATCGCGTCGCGCATCGCGACTGGCACCTGATTGCAATTCTCTGCGTTGTTCTCGGCCTGGGCGTGGGCTGCGGAGTTGCGATTTTCACGCTGCGCCGCATGGATGTGATTGCAAACAGCTTTGAGAAATCGCGCCGCGCGCTGGCGGAGAGCGAGCAGCGCTGGGTTACAACGCTGGCCAGCATTGGCGACGCCGTGATGGCCGCCGACAAAGATGGACGCATCACTTTCCTCAATCCCGTCGCCGCCGCGCTCACCGGCTGGCAATCCGAAGAGGCCGTTGGCCAGCCGATACAGAAGGTTTTTAATATCCTCAATGAACAGACGCGCGCGCCGGCCGAGGATATCGCCTACCGTGTGCTGACCGAGGGGCGCACCTTCGAGCTGGCCAATCACACGGCGCTCGTGTCAAAAGACGGCCGGGAGATTCCCATCGCGGACAGCGCCGCGCCGATCATAGATAGCGACGGCTCCATCGCCGGCATCGTGCTTGTCTTCCATGATGTCACCGAACGGAGACGGGCTGAGAAAATACTCAAAACCACGCTGCAACGCTTCTACATGGTTCTTTCGAACCTGCATACCGCGGTCTTGCTGGTCACCGATGAGGGACGGACCGAATTCGCCAATCAGGCTTTTTGCAATTTGTTCGGATTCGATGGATCGCCCGCCGTCCAGATCGGGGTGGATGCGGCTGCCATGCTGGAGCGGATCAAGAGTTCTTACCACGATCCCGATCAGGCGCTTCAACGCATTCAGGAGATAGTCGCTGGCGGAGTGCCGGTGGTGAGCGAAGAAGTCCCCTTGCGGGATGGAAGAACTATTCTGAGGGATTACGCACCTTTGACCGTAGATGGAAAATCATACGGCAGGTTGTGGGCGCACAGGGACATCACCGAGCTGAAGCGAACGGAAGAAACGCTGCGCGAGAGCGAGGCCAAGCTGTCAGCGGCGATGGCCAGCATGACGGACTCGGTGATTATCACCGACGCCGAGGGGCGCTTCGTGGATTTCAACGACGCCTATGCCGCCTTCTACAGGTTCAAGAGCAAGGCCGAGTGTGTCAGGAGCTTCGACGAATTTGCAAGCCTCTTCGATGTACTGCTGGCCAACGGGAAAACTGCGCCGCGCGAGATGTATGCGATTCAGAGAGCGCTGCGAGGCGAGACGGCGACGAATGCCGAATACATTCTGCGGCGCAAAGACACCGGCGAGAGCTGGATCGGCAGCCTTTCCTTCAGCCCCATCCGCAGCAACGACGGCGCGATCATTGGCTCCGTTGTGACCGCGCGCGAGATCACCGAGGCCAAGCGCGTTGAAGAAGAGCGCCAGATTGCGGTTGACTTTCTCGCGATGGTGAATCAGAGCGGAGGAACGAAAGATTTGCTGGAGCGGGCGACGGCATTCTTTCAACAACGATCGGGCTGCGAGGCGGTCGGCATACGGCTGCGCGAAGGCGAGGATTATCCGTACTTTGAGGCACGCGGATTTTCCGATGAGTTTGTGCAGATAGAGAGCCGGCTCTGCGCTCACGATGCTTCTGGAAAAACTCTGAAGGACAACGCCGGCAAGGCCGTACTGGAGTGCCTGTGCGGCAACGTCATTCGCGGATGTGTTGAAATCGCAAAACCCTTCTACACGGCGCATGGGAGTTTCTGGAGCAACAGCACAACGGAATTGATGGCCAGCGCCAGCGAAGGCGATCTGCCGGACAGCACACGCAACCGGTGCAATCGAGAGGGATACGAGTCGGTAGCGCTGTTTCCCATCTATACCGGCGAAGAACGGTATGGGCTGCTCCAGTTGGTTGACCGACGCAAAGGACGATTTTCGGCGCAGAGCATCGTCATGTGGGAGCGGCTGGCGGGACACTTGGCCACTGCGGTTTCCAAGTTCCAAGCCGAAGAGGCGATGCGCGAACGGGAGCAGCGATTGCGTCTTGCGACTGATAGCGCGCAATTGGGAATTTTCGAGTGGATGGTGCCGACGGATACGGCGGTTTGGGAAAACAAGCGGATGTACGAGATCTTCGGCATTCCTGAGAGCACCGATGCTGTGAACCGGGATCGATTCGTACAAGAAACCATTCACCCCGAAGATCTGTCGCGTTTCAGCCGGGAGTTGGAGGAAAGTATGCGGCCCGGCGCCCTGTTCCGCGGAACTTATCGCATCCGCAGGATGAGTGACGGGCAATGGCGATGGATCCAATACTTCTCGAAATTCGAGTTGACGCCCGACGGCAAGCCGCTTCGCTTACTGGGCGTGCTGGGAGACATCACCGAGCGCAAGCGGTCTGAGGAAGAGCTGAATAAGCTCAACCGCACACTCAAGGCCTTGAGCAATAGCAACCAGGCGATACTGCACGCCAGCGATGAGGAGAGATTTCTCGAAGAGGTCTGCCGCGTTATCACTTCCGATTGCGGTCATGCGATGGTCTGGATCGGCGTTGCAGAGCACGATGAACAAAAGACTGTGCGGCCGGTTGCTTACTCCGGCTTTGACGAGGGATACCTGAAGGCTCTCAAAGTTAGATGGGACGAGAGCGAACAGGGCCGCGGCCCCACCGGCACGGCTATCCGCACCGGGCAGCCGTCGATCTGCCGGAATATGCTGACCGATCCCGCATTTGCTCCCTGGCGCGAAGAGGCCGTCAAGCGCGGCTATGCTTCTTCGCTGGTGATTCCTCTGAAGGATGGAAACAAAGCGTGGGGAGCGATCACCATTTATGCGCGCGAGCCGGATGCGTTCTCCGAGGGCGAGATAAGTCTGCTGATGGAGCTTGCGGGAGACCTTGAGTTTGGCATCATGACGCTGCGCCTGCGCGCCGCTCACGCCCAGGCCGAAGAGGCGCTGCATGAGAGCAAGGAGCAGTTGGGACTCTTTGTCGAGCACGCGCCGGCGGCACTGGCGATGTTCGACAGCGAGATGCGCTATATGTTTGCGAGCCGACGCTGGATGGCCGACTATAACCTCGGCGACCGCGATCTGCGCGGCGTTTCACACTACGATATTTTCCCGGAGGTTCCCGATGAATGGAAGCAGGCGCACCGCCGTGGATTGGCGGGCGAGGTACTGAGCAGCGACGCTGACCGCTTTACGCGGGCCGATGGCTCCGAGCAGTGGGTACGATGGGAGATTCGTCCCTGGCGCAACGCCGAAGGCAAGGTAGGCGGAATCGTCATCTTCAGCGAAGAGATCACCGAGCGGAAAAAAGCCGAGGCCGCGCTGCTTAGAACAGAGAAGCTGGCAATTCAGCGCCAGCAGTTGCAAGCCCTTGCTGAACGCATTCAGCGGGCGCGCGAAGAGGAACGCAAGATGGTCGCGCGTGACCTTCACGATGACATTGGGCAGATTCTCACCGCGATCAAGATGGACATGACGTGGGCAGTGCGCCACTTGCCAAAAACGAAAGACGAAGTGCATGAGCGGCTGGCGGGATCGATCGAGTTGATCAACGACGGCGTGCAATCCGTACGCAGGATTTGCAGCGGCCTGCGCCCCGGAGTTCTGGATGACCTCGGGCTGGCGGCTGCGATAGAATGGCAGGCAAACGAGTTTTCCAATCGCAATGGCATCTCCTGCGAGGTGGTTGTGCCTGTCGTAGAGTTGCCGATCGACGGCGACCGGGCCACCGCGGTCTTCCGCATCTTTCAGGAGTGCCTCACGAATGTTGCACGGCACGCCGAGGCGAAGTCGGTGCGCGCATCCTTGTCGCAGCAGGACAAGAATCTCTTGCTGGTCGTCGAGGACGATGGAAAGGGCTTCCGTGAATCCGAGGTTGCGGGATCGCTGGGAGTTTTAGGAATGAAGGAACGGGCGCAGGTCTGCGGCGGCAGCGTGCAGGTATCGAGTTCTCCCGGCAAGGGAACGAAGATCACTGTGCTGATACCGCTCAATGCCGCCGGCGCAGAACGGAAAGACGATGAATATCCTGATCGCTGATGACCATGCCGTGGTGCGCCGCGGCCTGAAGGGGATTCTGACGGACGCGATTCCCGGCGCGCGCTTTCAAGAAGCCGCCACGGGAGAAGAGGCGCTCAGCCGTCTGTCGGAATTCGCGGCCGGCCTGCTGGTGCTTGACATCAATATGCCGGGGCGGAGCGGGTTGGATATATTGCGCGATGTGAAAGAAGCTTATCCGCGATTGCCTGTCATTGTGATGAGTATGCAGCCGGAGGATCAGTACGCGCTGCGCTGCCTGCGCGCCGGAGCCTCCGCTTACATCAACAAGGACTCCGCCCCGGAAGAGTTGGCGCAGGCCGCCAAAAAAATCCTTGCCGGCGGCCTGTACGTCAGTCAGCGCCTCTGCGAGCAACTGGTCGCCCATCTGGATGAGTCCGCCGGCAAGCCACCGCATGAATCGCTTTCGGACCGGGAGCACGAGGTGATGAGAATGATCGCCGCCGGCGAGCCGCTGACGGAGATTGCCGAGCGGCTGCACGTCAGCGTGAAGACCGTCAGCACCTATCGCGCCCGCATTCTGGAAAAGATGCAGATGAAGAGCAACGCCGAACTGACCCGCTACTCCATGACGCATCAGTTGATCGACTAGATTGATCCGCTTCTGTAGGATTATTCCTACAATTTATTGACCTAAATTCCTACGATTTAAGCAGTCTTTTCCGGCTTCAATCCTTTCATGATTTCTTTATGATTATCCAGTAACAAACAAGTTTTGGCCGGAGTCTTAAAGTCCGGCGCAAGAATCGGCGCACCGCGACCATTGGTCTACAGATAGGTTTGTACTGATGGCGAGATGCATATCCGATAAGATAAAACGAATCGCGTTTGCGGTTCGCAGGACGGCTTCCCCTGATCAATGCGCCGGTTCAGCAATCGCAGGATTGCCGAACCGGCTAACAGGTTCAATTGAATTCCAGCCCTCCCCAGCACGCCGGAGAGCGTGAGTAGCTATGCATATACTGATTGCGGATGACCACGCCGGGGTGCGCCACGGCCTGAGAGAAATATTGGCCGACACGCTTTCCGAAGCTCGCTTTTCCGAGGCCGGCGATGGCAACGAGGTGCTCAACCTCGTAGCCCGTTCTGAGTTTGATCTGCTCTTGCTTGATATCAATATGCCTGGGCGCGGCGGGTTGGATGTGCTGCGCGATGTGAAGCGCGACTACCCGCGATTGCCCGTAATTATTGTGAGCGTGCAGCCGGAAGATCAGTACGCGACGCGCTGCTTGCGCGAGGGCGCGGCTGCTTACATCAACAAAGACAGCGCACCCGAAATGCTTGCTCCCGCAGTAAAGAAGTTATTGAACGGCAGTCGCCATAACAGGCCGCGCATTGCGGAGCAACAGGCTATCAGGCTGGAAGAAGCTATCGATGAGATAGGTTAGTTTCCGTAGGAATAATCTTACAAATCCTCGCAAAAAGTCTTACATATTTTCCGGCAATCGCTGATGGCAGTGTTTTTTCCCTCCCTCTATCTTCATCATAGAAACAACAGGGCAAACGGCAATATAACTCCGCCTGTTGATATGCGGACAAGCACTTCACGAGGGAGGATCGCCATGATGAACATGAACTCCGGCAGCAGAAGGCAAGCCAGAATCCTCGTTGCGGACGACGATCAAACCCTTGCAATGACATTGTGCGCAATTCTTGAAGAGCAGGGATATGAGGTTGCCACAGCATTCAGCGGCGAGGAAGCAGTCACGAAATCCACATGGTTCATCCCCGATTTATTCGTTTCCGATATCTGCATGAGAACGATGAACGGAGTTGAAGCCGCAACCCGGATCACGGCTAAAATACCCGAATGCGGCGTGCTCTTTCTCTCCGGCCTCGTCTCCATTACCGATGTAGTCAAGACGGCGCCTGTGCGCTTGGTTTATAGCTTCGCATCCAAGCCGCTGCACACTCTCGATCTTCTCAACGCGATCGCATACAAGTTATCCGCGATAGGCACGGCGGATGATTCGGCCGCAATGGGCATGGAACAAATCGCCCTACAGAACGACGTGATCGGACGGACGCCTGCAAAGGCGGGATTCATTCTTGGAAAATCCGGAGCCGGAGCCGATTCGCAAGTCACGCGGCAAGGCATTCCCGATGCCGTGTTTTTTGACCGGTCGCAACAGGAGACGCCTGGTCTGAGATTTCTGTTGCAATGATGGTCGCTATTGCTCAGTTATCGGCAATCTAAGCCGGTAGGCTCGATGTATTACCAACCAGATGTGATGAGGTTATTATGGCGGCAGCACTCTCGACCGCAGTACGGCAAAGCCTTGTAAGGCCATCTGTAACTGCATACGGCATTGAGGATCGCATTGATCACATCCGCGCTTGCCCGCTTTTTTGCGGCCTCTCGGAGCAGGCTTACGGAGAGATTGCGTGGCGCGCGCAGCCAAGTAGCTTCGGTCGCGAACAATTGTTGTTCATGCAGGGAGCCACAGTCCGCGACCTGATGCTGATCCGCTCCGGCAGCGTGAGTCTCTCGAGAGCCTCCTCAGATGGCGTGAAGGCTGTCTTCTGGATGCATGGCCCTGGCAGCGCTATCGGCGTCGTCTCCGAACCCGCATCTTGCTACCACACTTGTTCGGCTCGCGCCATCGAGCCATGCACGGTCCTGGCTTGGAACAACGAAGTTCTTCAGAACCTTGTCGCGGCATACCCCGAGCTTAAAGAAAATATGCGCCTGATGGTTGCATCCCGACAGAGGGAACAAGAGAAACGCCTGCGCGAAGAAGCGACAGCAAATTTAATCAAGCGCTATGTCGTTACTTTACTGGGACTCGTCAGGCAAATGGGAAGAAGAGCGCACGGCGGAGTGGAACTTTCGCTCTCGCGTGGAGAGTTGGCTCAGGCGACGGGCAGATTTCTATTCAACATCAGCAGGTTGCTTTCCAAGTGGGGCGAGTTGGGGTTTGCTTAACCCTGGATCGAGCCTGTTTCAAGCGAATCACTTGCGAGTTACTACTGTGCCGCATCAATTCATCATCATGAAATTGCATTTTGGAGAAATGACCATGCCGATGTGTCTGATAGCCAGGGAAAACGAAACCACTGTCAAGAACCTACTGATTGCGTTTGAGAGTGAATCGAATGCTTACGCCAGATACACGGCATTTGCCGCCAAAGCGGATTGCGATGGATTGCATGGAACGGCCAGCCTGCTGCGCGCCATTGCGCGCTCTGAGCAAATCCACGCCGCCAATCATGCCCGCGTGATCCGGCAACTGGGCGGCGAAGCGGAGGCGCAGCTTCAACCGGTGGAAGTAAAGACGACCTTGGAGAATCTGACAGCGGCGTTGGGCGATGAAATCTACGAGATTGACTCCATGTATCCGCGCTTTCTGGTGGAGAATCGAAGCGCCGATAATTCCGCCGCGCGCACACTCACCTGGGCGCTTGAAGCGGAAAAAATACACGCGCGTTTGTTGAGCGAAGAGATCAGGCGGATGGAATCAGGCGGCGCTGAGTCGCTGGCCACAGAGCCGGTCGAATTCAAAATTCGCCCTGTCTGCGGTTACATCTCCAAGGCGCCCGAACTGGAGCGTTGCTGGGTGTGCGACCGCTATTGCGCAAAATTTGAAACCGTCCAGTAATAATCAATTTTGAATTGGAAAGCAGGAGGAGCGGCAAAATGAGTACAGAGCAGCTTATTGGAATGAAGACTGATCCTTGTCATCCTGACGCCGGACTATTTAGAGATGCGGAGCGGGAGTTATCGGCCTTTCTCTCCGCCGTCACTGAAGTTCACGGGCCGCAGTGTGTAAGCACGGCAGCCAGTCATTGGATGCGGGCGCTCGACGATGTGTGCCTCTCCAATTCCGCATCCGGGGAATGCTTTCGCAAGGTTACATTGGCGGCAGCCGTCTCCCTCAGTCACATAAAAACATACGTCAACGCAAAGCAAAATGCGCAAAGGAGAGTTGCCCATGAGGCAGGGGAGTTGGTTGCGAGTCTTTCATGAATCTCTTGCCGTCATAGGTCGCATTGCCGCAAGCGCCTTTCTTTGTACGGGAAATCTTCTCGATGCATCTGCCGGATTAGCCGGTTATGTTCGCGCCAAGAATGCACTGCGCTGTCAGGATGAAAATCCCGATCGATGCATCGAAGGCTGCACGTCCCTTATTCAATCGGGCCTGGAGCATGACAAAAATATGTCCATCGCCTTCAATAACAGAGGCCTTGCATTTGGGCTTCGAGGCAGCTTTGATCGAGCGATACAGGACTTCGATCAAGCTCTGAAATTGACTCCGAATTACGCTGAAGCTTTTCGGAACCGGGGCGAGGCTTATCGGCGCATGGGCCAGTACGATCTGGCGATCCAAGACTTTGACAAGGCATTACAATTGGATCCAAATCATGCGCAAGCCTTCAACGGCAGGGGCAATGCATACGAGAGCAAGGGCGATCTTCGCCGAGCGATACGGGACTACGCGCAAGCGATCCGGCTCAATCCCGATAACGACGACGCGTTGAACAATCTCGCATGGCTCTATGCGACTGCGGCAGATCGAACGCTGCGTGATCCTGCAAAGGCTTTGCAGTACGCACGGCTCGCCGTCGCTCTCAACGACGAAGGCAATGCAGATGATTTGGACACCCTGGCAGAGGCCTACTATGCCAATCGCGACTATCAGAATGCAATCTTGACAGAGAACAGGGCCTTGGCGCTGCAACTAGACCTTGCAACCAGATTGAAATTTGAGGGGTCTCTTGCAAAATATGAGCGAGCGCTGAAGCAATCGGAACTGTGCCGAGAAAACTGCGTAACTGCACAGAATGAGATTCAGTACAGCATTCAGTAGGGTGTGACCCTAGCATCGAACAACGCGTTCATTTGAGGATACAGATATATTTCAATATGCCGCCGAAGGTTTCCGGAAAGCGCGCCGCAAGTGTGGAGGAATATAGGGTTGGGAATATCAGCCGAATTACTGTAAACTATTGATAAATATGGTAGGCACGACTGGACTCGAACCAGCGACCTCTTCCGTGTCAAGGCTTCTATACATTGTACTTTCAACATCTTACAGGCCGCTGGAGACTGCCAAACCACGCGGAAATACGCCGAAGACGGACATTTAACAGGTGATTT
>Ga0181520_10007396_pt1 | contig 16211 bp, 15 predicted proteins | sample PEATcosm2014_Bin_29_FD_132451 | JGI IMG/M metagenome (GOLD analysis project Ga0181520, IMG submission 132451) | Peatland microbial communities from MTU Mesocosm Facility, Houghton, MI, USA - PEATcosm2014_Bin02_30_metaG | ecosystem: Environmental > Terrestrial > Soil > Wetlands > Peat | place...
CCTGACCACTGCGCTGTTTTTCTTTCTGGGGCTTTTCCGCCTGAACCGGAACGTTTCCGGTGCAATCGTCGTTGCCCTGCTCTGGGCCTACCCGCTCTTCATCGGCTTTATCCCGTCGCTCCTCCGTGCGACCATCATGGCGACCGCGGTGATCGCCGCGCTCGTCTTCGAAAAGAAGCGGTACGGGCTGCAGGCGCTCGGGCTCGCCGGAACGGCACTTTTAGCGCTCTCCCCGGAGTGCCTCTTCAGTCCGGGCTACCAGCTCTCCTTTTCGGCCACCTTCGGCCTCATCGTTTTCATGCCGGGATTCACCCGGATTATGCCCCGGCTGCAAAACCCGATCATGCGCCGTGCGGCGATGTTTTTCGGGTCATCGCTTGCCATCTCCCTCATCTGTTTTCTCGCGACCGCGCCCATTCTCCTCTACCATTTCGGCGTCATCAGCTGGTTTGGCCTTATCGGCAACGTGGTCGCGGTCGCGGCCATGACCTGCTCCCTCTGGGCGTTTTTTGCCGGTCTCCTGCTGCAGATGCTCGTGCCATTTGCGGCAGGACTGCCGCTCTGGGTGTCGGAGAGGTTCCTGGACGTGGTGGTCGGGGTGGGGAGAATCGGCGATTGTTGCGGCTGGAGCCAGGCGGCATACCCGGTAACTCCACCGGAGATCATCCTCTTTTTCGGCGCGGCCGCGATTGGTGCGGCGGTCATTCGTGCGGATCGTCTTAAAGTCTACCTGTTGGTGATAATCGGCGCGGGCGCGATTCTCCTGCCGGCCGACATCATCGGCCGCCGCCTCGTGCGCACAACCGAGGTCGTGCGGTTTGCCGTGCCGCGAGGGGGAATGCTCGGCATCCGCTGGCCCGCGGGCGCCGTAAGCGTTGTCTATATCGGCCCGGCCCGCTCGCTGCCCCCGGCGCTTTCGGCGCAGGTAACGCCGTGGATACGCCACTCCTGCGGGAACCGGCTCGATTGCGTCCTGCTCCCGCGGAAAACGGCCGAGGCGCTGAACGCCGGTGCAAACGACGCCGTCCTTCCCTTTTCGGCCGCGGTAGACACGCTCCCCGAGCCGCCCTTGGGAGCGTGTCGCCGGGACGGCGGGGAGGATGTTTCCCTGTCGGAAGACACCGCCTTCCATTCCGTCTTTACACCAGGCATGCGCTGCACCTGCGCCGTCCGCTGCCGGTCATCCATCGTGGAAGTAAGGGTTACCGTGCCGGGTCTCGATACGGTGTATACGCTTCCCGCAGCTCCGACCGCGCGAAGGCATTTGGCTTCGGATGCGACGCCGGGCTCTCCCGAAGAGCATACGGCGCTGGTCCTGCGCTCCGGCGGGGAGGAAAACAGCGCCGTCGCCGTGGTGCCGTCCGATCACCCCCTGTGGTGACCGCCATGTTGCTTTGTGCGATAATCGGGGTGAAACCCTTGCCAAAAAAACTGCTTTCATTTATACTTTGAGCGTTCAGGAGGCCAAAAAGGATCATAAGGAGAAATGGATAAAACGATAGATCTTGCGGTTTCAACCGAAGAGTGGGAAGGGTGGCGTATTGTTCGTTTTTCGGGAAATTTCATCGTTAACTCCCTATCCCTCGCCCGAACGCGGTTCGACGAGATTGAATCCGGTCAAAATCAGCGGGCGGCGCTCGATCTGACCCTTGTTACCGGCTTCGACGCCGCGGCGATGAGCATCATCCTGAATTTCAACCAGAAAATCGTTCGGAAGAGCGGCATTGTCGTCGTGATCGGGCCGAATGAAAAGGTAAGGGAAACGTTCGCGCGGCTCGGTTTCGACACCGATGTGCAAATTTTCGACACCTTCGACCTCTTCCGGCAGAGCCTTCCCTTGCCATGATGCCGAAAGCGCTCCACCGGGTCGCGATATTCCTGTGCCTGTGCGGGATCTTCGGCGGCTGCTCCGAGAAACCGCTCCCCGCGGCTTCGGAGGGCGATATCGTGAATTATTTCGTCAACGCTTCGTCCGGTGCACGGCTGAAACTCGCCGCCATGATCTGCGACAGTGCGACAATCGCCTCGGCCTTCCGCTCGGCGAGAGGGACCTCTGCCATGGGAATGCGGAAGGAGTGGCTTAACGACACCGCCGGCAACTCCTACTGCCTCGGGTATCTGACCCCGGCCGCGATCGCTCCCGATACGACCTATCCCCTTATCATCTACCTCCATGGCGGCATCGGTTCGCCCCGTAACGACAAGGGGGACTCCGCCTTCCGGATGCTTGCCGACCTTGCCGACACGTTCAAACTCTTCCTTGCCAGCCCATCGGGCAACCGCTATACCCCCTGGTGGAGTGCCGGGGGGCTCTACCGGATTCTGCAGACGCTCCGTTTCATGTCGCTGCACTATCCCATCAATCCGGACAAGGTGTTCCTCGCGGGCGTTTCCGACGGCGCCACCGGCTGCTATGCCGCGGCCAACACCATCCCGGCGCCGTTTGCCGGATTCATCGCCGTTTCCGGATTCGGCGGCATGCTCCCCATGGTCGGCATGCCGCTCGACCCGGGCAACCTCAAGGGGAGGCCGATCTATAATGTCAATGCCGGGCACGATCGCATCTACCCCATAGAGACGGTCACCGAATTTGTCCGCGCGCTTCAGGAGCAGGGAGTTCCGGTGCTTTCCAAGGTCTATCCCGACGAGTTCCACGGTTTCGACTACCGGGCCAAGGAGATGGGTACCCTTGCCAATTTTGTCCGCAGCTGGTCGCGGCCGGTGCAAAACCGGATTTCCTGGACCTTCATCGACGGGTTCCCCAACTGTCCCGGCAATATTCTTGAATGCAAACCGGCGGCTCCCGAGGCGCAGCTCTCCGCCCTCTGGTCGCGCGATTCGCTCGTTCTCCGCTGGAAGGGCATCGATTCGGTCAGCCTGTACTTTCCCGCGGCGACCACCTCGAAGAGGATGATGTGCACCCTCCTTTCGGCGGAGGGCAAAACCCGGGTCTGTACCGCCGCGAAGCTGACCTGGCTCGAAACGCTCGATCTGATGGTGCGGGACGGGTTTCCGGGGTTTCGGCAGGAAAATGTTTTCCGGATTAAATTTTAACCTCTCCCTTACACATTTTTCTCCTCGGAGTTAGCGATATATTCATTTTATCCTTTCGCCCCCCTTGGTCGTATCCTATTTTTACTCAACTTTTATTTTTCAGTTCAACCCGAGGAGCGTTACCATGGGAACCATCGATACCAGCGAATTCCGGAAAAAAGCCAAGATCATATTCGAAGGCCAGCCGTGGATCATCGTTGAAAATGACTTTGTGAAACCCGGCAAGGGGCAGGCATTCAACCGGACGAAGATCAAAAATTTGCTGACCGGCAGGGTTCTCGATAAGACGTTCAAGTCGGGTGAAACCTTCGAAGAAGCCGATATTTCGACCGTCAGCATGCAGTATCTCTACAGTGACGGTGCCAGGTATACCTTCATGAATACCCAGAACTATGAACAGATCGAGATCTCCGGCGAGGTCATGGAAGACGCTTCTCCCTGGATACTTGAGAACGCGGTCTGCGAAGTCATGTTCTGGGGCGAGAAGGTGATCGGCGTCGTTCCGCCGACCTTCGTCGATCTCGTGGTGACCTACACCGAACCGGCGGTTCGCGGCGATACCGCGAACAACGTCACCAAAAAGGCCAAAATGGAAACAGGAGCCGAGATCAACGTCCCCTTCTTCATCGAGTCCGGTATGAAGCTCAAGATCGATACCCGGACCGGCGAATATCTGCAGCGGTCGTCATAGGGATTCCTGTCGGGAGAGCGATAACGCTTTTTCCCCGGGCTCCAGCACCGGCAAGCAATGAATCATGCTCCCTGAATCCGGCCCTGCAATGACCTGGATCGCCGCGCAGAAACGCGCCGCGATCCTTCATAAAATCCGTGATTTTTTCGCATCGAGAGGCGTTGTCGAGGTCGAGACACCGATTCTATCGCATGCGAGTTCCATCGACCGGCACCTCGATGTCTTCCGCGCGGAATACTCGCCCCTTGCCGGAGCCCCGGCCGAAAAGAGGGTAGGGGTATACCACCGTACCTCGCCCGAGTTTCATATGAAACGGCTCCTGGCGGCAGGTTACGGCGATATCTACCAGATTGGAAAAGTTTTCCGCAACGCCGAGCTGGGGCGGCTCCACAACCCCGAGTTCACCATGCTCGAGTGGTATCGGACCGGCTGGGACATGGAAGCGCTCATCACCGAAACGGTCGCTTGTATCACCGCGGTCCTCGGCGAAAAAAAGATCGTTCGCACCAGCTATGCTCAGGCGTTTATCGAGGCAATCGGCATCGATCCGCTCTGCGCGTCGGTCGAAGAGGTGACTACGGCATGCGAAGCGCGGGGGCTTTCGGCGCCGCGCTTCGCAACGCTGACCGATGCGCTTCAGTTCGCCATGGCGACCATCGTGGAGCCATCACTGCCCGGCGACGCCGTGGTGGTGATCTCCCATTTCCCGGCCGACCAGGCGGTACTGGCCGTCATCGACGGAAACGACCCCCGTACCGCGAGGCGGTTCGAGGTCTATGGCGGCTCGATCGAGCTTGCAAACGGATTCGAAGAACTCGGGGATGCGCGGGAAAACGAACGCCGGCAGAAAGAGGAAAATACCTTTCGTCAAAGCCTCGGCAGGGAGATCCTTCCCCTCGACCGCCTGTTCCTGGCGGCGCTTGCAGAGGGCTTTCCGGCCTGTTCGGGGGTGGCGCTCGGCCTCGACCGGCTCGTCATGCTCGCCCTGGGTCAAGAATCCGTCGAGGCGGTGCTCACCTTTCCGTGGAACCGGTCATAGGCGCCGAAACCCGCTAGGTGGCAATCGGGAGAAATTCCTGCGGCAGGCGGGACTCCACCACCGTTTGCTTTCCGTTCATCCCCATGAAGGCGATTTTCCTCGCGTGCAGCAGTAACCGGGGATACTCTTTCTGGAGAATTTTGTCGCCGTAGAGCGGATCGCCGACGATCGGATGCCCCTTATGGTAAAGGTGTACCCTGATCTGGTGCCTGCGCCCGGTAATGGGATATGCTTCGAGGAAGGTATGTCCCGCCAATCGTTTGATAACCGTGAAATCGGTGCGGCTCGGTTTCCCCCGCGCCTCGTCGACTCCCATTCGTCCCGAACCATACACCCGGATCGACCCTTCGATCGTACCCTCCTCCTCGGCCATACTCCCATGCACCACCGCGGCGTAGGTTTTTCCGATATGCCGATCGGTGAAGAGCTGGTTCATGTAGCGATGGGCCTCCGGATTCTTTGCATAGAGCAATATGCCGCTGGCGTCTTTGTCCAACCGGTGAACGATCAGCAGTTTACGCCGCAACTGACGCTCCATGATGGACAATACGCAGTCGATCGACCGGTCGCGCTCCGGTATCGAGGCGAGGCCTGCCGGCTTATCCACCACCACGATATTGCGGTCTTCGTAGAGTATCGTGATCATCACGTTATAAAATACTTCAGCCCTGCACCGCTCCGGCCCTTTCGCTCCCCGCCCGTCGGCCCGCGAGAGTATTTTTTATGGGCTAAACTTACCTGATTTTCAAATGAGGCATCATGAAGGAAAAATTGATCATCATCGGATCCGGCCCCGCCGGACTCACCGCGGCAATCTACGCGGCGCGGGCCAACCTTGAGCCGTTTATCTTCGAAGGGTTCCAGGCCGGCGGCATCCCGGGCGGACAGCTCATGATTACCACGGTCATCGAAAATTTCCCCGGATTTCCCGATGGTATCACGGGACCCGAGCTCATGGCGAACATGCGGGAGCAGGCGATACGGCACGGTGCACGGATGATCGTCGACGACGTGCTCGAAACCGACTGTTCCGCCAGACCATTCACGCTTCTCTCCGCAAATGGCGAAACCTTTACCGCCGACGCGCTCATCATCGCCTCGGGTGCCGTAGCCCGGCGGCTCCCGCTCGATTCCGAGGTCCGGCTGTGGGGGCACGGCATTTCCGCCTGTGCGACCTGCGACGGGTCGCTCCCGGTTTTCCGCAACCGGGAGCTTGCGGTCATCGGCGGAGGGGACACGGCGATCGAGGAGGCGCTCCACCTGACCCAGTTTGCCTCGAAGGTGTATCTTATCCATCGGAGGGGCGAATTGCGCGCAAGCCGGGTAATGCAGAAACGGGCGAAAACCAATCCGAAAATAGAGATCCTCTGGAACAAGGTGGTGGAAGAGTTTGCCGGCGACAAAATGCTGAGCGGCCTCAGGCTGCGGGATACGGTGACCGGAGAAAGCTCGGTTCTGCCCATGGCCGGTGCCTTCGAGGCGATCGGCCATGTGCCGAATACCGCCTTCCTGAAGGGTGCTCTGGAGCTGAACATCCTGGGGTATATCGTGACCCGGCCGGGTTCCACGGCAACGAGCGTTGCCGGAGTTTTTGCGGCCGGGGATGTGCAGGATCATAAGTATCGCCAGGCGGTGACCGCCGCGGCAAGCGGCTGCATGGCGGCGAAGGAGGCGGAGATGTGGTTGAGGGACCAGGGGTTTGAAGGGTAATAAAAGGGTTACTCCGGCAGGTTTTAAAAAAGTCAAATGCTTATGGATGGCCGAGCCGGGTCACCCGCGCGAGGGGGGAGTGCTTCATAACCGGCACCCGTTGGCGGGGACCCCCGCGACCTCTGCGAAAAAAGACAAGTGCAACTCAATCTTAAGGTTTTCGCAATTCGATGATGGGGAAAAATCTTGTCTTAAGATCTTTTCCCCTGTTTTTCTACCTTAATGGGTGCGTTGCGAGGTTTCCCTACATGAGTAAACGGTAAGGTTTACTCTACGTATTTATCTTCGCCGTTGATAATCAGCTCCAGGAACTCCTCGGCCGTCTCCGCAGCAATGAGTTTCTTCCGCATGTTTTCGTAGGACATGATGCGCGAAAGGGCGGACAGGATGTGGGTATGCTCCGCCGAGGCGTTGGCGGGCGAGATGATCATGAAGATGAGGTGGACCGGCTGTTCGTCGATGGAATTGAAATCGATGCCGTTTATCGACTGCGCGGCGATAAGGTAAACGTGGCCAACCGTATCCACGCGGGCATGTGGAATGGCAATGCCGAAACCGATGCCGGTCGACATATCGGTTTCCCGTTCGAGAATTTTGCGGGCAATGACGTCGCCGTCGGAGAGATTGTAAATCGACGCCATATAGTGGGCCATCTGGGAAAGGATCTCGTTTTTATCCGTGCTTTCCAGGCCGATGAGGATACTGTTCTTCTGCAGAAGATCCCGTATTTTCACGCCGCATCATCCTCTGAATTGAGAGCACGACGTTCGCGTTGCCGGCGCTGCTTCCGCCGATCGAGGGCAACGCACACCCGGCCTGCCAGATAAATCACGATCCCGGCGCAGGTTGTTGCGAAGGCGATTTTCCGTAAACCGGGATTCCCATATTGCATCTTGATATAAAAAACGATCCCGATTGCACTGACGGCAAAACCCGCCAGCATTATTTTCAGCCCATTAGCAAGAAAAGCGCTCTTTAGGTTTTCGAACAACCGAAGCTCCTTACTCCAAAAGCGGAGCCCGCCGATCGAAATCGGCATCGGGTCTCCCGAAGATCGGTAGAAAATATGGTATTTGACCCGAAGCAGGTTCAAACTTCCGGTCCGATCCTTGCCGGATCGATGAGCTTCCACCAATCCGGGGTGTCGATTTCGGCCAGCTTGCCCATGAGTTCATGCAGCGATGCCCCGTCGCCGACCTTGATACGGATTTCAAGGAGATTTTTTTCAAAGTAGGCAGCGGGATGAAATGAAATGCTCGATGGGTCCGGATTCAGGCGGCGGCTGTGCGCATTCCAGGCGTTTTTCGTCCTTGTATAGAGGGGGAAACGCATCTCGTATGCCGCCCCATGGATATGCGCCGCCTTCTGCGGGTTGTTTAACCGGGTATCCCTCCGGATGTCGCCCAGTTCCCCGCATTCGATCAGTTCGGGCAGCGGAATCCTCCTGTTGAAGGCAATTTCAGGGAGCCACTCGGCAAGCTCCCGTTGCATCTGGCGGGAGAGGCGGATTGCCGCAAAGAGAGTTATAAGCGCACCAGCGTCGGTATCGGAAAGATGAGCCATTTCGGGAGCGACGGTTATATCGAGTGCGCCCGTTGCCACGGCATCGAGGAGCAGGGTGCCGCAGTGGAGCAGCTCTTCGAAGTCGTGCAGCTCGGTGGCGGAGAGGCGAAGCAGGGCCGCTGCCCGGCGATAGAGTTCTCGACCGCAATTTTTTTTCAGCCAACCGATGAAGAGAAGCTTTTCGGCAAGCCGGAGGTCGCGCCCGCCGTTGAGTTCGATCCTCAGGAGCCCGGCCTGGCGGGCGTCGAGGGGGGGGGGGCGATCCCGCAGAAAACCGTCCGCACCTGGGCCTGCTGCAACGCGGCGACTCTCTTGCAGCCGTCGATAATCGAATATTTTCCGTCGGCCCGGTACACGATGACCGGCAGCCGCAGGCATGCTCCCGGCAGGTCGCCCGCCGAAACCAGATCCCCTGCAAGTCCGGATAGCGGTTCAAGCGACGATATCGGCAGCTCCTCGAAGGTGAGCCGCAGGTCCGGCATTGCACTCCATCCCGTAGCGTTCGATGATTTTTCGATATTTTCCATATTCTCCGTCATTCCCCCGTTTTTGGCAGCCCGCCGCCAGGATCGTCGCCCGTTTGACCATGCCGGCGATCGCCCGGCGCCGCCGGCACTCCGGAAGATTGCCGCTTTCAACGAGCCTGGCCAGGCTTTGTACCCTGAACCGGTCAAGCACCGGTACCGTGTTCGAGAGCTGGTCCGCATGCCCGCCGTACCGCTTCAGCAGGTACTCGTCGATGAGACCGACCTCGTTGCGGCTCGTCACCCTGAGCCAGAGGTCGTAATCTTCGCACGCGCGAAGCGATTCGTCGAAGCCGCCCACGGCCTCAAAAAGCTCCCTCGACAACATGACCGACGAGGGCGTTATCATGCACCGTTCAACGCTGGCCGCAAAGAGGTCGCCGCCCGATTTCTCGTGCGTTCCGGGCGGATTCACCCGGACCCCGTTCCGGATCCAGATCTCCCTTGTCTGGCAGATCCTGAAATCCCGATTTTTTTCCATCCATTCGACCTGGCGGCTGAGCTTGGCGGGGAGCCACTCGTCGTCCGAGTCTAAGAAGGCAATCCAAGAAGCCGTTGCTTCCCGTACCCCGGTATTGCGGGCGGCCGAGACTCCGCGATTATCGGGAAGCCTGAGAAGGTAAAGCCGCGGGTCGCCGCAGGCGAAGACCGGCAGGTCCGCCGTGCCGTCGGTCGATCCGTCGTCGACCACGATCAGCTCGAAATCCCGGAAGGTCTGGCCGAGCACCGAGCTCACGGCGCGTCCGAGCAGCGCAGCGCGGTTATAGGTCGGGATGATGACGGCAACACGGGGCGACAAAGAGCATCCTTTGATGAAAAGGTCATCTTCAAAATACTTGAAGTTTCGCGGGAAGGATGAATTCGCGACGGGGATGGTGCGAATACCCGGGGTCTCGGGCAGTGGAAACCTGTCCCGCCCATGCCGCGAATGGAAAACTCTGGGATGTTGCAACCGATAGGAACGCTTTTTATGATGCATTTAAATGTCGTGCAAAATGTCTGGAACTTTCGGAAAAAAACTTAAAAGAAGAAATCAGCCTTTGCGGGATCTGCGTTTCCCTTTGTCCTCTCGGGAAAAAGAGAAATTTCGTTAACTCGCTTTCACCAACCCGATAACCCATAACCGGTACAATTCGGAAAATATTTTTCAAATTTGTACGGGGTATGCTATATTTAAGTCATGGCCCTTATAAAACGTTGTCTCGAAGCCTCTCTAGCCAAAACGGCCGGCACCTTTCCTGCGGTCTGGATCTCGGGCCCCCGACAGTCGGGGAAGACCACGCTGGCAAAAACGGTCTTCCCGGGGTATGCCTATGTATCATTCGAGGATATCGACATGCGCTCGTTCGCGAAGAACGATCCGCGCGCCTTCATCCGGCAGTTCCCGGATAGGGTGATCCTCGATGAGGTCCAGAAATGTCCCGACATTCTTTCGTATCTGCAGACCCATCTCGATTCGCTGGGCGGGGCAGGGCATTTCGTGCTTACCGGATCGCACCAGTTTCAGCTCGCAGCCTCCATCAGCCAGAGTCTGGCCGGAAGGGTCGCCATCATCAACCTGCTCCCCTTTTCCCTGTCGGAGCTGTATGACCTTGTTCCCGTGCCGATCGAGTCGTCTGCAACCGGATCAGGCATGCTTCCGCCCGGTGTTTCACTGGAGACAATTCTCTTTCAGGGGATGTACCCTGCAATTCACGGGAAAGGAGCCGATGTCGCGCAGTGGCTATCTTCCTATTATGCAACCTATCTTGAAAGGGATGTGCGGGAGATAGCCAACATCCCCGACCTGCATCAATTCGACACCTTTGTCCGGTTGTGCGCCGCCCGTACGGGAAGCCTTGTCAATTTCAGCGATATCGCCGGGAACTGCGGAGCATCGCTGCCCAAAATAAAATCATGGCTTTCAATTCTGGAGTTGAGCGGCATTATCCGGCTGGTCCGGCCTTATCATGCAAATTTTTCAAAACGATTGGTCAAGCAGCCGAAAATCTATTTCCTGGACACCGGGCTTCTCTGCCATCTCCTGCGGATCTCCGATGCTTCGCAACTTGCCTTCCACCCCCAGAAAGGGCGGATTTTCGAGACATTCATTGTCTCCGAAATCATAAAATCATATTATAATCGACAAGCGGAACCGCCGCTCTATTTCTGGCGGGACCACAAGGGCAGGGAGATCGACGCGCTTCTTGATAGGGGGACCTGGCAGCTGCCCATCGAAATCAAGGCATCTGAAACCATCAATGAATCGTTTTTCGAGACGCCGCGCTGGTGGCTCAATTTGCCGGGGAACCAGGCAAAGAAAGGCCTAATCGTATATGGGGGGAAGGATAACCAATATCGCGAGCCGATTGCGGTGCGATCGTGGAGGCAGGGATTGTGATAACCAAGAGGCGGAGGTGAACGAATGGGCTTGACTACTTCTTCCCGATTCATGTACATTAATTACTATAATTACTATTCTTTTTTTTTCCATCAAGGGAGACTTATATAATTCCAGTCGTTATTTTATCCCCAGGCCTTAACCCCCTCAAAAACTCCTCGCACGGAATGCACAAAACGTTCCCCATCTTGAGCCGCTCCTTACCTCGATAGAGCAACAGGCAAATGCATTCCGGATAATCGCCGCCGAAGGTTTTTAATGCCCGCAGATCTTCAGGCCGGACCTTGCTGCTGTTCTTGACCTCGATGGCATAAAAAGTATCTCCCCCATACAGGACGAAATCGACTTCGGTTCCTCCGATGGTGCGCCAGTAATAGAGACGCGCGCCGGAGTTCCCATAGTCAATCCACGCCCTGAGATGCCCTGCAACGAGACCTTCAAGAGCGGCGCCTTCGATTTCGTGGGGGCTGTCCATGGGCCCTGTGGACCGGAGGGCGCGGAAGAGGCCGGCATCGAAAAGGTAAAATTTGGGATGGGTCACGGCCGCTCGCCGGGCACGTTTTGTAAATACCGGCAGTCGCCAGGCAACGAGGAGGTCTTCCAGAATACCGATGTACGACTCCACCACCTTGCGCTCGACGCCGCATTCGCGGGCGATGTTGGCTACATTGAGAACCGCGGCGTGGGAAAAAGCTATAGTCTCTAAAAACCGCGAAAAATTGCCGGTGGCGCGCACGAGCCCTTCGGTTCTTACCTCCTCGTTGATATAAAGCGCGGCATAAGATTGTAGGGTCGGGGCGGGCGAATTAGCTCCCCGCACAACCGGGATGAGGCCGAGCGAGAGCGCCTCGGATAAAGAAAATGCATCATTCAATTCTCCGGCCATAAATGGATGCATGATCTTTAGGAGTGCCCGGCCGCCGAGAAGGTCGGCGCCAGTATTCTTGAGCTTCCGCGAGCTTGACCCGGTCAGGATAAAGCGCAATCCCTTATCGCTTTCGCTCAATAAATGGACCATAGGCAATAGCTGCGGAACCCGCTGAATTTCATCAAGAACGATATCGGTAATTGCCGGGTTTGCGGTAACAAGCGCACGAAGCCTTTCCGGGGCGGCGGAATAGAGTCTGAAGGTCTCTGGATCGAGAAGATCGATGAGCAGGGCAGAGGGCAGCGTCTGCCTGACCCAGGTCGACTTCCCTGTTCCGCGCGGACCAAGAAGAAAGAAACTTTGCGAAGGCGGCCGGAAAAATCGGGAGATGGTCTTCATGCCTGAAGTATACGATAAATGGAATCGCTAATTCCATAAATGGACCGGAAATGGAGTCGGCGACTCCAAAAAACGACCTGTTACCATGGCGTCGCCGCCTCCCGACCTCGACTTCAATATCCCGCCCCGGCAGCCCGTACTGTCTATGAATCATCCAAACGATGATCCATCCGATAACCTCAATCAAATTGAGGCATCGAGATTCGGTCGGCGGCAAAAAGCGGGACTATTGATTAAAAACATTTAATCGGTAAGAAGCTTGCCGAAGCCTGCCGATTGAAATTTTCCTGACAGAGGTTAACGCTGTCCTTTTCTGCTGATAGTGGAGAGAGTTCAAACAGCGTAAAGAGCAGGCAGAGAGAAATTTCTACCAGCTCTTTTTTTATGTTTTTACCAGCCCCTTCCCCAGATCGGTCCCAATAAATGAGGTTCTCCCGAGAGGCGGGTTAAGGTTCTTTTACAAAGTTCCCACGCTCTCCGGCTCCATCAGCACCTTTTCCACCGAAAGTACCCGTATCCCCTTCCCGATGGAATAATCGTCACGGCCGGGGAGACTCGATCAGCCGGGATAAGCCGAAACCCGTTCCGGTAACGGCCGACCGATGAAGCGGACCGGGCGCCGCTCGTTTTCCCGGGGAGTGGGGATATCGTCCTGCTGGAGGCGGATGAGCTCGTAGCGAAGGGTCTCGGAGTCGAGCACGATCCCCTGGAATCTGCCGAACGTGCAGGTACCGCAGTTCAGGTAGAGCTTCGATTTAGACCCCTTGTAGCTCTGGTGGGCTTCGATTTCATGCGTGTGGCCGAGGATGACCAGGTCGTGTCGTTCAAGCAGGCCCAGGGCGTAGCGCAGGTAATCGTAGGAGTTGTATTTCCGCTGCCCGACAATCCCCTCTTCCCGGTGAAGGATACCGAAATAGAGCGTGCGGACGGGCGAGAGCCCGAAGAGGAACTTCAGCCCGCGGAAGAGCGCATCATTGAGGAACCTGCCGATTTTCGTGCCGCCGAAAAAATCGGCTTTATGTCCGTGCTCGAAGTGAATGCTCTGCCCGCTACTGTTTACAATGGTATAATGATCGAGGCCGTCCTCGGCCCGGAAATCGTGATTTCCCCTGAGGTAGACGGTGTCGTTGGCGGCAAAGTAACCGAGCAACCTGCCGTTCGATTTCACGATCTCGTGCCAGCCGTACTTGCACAACTCAAGAATATCGCCGTTGAGTACAATTCTGTCCACGCCGTACATGGTGCAGACGAGATCGAGCTTGCGCAGAAAATCGTCCTCGTTCCAGCCGAAGGCGCTGAAATGATCGTGATTTGAAAGGTGGAGATCTGAGAGCACAAGGATATTCATCGGATTCTCTTTTATATCCAATAATATACCGCTCGTGCACTAGCGGTTAATGCCGGGAGTGTGAGAAGATCGTTACGGGGATGAGAATGCGAAATAAGCTGCCGGGCGGCGGATTATCTATTGCACCACATCGATGGTCCCGCTTGATTTTTTCGATCCGGTGCGGTACCCTTCAAAGTGGATGAAGCGGCCATTGTCCCGCCTGATGAAATAATAGCCGTCCCAGAAGCGTCCGAAAAATCCGTCGATTTTCGCCTGCACCCGCCGGCAGGAGATTTCCGGATGACCGGGTAGGACGGTATCCACGATTGCCACCACCTTGAACGGCGCCGCTTTCAACACGGCGAGTCCTTCGATGCTGACCGCCCAGTACTTCGACCCGGCGGCGGAGTCGGCCGCAATGGTCTGCATCCCCATGGTGACCAGCTGGTACCAGGGGTGGGTATCGATGGCGAGGACTTTCGAAACCGGTTTTCCCTTCAGGCGGCCGTTCAGGAGAATACTATCGCCGCGGCGCCGGGAAACGAGGTCCGTATTGTCATTGGAACAATAATGCCACCAAGTCGTCCTCCAGGCGGCATCGCAGAGAAGTTCCTCCCCGATATGCTCTTTCCCTTTAATCGTCTGGATCGAAATGCTGTCGCCGGTCCGGGTCGCGACTATGGAAAAATTCGCGGTTTTCTGGTCGCCGCGGTCAAATTCCCGATAGGTCATGAAGCGCTGACCGGTCGCAAGGGGAGTGACCGGCCATGCACAGGCAATGCAGGTGAACACCGCTGCAAGAGCGCCTGGAATCATTCTCTTCCGCATGATAAAAATATGGTTCATTGTTCGAGAGGTGATAACCCCTCCTCGAAGGTTCCCTCACGCACGAGCCGCTCAATTTTATAGGTTCCGAGTTTGCGCCCCTTCAGAAAACCATCCCAGGCGGCTTCGGCAAGGCGGCCGCTTTCGCGCAGGTCGAACAACCACTCATGGCAGCACTCGATCGGGCCGGGCGGCGTGAGGCCGGCATGGATCTCCCTGAGCCACCGCTTGTTCAGCTCCTCATGGGTGCCGATGGGCGGGGCAATGATGATGGGGAGCCCGAGGGCGCTGTAAAAAACCAGTTCGCTCGGTTTGGTCCAGAGGACATCGGTCCGGCGCAGACAGGTATTGAACCTTTCGAGGTAGGCCGCGGGGTCCGGATCGAAGATGACCTCCACCCCTTCGCCCGGCTCGTCGCATAGATCAAGACGGTTGATGACGCCGAAGATTCGCTCGACGATCCGCTTCTGAATGCCGACGGAGATCATGACGCGTATCCGGCCCTGCCGGATGGCTTTCCGCAGGCTCTTAAGGATGGCAACGACGAACTCCGCCTGAGCGCCGGCACCGCCGATGGCAAAGGTGAGGGTGAACCGGTCGGCGGACGGGGGAGCTTCCGCATGATCGAGCCACGAGGCGACCGAGCGGGAGTGCGTCTGATGGAACCGATGAGCAGGGTCGAGGCGTCCCAGGCGAAGGAAGAGATCGTTTTTCAGGATTGCGAGATCCTTTTCGCCGCCGATATTCTCTTTTGGCAGGGGAAATCCGGTAAGGAAGATTCGTTCTTCCGGAACGCCGTACGATAGCAGCCGTCGCTTGACCTGCGTACAGGGCGCGAGGTAGCGGAGCGAACTGCCGCGCGGATCCGCCGGGACCCAGACGCGGTTGAAATCGCTGTCGCAGATGAGCAGGTAGTTCCGGAGCGCCCCGGCGCCCCGGCGGTCGAGTGCGATGGCGGTGGCAAAGTACGTATGGATAACCGGTCCGGCATATCCCTTGAGTTCTTCGATAAGGCCGCCGCAGAGTCCGCGCCGCCTGATCAGGCCATCGAGATAGCGGACCGTCGCGGTCGGTTTCGATCGGTCGCGGCGGGGGTAGTAGGGATCGATGTGCTGGAGCCATACGAGAATTTGCAGGAGCAGGGGGCCGATGGCGGGAATGTTTCCCGCCCGCGAGAACAGGTAGTACGAGCGGCGGATGCCCCGCCACAGTCGATATTCAGGCATCGGCGTGGTCTGCCGCGAACCGTACACGAGCACGCCGTCCTTCGCCAGGTGCTTGAGCGGCCAGGCGGCACGCAGGTGGCCAAGGCCCATGAGAACCGATACGACGACGGCGTTCTCGTTATGCTCCGTCAAGAAGTCGGGTCTCCGGACTGAGGGGGATGAGGGTACCTCTGCCGATTCTGAGGCTGCCCCCCCGCCACGTGATGGTGCTGCTGAAAAACGGCATTACGTAAACTGCCAGCATGAGGAGATCCTTGAAAAGTACCGCGGCGGGAAGGAAACAGAGAATGGAAATATTTTTTCTTCCCTTCTCGTCGACGGCAAGGAGAACGAGGTACTCCAGGGCGATCCGCAGCACGACTGCCATACCGGCAAATGGAACGGCGGCACGATTGAGAAACGGGAGACACAGGAGAATGACCGCGAGGGGGTTCAGGAGAGGTTCCAGAAGGTAAACAGGCCTCTTCAGGTGGTATCGCAGTTTGGCCCAGCGGGCGATGCGGTCGAAAAAGATTTTCACGCTCGAGGTCTCTTTTATATTGTCGACCCAGGTATACTTGCACAGGACGAAAAAGCCGCTCCTCGCAAAGGCCACGCCCAGC
>Ga0181520_10007397_pt1 | contig 16209 bp, 8 predicted proteins | sample PEATcosm2014_Bin_29_FD_132451 | JGI IMG/M metagenome (GOLD analysis project Ga0181520, IMG submission 132451) | Peatland microbial communities from MTU Mesocosm Facility, Houghton, MI, USA - PEATcosm2014_Bin02_30_metaG | ecosystem: Environmental > Terrestrial > Soil > Wetlands > Peat | place...
CCTGCTCGCCTACGCCGACGGCCTCAGCCGCACCGTCCAGGCCCGCGTCGTCCGCATCCGCACCCTCCCTCCGCGCACCGATTCCGATTCCGACGCCAACGCCGACGCCGATCCCGACCAGTGGGACGACCTCGCCGCTTCCGCCACGCCCACCACCTCCCTCGACCTCGCCGTCACCGCCATCGAAGACATCACCCCCTCCACCTCCCGCATGGTCCCCATCGGAGCCGGCAGCGCGAGCGGAATCGCCGGCGTCCGCGCCACTCTCTTCGCGCCGCGCAATCCGCAAACCCAGCCCCAACCCCAGCTCCACTGCGGCGACCTCGTCGAAGCGCCTCTCCGCCTGCGCGCGCCCGAGCGTTACCGCGACCCCGGCGCCTGGCAGTACGCCGACTACCTCCTCGACCAGAACATCGCCGCCACCGCCAACCTTCCCGCCGCCAACCTCCGCATCATGGCCACGACCGAGGGTGCCCCATCCAAGCTTCGCTTGGGTGGGTTCGCCCCTTCATTCGCCCCGCTCGCAGCCTTGCCTGCGAACGCGAAATGCCACATCTTCGCCGCCCAGTCCTGGGCCGCCGCCCGCCTGCTCGCCTACACCCGCTCCGCCCCCAACCGCCGCCTGCCCGCGGCGCTCCGCCTCACTCCCGACGACGCCGGCATGCTCAACGCCATGCTCTTCGGCGACCGCACCCGCCTCACCCACACCCTCCGCCTCGGCTTCGAGCGCACCGGCTCCTTCCACCTCTTCGTCGTCTCCGGCATGCACGTCGCCCTGCTCGCCGGCCTGCTCTTCTTCCTCTTCCGCCGCCTCAGAATGCGCGAATGGCTCGCCACCCTCCTCACCCTCGCTCTCATCGCCGCCTATGCGCTGCTCACCGGCTTCGGCATCCCCGTCCAGCGCGCTCTCCTGATGACCGCCGTCTTTCTCGCCGCCCGCCTGCTCTCCCGCGGCCGCAACACCCTCAACGCCCTCGGCGCGGCCGCGCTCGCCGTGCTCCTCCTCTCGCCGCGCGCCCTCTTCGAAGCCAGCTTCCAGATGACCTTCCTCGCCATCGTCGCCATCGCCGGCATCGCCATGCCGCTCGGCGAACGCAGCTTCCTCCCTTACGCCCGCGCCGCCGGCAACCTGCGCGACCCCTGGCGCGACACCGCTCTCCCGCCGCGCCTCGCCCGCTTCCGCATCATGCTCCGCCTTTTCTCCGAGGCCCTCGCCGACAACATCCACCCGCGTCTCCGCGCCCTCCCATCCGCCTTCGTCCGCTTCACCCTCTACGCCGCCTCGCTCGCCCTCATCGGCCTCATCGCCGAAGCCGTCATGGTCCTCCCCATGGCTCTATACTTCCACCGAGCCACCGTCTTCGCTCTGCCCGCCAACCTGCTCTCCATTCCGCTGGTCGGCATCCTCGCCCCGCTCGGCCTCGCCACCTTCCTCGCCTTGCTCGTCAGCCCGTACCTCGCCGCCCTCCCCGCCGCCGCGCTCGCGCTGCTGCTGCACGCCGTCACCTCCGCCATCCAGCACATCAGCCACGCCCAGGCCGCCGACCTGCGCGTCCCCGGCCCGACCCTCCCCCGCGCCCTCGTCGCCGTCGCCTGCGTCGCCTTCTGCTGCTGGGCCATCCGCCGTTCGCGCAGAGAGACATTCGCCGCCCTCGTCGCGCTGCCCCTCGCCGCCGCGCTGGTCCTCTGGCCCTCCGCGCCCGCCGTCCATCCCCACACTCTCGAAGTCACCGCCATCGACGTCGGCCAGGGCGACTCGCTCCTCGTCGTCTCCCCCACCGGCCGCGCCATGCTCATCGACGCCGGGGGCCCCACCGGCGCCGCCGCCAACGCCGAAAACGCCCGCGGCCTCGGCTCATCCGACCAGGCCTTCGACATCGGCGAGCAAGTCGTCTCGCCCTACCTCTGGTCGCGCCAGTTCCGCTCGCTCGACATTGTCGCCCTCACCCACGCCCACTCCGACCACATGGGCGGCATGCCCGCCGTCCTGCGCAACTTCCGCCCGCGCGAACTCTGGGTTGCCGTCGATCCCAACTCCGTGCCCTACCGCGCCTTGCTCGCCGAGGCCGCCGCCCTTGGAATCAAGGTCCGCCATCTCCGCGCCGGCGACGCGCTCGCCTTCGACACCGTCGCCATCCACGTCCTCGCGCCCACCCCCGCCTACGCCAACCCCGGCCCGCCCATCAACAACGACTCGCTCGTCCTCCGCCTCCAATACGGCCAATCCTCCGCCCTGCTCGAAGGCGACGCCGAAGCCCCCAGCGAGCACCAGATGGTCGCGACCGCCCTCAGCGGCAATCCCGCCGCTGCCCTCGGCCCCGACACCCTGCTCAAAGTCGGCCACCACGGCAGCCGGACGTCCACCACGCCAGAGTTTTTGTCTCTCATTAACCCGCAAGCCGCCGTCATCTCCGTCGGCGCGCAAAACACCTTCGGCCATCCCCGCCCCGAAATCATCGCCCGCCTCGCCGCCGCCCACACCCGCCTCTACCGCACCGACCGCTTCGGCCTCACCACCTTCCTCCTCACCCCCGACGGCCGCATCGCCGCCTCCAGCCCCTGAATCTTTGCTCAAAGATGCTCCACCGCGAGTCGCGAATGGGTTCCGTGCCGACCAGCGGGAGGACCACGCGAAGCGGTATACCCGCCACGAAGTGGCCCGCCAGCGGGAGCACCACGCGAAGCACTCGATAGGCTGCCGCTCGCCCCCGTGCTAAAACTAAACATCCCCATCCCGGAGGGCCTTGCCTTGGAAGAACTCGCGCCGAACGCCGAACCCGCACCCCCCATGTCCTCCGCCGAACTCGCCGAAGAACAGAAACTCATCCGCCGCCTCCAGTTCATGATGAACCTCGTCCTCCAGACCATCGCCCAGGACCGTTCCCTCACCATCGACGAAGCCGCGCAGATGATCGCCGACGCCCGCAAAGCCGCGCTCGCCATGTTCCCCGGCAAAGACCTCGCCTACGACCTCATCTGGCGTCCCCGCTTCCAGCGCCTCATGCGCGAACGCTTCCGCATCATGTAGCGTCGGCGCCATCGGCGCGACCTATACGAGCCTGGGCCGCAGGCCTCGGTGTGAGGTTTCAAATGGCGACGCTAAAAGCTAATTCCGTTCACGCTACGGCAAGACTTGAAGACTACGATGGATGTGTGTCTCCGGGAGCCGCCCATCATGGATAAGAACGCATTCCTCATCTCCCTCTCCGAATCAGACAAAACCGACTTTGGCAAGGAAGACTTCACCGCCCAATCCATCCCGCAAAAAGTCTTCTCTTCGATCTGGGCCGTCGAGTCCGAAGTAAACAACGGCGGCTTCTCACAGTATTTTTCCAACAGCAGCTGCGAAACCGCGCCATTCATAGTAGAAGCCCTGGAAACCATCGCCGCCCCCAAAACCGCGGACATTTGCCGGCGCGCCATCGCAGCCGCATTTCCAACGGGCTTGCCTCCCGATTCCGAGGCAATCAGCTCCGCCGCATCGGAATTTTCCGACGAGCAGGAAGACGAGCTCAGCGCCTTGGACGACGAGTTCTTCCAGTATCCCCATAACCTAACCGAATTGCTGTTCGCCTATGTCTCGACGCACCCTGAGGAATTCGGCGAGGTGCCAAGCCAGTAGCGGCCCACATTCCGCCCACAACTTCCGCATCCTCACCACGTCCGCATCATGTCCCGCACCAGCCAAACCAGTAGCCCCGCCAGCACTGCGCCGCCGCACCACCGCACCCAGCCGTAGTCTTCTAAATCCGGATTGTCTGTCAGCATCAGCCACAGAAAATACCCGGCATACCCCACCAGGCCCACCACTCTCATGCTGTGCGACTCGTGTGGATCGTTCGCGAACGTGAACGCAAGGACGCCTCCGTAACCAAGCAGCACCTGCCGCCAGGTCTGCTTCTTCCGCATCGCCAAGCGCACCTGCAGGTGGCCCGGTGGCAGCAGCTTAACTCCCCGCGCCTTGATCTCCGCAACGCACCCGCGATAGTCGTTCAGAAACCGCGGAATCACGATCTTCTGTACGCCCTCGCGCGGAACCAGGGTGATCCCAGCCATAATCGGTGTCACCACGAAGCCCTCGATCTCCGGCCAGCGCAGCAACCGGCTACGCTCGCCCACCTGCCGCGTCACGCCCAGATCATCAACCGTCACCGTCCCCCGCGATTTGCTCGACACCATCACGGACCCGCAAACCACCACCGCCATCAACCCAAACAGCCCGCCACCGATCCACTCCATCGCCGCGAACATCAGCTGGCTGCCGGCGTCGGCAGCCTGTGCGCCGCTCAGATGCCCGTCCAGCGCGGCCCATCCCGTCAGCGCAACGGCGCCCGCCGCCAGGCCAAAGTACGCGAAGTACTTTCCCGTGCTGCCAAACCCGGCGTAGCTGTCGCTCTCTGCAAGGTAGATTGCCATCGCCACCATGGTAAGACCGCACCCCCGCGCTGCCAAATTAACCTCTGCCGCTGCGCACCCGCCCCCTTTTGATCCGCCTTGAATGGCTGCGGGCTTTCGCCTCGGAGGAACGACCTCTCAAACTGCCCCGCTCCCTACCTCCGCACCATCCACTCCCCGCCTCACCTGTGATTCCAATCACATCCTCGCCCGCATGCGCGGTGTTATTTTCCCAGCCGAACGGGAGGCTGACCGTCTCCCGCGCCCACGCTCCCGCGCAAACGCCTCGCCCAGGGAACCTCTCTCCCACGCGGCCAAAACCTTTCCGGATGAAAGCAGGCTGAGCATGAAGCATTCCAGATGGCTCGGATTCGACACCATACTTTTTATCGCCGCGCTCACCACATCGGCCGCGGCGGCCACAGCCGGCGCCCGCATCGATTTCTCTTCGCTCGACATCCGCCATCCCGCCAAAGTGTCGGGCACGCTCTATCTTCCCCAAAACGTCTCCCATCCTGTCCCCGCCATCGTCCTGATTCACGGCACCCTGGGCATCGATCAGCGCGGCGAGCTCTATCGCCAGCCGCTGCTCGACGCCGGCATCGGCATCTTCGAAGTTGACTTCAAAACCGGGATTTACAAGGGCACCCTCGACCGGCCGGAGCCCGATACCTTTCTGCCCATGGCCTTCGCCGCCTTGCAGCTCCTGCGCCAGCAGCCCGCCGTCGATCCCGCCCGCATCGGCCTGATGGGCTTTTCCATGGGCGGCAACATCGGCCTGCGCGCCGCCATGGAAAGCAACCTCAGGCAATGGATGGGCGACAGCCCCGGGTTCGTCGCATTCGCCTTGTTCTACCCGGTCTGCAATCGCTTCACCAAGGACTTTGAAAAGAGCGGCAGCAAACTCACCGGCGCTCCAATCCTCATCTTCTATGGCACCGACGACTCCTACGGCGAGGGCAAGGCCGTTCCCGAGCTCAAGAGCCTGCTCGCCGCCCAGTACAACTTCCAACTCGCCACCGTCGAGTATCCCGGCGCCACCCACGCCTTCAACCTCAACGCGCCCGCCATGAACTATCTCGATCCCGCCGCCAAAGGCATGCGCGTCCACATTCGCTGGAACCCCGAAGCCGCCAACGATTCCATCACCCGCGTGGTCGCCTTCCTCGGCGAAAACCTCGCCGCCAGATAACCCTTTTTCTCAGCCATCCTGCAACCGTCCGGCTCGCCGGCCCGGCGCCACGGAGGAAGAAAGATGAATCGGACTCAGGCAGTTGGATGCGTTGCCTGCATCGGTCTGGCTCTGTGGACAGCCGCACCCGCCGCTGCGCAGAACTCGCCGGTCAACGATCAGATCGCCCAGCACGAACAGAAGCTCGCCGAGGCGCGCGCCGCCCACCGCTCCGCCGACGAAGGAGTTCAGCTCATCACCCTCGGCTACCTCTACCGGCAGGCCGGAAAGATGCAGAAGGCGCTCGACTGCCTCAACCAGGCTCTGCCCATCGAACAGAAAGCCGGCAACCAGGGCGGCCAGGCCATGGCCCAGAACATCCTCGGCCGCGTCTACACCGACCTGGGCGACGAGGACAAGGCGCTGGTGCAGCTGAACCAGGCGCTCGCCGTCTGGCACTCGCTCGGCCTTCGACCCGCCGAAGCCAACGCGCTCACCTACCTCGGCCGCGTGCACAACAACCTCGGCCAGCGCGAAGATGCGCTCCAGGTCCTCAACCAGGCCCTGGCCATCTGGCACGACGTCGGCAACGTCCAGAGCGGCAGCAAGATGCTCAGCATGCGGGACAAGCTCCGCGATCTCGGCCAGTTGCGCGATCTCAAGCAGCTCAACGACGCCCTGCCGCCGAATCTGCAGGAGGCCGGCGGCCGCGCCGGCGAGGCCAACACGCTCGACAACCTCGGCGAAACCTACTCCGGCATGGGCCGCCCCGCCGATGCCTTCGATTACTTCAACCGCGCCCTCGTCATCTGGCGCCAGGTCGGCGAGCATGGCGGCGAAGCCATGACCCTCAACAACATGGGCCGCGCCTACGCCGACCTCGGTGAGAAGCAGCGCTCGCTCGAGGTCTACAACCAGGCGCTGGCGTTATCCCGCACCGTCGGCAACCGCCAGGACGAAGCCCTCACCCTGAACAACATCGGCCGCCTCTATCGCGACCTCGGCGAATCGCAGACGGCCGCCGACTACTACAACCAGGCCTTGCCCATCTGGCGCGAGATCGGCAACCGCAGCGGCGAAGGCCTCGCCCTCAACGACATCGGCCGCGCCTACGCCGACCTCGGCCAGCCGGAGAAAGCCCTCGACTTCAGCCGGCAGGCCTTGCCCATCTGGCGCGAAACCGGCATCCGGCGCGGCGAAGCCATGACCCTCAACAACATGGGCAGGGACTACACCGACCTCAAAGACCCCGACAAAGCTCTCGATTACGACAGCCAGGCCCTGCCCATCTGGCGCGAGGTCCAGGACCGCCGTGGCGAAGCCCTCGCCCTCATGACCATCGGTTGGGCCTACTCCGCGCGCAAGCAGGACAACAAGGCGCTCGCCAGCGAGCTCGCAGCCCTGTCTCTGGCCAAGGCCGCAGGCGACCCCGAGGTGCAGGGCAGCATCGACACCACGCTGATGATCGGCTTCCGCGACCGGCATCTCCCCGAGGAGGCGATCTTCTTTGGCATGGACGCGGTCAATAACTATCAGCAGATCCGCAAGAACATCTCCGCCATGGCCAAGGACCTGCAAGCCGGATTCGCGCAATCGAAGTCCAACGCCTATCGCATTCTCGCCGAGCTCCTGGTGGAGACCGGCCGGCTCGGCGAAGCCGAAGAGATCCTCGATCTGCTCAAGGAGCAGGAGCTGAAGGACATTGTCCGCGGCAGCGGTCCCAATGCTGCCGAGCCTGCACCGCTGCTGTTCACCACGCGCCAGCAGCAGGCGCTCGGCCAGATGGCGGAGCTGGAAACCCGCGCCCAGCCGCTCAACCAGCTCACCGCCGATTCCGTCAGCCTCGAAGTCCAGGCCGCGCACACCCCCGAGCAGGACGCCCGCCTCAGCGCGCTCGACGCCAGCATCGAGCAGCAGACCGCCGGCCTGCAATCCTTCTTTGACTCCACCATCGCTCCCCGGCTCCAGCCCGAGGCCGCCGCCCGGAACCAGGACGCCTTCGCGCACAGCTACCTGCAGGAGACGCTGGCCAAACTCGGCCCCCATGTCCTCGGCATCCGCCTCTTGCTGGGCCGCGACCACGCCTACGAAATCGTCGTCACCGCAACCGCGCGCCGCAGGATCGAACTGGCCGCCACCCCCGCCGAGCTGCGCAGCCAGGCCTTTGCCGCGCTCAAGGCCCTCGGCCTGCGCAACGCCGATCCCCGGCCGCCGCTCGCCCAGTTGTATGCCACGCTCGTCGCCCCACTCGAAGACGATCTCAAAGCCCTCGACTCTGCGGCCGACCCCAGCCGCGTTCCCACGCTGCTCTGGTCCTTGGATGACGCCCTGCGTTATCTGCCTATGGCCGCGCTCTACGACGGCCGCCACTACCTCGTCGAGCGCTACGACAATGTCCTCTTCACCCCCGAGAGTTACGGCCACATGGTCGACCCGCCGCTCACCGGCGCAACCGCGCCCAGCGCCCTCGCCATGGGTCTATCGAAAAGCTATGGCGGTCTGCCGCCGCTGCCCGGAGTCATGCCGGAGCTGGATGCAGTCGTGCACGATCCGGCGGTGCCGGAGTCGCATGGCCCCATCGAAGGCCGGCTGCTGCCCAACGACCAGTTCACGCTGGCCGCATTGAAGACCGAACTCGGCGCCGGCCAGGGTTTCACCGTGGTCCATATCGCCAGCCACTTCGTGGTCGAAACCGGCAGCGGCGACGAGCCCTACCTCATGCTCGGCGGAGCCGATGCCGGCGACGCCAAGGGCTACCCCTGGGATCTGTCCGAGATGGAAAACTCCCCGGTCGCCTTCCACGGCACCCGCCTGCTCACCCTCTCCGCCTGCAGCACCGGCAAGGACTACACCTCCCGCAACGGCCTGGAGATGGACAGCCTCGGTATGGTCGCTCAACAAAAGCAGGCCGAGGCCGTGCTGGCCACGCTCTGGGACGTCAACGACGCCAGCACCAGCCGCCTCATCAGCGACTTTTACGATCGCTGGGTCAAGCATCCCGCCCAGGGCAAAGGCGACGCCTTGCGCCAGGCCCAGTTGGCCTTCGTCCACGGAACCGCTGCGTCCCCCGGCGCGGCCACCGATCGCGGTCTGGTCACGGTCGAGAAGTCCCCCTCCGCCGCCCATCCAACCGACTACTCCCACCCCTACTACTGGGCTCCCTTCGTCCTCATCGGCAACTACCTCTAGCCGCCGCTCCGTCCGCTCCGCTTACGGCATCGGCGGAAGGCTGCTCAGGTAGTGCACCAGGCTGTTCAGGTCGGCCTCCGACAGCTTCTTCCCGTAAGGCGGCATCGGGTTGGGGGTTCCCGCGGCGGTCTTCGCCGGCGGAGTCACAATCGCCGCCCGAATCTGCTCCGGCGTGCGCCGCGCTCCCACCCCGTTCAGCGACGGCCCAATCTCCCCGCCCGCCTGCCCGATGCGATGGCACAGCATACAGTTGTTGTCCGCAATCAGGCTCTTCACATGTTCAGGACTCGAGGCATCCGCCGTGCCCGTTGCACTCGCCGCCGGCGCCGCCATCGCCGTCTGTGCCGCCGGGGCCGCAACCGCCATGCCCAACGGCGTCAGGCGCACCAGGCGCCCCGGCTTCGCGTCCTCGATCATCCAGATCGCTCCATCCGGCGCCACCTCCGCGTCGCGTACCCGGAACCCCATGTTCCAGCGCTGCACCGCCTTCGCCCCGCCCTTGCCGTCGAACGTGATCCGGGTAAGCGACATCGACGCCAGGCCGGTCGCAAACGCCGACCCGTTCCACTGCGGGAACATCGCGCCCTTATAGACCATCAGGTTGCCCGGCGCGATCACCGGGACCCAGTAAATCACCGGCTTGGCCAGGTCCGGCCGCGTGTCCGGACTCGGAATCGGAACCCCGTTGTAGTTCATCCCGTACGAGACCAGCGGCCAGCCATAGTTCTTGCCCGGCTCCATCAGGTTCAGCTCATCGCCGCCGCGCGGGCCATGTTCCAGCTCCCACAACCGTCCATCCGGCGAGAACGCCAGCCCATACGGAGTGCGCAGCCCGCTGGCCCAGGTCTCCGCCGGCGTCAGGTTCGGGCCGGGAAAGGTGTACGTCCGCACCACCGGCGCCGTCTTCGCGGCTTCCGTATCCGCGGGCGGATTCGTCACCGGCACCGTCGCCTCGCCCGTCTTGCCGGCCATCGGATTCCCCGGCGCCGGTTTGCCATCCAGCGTCAGCCGCAGCAGCTTGCCCAGCGGCTGGTTGGGGTCCTGCGCCGGCGTCATCCGTTGCCGGTCGCCCACCGTCAGGAACAGATACTTGCCGTCCGGAGAAAACGCGACCTGTGCGCCAAACTGTCCGCCCCGGCCCCGTTCGCCGTCACGCCAGATCACCTGCAGTCCTTCCAGGCTCGCCGCATCCTTGCCGATCTTCAACTGCGCCCGCGCCAGCGCCAGGCTCGATCCGTCGGGTTCGCCCGGCTCCGAATACGTCAGGTAGACATTGTGGTCCTGCGCATAGTGCGGCGACAGGTACACCCCCAGCATCCCGCCCTGCCCCTGCCACAGCACCGCCGGAACATTCGCCACCGGCGTCTTCACTCCCTGCTGCGTCACCAGTTGCAGGCTGCCTTCCTTCTCCGTGATCAGCATCCGCCCGTCGGGCAGGAATGCAATCCTCCAGGGCAGGCTCAGCGTCGTCACCTGGGTCACGGTAAAGGGCAGCTTCGGCTCCGGCTGCTGCTCGCCCGCGTTAACCTGCGCCACTGCGCCGCTCCAGGCCGCGGCCAGCAAGAGCCCTGCGATTGCAAAATGCTTCTTCATGTCATTCCCTTGTCGATGGAGTGTTCCGACTGTAAGACGATGTCCCCACTACCTACGTCTGTGGCCGCGATCTAGTTTCAGCATATCGCGCTTCTTGGTCAATCTACTCAACCTGGATAGCTGCATGCAGCTTTGGATTGACTCTGCGCCAGGCAAGGGCCATGATCCATCCGTCCATTCAGCTTTGGCTGCGTTGCACAATCGAAGCTGGCCGGCCGGTCCCTAAGCCGGAGAAGGAGCCGCGATGATCCCATGCCCCCTCAGGCAGCGCTCGCACGTCAGCCAAATTCTGCGAACCCTCTCCCCTGCACGCACATACCCCCTCCCAAGTCAGTCCCAAAAGCCTATAATTAATCGCTAGGCCTGAAACGAAGGACCTTGTCCGCAATGCCCTTCCTCAGCACAGGCCAACTCCATTGTTTCTTATGTTTTCCGACAACCAGCATAGAATCATATATTTACCAGCCGCAATTTCTGTAGCCGAGGGAAGCAAGCAACTTACCCCCCGGAGTAGCCAACCCGCACCTAGCACCTAGTACCTAGTACCTAGAACCCCGCCCCTCGCACCCTCCCATGCCCGCTCCTCTCACCGCCCGCGAACGCATTGCCCTCGGCCAGCAGCAGCGCAAGCTCATGCGCCGCGCCGACCACGCCGGCTGGCAGGCCAATCTCCGCCGCGCCGACCCGCTCGCCCTCCTCGCCCAATCCATGCGCGGCCGCGTCCCCGAACTGGTCGCCATCAAGTACGACCGCATGGCCGCATCCCCCTTCGGCTTCTTCCGCGGAGCCGTCCCGGTCATGGCCTGCGATCTCTCCCTCAGCGCCAACACCGGCATCTTCACCCAGCTCTGCGGCGACGCCCACGTCCGCAACCTCGGCGCCTTCGCCGCGCCCGACGGCCGCCTCGTCTTCGACCTCAACGACTTCGACGAAACCATCCGCGGCCCCTTCGAGTGGGACGTCAAGCGCATGGCCGCCAGCCTCATGCTCGCCGGCCGCGAGGCGGGCGCCAAGCACGGCCACTGCCGCGACGCCGCCTTCAGCTTCCTCGCCAGCTACCGCTCCAGTATGCACACCTTCGCGCGCATGCCCGTGCTCGCGCTCGCACGCTACCAGGTCCACCGCCTGCAGACCGTCAAGCCCATCTCGCAGATCCTCAGCCTCGCCGAGCGCGCCACCCCGCTGCATAACCTCGACGCCCTCACCCTCCCCGCCGCCGACGCGCCCGGCAGCCGCGCCGCAACCGCCAGACTGCCGCGGCCCACCGGCCCGCACGCGCGCATCTTCAAAACCCTCCCGCCCGACCTCACCCGCGTCCACGGCGCCGCCGCCAGCGCCGTGCTCGATTCGCTCGAGCCGTACGCCCAGTGCCTCCAGCCCGAGCGCCGCCACTTCCTCGCCCAATACACGCCGCTCGACGTCGCCTTCAAGATCGTCGGCACCGGCTCCGTCGGCCTGCGCGATTACTGCGTCTACCTGCAGGGCAACGGCCCCGCCGATCCCCTCTTCCTCCAGATCAAGGAGGAGGTCGACTCCGCCTACGCACCCTACCTCGGCCAGCCCTGCGAACCCCACCAGGGCCGCCGCGCCGTCGACGGCCAGCGCGCCATGCAGTTCCAGTCCGACCCCTTCCTCGGCTGGACCACCATCCAGGGCCGCGACTACCTCGTCCGCCAGCTCAACGACCACAAGGCCGCCGTCCTGCTCGACCAGCTCAAATCCGCCGCCCTGCTCGAGTACGCCGCCGTCTGCGGCGAAACCCTCGCCCGCGGCCACGCCCGCGCCGGCGACCCCGCCATGATCGCCGGCTACCTCGGCGCCTCCGACCGCTTCGACCTCGCCATCGCCCGCTTCGCCACCGAATACGCCGACCAGACCGAGCAAGACTGGCAAACCCTTATCCATTCCCGCCGCGACCGTCCCGGCTCGCATCCGCAGTCCAAACCCGGGGCCTCCGCGCCGTAAAGAAAACCAAACGAGCCGCCCGCCATTAGCAGTTTTCCTGTTGGTGACTCGGTGGGCCGATGAAGGCGTGGACGACGCGCGCGCCGCAGAAACCAAAACCGCCGCCTGCATCTCTGCAAGCGGCGGTCGGTGTTGCTATGGTCTTATTCGACCAGGTTTACCAGCTCAGCCGTCCGGACAGCTGCATGTCGCGCGGCTGATTGGATACGCCCGTGATGAGGCCGTAAGTGGTCGTGCCGGTGATCGTCGTTCCCGACTCCGACGCCGACCCGTTGCCGACCGCGCCGCCCGGCGAACCGAACACAACGTGGTTGGTGGCATTCAGCAGATCCGCTTCAATCTGGAACGTGACCTTCTCCCAGATCGGGAAGATCCGCTTCAGCCCCAGGTCGACGTTGTAGTAGCCCATCCCCCATACGTTGTCCGCACCCACACGCGCTGCCGTACCGACTTGGTACGCCGCGGTGCCGAGACCGACCGCCTGCTGCTGCGTGTTGGTCGGTGACGAGTTGGTTGCGTCCAGAACCGTGAACGCATTCAGGTCCAGGTGATGAATCGCGCCGTAGTAATTGGAGGCAGTCGACGAGGACGTCACGCCGCCCGACGGTTTCGCGTAGGAAGCCGTGCGCGGTTGTACGTTCGGAACCACGCTCGGCATGCAGGTGCCCAGCGGAGTGCCCCCGCATCCCGAACCGGTGAACAGAACCGGCAAGCCGCTGTGATACGTGAAGATGCCCGAAAGGCTCCAGCCCTCGGCCAGCTCCCGCACCACAACGTTCTCCGAGGCCATTCTCCCCTTGCCGAACGGCGACATGTACACCACGGTTGCCGTAATGTTCTGCGGCTGGTCCGTCACCGAAAGCGACCGGTCGAGGCGGGCATTATCCGAGGTGCGGAAGGTGCCCACATCGTCGATCGACTTCGAGTACGTGTAGTTGAACATTAAGTCCACGCCATGCGCCGCTCGCTGCCGCAGCGTCAGCTGCAGAGCGTCGTAGGTGGTGTTGCCAGTCCAGTTGTTGCTGTCACTGAGGGCGTACTGCGGATACTTCGTAAAGTAGCCCGACGTGGATTGGGAAGCGACGTACGTGACTCCGCCCGTGTACGGGTTAGGAGGCGTAAAGCCGAGCCCCTGGAACAGCGCCTGGTTGTTTGCCGACCATTTCGTTCCCAGCAGCGGTGTCGTGCAGGTCAGGCCGGTGCAAGGTACCGTGGTGCCGGCGATCGAGCCCGGCTGATACCCCGCCAACGAGATAAACGAGGAGGGCAAACCATTCTTGTTCTGCCACGGGTCCAGGCCGCCCGAGATGAAGTGTCCCTGGCTGCCGACGTAGCTGACCGTGATGGACATGTCGCGCGTGATCTGCCGCTGCAGCCCAAAGGTCCAGTTGATGAATTCAGGAGTACGATCGCTCCGGTACGGATCGAAAAGTTCGATGCCCGATCCGCTGGCGGTCGTCGTGGAGTTGTAGCCGGTGCCGTACTCGGCCAGGCTGGTGCCTCCGGTTGGAGGAGTAGGGGACGTGACCGATCCATTGAAGCCGCAGTTCACGCCTGTGTTCGTACCCTGCGCGCAGGCCGTGCCATCCCAGTAAATCAGCGGGAAGCCCACGACTTGTGCAGTCGGAGTCGATCCGGACGGCGTTAAGCCCAGCGAGCCGGGAGTCTTCTGCCCGCCGCCGCCGGCCGTCCAGTTGCCGTGCGCATAGGTGACGTTGTAGCTGCCGCGAATCACGGTCTTTGGCGTCACCGAATAGGCGAAGCCCAGACGCGGAGCAATGTTCTTCAGGTAGAGAGACGACGGCGTCCTGCAGTTGCAGTACAGCGCCGGGTTGCCGTTGCCCGCAAATTCAATCGTCCCCAGGTTCCCGGTCACCGAGTTCTGGCCGTTGGGATTGAAGAACGCGAAGATGTTGTGCGCCTCCTCGAAGGAGGGGAAGATATCCCAGCGCAGGCCGAGGTTCAAGGTCAGCTTTTCAGTCACCTTGAAGTCATCCTCGCCCCAGAACGACGGGCTGTGCCAGACCGATCGCGTTCCCGGAAGATTCAGGTCGGCAACCGACTCGCTGCTCGCGCCCCCCAGCATGTAGCTCGCAGCCGAAGAACCAGACGCGCTCAGCATGGCGGTGCCGATACCGGGGGTCGAACCCGTGATCGAGTTGAAGCCCTGCGTCGCGGTGGAGCTGAACGTGTAGTCCATTGGACCCGTCGGCCCAAGGGCCGCGTAGGTCCCGAACTCGACCACGTTGAATTGACCGCCGAAGGTGAAGTTGTGCTTGCCAAACTCCCACTGCAGGTTGTCGGTCGCCGTGTAGGTGTTGTTCGCCTTCGAGTTCCAGGCATACCCGCCCAGAACATAGTTGGACGATCCGGTGGTAACGATTCCCGTAATCCCTGGGAAGCCGTTGCTGGCCTGGCCCGGAGGCGTGTTCAGCAGTCCCAGGCTCGCCGCGTTGTACTGGGCCTGGTCGTTGGGAGTTACCGAAACGCTGACGTACCGTCCGTAACCGAACGCAGCCTGGTTCACCAGGTGCGGCCCGATGGTAAACGTGTCCTTCAGGATGTCGATGGTGGTGACCGGATGATAGGACTGCGAATTGCTGAACGGCGGTCCAAGGCCGCTCGCGGAGTTCGGGCCCGTGCTGGCCTGGCGCCCGAAGGCGATAATCGCGGAAACCTGGTTCCTCGCGCTCTGGTTGTAGTCGATCCGGCCCGTCGAATACCAGTTCGCCAGTCCGGTCGGCGTGCCGTAGTTCAGGTTGCTGGTATAGGCGTTCTGGTTGGCGATGGTCTCGTACGGGACCCAGTATTTATTGATGTATTGAGACGCCTACGAAAGCCGGCTGCCGGGAATAACGTCAAAGGTCGGAACGCCATTCTTCATGCCGTCGAACGGAGTGCGGTTGCAGGGACTGGCAGCGGTGCCCAGGCACCCCGGCGTCTCCGTGTTCGGATCGTAGATGTCTTGGCAGGCGTTTGCCGCAATGCCTTCCTGGGCCGTGGTCGGGCACTTCGTCTGGTTGCCGTTGGCCTGGGCGTATCCGGTAAAGTCCGCATAGCCGAGCGAGCCGCCGCTCGATGTGAGACCCAGCATCTCCGACGTCGGGATCGAATAGGGCGAAATCGTCGCGCCGTGCTGTTCGCGATACTGGCCATAGTTGCCGAACAGGAACAGCTTGTCCTTGATGATCGGGCCGCTGATCACAATACCGAACTCGTTCTGGATCTCGCGCGGCTTCACCGTCGCGAACACCCCGTTGGGCCGCAGCGTCGCCACCTTCGAGGTAAAGGCCCACGCATCGAACAGCGTGTTGCGGTTGTACTCATACAGCGAGCCGTGGATCGAATTGCCGCCCGACTTGATCGCGTAGTTCTGCATGCCCTGCCCCGCATACTGCGAGGAGATGCCCGCCGTCTGCACCTGGAACTGGTTCACCGCATCCACGCCGATCGCCGTCCACGTAAAGCGCGGATCGCCGATCCCGTCGCCTTCGGGAAGATCGACGCCCTCAATGTAAATCTCCTGCACGCCGCCCGCAGGACCGCTGCCATTGATGCCGGTGGTGGCGTCGGTCGAGTTGCTGCTGCCGGTATACACGTTCGACACGCCCGGCATCAGGTACGCGAAATCAGTCGCGCGCCGCTGGTCGGCCGTGCCCGGTCCGCCCTGGCTCATCTGCAGCGGCAGGTTCGAGTACATCTCGTTGTCCATGGTCGCGCCCAACGTCGCGTCCGCCGTCGAGAGCAGCGGAGGCGCCGCTGAAATCGTCACCGTCTCCGTCGCCCGGCCGACCGTCAGCTTCATGTTCAGGCCCACCGTCTCCAGCGCGTTCACCGTCACGTTCTCCTGCTTGTAGGCCTCAAACCCCGCCGCCGCCACCGTCACCGTGTACGTC
>Ga0181520_10007398_pt1 | contig 16209 bp, 14 predicted proteins | sample PEATcosm2014_Bin_29_FD_132451 | JGI IMG/M metagenome (GOLD analysis project Ga0181520, IMG submission 132451) | Peatland microbial communities from MTU Mesocosm Facility, Houghton, MI, USA - PEATcosm2014_Bin02_30_metaG | ecosystem: Environmental > Terrestrial > Soil > Wetlands > Peat | place...
AGGGGCTGCTTTCCAGGCTCTTGCGAGCCTGGCTAAACTCTTTCGGCCCTTCGGGCCTTTTGGGGCAACGGCCCGTGATGCGCACGCAAGATGTGGGTAAAGCATAGCCGCAAGCGGAGAGGGGAGAACGGCAATAGTCCCCTGCTGCGCGGGAATCGTCGTTTGCCTCTCCCCTCCCGGAACGGGAGGGGTGGCCCCGCGAAGCGCTGGGCGCGCAAAGCGCGGCAGGGGTAGGGCCGTCGCCATCGTTTCAGAGTGCCGGAACCCGGCATGACGATTGCCTGAAAATGGGATGGCAACTACGACTGAACGGCGGCCAACCACAGAGACGCCGGGGGACGCAGAGAACGTCTGGTAACGACCTGTACACCCGAGGGAGCGCCGAGCGGTGTCGCCGTACCGTGTTCTCTGTGTCTCTGTGGTTTCTTGCCGTTCACCCGCTCACACAGCGCTTCATGTCTAGGCACCGTCTCCGCAACCGGCGCAGTGACACTATGCCGGGTAGACCTTGACCCTCCGCCGCGGGTCGCGACCGACGCTCTTTGTTTGGACGTGCAGCTTGGCAGCCATCTCGTGTTGAAGCCGCCGCACGTAGGCGTTCTGCGGGAGAAGCTCGACGCCGTCGCCGGTGGCCTGCGCGCGCCGGGCGGCCTCCTGCAGTTCCTTCAGCGCAAACTGCTCGCGCGCGGTGTCCTCGCTGCCGAACGCCGCGCGAAGGGCCTCGTAGATTTGGCCATACGTGTTGCTGCGGACACTGATGACCTGCGCCGCCGAGCCGATCTCGGGGTCCCGGTCGCCCGGGTGGCGGTCACCGTGATCCCCCATGAGGGTGACGATCATGTTGGCCGCTCGCGGGTCATCCGTGGCTACGGCCGGCAGCCTCAGCTCCCTCAGCGCGCGCTCCAGTTTCCGAGGGGACACCCCCCGCGCATGGATGCGAGTGATGCCGGGCTGGGCCGCCGCGCTGCGAAGCTCCCGCCGCAGCTCCGCGCTGTCGTCATCATCCTCGTCCCGACCGGCGGCCTCCGCCCGAGGCGACCCCGGCAGGCGGAGCGACGAGCCGGCGAGTTTGCCGCTGCGCAAGGCCGCCTGAACGCTGCCGTCCGGGCCGCGCTCCCGCACTTCGGCGGTGACTTCCTGGTCGAGCAGCAGCAGATCGACAGTCTCGGCCACATCGCCATGGATGGCGAGGCGGTCGATGGTCTCGATCTCGATGAGCGTATCGAACGTCGGCGGGGCTTTGCGCTCCAGGACGGTCTTCTGCGTCCGCCGTCGGCGCGCCTCCTCATCACCGAGAGTGACTGCCTGTATCCCGCCGATCAGGTCGGAAAGCGTCGGGTTGGACATCAGGTTCTCAAGGTTGTTGCCGTGGGCCGTGCCGATGAGCTGCACGCCGCGCTCGGCGATCGTCCTGGCCGCCGCGGCATCGGCATCGGTGCCGATCTCGTCGATGACGATGACCTCGGGCATGTGATTCTCGACGGCCTCGATCATCACATCGTGCTGTTGCATGGTATTGGGCACCTGCATACGGCGGGCGCGCCCGATGGCCGGATGAGGGATGTCGCCGTCACCGGCGATCTCATTGTTGGTATCGACCACGATGACGCGCTTGTCGAACTCGTCGGCGAGGACGCGGGCGATCTCCCGCAGCTTCGTCGTCTTCCCCACTCCCGGCCTGCCGACGAGGAGAATGTTGCGCCCGGTCTCAATCACATCGCGGATGATGTCGATAGTGCCGAACACCGCCCGGCCGACCCGGCAGGTGAGGCCGACAATTCGGCCCACTCGGTTCGGGATTGCCGAGATCCGGTGCAGAGTGCGCTCGATACCGGCCCGGTTGTCGCGGTCGAAGGCCCCGACGTGCGCGACCACGAAGTCGATGTCCTCCATCGTTGCCTGCTGGCCGCCCAGATACTCGAAGCCACCGGCGAACCGGGCCTCCATCGGGCGGCCAAGATCGATCACGACTTCGAGCAGCTCGTCGAGGCGCGGGTGCCCAACCAGCAGGTCGCGTGCCCGGAGGGGCAGGACATCCAGCAACCTGTCGATGTCATCAGTCACGGTCTGCTCAATGCTCATATCGAACTTACGCTCTCCCATGCTCCCGAAGTGAGTATACCCCGGCGGGCCGGAGAGTCAAGGATGCGGAAAAGCCCAAGCGACGGTGCCGGCCTGGACGCCGGATGCGCTGATGCGGCCTACTTCCTTGACGATAGCTTACTGTGGTCTCAACACTCTCTTAACAATAGCCCGCTATCATTCGTCTATCAGTGTGAAGCCGCGAACCTCAGAGCCGCCGGGCCTCCCGGGGGCTCGCTTTTTTATGGGGGGTCGTTTCCACGGACGAAAGCAGCCGCCGTGCCTCTCTCGTCCCCAACGTGGCAGGTGTTCCGCCAGTGGACGGCGAACACCTGCTGAAATCACGGCTGGCCACCGACGAGAATGCTGCCTGGCGAGCCACCTCGTGTTGTGTCTATACGCCTATGCGCCGCCAATCCTTCTTTCCCCTCGCCTTCATCGCCTTCATCGCCTGCCTCGCCATTCTCGCCGTCGCTCTCGGGGCCGGCGAGGGCGCGCCTGCGCGGGCCGGGCAGGCCCCCGCCCCCACAGCCCAGGCCTCCGGCGGCGTTCCCTCGCGCCCGCCGGCGTCGGCCATTCGCGCCGACCTTGAGCGCATCCTCGCCAAACCCGAGTATGCGACCGGGGACCCGACGTGGCTGCAGCGTCTTGAGGAGCGGATCGTGCGGGCCATCGCGGAGGCGCTTACGCACGATATCGGCTTCGCGCGGTTGCTGAATACCGCGCCGGTCCTGTACTGGACGCTGGTGGCGGGCCTGGTCGCGATTCTCCTGGTGATCCTGTACTACACGTATCTGGGCATTCGCGCGACATTCGGGCCGACACGAGTGAAGAAGCCGGGAACGGCGGCCCCGCCTGTGCCGACGACCTCGCCGCGGGCGCTGCGCAGCCTCGCAGACGAAGCCGCGGGGCGCGGGGACTTCGAGCAGGCGCTGCGATACCTGTACCTCGCGGTGCTCCGGCAGCTCGACCGCACCGGCGTCCTCGGCTATCAGCGCGCGCGCACGAATTGGGAGTATGTGGACGCCCTGCGCGGAAAGATCGACGTGGCGCCGGATTTCGTTCCCCTGACTTTGGCCGTCGACCGGGTGACTTACGGGCGCGTCCCTGCCGGCGCGGACGACTATACCGCGTGCAGCGAGCGTGTGGAGCGCATCTGGGGCCAAGCGAGGCCCGACGATGCTTAGGCGACTCAGTCCGGTGCTGTTGGTCATCGTCATCTTCCTGGTCTTTCTGGGCTGGCAGTTCATCGGCGTCAGCAGGAGTCCGGGCGCAGACCCCGTGGAAGATCACGCCTCCACGCGCACGAATGCGTGTGGCACGAAAGCGCTGCGGGAGTTGTGCGGGGCGATGGGGCTTTCGGCCCACACCTGGGGGCGACCGTTCGGCGAGCTTCATGGGCGCGTGGGGCTGTTGCTGGTGCTCGACCCGAACGCAGGGATGCGCGCGGGAGAGATGGACGCGCTCCTGAAGTGGGTGGAGGACGGGGGTCGGGTCATCATCGCCGTGGACCCGAAGCCGGACCGCACGATCCAGGGGGCGGTGCAGCCCGTGCAGCCGTGGTTGCAGGCGCTGGCCCCGCTCGGCTTGAGTTATGACGCGACGTGGACGTTCGACGCGCATCTCCTCGCGGTCAGCCCGGGTTCCCCGCTGGCCGAGGACGCCAGGACGGTCAACATGCCGGAGACGCGCGGCCTCAAACGCCTGCGTAGCACGTCCGATCTGGACCTGCCCGCGGTGGTAAACGAGCGCACCGAGAAGGCGAAGGCTCTGGTGCAGATTCGCAAACACGAGCAGTGGGCGGAGTACGTCGCGCAAGGCAATAACCCCGTCGTCGTCTCGTTCAGACAAGGTCTCGGGGTGATCTACGTCATCGCGAATGTCGATATGCTCGATAACAGCCACCTGCGCGAAGCCGACAATGCCGTCTTCGCGGCCAACATGATCTTCACGGCGGCGCGCAGCCCGGAGATCTACTTCGATGAGTTCCATCACGGCCGAGTTGCGCATGAGGCGGAAGATGGAGGCTTCGACACCTCGCCAATGTCGAACACCATCTGGGCAATGATGGTGGTCTTCTTCATCTACGCAGTCGGCAAAGCGTGGCGCTTCGGTCGGCCGGAGCCGCTTCCGCCCGCAAACCGGCGGTCGGTCCTGGAGTACGCGGAGGCTTATGCCGGCCTCTACCGGCGCGCGCACAAGGCCAGCGCGGCGCTCGACATCGTGGCCGCTCGCTTCCGGCGGCGGATTGGATCGTTCACAGGCCTCGGCCCCGACGCCCCGGCGGAGCAGCTCGCCGAGGCCGTCGCCGCGCGGAGACGAGTAAACCGCGCAGACCTGACCGCCCTGCTGCAACGCATCGAAGCGTGCCGGGGCGGCAAAGACATCACCGATGGAGAGTTGTTGTCCGTGAGCCGGGCCATCGCGGCCTATGAGGAGGTCATCTTCCCGCATGTCTAGCCTATCGCCGAACTCGACGCCGGCGCAAGAGCTTGCCGCCAAGATACAGGCGATGGTCGGTCGGGCCATCGTCGGGCAGGAAAGGCTGATTCAGGAGACGCTCGTGGCAGTGCTCGCGGGCGGGCACGTGCTATTGGAAGGAGTGCCGGGCACCGCGAAAACCCTGCTGGTCAAGGCGCTGGCGATCGCATTAGGGCAGGAGTTCCGCCGCGTCCAGATGACCCCGGACCTCATGCCCTCGGATGTCCTGGGCACCTACGTGTTCGACCTCAACACCAACGAGTTCCACCTGCGCAAAGGCCCGATCTTCACCAGTTTCCTGCTGGCGGATGAGGTGAACCGCGCGCCGGCGAAGACGCAGTCGGCGATGCTGGAGGGCATGCAGGAGCGGCAGGTGACGATCGACGGGGTGACACACCCGCTGCCGTCGGACTTCACGGTCTTCGCGACCCAGAACCCCATCGAGTACGAGGGCACCTACCCGCTCCCGGAGGCGCAACTGGACCGTTTCCTCGTTAAGCTGATCGTGGACTACCCGACTGCGACCGAGGAGGAGGCGCTCCTGCAGCGCTACCACACGGGCTTCGACGCGCAGGACCTCGCGGCGGCGGGTGTGGCGGCAGCGACCACGACGGAGGAGCTTGCGGCGGCGCGCCGGAGCATTCTCGCGCTTACCGTCAGTGATGAGATCATCTCATACATCGCGCAGCTTATCCGAACCACGCGCGAGAGTCCCAGCCTGGTCCTCGGCTGCAGTCCGCGCGCTTCGGTGATGCTACTGCAGGCGGCGAAGGTACTAGCTGCCTTACGCGGAAAGGACTATTTGTCGCCCGATGAGATCAAGGCCGTAGCGCCGGCAGTGCTGCGGCATCGGGTCGTGCTCCGCCCGGAGGCGGACATCGAGGGCACGCGCCCTGATGACGTGGTCAGAAGCGTACTAGCGGCGGTGCCGGTGCCGAGGTGAGCGGTGGGTGCGCACCGGTGATGGGAGAAAGGACCTCTGGGGCGAAAGAGGGCTATACCGATGCAAAGGACCTATACGGTCGTGCTGTTGAGAGACGAAGAGGAGGGCGGGTACGTGGTCTGGGTGCCCGCGCTGGGCACTTTTTCCAGGCCATGTGGAAGCGCGATTCATCGCGCGAATCACGCCACACAGCCACAGACGGCACATTGACGAAATGCCTGTTGGGGCGGTCAAGGGCATGACCTACGGTGAGCTATGCGACCTGCATTTGGCGCGATGAATCGCGCCGCCACATGCCTGAGGATGATCGCGATGGAGGGGTACCCCCGCTGAATTGCGCGCCGCGCGGTCCGAGGAGGGTTAGGGTGAGGCCGCCGTCCCCTGCAATGGGCTGAGCCTGCCCCCATGCGGCATTTCGCGAAGGCAGATCACGGAAGGGAGGTGGCAAGCAGTGAACGTCGACGAGCGCAAGCGGCTTACGCGCATGTCTTCCTGCGCTGGGTGAGCGTCCAAACTGGGCGCTGACGCCCTCGCGCAGGTCTTGCGTGAGCTGAAGCCATTCCCGGATCCGAATCTGCTCGTGGGCCGCGATCTGGCCGACGATGCTGCGGTGTACCGCCTCTCCGACGACACCGCGGTCGTCTCCACGGTCGATGTCTTCACGCCGATTCATGACGATCCCTACACGTTTGGCCAGATTGCTGCGGCGAACTGCCTCTCGGACGTCTACGCGATGGGCGCCCGGCCGCTGGTCGCGCTCAATGTCGCCTGCTGGCCGGCGGACCAGGCTCCCCTTGAGATGCTGGCCGAAATTCTGCGCGGCGGCGGCGACAAATGCGCCGAGGCTGGGGTTCCCATCGGCGGCGGGCACACCATGCGGGCTCCTGAGCCGGCTTACGGCCTCGCCGTCACCGGTATCGTGCATCCGGACAAGATCATCACCAATGCCGGAGCGCGCCCCGGAGATGCGCTGGTTCTCACCAAGCCCCTGGGGTCGGGGATCATCACCACCGGCGCGATGGCCGATGCCGCCGACGAGAGCGTCGTGGCCGAGGCTGCTGCTGTGATGATGCAACTCAACCGGGCCGCAAGTGAGGCGATGATCGCCCTCGGGGCGTCGGCGGCGACGGACATCACCGGCTTCGGGCTGATCGGGCACGCCTACGAACTGGCAGCGGCGAGTGGCGTGGAAGCCCACATCGAGATCGGCACAGTGCCGCTCATGCGCGGTGTTCTGGAACTTGTCGCGCAGTGGGCGCTGCCGCAAGGCCTGTTCCGCAACATGGACCACTACGGGCCGCACGCGGACTTCGGCGGCGCGCCCGAGGCGCTGACACAGGTTATGTGTGACCCCCAGACCTCAGGCGGCCTGCTGATCGCCATCGCTGCGGAGAGATCGGGAGATCTTCTCGCAGAGCTGTCGAGCCGAGGCGTGAGCGCAGCCAGGATCGGCGAGGTGCGGGAGGGAGCGCCGGGGCGCGTGGTGTTCGAGTAGCCGGAGCCGACAGAGGCCAGCACCCGAGGCAGCGGGCTCTGGGGCCGAGGAATAGCCTGAAGGCCCACCTGGCCGTTCAGCCAGGGTCGCGGCTGATTGGTGGGAAGGTCGCTGGGGGCACACATTATGGCGCCCAGCCCGAGCGGACCGAGGGCCGGGGTAGTACATGTGGTCCGGCTATCACAACGAGGAACACCATGCCGCTGTCATTTCTCCTCTGGAACCTACACAAGAAGGATCTTTCCGACTTAGTCGCGGCGCTGCTGACTGAGCACTGCATCAGCGTAGTTCTCTTCCTGGAGGACCGGCTTCCCCCTGAGGCCAGACTCGCCGCCCTAAACCGCTGCGTCCCGGAGTGGCGGCACATCAGCCGGGTGAGTTCCGATATACACAAGGTGCGCCTCTACACACGGCTGCCCGAAGGGGCCATATCTCCCTTCCGCGAACACTCGCGCTACCCAATGTACGCTGTCCGCCTGCCTGGCCAAGCCGATATCCTACTTGTGGGAGCTCACATCCCCGACTTACGCAACAACAGAATCGAGAGTGTTCGAGCTCACTGCCGTATGCTGGCGCAGACGGTCCGCGAGGCCGAGGGCGAGTTCGGGAGTCGGCGAACCGTGGTCATCGGCGATTTCAATCTCGATCCCTACGACGAATCAGTCGTGTCCGCCGACGGCTTCCACGCGGTCATGAGTCGCAGTCTGGCCCTCCGCAAAACCAGATGCGTACAGGGGGCGGATCACCACTACTTCTACAACCCAATGTGGAGCCACTTCGGAGACAAGCCGCAGGGACCGCACGGGACGTGGTACTGGCAGCACGCGGAACCCGTGTGCTGGTTCTGGCACATTCTGGATCAGGTGCTCGTGCGCCCGGAACTGATCGAGTCGGGGCTGATCGGGTGCGACTGCACGACTATCCCGGACCACGCCGGGGAGGTGAGCCTGCTGACAAGTGACCGAGCACCAGACAAGCGTCGAGCCTCTGACCACTTGCCGCTTGTGTTCCGTCTGAAGTGCGACTATGATTCACCTGTTCAGGAGAGGAGGCTTCTATGACGCAGACTCCCGATCTCTGGCCCGACACGACCGTTCAGGCCGACGACCTGCCCGTCGCCATCCTCCGGCAGCAAGCCGAGTATCTTGGGCAGAGGCACGCTCAGCGGCTCACCGGCAGGGTCGAGGCGCGGCCGCTGGGGCAGCAAATGTGGCTGACGTTGAGCATTGTTGCTCCCGCGCTGAATCATTACAGCTACAGGCTTCTGGACGTCCGGTACGGCATGGGCGGTTACCCGGCCACCGTCTCGTTCTATGATGACGAGCTCCAGGTCCAGACCCGAGCCCAGTTTGAGAGGTGGCTGAAGGACGTGTTCGCCGACCACCGAACCCAACTGGTGATTGCCCAACTCGAGGCTGCCATCGACGCGCAGACGGGCGAACCGGCCGTCGCATAGCACGGACATCGGCCGCTCGCTTCGTGTCGCTACTGACGCGGGATGGTTCGCCTGTGCACTTGACGGAAACAGTAACCGTCACCTGAAAGGACCGCCTACCATGCGCGCCTGCACTGCCATTGGCCTACTCGCCCTTTTCGCCGCCCCCGGCATGGCCCTCACCCTCACCACGAACGGCGCGGCCAACTGCGTGATTGCGATTGCCGCCGACGCAACCGTGCCGGAGCAGACGGCAGCCAAGGAGTTGCAATCTCACCTGAAGCTGGTCACGGGCGCGGATATCCCGATCCGCGACGAGGCTGCGGTACCCGACAACGCGCAGCAGATCGTTGTCGGGCCGGGGGCGCGCTTCCACAAGGCGTTCCCCGCACTCGATCTCGCGACGCTGAAGCAAGACGGCATCGTGATGCAGACTGCAGGCAACGCGCTGTACCTGGCTGGCGGGCGACCTCGCGGGACGCTGTATGCGGTCTATACCTTCTTGGAAGATACCGTCGGCTGCAGGTGGTGGAGCGCCTCCGAGAACTACGTCCCGAAGCGCCCGACGCTCGACGTTCCGGCCCTCAGCACGATCTATACCCCGAAGCTACAATACCGGGAGGCCTTCTACAGAGGAGCTTTCGACGGGGTTTTCGCCACGAAACTGAAGACAGACGGGCACTTCGAGCGCATCCCGCCTGAGTACGGCGGGCATTATACGATTCTGGGCTGGTGCCACACCTTCTACCAGCTTCTGCCCCCGGAGAAGTACTTCGCCGCACATCCGGAGTGGTACAGCGAGATCAACGGGAAGCGCACTTCCGACAACGCCCAGCTTTGCCTGACGAATGAGGAGATGCGCGCGGAGTTTGTCAAGCAGGCGCTGGCCCGCATTCGCACCAACCCCGAAGCCGGGATCATCTCCATCGCCCAAAACGACTGCGGCGGGGCGTGCACCTGCCCGAAGTGCCGGGCGCTGGCCGAGGCTGAGGGCGCGCAGTCCGGCCCGCTGCTGCATTTCGTCAACGCGGTCGCGGCGGACATCGAAAAGGAGTACCCCAACTTCCTGGTCGAGACCCTCGCCTACAACTACACTCGCCAGCCGCCGAAGATCGTGAAGCCGCGCAAGAACGTGATCGTGCGCCTGTGCTCGATCGAGTGCTCGTACTCGCAGCCGCTGGCGACCGGGAAACAAAATGCGACCTTCCGCAGCGACATCGAGAAATGGAGCGCGGTGGCTCCGCAGCTCTACATCTGGGACTACGTGACTGACTTCGCCAACTACATCATCCCTCACCCGAATATGAGGGTCCTCGCCCCGAACATCCGCTTCTTCGTCGATCACAAGGCCATCGGCCTGTTCGAGCAGGGCGATGCGGGGTGCACCTGCAGCGACTTCCCGGAGCTGCGGGCCTGGCTGATCGCGCACGTGATGTGGAACCCGGCTGCGGACGAGAAGGCTCTAATCCGCGAGTTCATGCAAGGATACTACGGTCCGGCCGCCGAGCCGCTCCTGCAGTACATCGAGTTGATCCACAACGCCATCGAGCGGAACAACACCTATCTCACCTGCTACATGGGGGACACCTCAGCGTGGCTGACGTACGACGACGTGCGGAAGGCCTGTGGACTGTTCGCAGAGGCCGCCGCCAAGGTGCAAGATGATCCGACCCTGACCGCGCGGGTGCGTCGCGCGCGAATGCCCCTGGACCACGTCGTGTTGTTGCGCTACGCGGCGCTGAAGCGAACTGCGAAAGCCCGAAAGCAGCCGTTCTTCGGCCCGGCCGATCCGGTCGCGTTCTGCGACGATTTCATCAAGTCGGCCCACACTTTCGACATCGGCAACTACAGCGAGGGCGAATCATTCGCCGACTACGAACCGGTCCTGCGGTCGCGGTTCCGGCCCGCGGGCACGGTGACGGTGCCGGACGTATGCAAAGGCCTGGGCGAGGATGACTGGACGGATGTACAGGATAACGAGTTCCGGCTCGCAAACCCCGGAACCTGGGCGACCATCGTCGACGACGCGAAGGCTTCCGACGGTAGAGCCGCCCGCATGACGACGAACCACAACCAGTGGGCCACACAGTGGGCCGTCCCGGCTGATCTCCAGGGGCGCTGGCACGTATACGCGGCGGCGAGATGCGAAGCAACGGCCAAAGAAGGCGACGCGTTCCAGATCGGGGTCTACGACGAGGCAAGCAAGACGACCCTCGGCGGGCAGACCGTCCGCATCGAGCAGAGCGCCGGCCCTGAGTACAAGACCTTCGATCTCGGGACGATCGATCTGACACCGCAAATGTACTTCTGGGCGGCGCCGATGAATAACCCGGATAAGGTATCCGCCGTCTACGTGGACCGCGTGTTCCTCGTTCGGGAGAGGAAATAACGGTCCTGACGAAAAAATAGCGCCCCGCGAGCGCCCTGTTGGAGGGGACGCCATCGCGGGGCGTTGTCGTCAGTGTTGCGACTGCGTAATAGCTACGCGACGCCTTGCGCTTCGGCGATCGGGCACTCGTCCCGGTGCTCGACGCCACAGTGCAGGCACATCTTCCCGCCTGCCACTCCCTGCTGTAAAGCGTTGCGGATGAACGAGTCGACGCACTCGGCCAACTTTTCCACTTCGGCCGTCTCCATCGCGCCGAGGATCGTGGCAAACGCCTCGTCGCGGCGCCGGCCGACCTCCGCGATGAGTCCGGTGCCTTCGGGCGTCGAGGTCAGCCGGACGACGCGGCGATCCTCGTCGCGCACTTCCCGCGCGATGTAGGCCTTCCCGCCCAGCCGCTCCACAAGCTTCACGGCGGCCGGATGACTTACGCTAAGCCCTTTGGCCAGGTCCTTGATGCAGCAGCCGGGGTGTAAGTGCACGAATCGCAACCCCTCGTATTGTGCGCGCGATAGCTCGCCATTGGCTGTCTTGGCAAGCGCTTGCCCGATCAGGGCTTTCTCTACCAGGTTGACGAACTGCTGGCAAAGCTTGTCTATCGGTACGCGACCCATCGAGTCTGTTGTCAACTCTTCATTCCTCCTGCTTCGACCTCTCCCCGAGGCCCCCCCACGGAAGTGGGATGGTGATAGTGACAGCAAAGACCGAGAATATATAACAGTGTAATCCATCGGGCGAAAACCTGCAACCTCCGACTCACAACCTGTCCGCGTAAACCTCGCCGTCGCCACGATTCAGGCGATGATGAGCATGCAATCCCCGTAGCTATAGAAGCGATACCCCGAGCGCACGGCTTCCTGGTACGCGGCCAACACGCGCTCGCGGCCGGCAAAGGCGCTCACCATCATAATCAGAGTGGACTTCGGCAAATGGAAGTTCGTCAAAAGAGCGCCTGTCACCTTGTACCTGTAGCCTGGAGTTATGAAAATGTCTGACCATCCTGCGCCGGCGGCGACTTTGCCCGTCTGATCCGCAGCCGTCTCGAGCACGCGGACGGTTGTCGTGCCGATTGCAACCACGCGTCCGCCGCGCTCTCGTGTGTCGCAGATCATGTCCGCCGACGCCTGCGGCACATCATACGCCTCCTCGTGCATCACATGGTCCTCGACCCGACTGGCCTCGACAGGGCGGAACGTTCCGAGGCCCACGTGGAGAGTGACGGTTGCGACCTGCACGCCCTTATCTGCCAGGGCCTGGAAGGTCGCGGCGTCAAAGTGCAGGCCCGCCGTTGGCGCGGCGACAGCTCCGGGGGCTGTCGCATAGACGGTCTGGTAGCGCTCTTTGTCGCCAGGCTCGGCGACACCGCCTCGGATGTAGGGCGGAAGCGGCACCGCCCCCACGCGGTCGAGCGCGGCCATGAGATCCCCCTGGCTCTCCAATTCCACGGCGACCCTCCCCTCGCCCAGGCGGTCGCGGACGGTGGCTACGATAGCCGCGCCATCTCCAGGCACGGGATCGCCGAACGTGAATGTGGTCCCGATGTTGAAGCGCCGCGCCGGGCGCGCCAGAGCCTCCCAAACGCGTCCATCGAGGGCGCGCAGGAGCAGCAGTTCCACCTTGCCGCCTGTCGGGCGTCGCCCTACCAGCCGCGCCGGGATCACCCTGGTGTCATTGATGACCACGCAGTCGCCAGCCCTCAGATAACCCGGAAAATCCCGGAACCGGCGATGCTGGGGGTCGCCCTCGAAGCGGGGCAGGACCAGCATCCGCGAATCCTCGCGCCGTTCAACCGGATACTGTGCAATAAGCCCGTGTGGCAGATCGTAGTCGAAAAGCGATACATCCATGTCGCCCATAGTATAGCACAAAGCACCGGGCGGGGAGGTCTGTGCGCGACGATGGGGAATCGTGGGGACGTGGTGTCTCCAACGCCAGGGCATCCCACGGAAGGGCATCGGGCTATCATGTCAGAGCCTTTGTTGGCCGGGTCATCCAAAGTCGTCATCACTCCCCCAGTCGGCGTCGATATGACCGGATTCGGCAACCGGCCGGGGCCGTCGGAGGGCGTCCACGACGATCTTCGCGCGGGGGCGGTATACCTCAGTGACGGCACGACTGCCGCAATCATCATCACCGCCGATTTGATCGGCCTCGACCAGTCCGAAATCGCCCGGATTCGAGACATGATCGAGGAGCGCACGGGAATGCCCGGCGGCCATGTCATGATCTCGTGCAGTCACACTCACTCTGGGCCTGCGACTCGGTGCCTCCGCTACCTCGGCGAGGTCGATGACGCCTACCTGTCGGTCCTTGAGCGGCAGATGGCCGGCGCGGCCAAGATGGCGGTCGACTCGGCGCGGCCGGCACTTTTCGGGTGTGCTCGCGAGCCTGTATCGGTCGGCATCAACCGCCGCGAAGTATCGGCGGGCCGCACGATCATCGGACGGGACGAGGCGGGCCTGACCGCGCCATACGTGGATGTCTGGTCGCTCGACGACGCCGCTACAGGCGCGCCTCTGGCTCGCCTGTTCTGCCACGCAGCCCATGCCGTGACGATGGGAGGAGACAACCTGCTCCTCAGCGCCGACTGGCCGGGATACGCCCAGCGCTACGTCGAGCGCATCTTCCCCGGCGCGGCGGCTCTTTTCGCGCAGGGGTGCTGCGGGAACATCAACAGCGATCCGCGAGGCGCCTGGGAGATCGCCGAGCGCCAGGGCCAGGTGATGGCGGGGGCGGTGGCCAAAGCTGACGGCCGGCCTGAGAAGCGCTCCGAGGCGAGGGTCCGGGTGGCGTCCGAGACGGTGCAACTGCCCCTGATGGACCCGCCGCCGCTTGATGAGGCTCAGGCGCTGCTCGAGGCCTTCACTCGCGAACGGGATGCCGGAGTGGCTGCGGGCGAGAACCGGGGTATGATGATGATGCGGGACGGTATCGTGGCGTGGGCCGATGGCATCGTCGCGCTGTCCGCATCAGGGCAAACCGGCCGCACGCTGCCCTACGAGGTGCAGGCGATTTCTGTCGGCGATGCCGTGTGGGTGGGCTTGCCGGGTGAAGTCTTTGTGGAGTATGCTCTCAACATAGACAAGTCGTCACCGTTCGGCCTCACGACCGTTGCGGCTTATACCAACGCAAACCCGGGCTACGTCCCGACCGCGGCGGCCCACCAGCAGGGCGGGTACGAGGTCGTCGATGCGATCCATTTTTACGGCGACATGATGATGGGGCCTGACAGCGAGGCCGTCATCCTCGGGGGCGTGCGGCGAGTGCTTGCCGCGCTCCGATAATGCTAATGAGACGCCGGTTAGCGCCGGCCTGATCCGATATGTCAGACAACACAGATTTCGAGAGAGTCCTGCAAGACATCCGCGAAGGGCGTTTCGTCATCGTCATCGACGAAGAGGGCCCGCACACCACGGGCGATCTGATCGTCGCCGCCGAACACGCCGGGCCGGATGAGATCAACTTCATGATGCAGCACGCCCACGGGCTGCTTTGCGTGGCGATGACCGGCGACCGGCTGGACAGCCTCGGCTTGCCGCTGATGGTCGCGGACGGCTGGGACGAGATGGATCATCCGCAGTTCACCATATCGGTGGACGCCAAAGGCGTCAGCGCGACCGACTCGGCAGCCGGTCGCGCCGCTGCGGTGAGGGCGCTGATCGACGACGACACTCAGCCGGGCGACCTGCGACGGCCTGGACACATCTTCCCGACCCGCGCCGTGGACGGAGGCGTGCTCAAGCGCGCCGGCCACACCGAGGCGGCGGTCGATCTCGCGCGGCTCGCGGGGCAGAAGCCTGCCGGAGTCACCTGCCAGATCATCGGGCGAGACGGCACTCCCGCCAGCGCGGAGGAACTTGCCGAGTTCGGCTGGGAGTACGAGATCCGCGTCGTCTCCCTCGCTGACATCATCGAATACCGCCGGCGGAATGAAGAGCTGATTACCCGCGAGGTCGAGGCCGCCTTGCCGACAGCCTACGGGGACTTCCGTGTGGTTGTCTTCCGCTCCAGAGTCGACGCCTCGGAGTACGTCGCGATGGTAAAGGGCGACATCGCCACATGCGAGGCCCCCCTGGTGCGCGTCCACTCCGGTTGCGTGACGGGCGACATCCTCGGCTCGCTCAAATGCGACTGCGGCAATCAGCTCCACGGGGCGCTGTGCATGATCGAGGAGTCCGGCTGCGGGGTGCTGCTCTACATTGCCGGCCACGAGGGCCGGGGGATCGGCCTGACGAACAAGATCAAGGCCTACCATCTGCAGGACAATGGGATGGACACTGTAGAGGCGAACGAAGCGTTGGGATTCCCGGCGGACATGCGGGACTACGGCATCGGCGCCCAGGTCCTGTTCCATCTCGGCGTGCGCAAGATGCGGCTGCTCACGAACAACCCCAAGAAGATGTCCGCCCTGGCAGGCTACGGCCTGGAAGTTGTCGAACGCGTGCCGATCCAGGTCGAACCGAACCGCTTCAGCGAGCGATACTTGTGCACCAAGCGCGATAAAATGGGGCACATGCTGGACAACCTCGACTGAACGACACTAACCACGGAGTGCTGCACATGCCAAATCGAATCGAAGGTACCCTTGACGCCGCCGGTCTGAAGATCGGCATCGTCGTCGCCCGCTTCAACGACTTCATCACGATGCGCCTGCTCGACGGAGCCCTCGACGGGCTGATCCGCCACGGCGCGAACGACAGCGACATCGACGTTGTCTATGTCCCCGGCTCATTCGAGATACCCCCGGTGGCGAAGAAGATGGCAGCCGGCGGCAAGTATGACGCAGTGATCGCCCTCGGGGCCGTGATCCGCGGCGCGACGGCTCACTTCGACTATGTGGCGGGGGAGGTCTCCAAGGGGATCGCGCTGGCGGCGCTGGAAACGGGAGTGCCGGTGATCTTCGGCGTCATCACCACCGAGACCATCGAACAGGCCATCGAGCGCGCCGGGACGAAGCTGCCCAACCGCGGCTTCGAGGCCGCCATGACCGCCATCGAAATGGCGAGCGTGATGGGCAAGATCGGGTAGGAAGCCCTGCGCCGATGGAGCGACTGGGACGCCTACAGGAAAGCCGTCATGCCGGGTTCCGGCACTCTGAAACGATGAAAAGGCGACGGCCCTACCCCTGCCGCGCTTTGCGCGCCCAGCACTTCGCGGGGCCACCCCTCCCGTTCCGGGAGGGGAGAGGCAAACGGCGATTTTCGCGCAGTAGTGAACCGCTGCCGTTCTCCCCTCTCCACGAGTGGCTATGCTTTACCCACATCTCCGCACCTGGGGGCCGCGAATTGGTCTCAAGCCGTTGCCGTCAAGCCCCCGAAGGGGGCGTGCGCCGATTGCCACCAGCGGAAGCTGGTGGATTCGAGCGTTTTTCCTCGATAAGCCCCGAA
>Ga0181520_10007399_pt1 | contig 16208 bp, 15 predicted proteins | sample PEATcosm2014_Bin_29_FD_132451 | JGI IMG/M metagenome (GOLD analysis project Ga0181520, IMG submission 132451) | Peatland microbial communities from MTU Mesocosm Facility, Houghton, MI, USA - PEATcosm2014_Bin02_30_metaG | ecosystem: Environmental > Terrestrial > Soil > Wetlands > Peat | place...
CTGGTGGAAACGGGAGGTTGGAGCGGCCTCGTGGCGCGCATCCACCAGAATTTTCCCCAGGGAGACTACACCCACTTATGGCGGGGTATGGGCCACTTCGCCGATAACCCGATGGGGATTCACTGGACCGGAATCGTTTTGGGTCTGGGCTGGGTTATTTCCTTCGGCTACTGGAATACCGATTTCCTGGTGGTGCAGCGCATCTTTGGCGCCAAGGACATTCGCGCCGCCAAGATGGCCGCTATCATTGGTTCCTATTTCAAGATGGCGGTCCCCTTCATTGTGATCCTGCCTGGATTACTGGGGCTGGCCCTACTACCTTTCAAGCTGGTTCCGGAAAGCGCGGTGGGGATCGGCCAGCACAGTTACAATGAGGTCCTGCCGTTGATGCTGGCGCGCTATTGCGGTCCCGGGCTACTGGGTTTGGGGATCACCGCCCTCATCGCCGGATTCATGTCGGGAATGGCGGGGAACGTGAGCGCTTTCGCGACAGTGTGGACCTACGACCTTTACCGCCCGTTCGTCCACAAAAATGCCTCCGATGACCACTACCTCAGCATGGGGCGCTGGTGCACGATTCTGGGCGTCGTCGTCTCCATCGGCACCGCGTACCTCGTCATGCATTTCGGGAGCATCATGGATTACGTCCAGGCGCTCTTCAGCTTTTTCGTCGCACCGCTTCTGGGAACCGTGCTGCTGGGCATGATGTGGAAGCGCACGACGGCCGCGGGAGGATTCTGGGGGCTGCTCGCCGGCAGCGTTTCTTCCATCGCCATGTTCCTTCTGGTGAAGTTTAATCACAGCATGCTGGCCTATATTGCGCTTTCGAGCGATGCCAAGGACATGGCGGAGAACATGTACCGCGCCCTGTGGTCCTGGCTGATTTGCGTGATCGTTACCGTAGTCGTCAGCCTTCTCACCACGCCCAAGCCGGTGGGAGAGTTGACCGGTTTGGTCTACGGCTGCACCGAGTTGCCGAGCGAAGGACATTTGCCTCTGTGGAAACGGCCTATTTTCTGGGCCGCGATCTCGGCAGGCCTGTTTTTGATCCTTCAGTGGATTTTCTGGTAGGAGGTGAGTATGGAACCGAAGCCGCAAGACCTTCGTTCGGGGGGTGGCGGTGGCCCCCATCGCATCGCCGTCGATCAGGAGGACGCAAAGCCCGGCAAACATCACATGGTGCCCGTCTGGTTTTTTGTGGGGATCATTCTGCTGATTTACGGTGTCATTATTCTGGCGACGGGAATCTACGAGTTCTCCAGCCCGCCGCCAACCGTGCTCGCAAGCACGCATCCGGCGGTGTGGTGGGGGGCGCTGCTGACGGTGATCGGCGGTATTTATGTCTATGCGTATATGCCGAAGAGATCCTGAGTGCCGACAAATTATCACGCGCCGTCCCGCCAACGGACGCCCTGGCGGACGTCATCACACCTCTGGGGTGGGGGTCCGCTACCTTCGCATTTTGGCTATTCGCAACGAATGCTGGCGCAAGGGCTAGGCTGAAACTGTTTCGCTTCGAACCGATGCTGTAGTGGAGAACATCGCATGACACTTAGCGTTTCGCTCGCCATGCTCTTTGCCTCCGCACCCGACGTGCACGCGCTGCTCTCGATGCACGCGGTGGATTTCCTCATCATCGCCGTCTACTTCGTTGTCGTGCTCGCCATCGGTTTCTACCTGAAGCGCTACACCAAGAGCAGTGAGGAATTCTTCATGGCGGGCCGCGACATCACCGCCTGGGTTGCGGGGCTCAGCTTCATTTGCGCCAATCTGGGCGCGCTCGAGCTGATGGGTTGGGCGGCATCCGCGTACCAGTACGGAATCCTCGCCGCTCACTATTATTGGTACGGAGCGATTCCTGCGATGCTCTTTCTGGGCGTCGTCATGATGCCCTTCTACTACATTTGCAAAACCCATTCCGTGCCGGGCTATCTGCAACTCCGCTTTGGCGAGCCCACGCGCCTGGTGGGCGCGCTGTCGTTTGTCTTCCTGACCATCCTGATGTCCGGCATCAATATGTACGCGATGGCCGTGGTGATGAAGGTGATGCTGGGCTGGGATATTCAACTGAGCATCTGGATTTCGTCTCTCACTGTGGCCGTATACGTTGCCTTGGGAGGATTGGTTTCCGCGATCTTCAACGAGGTCCTGCAATTCTTTTTGATTTGGTTGGGCGCGCTGATGATTCCGATCTTGGGCATGGTGGAAGCCGGTGGCTGGCGAAATCTGGTGGCGCGCATTCACCAGAACTTTCCCCAAGGCGACTACGTCCACCTGTGGCGACCGATGGCGCACTTTACGGATAACCCCATGGGCATTCATTGGACAGGCATCGCCTTTGGATTGCTCATGGGGTCGTTGGGATATTGGACGACAGATTTCCTGGTGGTCCAGCGGGCGCTTGCCGCCAAAGACCTCCGCTCCGCGAAGCTCGCGCCGATCATCGGGTCGTATTTCAAAATGGCCGTGCCGCTGATCGTGGTGTTACCCGGACTACTCGGGCTTGGCCTGTTACCCTTCAAGCTTGTGCCGGAAAGCGCCGTCGGCCCCGGCCAACATAGCTTCAACGAAGTGCTACCGCTGATGCTAGCCCGTTATTGCGGACCCGGTTTGCTGGGGCTCGGCATCACCGCGCTTATCGCCGGATTCATGTCGGGCATGGCGGGCAACGTGAGCGCGTTTGCGACGGTGTGGACGTACGATCTCTATCGTCCGCTTTTTCGCAAGACCGCCACCGACGCCCACTATGTGTCGATGGGCCGCTGGTGCACGATCCTGGGAGTGGTCATCAGCATCGGCACGGCGTACTTGGTAATGCAGTTCGCGAGCATCATGGATTATGCGCAGGCAGTCTTCAGCTTCTTCGTCACCCCGCTATTTGCCGCCGTTTTCTTGGGGATGATGTGGAAACGCGCCACGGCTGCCGGAGGATTCTGGGGGCTGCTGGTGGGGACGCTTTCCTCACTGGGAATGTGGTTACTGGTGAAGCTAGACCCCTCGAAGCTCGCGTGGATTGCTCTTTCGGTTCACGCCAAGCCCATGGCCGAGAATATGTATCGCCTGTTATGGTCAGGGATAATCGCTGTTATCGTCATCGTCGTGGTGAGCCTCATGACGCGCCCGAAAGCCGTGGAGGAATTGACCGGCCTCGTCTACGGTTGCACGGATATCCCCAGTGAAGGTCATCTGCCGTTGATTAAACGCCCCATTTTTTGGGCGGCAGTTTCCCTGGCAATTTTCCTCGTGCTGCAATGGATTTTCTGGTAGGCAGCGGGAGAGCGCACTCAGAAATCGGGAGTTTCCCCAAACTGGAAACTCGCCAGCCTCTCGATCCCCACAGCGACATTTGGGATTCGCACGCGCCGCTCAATCAGTGGGTTGCTTCGCTGCTCCCTCTTGCGCCACATCGATCCCACCGCCGTGGGCAGAGCCACGACCACTCTTGACAGGCTCATCCATCCAATCATGCATGGCGTCGGGATTGAGGCGCATCTTCATCAGCACTGCATCCGTCGAGTCAATCGAAACGATCAGCATCTCGAAACACTTCTTGCCGGATTCGCGAACGTAGATGTAAGTTTGATCCCCATTGCGATTATCGTGGACCTGCACGAAGGGCCGATAACCTGACCCCACCAAATCTTGGAGCGTTGAATCAAGCTCCCCCGCGGGAGGCTTCCGCAGCGGAGAGACGTTCTCGAAGATGGCCATCTGCAAGTGGCCAACTCCCGGAGGAGTGAAACGATTGCCGATAAAACTGACCAGCCCCATGAAGGGCATGGGGCGTTTCTGGCAATAGGCGGACATGCGGCCCACAAGCAAGTGAAACTCCGGGTCTCCGGCGACCGCTGCGGCCGGAAGGAACTGCATGAGCACGACGAGAGAAATGGCACGTGCCAGGAACTTACTTCGATTTTTCATGGTGACCTTCCACCTTCTTTGATTCTTTTCCTACTTCGCCCAAGCGGGGAATCCCCATCTTGCCTTCGAGCTGGCTGAGCTTATCCATGTCAATGGGACCCACGATGTTGACCACGGTAAGTTCCTTAGGTTGCGCGTCAATGATGGCCATTCCCAAGACGGTTCCTCCGTCGCTCGCTGTCATCAAATAAATCTCTGAGGTCTCGCCCTCCGGCTTGTTTTGCGCCGAAACAATGCGGGACCAGGAAGGAGTCTGCAATTGGCCGCGGATTGCCTCCACATCAGCCTGTGAGTATTCGTTGGGCTTGGCGAACTCGAAATTCTTTACGTAAATCCCCTTCAAGTTCTTGATGATTTCCAGACCCTCGCGATCATCTTCATCTGTCATGAACTTTCCCGCGAGTCTCAGGAGCGCTCCGTCCAGGTTGACGTCCACAACTTCGGACGCTTTCTTCGCCAGCGGCTCCAAATTCTGAATATCCAATTTGGGATTCTGGCCGAAGGCAGCAGGGACGAACGCCCCCATCAGCAAAGCCCCAAACAGTATCGCCGCGGATTTGGATCTTCCCTTCGTCACTTTCATGTGATTACTCCTTGCGCCCGTTCAGGAACGGCGCATCACAGGCGGCTCGAAGGAGCCTCCCGATTGATCTCTTGAACCCTCTTTCGAGTGACATTGAGTTTCACGCTGGCGATATGGAGAGCTTGGCGCACCTGGACCCTGGCCAATTCACCTTCCTGGCGCAAGCGGTCTTGCCGGTGGCGTTGAACCAGACCGCCTCCGATTACCACGCAGACCACGGCCGCAGCGAGGGCCCAGCGAAATACCCGAGCGGAAACAAAGGCCCAGAATTGCCACCAAGCCTTTGCGCCCGGCTGCGTCTCGCGGCGAGTGCGCGCCACAACTCTCTCCGCGAACCCCTCCGGGGCCGCCTCGCGACGTAGAGCATTTCGAAGCTTCTCTTCAAAGGGGGTCATCGTTACACATCTCCTGCCCAGCGGTGGAACTTTTCCCGCAAGACTTCGAGCGATCGTTGCAGCCGGCTCTTTACGGTATTCACCGGGATATCAAGAATCTCTGCGATGTCCGCCAGTTCCAATTCTTCCTGGTAGCGAAGAATGATCACGGCGCGCGCATCGTCTGTGAGGGAAGCCACCATACGCTGCAGTCCCCGGGAGAGCAACGGGTCGGTCGCCGGGAGCTCCGCAACAGGCTCCGCGACGTCCTCCAGACTGGTTGGCGGAGCCTTGGGCAACTTCCTAACTTCGTCGATCGAGCGGCGGCAAGCCACCTTGCGAAGCCAGAAAACCAGGTGATCTCCCGACTTGATCGAGTCCAGGTGGCGATAAAGACGAACGAAAACATCCTGCGCCACCTCTTCCGCCCGTCCCCGGTCATGCAGAAAGTGATAGGCGATGCTGAACACCATGGATTGGTGTTCCTGCACGAGGTCGGCAAAGGCCGTAGCGTCACCCCGTACGGAACGGGCCAGCGCTTCCTCGCGTTGTGGTAATGTCACAGTGGTCACGCTACCCGTCCGTCTCCGGTGTCTTACCTGCTCACTAGATAGATACGTATGGAGGGGAAAAGAGAATGCAAATTCTTTTGCCGACAGGGGAGACGCCCCTACTGGGTAGGTAGCGAAGATGCGAGAGTTAACCTTGGTTTATATCAGTTTGGTACCAGAGAGGATATGAGCAGACCGGTGGACAGCGCCAGCGCAAGACGTCTCCCACGGCCAAGGCGCGATGCGGTTGCTGCCTTACACCTCGGGTATGCCCAGGTCCTTTGATCCGACCGGCGACATCAAGGCCTCTGGCGTATATTCTTCGAGCAGGTCCAGGGCGATGCGTGCGCGGCGCAAGCGTTCACGGGCCATTTTCACGGCAAGGTCTTCAATGTGCTGGCCTGAGGGATAAATATCGGGCGCGTTGCGCAGACCGAACTTGAAATACACCGGCGCGGCCACCTGGATGATGGTGGGCATTTCGTAGTAGCGGATGAATCCGCCGAAGTTATCCGGCACTTCGATGTAGAGATCAATGGGAATTTCGACGGCCTGGCGGATAGCGCCCATCTGCGCCGGGCTCAGGTCCGTGGGAATATTCATCGTCGACACGCCGCACTGTTCAAAGATGACGGCGGTGGCGGGATTGGCGGCGGGCAGGGTGACAGAGCTCTTGATGACCAGGTTCTTAGGCAATTCGCCCTTTTGCTTCATCGCGTCCAGCACCCAGATGAGCCCGAGGTCGGCGGGTAGAATGCTGCGAATGCCGAGGTCGCAGGCGCGCCGGACGTCCTCGACGGCGTAAACCAGTTGGTCGGCCCCTCGGTGCTGGAGGCCGATGACTTTGCCCGCTGCCGAGGCCGTCTGCGCGCCAGTCTCAAATGTCGCGCGGGGACCGACGAACAGGCAAACTTCAATGCTTTCTTCGCGCCCAATCTTGGCCATCTCGCGGATCTCACCGCGAGTCAGCAGCATCACGCCGCTTCCCTGGCTGACGCGATGAATCGGCACCTTGTACGCCTTGGCGGCCTCCAGCACCTCGCGAAAAACGCGCGGTCCTTCGACGCTGGGGATTTCAAGGCGATACTGCCCACCGTCCTTGAAACGCGTGGAGCTCGGCGTCAACGCATGGTTGTCCTCGATGGGTAGATTAAGTGTAGCGAGGAACTGTTGGGTCTTTTTCATGACGAGCCTCCGTGAATGGCAATTTCGGCAGGATTTGGGCCATTTTGTCCTTGAAGGTCTTTAGGTTTCTCGGAAAGATAGGGAACGGGGTTACGTATCGTGGGACGGACCCCAGTCCGGCTTGGTTCATTGCTTCAACCACCATCGGTTCAATTGCGTACATTAAGACAACAACTGCCGCGGGTCGATAGTCTTTGATTCGGTTCGCAAACAGCGGTACGGCTTTCCACCGGTGCTTGTCCCGCTCTGGCTGGTCCTTGATCTGGTTAATGGGGTGAAGGACCAAGTCGTCGAGGAAGAAACCTTTGGACTTGAACTCCGACAAGAAGTCCGATCTGTCCCCTAACGCCTTCTTTAATCTAAAGTACAGTCTGCTATTTTCGCTATAAAAGAACGTTCCCCCGTTTGGAGGCGACTCCCCTATGAACAGTGTGGCAATGTGTTGGGGCCTGAAACTCCGCCGGATCTCCTCCAGATGATCCACAGAAATCACCTTTCAATTGCGGACGGCTTATTCCGCCCCTACGGGACTTCCTTTCCTCGCGGTCTCTGTCCCACGGCTCACGCCGTGGGCTACATTATGTCGCCCGCTTCGCGGGCTGATCCTCTCGGTCAGTCTCGGGAACAAGACACCTGTATCCCAGAACGGCCAACGGACCAGGGACTAAGGACTTCTTTACTACGCGTACTTCATGTAGACCGTGCGCGTCTCCGTGTAGAAATCAAGCGCCGCCGGTCCCTGTTCGCGCATGCCGAAGCTCGATTCCTTGGTACCGCCGAAGGGAAGCTGGTATTCCACGCCCGCTGTGGGAAGGTTGACGGTAATGAGCCCGGCTTCGATCCTGTTGATAAACTGATGAACGCGGGTCAGGTCGCGGGAGACAATTGCGGCCGAGAGCCCGAACCTCACGCCATTAGCGAGGCGCATGGCATCCTCAAAGTCGTCCGCCACCATCAGGCCCAGAACCGGCCCGAAGACTTCTTCCTGCGCGAGGCGCATTTCCGGCGTCACTCCGGTGAAGAGCGTTGGCTCGACGAAGTATCCCTGATCGTAGATTCCTCCCGTCAAGCGGTTCCCGCCGCAAACCAATTGAGCTCCCTCGCCTTTAGCAATTTCAATGTATTTCAAGTCGGTTGCGAGTTGAGCGGCGTCCACGGCGGGACCAATCTCGACGCCGGGCTCGAGGCCATTGCCCACTTTCAGCTTGCGAGTCTTGGCAATAAGCTTTTCGAGCAGCGGCTCGTAAATGGATTTTTCAACGATGGCACGGCTGCAAGCAGTGCACTTCTGACCCGTGGAGAAAAACGCGCCGTTCACCAGGACGTCAGCGGCGAAATCGAGGTCGGCATCCTTCAGGACGATAGTAGGGTTCTTGCCCCCCATTTCCAGTTGGACACGCACTTTACGCCTTGTCACTTTCTCGTAGAGTGCATTGCCGACTTCGCACGAGCCGGTAAAGGAGACGGCGCGGACCGCTGGGTGCTCGACCAGCGCGTTGCCCACCGCGCCGCCAGCCCCCGTCACGTAATTCACCACCCCGGAGGGGAATCCCGCTTCGTGGAGGGCCTCGACAATCCGGTAACCGCTCAGCGGGGCGAGCGACGCGGGCTTGATGACCACGGTGTTTCCAGCGACTAGCGCGGGCGCCATTTTCCAGGCCGGGATGGCGCTCGGAAAGTTCCAGGGAGTGATGAGCGCCACTACCCCTAATGGCTTTCGGAGCGTATAGCAGAAAACGTTGTCGTGCTCGGAAGGAATCTGGTAACTAAACTGTCGGGCGCCTTCGCCGCCGAAATATCGCAGAATATTGATCGCGCGCTTCACCTCGCCTTTGGCCTCAGGAAGCGTTTTGCCCTCTTCGCGCGTCATCTCTTCGCTGATTTTCCCGAGGCGGCTTTCGAGAAGCTCCGCCGCCTTGAAAAGATACTCGCCCCTTCGCGGTGCGGGCGCCGTGCTCCAGGCAAGTTGCGCCTTCGCGGCCGCATCACACGCGGCCTGCACATCCTCCGGGCCGGAAGCCTGAAAGGTTCCCACGATTTCCGTTGTGTTCGCGGGGTTTGTATTCGCGAAGGTCTTCCCCGATTTGCATTCGACCCACTGCCCGGCTACGTAGTTATGGAATTGGTTCGACATGGATTTTTCCTTTTATTGCGGAACCATCGGCAGGATCAGCGCCGAGGGATGCTCGCGATCGTGATAGACGGCATTCGTTGCCTTCACCCAATCGTCGGTGCGACCTTCGTCCTCTCCCGTGTTTAGATTGCGGTCAAACCGCGGAAAGTTGCTACTCGATACTTCCAGCCGCAGCTTATGACCTGTGAGGAATACGTTGGAAGTCGACCAGAGATTGAGCGTGAGCTTGCACACCTGGCCCGGATTCATGAGCTCGGCCTTATCCCGGGAATCTCGAAAGCGTCCGCGCAAAATTCCCTCCGTGAGATTCCGGGCGAATCCCTCCGGCCCGACATCGATGACCTTGCCGGTGAAGTCCGTATCAACGGCCGACGTGCTCACATAGACCTCGAGCGTGATGGGCCCCGTCACTTCGGTGTCATGCTCAAAAGCGGGAGTTGTATAGACCAGTACGTCGTCACGGTTCTCCACAGGCCGTTGGTCGAACGCCCCCGCGGGCTCATGAAGTGCATCGCAGCAGAGAGGCCCACCGTGAGTCGGCACGGGGTTCGCAGGGTCGTAAACATACTGATCCGCGGTCTCGGTCGTGGGCGTCGCTGTGCTCAGTGTCCCGTCCCCGCTTAGCGTGTTGGCCTTGCCCGAGGAGTGCAGGTAATAACGAGTCTCCTGGGCCCGCGTCAGGGGCCAGTCTTGCTCCTCACGCCACACATTCTTTCCCATCACAAACAGCTTGACCGGCTTTTCGCCGCCCATTCCGTTGTTGATTCCCTTGAACAGATAATCGTACCAGCGCAGGGTGATCGCGTCTTCGGAAATAACAGAATCCTTCCCGAAATCGACTTCACCGATGATCGGCCCGGACCCCGCGTGGCCACCGACGATCACCAGAAGTCTTTGTCCATTGCGGGCCGCCTCACTGCCGCCGTGGGCCTTGATCCCAAGATAATTTCGAAATGTGCCGTCCTGGAAGAGGTCGTACCACGCGGCGACGTGTAGAGCGGGAACCTTGATTTGCGAGAGGTGTTCTTCAATTGACCACCGTTTCCAATAGTCGTCATAGGTCGGATGCGCCAGCCAATCGAGATAATAATCCGCCAAGCCGGCGGGGGCTCCGAGATCCAAGAGAGGATAATCGGTAAGCGGAAGCTTTGTGTCCCAGCGGGTGGCGTAGGAGTCCTTGCTCATGCGGCGGTCCAAGGTATTCTCCGCCAGGCCTGTCGTCCAGGATTGGTCAAACCACTGTTCAAACGCTCCGCCCTGGTAGGTCCAGTTCTCATGATAGTTGGACGCGGTCACAATCGGCAGGATTCCTGCCAGGTGCGGCGGAGAGGCGATGGCGGCAAGCATTTGCGTAGCGCCCACGTACGATCCCCCGAACATGCCGACCTTGCCATTGGAATAAGGCAGGGCAGCAGCCCACTCGACGGTGTCGTAACCGTCCTGCGATTCGTTCTTGAAGGTGTACCATTCGCCCTCGGAGGTATAGCGGCCCCGCACATCCTGAGTCACTAAGACGTATCCGCGCGCGGCGGCTGCGGGGCCAAAATCCATTTCTCCGCGCTTGTCGTAGGGGGTACGAGTCAGGAGCACGGGGAACTTGCCGTCAGCCTTGGGCCGGTAGATATCCGCCCGCAGCACCACTCCATCACGCATTTTGGCGGGCACATTACGTTCTACAATAACGTCGTAGTGTTCCTCAGCGCGGGCCAGAGCCCCCGCCCAGCATAAAGTGATGAGCAATGCGCAAATGACACGTCGGTTCATGGGATCCTTTCCCGAGACTTGATCAACGCCTCGACTGAGACACGGCATTATCTGCGACAGCGCTCTCCGGCGCAAGTCGTGTTCCTCGAGGTCTTCACCAAAAGGAGGGTTCAAGCTAATTTGCGCAATGCGGCGAGCAGCCGGTCAACTTCCTCAGCAGTATTGTAGTGTACGAGGCCGAATCTAAGCATCCCGCCGCCGGATTCCACGCCCAGTCGTTCGCTAAGATTTAACGCGTAGTAGTTTCCGTCCCACGTGAAAATCCCGCTCTCCCCGAGATACGCTGCCAGTTCGCGTGGTGAGTGCCCGGCGATGCGCACAGCCACTGTGGGGACGCGTTGGTGGAACCGGGAGGGCTCGGTGATGCCGTAGAAAGTCAATCCGGGAATCTCAAGGAGCGCAGGAACCAGTCTCCCCAGCAGCTCTCGCTCGTACGAGCGGAGGGTATCGTAAGCCGCGCGAAGCGCCGTCCTTTGGTCTTGCGCCTCCGGCGTGTGGCGTCGCCCAAGTTCCGCGAGATACTCCACGGCTGCGGTGACTCCCGCCATACTCTCGTGATTCTGTGTTCCCGTCTCCCAGCGTCCAGGAAGGCTTTCGGTCGCGGGCCGAACCTTGTACGGACGAAGCCGGTCGAGATGCTGCCGCATTCCATACAGCACCCCAGAATGCGGACCGAACAATTTGTAGGGAGAACACACGAGAAAATCGCAGTTCAGGCTGCGCACATCGATTGGGCCGTGCGGCGCGTAATGGACGGCGTCGATGTAAGCCATGGCGCCAGCTTGGTGCGCGAGCCTCACGACTTCTTCGACGTCATTAATTGTACCCACGGCGTTCGAGGCGTACCCAACGGCCACGATGCGCGTGCGCGGCGTGATGGCCCGCCGCAATTCGTCCATATCGAGCGTGCAATCGGCGGGCTGGATGTCTACAAAGCGGATCACGCAGCCTCGGTCTTCCAATGCTGTCCAAGGCGAAACATTGGCGTCGTGGTCGAGCCGCGTGACGACGATTTCATCCCCGGGCGCGAGATCCCTGCCGACGGCGCGGCTGAGCGCGAACGTGAGCGAGGTCATGTTGGCACCAAAAACAATTTCATCCGGATCGCAGCCTAACATGGCTGCCATGGCCGCATGCGCCGTGGCGATTACTTCATCACTCCGCCGGCTCGTGGCAAACTCCCCATGCGTATTGGCGTTCGAAGCCGCCAAATACTCGCTCATCGCACGAATCACGCGCTCGGGCACTTGTGTGCCTCCGGGGCCGTCGAAGAACGCGGCCGAATGGCCATTCACTTTCATGGCGAGCGCGGGGAATTGTGACCGAACCCAATCGATGTCAAATGCGGACATGAGCGACTCCTGGGGAAACGCTCATCATGCGCATTGGACGCGGAAGTATCAAGTGGAAAACGTGGACCACGGCTGGACTGCTACGGGGCAACCTGGTTAGCTGGAAATGACGATGTGGTCTTCGTCCTGCCCAAGCGGCTCGATTTGGGGCCAGAGAGATTCGAAGGTCTCGGGAGCTATATACAGGTCCGTCGAGTTGCCGTTGCGGCCCTTGACCCGTTTCCAGGCGACCTCCTTCTGACAGCCAAGCCAGTAAAGGGCAGAGGTTCCGGCGCGTGCTGCAACCATGCGCCGAACTTCGTCGCGCTGGCTACGCTTCCAAAGGTTGAGGTCCAGGATCACATCCAAGCCCAGCTCCAGACACCGGGGCCAGGTCGAATTGATCAGCAGCGTGACTCGCTGGAAGTAATCGGGAAATTGGCTATGCGGTGGATCCTGGCCGTAGAGGATTACCATCCATTCGTCGTGCGTAAATCGAAGAGCGCCGATTTCGACCTCCAGACGCCGGGCAAAAGCGGTTTTGCCTGAGCCGATGGGGCCACAAATCAGGTGAGCAGTTGGCATGCGGGTCACGGCGAAGCTCTAATTCCCCTGGTCGCTCCCTTCGGAAACGCGGACGAGCTCGATGACCGTCATGTCGCCGTTGCTTTTAAATGCGACGACCTTCTCTTGTTTGTCGTGCTTGATCTCGAAGACGGTTTTGCCCTCTTCATTCCTCTCCCTGAACTTGGTAACTTGATCGCCCAAGCGGTCATGATAGAAAGCCGTAACCTTCTCAACTGAATCCCGGGTTTGAAATTTTCCCGCCAGCACGCGAACCTTCGTTTCATCCGCGATATCGATATTGACCGTCGCGGAGTCATGGTCCGTGAGGCGAGTTGCGCCGGGATAAATGGGTAATCCCAAGCTGGCTTCGTTGAGATCGTGATTGACCTCGAGCGATCCCAACGGCGTTTTGATCGAGACTTCTTTTTTCCCTCCGCCGTCTTGCTGCACTTGCACGTGGACGGCGTTGGAAAGGAAGTGTAGACCTCCCCAAACGGCAATTCCCGCAATCAAGACAATCAGCGCCAGGAACAGGAGGGCGATCGCAACAAAGTGGCTGTGGCTTCCAGTGGGCTGCGGGGGTGTGGGGGGGCGAGGAGGCTGGGGACTTGTCGCCATGGCAGAGATCTCCTTTTTCACCTATCGTTTATACCTACGTTTTCCCTTCCGGTAAAGTTCCATGGAGACACATCAGCGGTTTGGTCACTGCAGCGCCCCCCAGGAGGTAGACCCCTCTCGAATCGATCCATCGCACCGCTAAACCTTGAGTGGCTTCTATCCCGATGCTATGCTGTTGGACTCTCAGTTCAGTGTTGTTGGGGGATTCATGCAGTTACGGAAGATTGGTCACAGCACTCTCGAGGTATCGGCCCTCGGGTTGGGCTGCATGGGCATGTCTGAATTCTACGGTCCGCAACGGGAAGAGGAGTCGGTCGCGACGATCCATCGTGCCCTCGACATCGGGGTGAATTTCCTCGATACGGCCGATGCTTACGGCCGCGGCGACAACGAGAAACTGGTTGGCAGAGCCGTCAAAGGCCGGCGAGATCAGGTCGTGCTGGCGACGAAATTCGGCAATATGCGCGACGCTGAGGGCCGATTCCTGGGAATTAATGGCCGTCCCGAATACGTGCGCCAGGCGTGCGTGGCGAGCCTTCAGCGTTTACAGGTGGACACGATTGACCTCTACTACCAGCACCGGGTCGACCGCACCGTGCCGATTGAAGAGACCGTGGGAGCCATGTCACGTTTGGTCGAGGAGGGCAAGGTTCGCTTGCTCGGACTCTCCGAAGCAGCGCCGTCGACCATCCGCCGGGCGCACAGCACGTTTCCCATCAGCGCTCTGCAAACGGAGTACTCACTCTGGACACGCGACCCGGAGGAGCAGATCCTTCCGCTCTGTAAGGAGTTGGGCATCACCTTCGTCGCCTACAGCCCGCTGGGGCGCGGATTCCTGACGGGACGGTTCGAGCGCCTGGAAGACCTGGCGCCGGACGATTGGCGGCGTAATTCTCCGCGATTTCAGGGAGAGAATTTCGCACGGAACCTCGAACTGGTCCGGCGCGTCGAGCAAGTCGCGGCGAAAAAGGGCGCAAAGCCATCACAACTTGCGCTCGCGTGGGTGTTGGCTCAGGGCGAAGGGATTCTCCCCATCCCCGGCACTGCCAGCCGCGCCCACCTGGAAGAGAATCTGGCGGCGCTGGAACTTACGTTAACATCGCATGACCTCGCGCAACTGAACGAGATCGCTCCCCATGGCGCTGCCGCCGGAGAGCGATACGCAGAAGGGGCAATGAAAGTCGTCAACGGCTGATGCTCCCGGTTCTGGCGTCTACGATTTTTGAAAAGTTGAGCGCATGTCGAGTTATGATATCAATCTCTCATTATTAATCCCGGCCTGATCTTGTAGACCACAGGGCGGCACCCGCGGCCGTGTCGTTGCGGCAGATTCTCAGGAGGAGCGGCAATGGCGGAATACGACTATGACATGTTGGTCATCGGATCGGGCCCGGCTGGCCAGCGAGCGGCGATCCAATCGGCGAAACTCGAGAAACGCACTGCCCTAATCGAGCGCAAGGCGGTCCTCGGTGGTGTATGTACTAACACCGGAACCATTCCCAGCAAGACCCTGCGTGAGGCCGTCATTTATCTTTCCGGCTATCGGCTGCGGAGCATTTACGGCGAGTCTTACACGGTCAAACAGAACATTACCATTGACGACCTTCTTTTCCGCACGGAACACGTCATCCGCCACGAAATCGACGTGACGCGCCACCAATTGCAGCGCAACGGGGTGGAGATGATCAACGCGGAGGCGTCGTTCGTGGACCCCCACACGCTGCACCTGACCATGGTGGACCATTCCGGGGAGCGCACCGTGACCGCCGCCAATATTCTGGTGGCCGTCGGTACCGAAGCCACGCGCGATCCCAAAATCCCTTTCGACGGCCAGAACATTTTCACCAGTGACGACATCCTGACGTTGAAAAAACTTCCGAGGACTCTGGTGGTAATCGGAGCGGGCGTGGTGGGCTGCGAGTACGCCAGCATCTTCTCGGCGCTGGGCGTCCGCGTCACCTTGGTCGACCGTTCGCGCCGGCTTCTGCCATTCGTTGATGCGGAAGTCGTGGAGGCGCTTGATTACCACTTGCGCCAGAACCGTATGACGCTGCGATTCAACGAGGCGGTCAGCGGCATCGAGCTTGCCCCGAGCGGCACAGACACACGCGTAAAAGTCCATTTGGCGAGTGGCAAGGAAATCGTCGCGGAAAAGGCCTTGTACAGCATTGGCCGCACGGGCGCTACCGCCAAGTTGAATCTGGAGGCGGCGGGACTCAAAGCTGATGACCGCGGGCGCCTGAAAGTGAATGCAGACTACCAGACCGAAGTTCCCCACGTTTACGCCGCGGGCGACGTGATCGGCTTTCCCAGCCTGGCCTCGACTTCACTTGAGCAGGGCCGGCTGGCCGCTTGCCACGCCTTCGGGGTTGAAAGCAAGAGCACCCCCGAGCTCTTTCCCTATGGAATTTACACCATCCCGGAAATCTCTTATGTGGGCAAGAACGAGGAAGAACTTACGCAGGCCAACGTCCCCTATGAGATGGGGAAGGCCAGCTATCGCGAAATTGCGCGCGGGCAGATCATCGGCGACAGCATCGGGATGCTGAAGATCCTTTTCCACCGCGAAACCCGCGAGTTGCTCGGCGTGCACATCATCGGGGAAAGCGCCAGCGAGCTGATCCACATCGGTCAGGCCGTAATGAGCTTGGGCGGAAAGATAGACTACTTTGTGAACACCGTCTTTAATTACCCCACCCTCGCGGAATGTTATAAGAACGCAGCGTTCGATGGCGTCAATCGGCTGAATGGGTGAGTCAATTAAGGATCAAACGCTTCTACGGGTCGCAGCATCGCTGGGCTGGACGATGCCATTCCTTCCGGTGACTTGCTTCACTCATGAGGTGGAAGAGAATTCACGACTCTCGCGATAGCGATCTTTGTTTCAAGTCCCTCCAATGGGTCGGCCGGTCGAAAAAAACCTAAAGATCTTGCATGCTCATACATCGCATCGGCAAGCATGAGCGCATGTTGGGGGTCCAGATGTTCGCGAAGAGGCCCCTGCGACTCCCACGCTTCCCAATATGATGTGTCCTTGATTATCATAGGAAGGTTAACAGACTCCCGGACGGGCCTCAAGCGCGAGGGCAAGCCTCGTTCCTACTTATACGCCTGCATTCCCGTCACTCGCTCCCCGATGATCAGCGTGTGGATATTGTGGGTGCCCTCGTAAGTGAAGAC
>Ga0181520_10007400_pt1 | contig 16207 bp, 12 predicted proteins | sample PEATcosm2014_Bin_29_FD_132451 | JGI IMG/M metagenome (GOLD analysis project Ga0181520, IMG submission 132451) | Peatland microbial communities from MTU Mesocosm Facility, Houghton, MI, USA - PEATcosm2014_Bin02_30_metaG | ecosystem: Environmental > Terrestrial > Soil > Wetlands > Peat | place...
ACGCGCTTGTCGGCGAGGAAGCTGGGAACGTCGCCGTCGGAGATGCGCTGGGCGAGGCCTTCGACGATGGCTGTCTTGCCGACGCCGGGCTCGCCGATCAGCACTGGGTTGTTTTTGGTGCGGCGGCAGAGGATCTGAACGACGCGCTCCAGTTCCGAATCGCGGCCGACGAGGGGATCGAGCTGGGAGTCCATGGCGGCCTGGGTGAGGTCGCGGGAGAACTCGGCGAGCAGCGAGGATTCGCGATTGCGCTGCTGCTGGGGAGCTTTTTCCTGGGTTGCTCGGGCGAGTTCTTCGCGGACAGCAAGGAGCTTCAGTCCACGCTCGTGGAGGATCTCGGAGGCGAAGCACTTTTCTTCGCGCAGCAGTCCGAGGAGCAGATGTTCCGTGCCGATGTGTTTGTGGGAGAGGCGCTCGGCCTCTTCAGCAGCGTAGGCGAGCACGCGCTTGCACTCATTCGAGAGCGGGAGGTCGACCGAGGTCGAGACTTTTTCACGGATGGTGGTGTGGCCCTCAATCTGTTTGCGGATGGATTCAACCGAGGCATGCGAACGCAGGAAGCGATTCGTGAGTGCCTTGTCTTCACGCAGGAGTCCGAGGAGCAGATGTTCGGTTTCGATGTAAGGAGAGCCGAACTGACTGGCCTCATACCTGGCGAAGAAGATGACGCGCCTTGCTTTTTCTGTATAGCGTTCGAACATGATCCCTCTGAGAGGCTCCGTGTGCGTTGCGGGATGCCAGTCATTGTGTGCCGGCAAGCCCGCAGGTACCCGGGACTCTTCTTATGAGCCTCGATACAGCTGAGGCTCGTTCGCCGCCCATGCCAGTTGTTGCGAGGCCAAAATAGCGGGCGGCCCTGAGGCTGGTGCGTTCGTCCGCATCCATCCCACTTGCGAAAGCAGCGTCGGGAGCGGCTTGCGAGCAATGACGCTGATCTCGTTTTACTACAAACCCAACATCCAACCTTCCGTTGTTTAGACGGCTAACGGAGCAACTTCGTCAAGAATGCCGTGATCGAGCCGGAAAATCCTGGTACAGCGGCGCGCGAGAGCCTGGTTATGGGTCACGATGACCGAGGTGAGATTGTGCTCTTTGTGGAGACGGCTGATGAGGTTGAAGACCATTTCGGCGGTGAGGCTGTCGAGATCGCCGGTGGGCTCGTCGGCCAGGAGGACTTTAGGGTTGGCGATGAGAGCGCGGGCGATGGAGACGCGCTGCTGCTCGCCGCCGGAAAGCTCTCCGGCGCGGTGCGAGACGCGCGCGCCCAGTTCGACTTCGTTCAACCAGTGCTCCGCAGTTCTGAAGGCGCGAGCCTTCGATTCGCCCCGAGCCAGCAGGGGCATGGCAACGTTCTCCAGCGCGGTGAATTCCGGCAGGAGGTAGTGAAACTGCCAGACATAGCCGACTTCGCGGTTGCGGAAAGCGGCAGCCTGTTTAGGGCTGAGAGAACGCAACTGAATTGAGGCGCAGTATACGTCTCCCGCCGAAGGGGTATCAAGAGCACCAAGGATATGCAGCAGGGTGCTTTTTCCTGCGCCGGACTGACCGACGATGGCCAGCATTTCGCCGCGCAGGATGTCGAAGGAAAGTCCGTCGAAAAGCGTCAGGCGACCCCGGCCTGTGAGGTACTCCTTGCGGAGATTTTTGACGCTGATGAGGATTGGATGATCGAGACCCGCCTGAGGACGCAACTCGGGGGTTGCGGGCTTCTTGCGCGGAATTTCGGTGGCGGGAACCGTATCCATACCTACCTGTACCACTCCCCGAAGTAAAAGGGAAGATGGGAGTTACTCCTTTGGACGCAGGTCGGAGGAAAAGCGGTACAGGAGTACCGAGAATGGCAATTACGAAGGGGGGAGAGGCGGGAAAAGGGGCTTGATTGGGGGAAATTTCGGCAATCCAAGAGCGAGGTGGACGAGGGTGGATTCTGAGAGTTCTCTCATCTACATTGGCCTTAAGATGGAGAGCGAGGCGCTGTAGAATTCAGCGAAAGCACACCTCCGTTGGCCGCGACTTTTATCAAACCCGACCTCTTCAGCGAACCGCGCCGCGAATTCTCGTCGAACGAGGAGTGGGTGGAGTGGTTGAATTCCTCGCTTCCTCCTCCACATCCGGTACCTGGCGCACCTGTGGTGATAGACCTTTTCGCAGGGTGCGGGGGGCTCGCACTGGGATTCGAAGCGACGGGGATGGAAACTCGTGGCTATGAGATGAAGCCCGAAGCGGTTCGCACATACAACCTGAATTTGGGCAATCGATGCACGGAGATGATGTTGTCGATTGGGCAGCCTGAGGGCGAGGCCGATCTGGTGATTGGGGGGCCTCCTTGTCAGCCCTTCTCACAAATCGGGTACCAGAGGGGAGAGCGCGATGCGAGGGACGGATTCCCGATATTCCTGGATGCCGTTCGTCGTATTGAGCCGAAGATCGCGATCATCGAGAACGTTCGCGGCCTGCTCTTTCGAAACAAAGATTATCTTCGGCAAGCGGTCGCGGAGTTGGAACGGTTCGGGTATGTGGTCGACGTGCGCCTGATGCAGGCTCTTGATTATGGCGTCCCACAAAGCCGGGAACGTGTTTTTGTCGTCGCGTCCAGGATCGGGTGGGAATGGCCAGAGCCGCTGGTTCATCAGCCGGTGACAGCTGGGATTGCGCTGGGAGACCTGGCAGTGAAGGTCAACGAGGAAAGCCGCTTCCTGACAGAGAGCATGGATCGCTACGTAGCGAGCTACGAAAGGGCGAGCAGTTGCATCCGGCCGCGTGATCTCCACCTTGACAGACCCGCAAGGACGGTGACATGCCGCAACCTGGGAGGCGCAACAGCGGATATGCATCGAGTTTTGCTCCCTGATGGCCGCCGCCGCATGCTACACCTGAGGGAAGGTGCGCGCCTACAGAGTTTTCCGGACTGGTTTGAATTTACTGGCACGGGCTATGAGCAAACCGAGCAAATAGGGAACGCCGTTCCTCCGCTGCTGAGCTTGGCGATTGCGCAACAGGCGTATAGATTTCTGGAGAGACCGCAAATGCCATCTTTGCGCAGGCCGGCCAAGGCGAACTCCTTTCTGGAGAATTCACCTAAGGCCATCAAAATCGAGCAGGCGCAGACAATCCTTTCCGAGGCCGGAGTCAATCTTCGCAAGCTCACAGCCCGGGGCAAGGAACGAGCGGCGCTCTGTCTGCTTGGTGTTGCTCAAGTCCGGCCCGAGGAAGAATGGAGCGGAGCAAGGAGCTATTTGGGTGATGTCTCGGTTCACCCTCTTCGCTCGCGTGAGATTCTCGCTTTCCGCAACGAACATTATGGGGAAGGGCTATCGCCTGGGTCTTACGACGATGTTCGACGTAAAGATCTCGCGCTGCTTGTCAATGCCGGGCTTGTCACTTCGAGTGCAAAGGATGCCTCTGCTGACACGAATGACGGAACGCGAGGCTATGCGCTGACCATTGAAGGATTAGGTCTTCTTCGTGCGTTCAGAAGACCCGAGTGGGAAGCGACTCTGAGAAGTTTCCGCGCAAATCAGGGAGACATTCGTGATCGGCTCTCTAAGGCGCGGGAAATGCAGAAGATACCGGTGCAACTGCCCGGCGGAGTCGATCTGCGCCTTTCACCTGGGCCGCATAACGAAATTCAGAAGGCAATCATCGAAGAGTTTCTACCTCGGTACGCCCATGGGGCCAGGGTTTTATATGTCGGCGATACGGACAACAAGTCTCTGATGGTGGATCAAGAGGGATTGGGAAGTGTGGGCCTCCCAGTCCCAGAGCGCGGCGATCGGCTGCCGGACATCGTTGCATATGAGCCCGAACGCAACTGGGTCTTTCTGATCGAAGCCGTGCACAGCAGCAACCCGGTAGACGACGAGCGGCATGCTCTTCTGCTAAAACTGACGACCGGCTGCACTGCGGGGCGCATTTTCGTGACGGCGTTCCTGACGATGGATGATTTCCGCAAATGGGTGAAACGCATTGCCTGGGAAACGGAAGTCTGGATCGCGGAGTCTCCAGCCCACTTGATCCATTTCGACGGTGAGAGATTCCTGGGACCGTACGACCTGCCGGAACATTCGTGAGCTTCGCTGTGTATGGTCCGCAGTGGTTCCACCGAAGCGGATGAATGACGCTGGGGTACAGTGACACGATTATGAATCGGGCGAATCTTTTGGATCGGTGGGGATGTGCTGCGGGTCATGGGTCTTGCCGGGCGAAAAGATGGCTTCGATCGGGTGGCCAAAAAGCTGCGCGATGTTGAAAGCCAGGGAGAGGCTGGGGTCGTACTTTTCCGCTTCAATGGCGTGAACGGTTTGACGCGAGACGTGCAGACGCTCGGCGAGGTCGGCCTGCGTCCAGCCTCGCTCTGCGCGGAGAACTCGAAGCCGGCTTTTCATTCTTAAGAGGCGACCGGCAGGGTTTCGAGAGGCCGGACGCGGCCGATAAAGGCGGCGAGGTCTTCGGTTGTGACGTTGCCGACCAGGCGTTCGCCGGCGACTTCGATCACAGGTACCGACTGGATGTGTTTGCCGAGGAGCAGCTGTGGGCGGAGGGTGACGTCGATCCTGTGCAGAGAGAAATTCATCGTCTTCTGCAGAGCTTCCAGGCGCTGCAACACGATGGGGCAAAACGGGCAACTGAAGAAGGTGTAGAAAGTGACCGCGACGGGAGAAGAGCCGGCCTGGGGAGGGAGAATATCGACGATCCGGCCATAGCCGAGGTAGCGGGAGATTTTAGGAAAGCTCCGGAACAGAATCAGACGCACGCCGGGCACCAGCACGAGCCAGATCAGGGCGGCGGTCCACCGATGCTGGTATGCGAAATATGCGAGTCCGGCCAGCCAGGCGACCCAGGAGAGGGCAAGACCCGTGGTGCTGCACCGTTGTTGCTTGATCGCGAATCCCGTCGTGGTCATCGATACCTCCAGGAAGAAAGAATGTAGGCGCAGGCCCAGATGGCCATCATGGCGGTGCCAAGGCCGTCCCCGGGAAAGCGGTAGACGCCTGCGCGCGCGAGGGCAGCGAAGATGAAGGTGAGAGCGAGAGTCAGCACGAACGCGATGAAGACCGACTCGAGGCAGATTCGCTGTTGCATCTCGTCCATCTTTCGAACTGTCTGCACCAGCGCCAGGAGAAAGAGCAACGCCGGCAGGAGCGGCAGGAGGGTGAGGAGCTGTGGTGCGCCACGCACGATGAGCGAATCGACGGCGAGCTCCGTGGCGAGGGCTGTGAGCGCCCACATGAAGACGGGCCGGGTAAATCGGGAAACACGAAAACGGGAGCGGGTCATAAGGCTGTTCTCAATGTACATAGTTCTTTACATATTGTAAAGACTTATGTACATCTTTCGCTCAAGAAACCCGGAGTAGTGGTCCGAGTCCGTGATCGATTCAGGAGTTTTCGGCCGGGGAGCGGGGCGCGAGGGCTGCGACGATGAGCGCGAAGCCAGCCATGATGAGGCAGACGAAGCCGGAATTCCATTCGTCGCCGTCGTGCGGGGCGTGGGCGATGCGCGGCGCGTGCACCAGGACGACCCAGGAAAAGAGCATCAGGGCGAGCAGCGCGGCGGAGAGACGGGTCCAGAACCCTGCGGCGATGGCGAGGCCCGCGGCGACCAGCGCGCTGCCAGTGAAGAAAGTGAAGAAGAGATGGAAGGGAATCCAGTGCGGGATGAGGCCGGCGATCCAGGCAGGGGCCTGGAGGTGCAGGCTGCCGAAGACAACGAAGGCGATGCCGAAGAGCCAGCGGGCGAGGGTGGCGAGGCGGGTGGTGAGGGTGCTGGAGCCGAGCGGAGAGTCAGGTTCGGAGGTCAGCCCGGAGCCTAAATCAGAGCCAGAGGCGGAGAGGGAGAAAGTGCGGGCGAGCATCCACGAACCGGCGCAGCAGGCGAGGAGCTCGAAGAAGACGCCGCGATCGCCGATGTTGTGGATCATGCCAGGGATATGGGTGGTGAAGCGGAGAAACGCGGAGAGAAGAAACACAAAGCCGAGGAGGGTGGTGATGGGGCGAGCGTATTTTCCGGTGAGGACAGAGAGGCCGCCGAGGATGAGGATGACGCCGGCGAGCCAGGCCCAGAACAGATGCGCGGGCGCCCAATCGGGGACGAGGCCGAGATCGCCGATGAATCCGGCGTAGAGGAAATGCTGGACGCCGAAAGCAAGGAGCGAGACTCCGATGAAGAGGCGGCCGAGCCAGGTGAATGAGGCTGCGATGGAGTCCGGATTTGGCACGCGAGAGGGCGACGAGACGGCAGGCGGCGGGAGATCGGCCAGCGGGAGATCGGCCAAAAAGGGGCCGGAGGGCGAGGAGCCCATTTCGCCGCTCCGGCGGAGGCGCAGTGAATCTCCACCCGTGGATGCGGTGGGAGGGTGCATTCGTTAGTGGATCTTTTCTTCGGCCATGAGCTGAGCGAACGCTGGGGTTTTGCGCAGCTGGGCGAAATCGGTGTCCTGCATGAGGCGATTGCGGTCGCGGAAGCCGTCGTTGAGGGCTTTGCGGAGGTAGTCGAGGGCGTGGTCCTGATCGCCGGCCTCGGCAAAGAGCTGGGCGATGCAATAATCCTGGCGAGCGCGGTCGCGGGCTTCAGAAGGCCCGGGGATGATCTGGCCCGATTCGCCGGCGAAGACATTGGGGTCGAGGCGGAAGGCGGTCTGATAGGACTCGAGGCCGGACTGGTATTTGCCGCGCGCGAAGTAAGCGGTGCCGAGGTTGGCGGCGATGACGGCGGAATCGGGCATGAGTTTGAAGGCTTTGCGATAGAGCTTGATGGACTCCTTATAGTGGCCCTGGGCGAAGTCGGCGGCGCCGAGATTATTGATGGCCTCGGGGTAGTTGGGGCGGATGAGGAGGGCCTTCTCGTAGTCCTTGCGGGCTTCGTCGAGGGCGAAGAGGTGATGGTAGGCGATGCCGAGCTTGTTGAGGATGACGGCGGAGACGGGCGCCTGGCGATAGGCGTCAATGGCGGCGAGATATTCCTGGCGCGCCATGAGGAGGTCGCCGCGTTCCTCGGCAGACAGGGTCGCGGGGGTGGTCGACGCTGGGGTCTGGGGAAGGGAATCCGCGCGGACGACCTGGGGCGGGAGCAGCAGCAATGTCGCGATGGCGAGAAGCAGGCTGGGGAATGGAGCTGGGGTTTTCACGGGTCACACCTTCCTCGGACAACAGTGATAAGAAGTGTGAGGGGGAAAGGTGGCAGGTGGCCATAGCCAATTCGGGGAAAATGGGCATAGCCACCGGCGCTCGGGGCGGGGTGGAAAGGCCGGACGGCACTGGATCGGCCAAGCCTATTTCTGTTTTGGATCATGAGAGCGGAGGTGAAGGCGCAGCCGAGTGTAGCCGAGGCTGGCGGCGCCGACGATGAGACCGAGGACGAGGGTGGGGCTCTCCGGCGAGTCGTCGCAACCGGTGATCTGCGCGTGAAGGCGAAGGGACGAACCAAGGAGCAGGAGCAGCGCGACGGGAAGAATGATGCCTGGTTTTCTCAACATACAGGTCTCCGAAAATCCTTGATTAGCGGGTAAGCCGAACCCAACAGATTGAGGCAAGGGCCAGGTTGAGATACACGGGTGCGATTAAGGTTCCTGGGCCAGTTGACCGAACGAGATAGCCAGCGAAAGCGGGGTCACGGTCGGGCTGGCGGCTCCGACTAGTTCACCCAGACCGTCGCCGATATTGTTGCCGGCAAGCCAGACGTTGCCGGAGAGGTCGACCGCGATGCCGGTCGGGCCGATGGAGCTGGAACAATTGCGCTGATAACCGTTGGAGCCGGAAATGGGCACTCCGGTATTGCTGTATTCGCTGATGGGACCGCCCGTGTTGGCGCCCGACGCAACTCCACAGCCGCTGCTGTTCGCGATCCAGACGTTGCCGGTGCCATCGATGGCAATGGCATAACTGTCGATGGCCTGGCCGGCTCCTCTGTAGGGAGAACCCGGGGCGAATGCGCCCGCAGATGCAGTCGCCTGATTGGGAATGAATTCGCTGACGTCGTAGGCGGCGTCATTATTGGGGAGCCAGATGTTCCCGTTGGCGTCTGCGGCGACGCCTGTGGGATTACTCAGCCCGCCACCGCTAAAACCACTCATGTTGGCCGAAACCAAGCCCACGAACTCTGCGAGAACGGAGTTCTGGTTCGAGACCCAGACATTGTAATTGCCATCCACGGCGACGCCGTTCGCCCCGTTGAGCGGTCCTCCGGACGTCTGGAACGTCGGTGAGTCGGGTGGGGGGCCGGAATAGGAGGCGGCGAATCGGGTGAGCTGGTACCCGTCGACAACCCAGACGTCGTTGTCCCCGTCGACGGCGATCTGCGTGGCGTTGTACGAACCGCCCAGGCTGATGGGTGAGTAGGTGCTGGGGGCCCCCCCCGCACTGAACTCGGTAATGGTGTCGTTGCCGCTGTTGGCGACCCACGCATTGCCATTGATATCGATGGCAATGCCCTCGGGGAAGTACAGGCCGCCGCCGGTGTAGGGGGAGCCATTCAGAGGCTGGCCCAGGTTATTGAAAGCGCTGATGGCGCCGCAGGCTGCGGTGCCGGGAGTAGAGCAGGCACCGCTATCAATGTTCATATTGTCGGTCACCCACACCTGGCCGCGGCTGTCGACCGCGACGCCATTCGCGTACGACAGGCCATTTCCGGAGTAGGTGATGAGTACGGTCCAGTCGTTGGGAGCGGCCGACAATGTGGGCTGGAAGGGCGCGGTGGGTGTGGCGAGGGCAAACAAAGCAGCGACATTCGCTCCTGGATTGTGCGCGATGTCGATGGCCGCTGTAGCGGTATCACCAGGCGCGGTGCCGCCCGGCGGCGTCGCGTAGAGGAACAGATTCGAACAGGCACTCGATGGAGAACCATAGGTTGAATCGGTGGAGTTGACACAGGCGGCGAGGATATCGGCCAGGGTGCTGATCTCCGCCTGCGGCACCGAACCGTTGTCGTCCTCCGTGGTCGCCAGCGGCTGGCCGTTCCCCAGGTTGACCAGGTTAACAGCGGTGCCTCCGGCGTTGGCAATGCCGGTCCCCGCCAGGCTTGAGTTCGAGGTCGACATGTCGGTTGCATCCACCGCGAAACCGGCCAGGGAGTAAGCAGCGGCAACGGTCGTCGCTTCATTCAACTGAATGGTGGCAGGCAGATCCAGGAAGGAGCCGTCCGCCTGGCAAGGGAAAGGGCCCAGCACCGCCATGAGCCCGATTGCTGCATTCGGAGTTGAAGTATCGCCGATCCCCGGACTTCCCCCGAGACTGTAGAGATAAACCTCCTGGTTACTGCACGTGTAATCGGTGGCGGCGATGTTGAAGTTGCCGTTGGAGTCCGTGGTGACGTAGTACCAGCCGTTCACCCCGCCGGCACTCGTATCTCCGGTGCCGCTGCTCTGCAGGAGTGAGGTCGACGGCAGGCCGTAAGGCGTGTTGCTGGTGCTGGTGGTAATGGCAAGCATATAGACATGCGCGCCGGCGATTGGCTGTTGCCCTCCGTGTGCGCGGCCGTGGAGGGGCGCTGTGTTGGCGGCCGCAGGAACGGGAGTGGTCTGCGGGTTGCGGGTTGCTATGGGGGCGATCGAGCAGCCAGTGAGGAAGATCGTGCAAGTAGCCCAAAGAGTGAGGGAGCGCATGGGAGGTATCTCCGTTCTGGCTGGTTCATTGCGGAGGATGAGCAAGCTCGTGCTACGGGGGGAACAACAGGGGGGCAGAGTAGCACGGTTCGCCGCGTGGCGGCAAACGTGGATTCCCACAATGCAGGACGGCGAGGCCCGAAGCGAGCCGCTGCCCGTGGCCGGGCATATTGACTCGAAATTGCGAAACCGAATCGTAAAGAAGGCCAGCGGGTTCTGAGAATCCGCGGGGCGCGGATTACGGCTTGCTGCCGAGGGTGTTATTGATGACGCCGGTGACCAGCGGTGTGACCACGGGCACAGCGGCGCCCACGAACTGCCTGAGTGTGTCGTCGCCCTCGTTGGCGACCCACAGATTTCCAGAGAGGTCGACGGCCATGCCCTGCGGAGCAGCGAGCGGATACGGCTGCTCGGCCTTGAAACCGCTGGAACCGGAGAGGGGCGAGCCGCTGTTGTTGAATTCGCTGATGCTGTTGCCGTCGTGGTTGGAGATCCACACGTTGCCGGCGCCGTCGACAGCAATTCCATCGCAGGTATCCAGGCCGCCGCCGCTGTACCCGCTGGTTGAAACGGGAGTACCGCTGGAGTTCAGTTCGCTGACAACATTGCTGAACTCGTTCGAAGCCCAGACATTGCCACCATGGTCAATACCGAGAAGGACCGGGCCCTTAAGCCCGCCACCGCTGTAGCCGGCCGGGTCGGGGGAGAGAAACTTAGACTGGGAGGGGCTGTATTCGCTCATGCTGGTCCCGTTCCCTGAACCGCCGCCGGTGTTCACCGTCCACACATTTCCGTTATGGTCCACGGCGATGCCCAGCGGATCGTTCAGACCACCGCCCTGGCCGCCGTTGGGAAGCGAAACGAACGAGCTGGTGCCCGGGTTGTACTCGCTGATGCTGTTTCCCTGGAAATTGGAGATCCAGATATCGCCGGAAGCGTCGACGGCGACGCCCCACGGAACACTTACGACGCTGCCACCGATGCCGCTCGATCCCGACTTCGCCGTGCCGGTGGAGGAGAACTCACTGATGTTGCCGTTATCGTTCTGCCCGTTTCCGTTGTTCGCCACCCACACGTTGCCGGAAGCGTCGATGGCAATACCGAAAGGGTTGTCGAGGCCGCCGGACTTGGCTGGTGAAGTAAAGGAAACGGCACCGGCGGGGCTGAATTTGTTGATCTGGTTGCCGTCGCTGTTCGTCAGCCACACATTGCCGCTGGCGTCGACAGCGATCGCCGAAGGGCCATTCAGATTGGAGGCAGTGTAGGCGATGGAGACAGTCCAGTCGTTGGGCGCGGTCGAGAGGATGGGCAGGAAAGGTGACGTGGAGGTGGCGAGTGCAAATAAGTTGGAGATATTCGCGATGGGGTTGTGCGCGATGTTGATGGCGGCGGTCGCGGTGTCGCTGGGGGCTGTGCCGGAGGAGCCGCCGCTCTTCGCGTTGGTGAACAGGGTGCTGCAGGATGAGGAGGTGGAGCCGCTGGAGTTGACGCAGGCGGCGAGGATGTCGGCGAGGGTATTGATCTCGGAGGTGGGCACGGTTCCATTGCCGGCCGCGGTGGTCGATTGGGCCAGGCCGGTTCCGATGTCGGCGAGGCTGGCGGCGGTGGCGGCAGCATTCTTCATTCCGGTGGCCGCGGCGGAGGTGTTCGAGCCGGAGATTTCAGTGGCATTGATGGCAGTGGAATTGGCGGCGAAGCCGGCGAGGGCATAAGCGGCGGCCACGGTGGTGACTTCATTCATCTCGATGGTCGAAGGGAGACCGGTGAAGGAGTTGTTGGAGCCGCATTGGCCGAGCACGGTCATCAGGCCCACTGCGGTGTTGGTGCCAAAGCCCGCGTTGCCGCCCACGGAGTAAAGATAGACCTGGGTACCGGAGGTGCAGGTGTATTCGGTGCTGCCAATGCTGAAGCCGCCGGTGGAATTGGTAAGCACGTAGTTACCGTAGGTGCCGGAGTGGCCGGTGTTGGAATTGAGCAGAGGCTTGGAGGAGTTCGGTGACCCGTAGCCGGTGGTGTTGACCTGAAAGAGATAGACCTCGGACTGCTGCACGGGCTGCTGGCCGCCACGGACGATGCCGCGCAGTGGTGTGATAACCGCGGGTGTAGCGGGCGGATTCACCGGGTCGTTCGAGACGATGGAAGTCACCGAACAGCCGGTGAATACAGCGAGAGTGATAGTGCTAGCAGCAAGGCACCAGGCAAAACGCATAGGAACTCCGATGGTGGGGAAACGCTCGAGACGTCTCTTTACTGAGTTTGCGAGCCAGGCCGAGGAGGCATCGCCAGACGTGCAGCGTAGCACGGCTTTCTGCGATTCAGCAATCGGAAATTAGCCGAAGTTAGACGTGAAAGCTGAGGAAATTGTTTCAGCTGCCGGCAGGAATTTCCGCAAGTAACTGGCCCTGAGAATGCGATGGTTACGCGCGCGCGGTTGAGTGATCACGCAGGTTGTAGTTATGCAAAAGTCCAGCAGGATTTTAGCCGTGAAAGTCGTTACGGAGCTTGTCCCAGGGTATAGCTCTGCACGGCAACAGCGATCGGCGTAATGACCGGCGTTGCCACCCCTACGATCTCGGTGACGGTATTTGCACTGTTGTCGGCGACCCATACGTTGCCCGAAGGATCGACGGCGATGCCCTGAGGACCGCTGAGACTACCAGTCCCATACTGGTAGCCGTTTGTGCCGGAGACAGCGACGCCGTTGACATTGAATTCGCTCACGGTGCTGCCTGTGTAGTTTGCAATCCAGGCGTTGCTGTTCCCATCGAGGGCAAGTCCCTCGCTGCGGTTCAACCCTCCCCCGGTGGGGGAGGCGAACGCATCACTGGTGGGGTCATTGTTCTGCACCAGGTCCGAGTAGTAGTAGTAATTCATGGTGGTGAGGGCGTTGTTGAACTCGTTGATCACCCAGACATCGTTGCCACTGTCGATGGCAACGCCTACCGGATCGTCCTGTCCGTAGCCGGGAAAATTCGCGAAGCCGGTGACATTAGGATCGGTGCCGGGCGGGGCGTATTCGTCGAAGCTGGTGCCGGTGCCGCCACCGCTGTTGGTGACCCAGATTCTTCCGGCGGAGTCTGAGGCGATGAAAAGAGGATTGTCCAGGCTCGCACTGGTGTAGTTGGTGAAGCCGGTGCCTGGTACGTATTCGCTGAGGGAGGGGCCGATGTTGGCGCCGAAGTTTGCGATCCAGATATTGTTGTTGGGGTCGACGGCGACGCCCCAGGGGTAATCGAGTCCGCCGCCGGTGTAGGGCGAAGCGAGGTTGGCATTGGCGCTCGAGTCGAATTCGCTGAGCGAGCTGCCGACGCCCTGCTGTCCTCCATTGGCGACCCAGACATTGTTGTTTCCATCCATGGCGATACAATTAGGCCCCTTCAGGCCACCCGCGGTTGTGGTGTGCAGGAGCGCGCCGGTTGCCGGGGCAGATCCCAGTGTGAATCCTGGCGAGCCGCTGAACGCCGAGCCGCTGAACTCGGAGATGGAGTTCCCGTCATTATTGGTAACCCAGACATCGCCGAAGGCGTCGACGGCGACGAAAGAGACGCCATACAGGCTGATGTCGCTATACGTAATGCCGATCGTCCAGTCGTTGGGCGCGGCGGTGAGGATGGGCTGGAAGGGTGAGGTCGAGTTGGCGAGGCCAAAGAGGGCCGCCACGTTGGCGGCCGGATTGTGGGCGATGTTGATGGCGGCGGTTGCGGTGTCGGTGGCGGTGGTGCCGGTAGAGCCTGCGCTTTTGGCGTCGGCGAGGAGGGTGGTGCAGCCCGAAGAGGCTGTTCCGGCGGAGTTGATGCAGGCCGCCAGGATGTCGGCGAGGGTGTTGATTTCAGCCTGCGGCACAATACCGTTGCCGCCTGGAGTCGTCGCGTAGGCCAGGCCCGAGCCCAGGTTCACCAGGTTCGGTGCGTTCCCGGCGGCGTTGGCCAGGCCGGAGGTTCCCGACTGGAAGCCGAATTGGTTCCCCGACATTTGCGTTGCGCTGGTGGCGTAGCCGGCCAGAGCGTAGGCGGCGCCCACGGTGGTCTCCTCATTGATCACGATGTTGGCCGGAAGACCGGTGAATTTGCTGCTGGCGCCGCATTGGCCGAGAACCGCCATGAGCCCGGCGACGGAGTTCGTGCCGGAGCCGGAGTTGCCGCCCAGGGAATAGAGATAGACCTGCTGTCCGGAGGTGCAGGTGAAGTCAGTGGATTTGATGTCGAAGACGCCCGAGGCATTCGTCGTGACGTAGTACCAGCCATTCACGCCGCCGGCGTTGCTGGTGTCCGCGGTGCTCTTCAGAAGCGACGACGAAGTCTGGCCGTATCCTCCTGTCGCTGCAGCCAGGAGATAGACGTGGGCCGACTGAATGGGCTGCTGGCCGCCATGGATCAATCCGTGGAGAGGCGTGGCGACCGCGGGCTCGCTGGGCGCGGTGACGGGCGGCTGGCTGGCGATTTTCGTTACCGAGCAGCCGGTGAGGAGGATGGCGGTACTTGCCAGGAGGCTCCAGGGGAAACGCATGTGGGTTTGAACTCCGAATCGGGATAACTGCTTTGTTTCGCGGTCAACGGCGAGCCTGAGGCGGAGAGTCCTCGCCGATTGTGAAGACTAGCATGGCCTCCTGGGGTGGGGCAATAGCCCGTTGGGAGGTGTCTGATGGTGACCGTCGTGCAATCGGGACAGCTCCCCTGGGCGCCAGCCTTTTGAGCGGACAATGGATTCTCCGTGGCTCACGCAGGGGCTTTGCATGCGGGGTCTTGAGGGATCATTGCGGCGCGGGTTAGTGCGCTATGGCGTGGTGGAGGCGGCGGACGGCGGCGGGCATCTGGTCTTCGGGGGTGTTGCCGAAGCCTAATAGGAAGCCGTGGCGGCGGGGTTCGGTGGAATAGCACGGGGAGAGCGGCCAGAGCCAGAGCTTATCTTTGGCAGCTCGGGTCGCGATCTCGACGTCAGAGGCTGCGCCTTTAAAATTTTCGGGCTGGGTCCTGATGCCTTTGGGGCGCGTCCTCTGGGTTTCCGGCAGTGTGACGGTGAGATGCATGCCCGCTTCGGAGCCGTGAATGGTGAGGAGGTCGTCGCATTCGGCGCGGAGGCTTTCGACCAGTGCGGTGCGGCGGGCTTTGTAGAGCGAGCGCATGCGGCGGATGTGGCGCGCGAAGTGGCCGTCGTGCATGAAGTCGGTGAGGGCTTCCTGAAACAGATACGACGGGAAGATGTCCATGGAGAAGCGCACGGCGGCGAAGCGGTCGACGAGGTCGGCGGGAAGGACGATGTAGCCGAGGCGCAGCGAGGGGCGCAGGACTTTGCTGAAGGTTCCGATGTAGATGACGCGGTCGCAGGGGTCGAGGCCCTGGAGGGAGGGGATGGGCATGGAGTCGAAACGGTATTCGCTGTCGTAGTCGTCTTCGACGATCCATGATTCGGCGCGGCGGGACCACTCGAGAAGCTGGAAACGGCGCGAGGCGCTCATGGTGACGCCGAGGGCGTAGTGATGCGAAGGCGTGACGAAGGCGACGCGGGCGTCGGGAGCGAGGCGGATGCCGGCGTCGACATCGAGGCCTTCGTCGTCGACGGGGACGGGCACGGGTTTGCAGCCGGAGCCGAGGAGCAGCGAGCGGACCAGCGGGTAAGAGGGCTCTTCGATCCAGGCGGAATCGCCGGGGTCGAGGAGAACGCGGGTGACGATGTCGAGCGCCTGCTGGGAGCCGGAGACGACCATGATCTGCGCGGGATCGCAGCGGACGGCGCGGGCGGTGCGCAGGTAGGAGCAGATGGCTTCGCGAAAAGGCTGGAGGCCGAGGGGGTGCAGGTTGTTGGAGGGGTGAATGCGCAGCGCGCGGCTGTGGCGGGAGAGGAGCTTCGACCAGAGGTCGAAAGGGAAATGGTCGAGCGCGGGTTGGTGCACGCCGAAAGCGCCCCAGCCGTGACGCCAGGGATTGAGTTCGTAGGGCGGGAATAACAGAGAGCGGCGCGAGGTGCGGCGGGACGCGGGGGATTCTTCGGTGGGGCGTTTGGCCTGGCCGGCGCGGTGCGGGAGCGAGGCGGCGACGAAGGTGCCGGCGCCAACACGGCTCTCAAAGTAGCCCTCGGCGAGGAGCTGCGCGTAGGCGTCGAGGACAGGGAAGCGGGAGATTTCGAGCTCGGCGGCGAGCGCGCGGCTGGAGAGGACCTGCTGGCCAGCGGCGAGATCACCGCGCAGGATAGCGTCGCGGAATCCGGCGTAGACCTGGCGATGCAGAGGGGTGGCGGCCTCGCGGTCAACGGGGATGACGGGGACGATTCCTGCGGAAACGTCGAGCATTGGAAGGGATAGTAGTGGCTATGTTATTTTCTTGGCAAGTTGTCATGCGGAGGGACCACTTGTAGGGTGAAAGTGGCTATGACAAATGCAGCCGGTAGCCGGTTGCGGGTAGCCGGTAGCGAAAGACGAGGGAAAGGGGAGGGGAACGGGGAGGGAACGGCGAGGGAAAGGCGAGGGGAACGGCGAGGGAAAGGCGAGGGGAACGGCGAGGGAAAGGCGAGGGGAACGGCGAGGGAAAGGCGAGGGAAAGGCGAGGGGAACGGCGAGGGAAGGACGAGGGAAAGGCGAGGGGAGGACGAGCGGAAGCGATCGAAGGGCGTGTA
>Ga0181520_10007401_pt1 | contig 16207 bp, 17 predicted proteins | sample PEATcosm2014_Bin_29_FD_132451 | JGI IMG/M metagenome (GOLD analysis project Ga0181520, IMG submission 132451) | Peatland microbial communities from MTU Mesocosm Facility, Houghton, MI, USA - PEATcosm2014_Bin02_30_metaG | ecosystem: Environmental > Terrestrial > Soil > Wetlands > Peat | place...
ATCAGGCACCCTGCCGACGCCAGCAGGACAATCAACATCGATCTCAGCCCGAAAGTACTTGTATTTGCTATCGATGCGGGCATTGTGGTCCTCTCGCTGCTCTTTGCGCTTAGTCTTTCGGGTCAATGGGACACGTATCTCCGCTTTCGCTACGGCGGATCGTTCGGAGTTGCGGACCCGCTCTTTGGCGTCGACCTGGGGTTTTACGTTTTCCGCCTTCCGTTCTATGAAATGGTGCAGGGAAGCATTACTGTTCTAACGGTCGGGGCCCTCGCGATCCTCAGCGTTTGCGCGATGTTCGGAATGCGGCAGTCCAAGTCCACCGGAAAGATTACGTTGCGTGATGGTATCGCTCAGCACTTTATCGTGCTGCTCTTCATACTCGTGGCCAACTTTGGTTGGGGCTTCATTCTCGACCACTATGAGCTTGTCTACTCGACCCTCGGCGTGGTCCACGGGGCCGGCTATGCTGCAGCGCACGTTACGAGAGTCGCGCTCTGGGTGATGACCGGCACCTCGGCGCTGGCGTGCATACTTTTGGCATTCGGTTATTTCCGCCCGCGAGCGAAGCAGCTGGTCGCCGGTTTTGTGACTTACGCAGCTCTGTATATGGTTGCGGTGCAGGCGTTGCCATTCCTCTTTCAAACATTCGTGGTAAAGCCCAATGAGCTAAGCCTTGAGACGCCCTATCTGAACCATTACATTGACTACACACGCAGGGCTTATAAGCTGGACGGTATCCAGGAAACCGCTTATCCGGCTCTCGCCGATCTGACTCCCGACGTGATCGCAAGGAATGAGGATACGATCCAGAACATCCGACTCTGGGACACGCGGCCATTGCTTCAGACTTATCAGCAGACCCAGGCGATTCGGCTTTACTACGAGTTTTATAACGTCAATGTCGATCGGTACCATCTGGCGGATGGTTTCCATCAGGTGATGCTCTCCCCGCGCGAACTCGCGGCACAATTGCCCGCGGATGCGCAAACCTGGGTAAACGAGAATCTTGAGTTTACGCATGGCGAGGGCTTGGTGATGAACTTCGTCTCGACTTCGACCGGAGGTGGCCTGCCGCAGTACCTGCTTGAAAATGTGCCTGCCGAATCGCAGTACGGCCTAACAGTTACGCAACCCGAGATCTACTTCGGGAACGTGGCACCGGGTTACAAGATAGTGAACACCGGAATCAAGGAGTTTGACTATCCGAAGGGCAATGAAAACGTCTATGCGAGCTACCAGGGGACGGGCGGAATACCAATCGACAGCATTTGGAAGCGGCTCCTGTTTGCATGGACGCAGAAAGACATCAACATTCTGCTGACTGGGTATCTTAGACCGCAAAGCAGAATTCAGATCTGGAGGGGCGTGCAAGAGCGCGTCTCCCAAGTCGCTCCTTTCCTGCTTCTGGACCAAGTTCCGTATGCAGTATTGAGCGAAGGGAAGCAATATTGGATCCAGGACGCCTATACGGTCTCGGATCACTACCCCTATTCAAACGTACAAACAAGCGGTTCCGCCCAGGGGATGAATTACATCCGCAATTCCGTCAAGGTTGTTGTGGATATGTATAACGGCACGGTGTCGTTCTACATCATGGACCCCAACGATCCACTGCTGGCGATGTATAACCGCGCATTTCCCGGCGTATTCAAAGATCTGAGCGAGCTATCGGCGGACTTGAAGAGCCACCTCCGCTATCCGGAAGACATGTTCGGGATACAGGCGGATGAATATAAGACCTTCCATATGACCGATCCGCAGGTGTTCTACAACCGGGAGGATCTATGGGTTGCGCCTCAGGAGAAGTACAATGGCGCCGTCGCCGCGATGGAGCCGTACTACATACTCATGAAGCTTCCCGGCAGCCAGCAGCTTGAGTACCTCATGATGACTCCCTTTACGCCGCAGAAGAGGGACAACATGATTGCCTGGCTAGCCGCGCGTTGCGACTTCCCGGACTACGGGAAGATGCTGTTCTACGAGCTTCCTAAAGACAAGCTGATCTTTGGACCGAACCAAATCAGCGCGATGATCGACCAGAGCACGCTCATCTCGCAGCAGCTTACTCTCTGGGATCAGAAGGGATCGGGAGTCATTCGCGGCAAGCTCATCGTCATTCCGATCGAGAACTCATTCCTCTACGTCGTTCCTCTGTATCTGAAGGCTGAAGGCACGAACTTCCCCCAACTGAAACGGGTGATTGCTGCGACGGGCGATAAGGTCGTGATGGAACCGACACTCGACCAAGCGCTAGGCTCGTTGTTTGGGACCGCACCGGGACAGTCGGGGCCAATGCCGGGGAAACAAGCTCAAGTGCAGGCGCCGATGTCGAAGGCGACGCGGGATCAAGCCGAGGCCCAACTTGCAGAGGCGCAGAAAGCAATCAACGCGCTCAAGCAGTTGCTGGCAAATCCGCCGCAATAGCTTTACAAGTTGAAATGCCCTTGAGCAGACAGGCTCAGCAATCCGGAACTGAACAGGAAGCAAGCAGGCCCAAATGAATTTGCAATTACTGAAAGACACCGCGAAGTTGCTTTTTGCCGATAACAAGGGCCTGCTTGCGATGGATGAGAGCAACGGAACCTGTAACAAGCGTTTCGAAAAGCTTGGAATTCCGCAGACCGTCGAAGCTCGAAGAGCTTATCGCGAACTGATTGTGACCACTCCAGGGCTGGGTGAGTCGATAGGCGGCGCAATCCTCTACGACGAAACCATCCGGCAGCAGAAGAACGACGGCACACCCCTTGTCAAAGTTCTCATTGAGGCGGGTATCACTCCCGGCATCAAAGTGGACACAGGCGCCAAAGAACTGGCCGGCCATCCCGGTGAAAAGGTCACAGAAGGCCTGGACGGATTGCGCGACCGCCTCGCTGAATACTTTCAAATGGGCGCCCGTTTTGCCAAGTGGCGCGCCGTGATTGCCATCGGCCGCGGGCTTCCGAGTTGGGGCTGCATTGAAGCCAATGCTCATGCTCTGGCTCGCTATGCGGCGCTGTGCCAGGAGGAAGGTCTTGTCCCTGTAGTAGAACCTGAGGTCGTCATGGATGGAGAGCATACGTTGGAAGAGTGTTGCGAGGTCACCGGCGAAATGCTGCGCACGGCGTTCAGCGAGTTGTTCGCGCAAAGGGTGGTTCTGGAAGGTATGGTCCTGAAGCCCAATATGGTGCTTCCCGGAATGTCCTCAAGCAGCCAGCCGACATTGGACGAGGTAGCCGACGCAACCGTGAACTGCTTCCTGCGAGCCGTCCCCGCTGCTGTGCCGGCGATAGCGTTCCTGTCGGGCGGCCAACCGGCGGAATTGGCCTCGGCCCGTTTGAATGCGATGAATGTCAGATTCAAGTCACGGCTGCCGTGGGCATTGGCATTCTCATTTGCTCGCGCCATCCAACAACCTGCCTTGGAGATTTGGAAGGGGCAGGATGACAACGTATCGGCCGCACAGCAGGCCTTGTATCATCGGGCGCTCTGCAACAGGGCGGCACGCCGCGGTGAATACGACGCGGCAATGGAGAAGAGATGACCGGAAGCAAGCACAACCATGAAGGAAACAGTGGCGACAGCGGTGAACCGGAACCTGGCCCTTACTGGAAGCGTATGCATCGTGACTGGCGCTTCTGGATAGGCGCGCTCCTTATGGGCGCTGCACTCGCCATCTACGTTCTGAGCGGTGACCTGGCATGGGTTCCAAATGGCCATCGGCAACCTGCGATGCCAGCGCCTGCTGCGAATTGAGTCCAGCCTCACCTACCGTACCGATGTAGCGATACCCTGGCGGGTATAGCCATTGCACTCGAAGTAGCACCTTATCGAATTGAGTTGACGATGATAAAAGACGGACCGCAAGCAATGGGCAAAGCACAGTTGTATCCTCTCCGTTTCGACCCAATCTATCAATATCGTCTGTGGGGCGGCCGCCACTTGGCCAGCCTGCTCTCCGCGCCGCTTCCGGGCGATGGACCTATCGGCGAAGCGTGGGTGCTGAGCGACCGCACCGACCAGCAAAGCCTGGTTGCGAATGGACCGCTGAAGGGCCAGACGCTTGGGCAAGTGATGAAGCAGTTCCGAGAACAGCTGATGGGCAAGCTGTCTTCGCGCTTCAGCCGCTTCCCATTGCTGCTCAAGTTTCTGGACGTGCACGAGATACTTTCTGTTCAGGTACATCCCAGTGGCGCGCACCCAGAGCTGATTCCTGCCGGCGATACGGCAAAAACCGAAGCGTGGGTTGTGGTTGAAGCTGAGAAAGGGAGCCATATCTATGCCGGCCTGAGACCAGGCACAACTGCCGGCAGTCTGCGGCAGTCTCTTAACGACGGTACAATTGCGGACCACCTTTTGAGCATTGTCCCGAAGCCTGGTGATGCAGTATTCATCCCTGCGGGGACGGTTCACACTCTGGGCGACGATGTTGTGGTTTTCGAGGTTCAGCAAAATAGCGATACGACATTTCGACTTTACGATTGGGGCCATATCGATCCGGAGACCAAGGAGCCGAGGCCGCTCCAGGTGGATCAGGCTTTTTCCTGCATCGAGTTCGGAGTGAGCGGCAGTGGCCTGGTCGCGCCCCGCGTGGAGACTACCGAACCTGTTGAGCGCGAGAGACTCTTTGATTGCCATGCCTTCCTGTTGTGGCGAGTCCTTGGGCAAGACCTATTCACCGTCGGAGCCACGGCAGAGCCGCGCATATTGGTTTGCATTAAGGGCTCAGGCAAGGTAACGCACGAAGGAACCCCCTACGCAGTAGACAAGGGTGATGTTTGGCTCTTGCCGGCGGAGGCCGGAGAGTGCGCGTTTCAACCGAGCGGAGAGATAACCCTTCTGGAAATTGCCATCCCTTGATGGTCGAAGCAATCATCTGTGCAACAGGATCGCAAAACCGGGGGATGAATGAAAAAGCTCATCGTGTTCGATTTGGACGGTACACTCGCACCCAGCAAGTCGTCTCTTGCTCCACAGACTGCGGCGCTGCTGCACGACCTGTTAGACATCATCAAAGTGGCAGTGATCTCTGGAGGAGCGTGGGCGCAGTTTGAAAAGCAGCTTCTCACCGATCTTCCCCAGGACAGTCTCCTCGCGAACTTGTCCCTGCTTCCAACTTGTGGAACAAAATTCTTTCAATACAACGGGAAGTGGACGGAACTTTATTCAGAGGATCTTACGGCGGAGCAGAGAAAGAAGATCATAGACTCCCTGGATAAGGCGGCGAGAGAGGCAGGTTTTCACGCCGGCAAGGTTTGGGGAAAGGTAATTGAGGATCGGGGAAGCCAGGTGACATTCTCCGCTTTAGGTCAGCAAGCTCCCCTGGCGGAAAAGGAAAAATGGGATCCCGATTTCGCCAAACGGAAGAAGATCACAGCGATCCTGAAAACCCTTATCCCGGAGTTCTCCGTCCGTATGGGCGGCGCAACCTCAATTGATGTGACCAGGCCCGGCATTGACAAGGCCTACGGCATAGGAAAGCTGAAGGATACTCTCCACCTTTCATTGAAAGAGATGGTGTACATCGGAGATGCATTATTCCCAGGCGGGAACGATTATCCGGCGGAACAAGCGGGTGTTGTGTCGATCCCTGTAAAAGGGCCAGATGATACCAACGTGGTCATCAAGACTATCCTTGCTTGCCTTGGCGATAAGTGAGCCTGGCAGATGGAGCAAGCAGGCGAGGAGATTCGATGAGCGGTTGTAGGTTGCAACGCCTCGGCATGATCATGGAGCCCGATCCGGGTAATCCCCAGGAAGTGGAAGGGGTTCTCAATCCGGGAGTCGTTCGAGGCCCTGATGGCGAACTGTATCTCTTCCCGAGGTTGGTCGCGAAGGGAAATTATTCGCGGATCGGGATAGCGCGCGTGCGGTTCAATCAAGCCGGCGATCCGATGGGTGTAGAGCGCCTTGGCATCGCGCTGGAGCCTGAGGCCGATTATGAGCGGCGCCCCGACGGCGGGGGAGGCTGCGAAGATCCTCGCGTCACTTTCGTGGAACCGCTCAAGCGCTACATCATGACTTACGCGGCATTTTCGCCACGGGGACCAAGAATCGCGATGGCAGAGTCAGAGGATCTTTTCCATTGGAAACGTCTCGGGCTCGCAACCTACGCTCATTGGCACGGCATCGAACTGGCGGACGTCGACGATAAGGATGCGAGTCTGTTTCCGGTCGGGATCCCAAACTCAGCGGGACAACTGGAATTGGGAATGCTTCATCGTCCGCTCTTTCCCGGCACTCGGCCCGAGGAGACTGCGTGCCAGCCTGGATCCCGGCAAGTGGACTTGAATCACGAGAGCATTTGGATCTCCTACTGTCCGCCTGTTCTGATGAGCGAGTCGCCGGATCGCCTGGGCCAGTTTACATCTCATCATCGATTGGCAACTCCGGTGTCCCCCTGGGAGAGGCTCAAGATCGGCGCAGGGACTCCCCCGATCTTGACGAAGCACGGCTGGCTCATCGTTTATCACGGCGTGAGCGAAGTTCCCGGCGCAGGTGGAGATCATCCGCTGTGCTACTCGGCCGGAGTGATGGTGCTCTCAAAGCAGCATCCGCGATTGATTCGTTATCGTTCGGCTCAGCCAGTGTTGACACCGATGCTTCCACAGGAACGCGATGGGACGGTCGCCAATGTCGTATTCCCGACCGGCATCGACCGGCGCGACGACCTTGGTACACCGGATCGCTTCGACGTCTATTACGGGATGGCCGACAATCGCATTGGTGTGGCCCGCCTCGACTTGCCGGAACAGTTATCGGCAGAGGCAGTCGCCGACGCGCCGGAGGCAAAGGTATAAACAGGAGGCCATTGAGGAATTGAGAACTCGAAGAATACCCATTCGAATGGGCTGGCGGAAGGAAAGCAGATGAAGAAGGCAACTGGGATCACATGCGTATTTCTGGATATAGGCGGTGTCCTTCTGACCGATGGGTGGGATCACCTGGCGCGCAGACGGGCGGCGAAGAACTTCAAACTGGAGTGGGCCGAGATGGAGGAGCGCCATTGCCTCACGTTCGAAATCTTCGAGGAGGGCAAGATCACGCTGGACGAGTATTTGAGCCTGGTTGTGTTCCACCAAAAGCGGACCTTCACGCGCAATCAGTTTCGGCGCTACATGTTCGCGCAGTCGAAGGCCTTCCCGGAAATGATCGAGCTTGTCTCTCAACTCAAGTTGAATCTGGGGTTGAAGATAGCGATCGTCAGCAATGAAGCGCGTGAGCTGAATGCATATCGGATCGAGCGGTTCAAGCTGGACAGGTTGGCCGACTGCTTCATATCCTCTTGCTTCGTTCACATTCGCAAGCCCGACGCGGATATTTTCAGGCTTGCTTTAGATATAGCTCAGGTGCGGCCCGCGTGCGCTGTCTTTATCGACAATACCCCGATGTTCGTTCAGATCGCCGAGGGCCTGGGAATTCATGGCATTCTTCATATAGACTGCCAATCCACGCGTGCCAAGCTATTCCATCTCGGGCTGAATGCCGAATGACCGTGGGATGTAAGGTTCGCGTACGATACCCTCGACCACGTTGGGACCTACGATGCAGACCGGCACGTTGGCAGTGCGGAGCACGGCCTCGGCCACCGAGCCCACCAACAGCCGGCCGACGGGGCCCGGAGAGTGAGCGCCCATGACGATACGATCAATCTTCCGCTCGCGCAGGAAGGCGAGGATTTGCTCGGCGGCCGAGCCGGGCCGGAGCACAATCTTGCAGTGGACGCCGATATTCATGGCGCGTTGCGCGAGAGGCTCAAGACGGTGTTTCTGGGCACGGGCAGTGGCGTAGTCGTAGCCGCAGGTCGCCGAGGCCTCCGGTGCAGCCGCGTCTAGACTGTCATATGCATGAAAAATAATGAGATCCGCGCCAAACTCCGCAGCCTCCGCTAGCGCAACTGCAAAGACCTTCACACTGGGGGGAAATTCGGAGGCAAAAAGAATGGTGGAGGGTTTGCTCCAACCCGGCTTGATGGCTGCGGCCATGGTAATTTCCTAGACTGAAATCTCCTCATAAGGGCATCTGGCTCGGCTTCAAAATGGAAATCCGGGTGAAAACAACAGATTCTCCTGGAGAACCTAGCGCGATGGACACGTGAATCCCGGCAAGATGAGCGGATGCCCAAGCCCAATGTGCGGCATAGAGGGTCTGCTTTCCATTTTTGACACTGAGCGCTCATCGAATGAGCACAGTTGTGATCGCGCAGTTCGAAGTGTCGCGAGGAGGGTAGGCAAAAGTCTGTACAATTTTGCACATAGATCGAAAATTGTCGATAAGGCTCACCAGGACGCATCGCGAATCTCAGCTCAGTCTGAAGCCTCTTCTTGCAGTGCTAAGCCATTGAAATGGTACCGCCTTTGAACGGCTTCGTAAGATGGGACCCGTCGTTGTGGCCTGCGGAGCGCCATAGCGCCGCGATGCTCGAAGCGGTTTTGCGGTCTGGCTAGGGGGAATGGCGGAAGGCGTCGGTCGATGCACTCGTCATTGGGGCTTGTGCCGCTGCCTTTGCTACCACCATTCCATTGAGCGGTCTGAAGGAGTCTTCACGCCGGTTTCCGGCTTGGCTGAGTGAAGAAGCAAGAGGGGACACTGCACGAGCTTCACGACCTTTTCGGCAATCGATCCGAAGACCAGTGGATGCCAGCCGGAGATGCCGTGCGAGGAGATCACGACCATGTCGATATGTTCGCGCTCCACCGCCTCGATGATGCACCCGGCAATGTCATTCGCAAGTTCCACACTGGAGCCTGCCTTTACTCCTCTGGCCGTGAGAACTGCTCGCGCCTTCGCCAGATGCTTCTCAGCACGCGTCTTCTCCTCCTGTTGAAACTGCACCTGGGGAACGGCATATTCAGACGTGAAGGTCGAGAAGAGCGGAAGGACGTTCACAAGGAAAAGCTCGGCATGGAAGTGCAATGCGAGGTCGACCGCCGTTTCTAAAGCCGCTTGGGACGACGGGCTGAAGTCGATAGGCAACAGGATCTTTGTCGGGATGGACTCCAGACCATGACGAACAGACATGACGTGCTCCTCGCTAGACCTTGGTCGCGGTCAAGTGACCATTATTCTCTTCAGGGTGAAAGAAGGCTGTACTCTCTTGCTCAGTTCCGGTCCAATGCGCCTGATGTTCTCTTAGCCTGCGTAGTGAATTGCGGCGCAGGGATTGCGGGCGTCTCTGGTGAGCAATTGTGACCTGCATTCATGAGCTGGGCCGTCCAATACTGGCGACGGAAGGTCAGTGCACTTGGCTGGATTTGAAATGGCGCCACGTGACAAATGATACCGCAACAGATGCTTTTCTTTACGTTTAGCGGCGCCCGGTCGCACAGCCTATTGCGAGTGAGGGAAGAGGAGTCATGAGAGTCTTAATGGCAGTTGACGACTCGGCATTTTCTGAAACTGTGCTTCGTGCTGTTGGAATCGGGATTCGACGTGAGAATACCGAGGTCCTGGTGTTACACGTGCTGCAACCGGTTGAGCCCGTGCCTCCGCCTGAGATGGCTCAAGGTTACGCTCCCGAGTTGGAAGGGCAGAAGCAGCCAGCTCGTACTTTGGTCGAGCGGATTGCGGGCGAGCTGCGCAGGGTGGGATTTACGGCACAAACCGAAGTCCTGATTGGAGACGTAACTAAAACCATTCTCGACAGAGCAGCCGAATGGCGTGCCGATCTCATAACGGTCGGTTCGCATGGACAAAGGAGCATCCGCGACTTCTTGCTGGGCAGCGTGGCGGAGTCGGTCGCTCGTCGAGCAGGATGCTCCGTGGCTGTCGTTCGCCCACCGGTCAGCAACTAAGGAACGCCTCGGCGCAGGCACGCAAGATGCATGAGAAATAAGAAGCAGATGTGCAAATATGCAGATGAAATGCTGGTTTACGAGCACAGCGTCTTTACCCAGGGTGCCATCTGGCAGATTGATTCCTTCGACCAGTGGGGAGTCGAACTGGGAAAGGTCCTTGCCCAGCGAATCATCCCTGAACTCGAGTCCGAAACAGAGCCGAAGCTCACGCACGATAGCTCGACCAACGCTCTGATCAGACGCTACCGGAAAGGCAAGGAATCGAAATGACGGATACGCAACGCTCTCCTGGGCTTGAGAATGCAGATTATCTTCTCGCCTGGAGTCCTGGCGAGAGCAGTGGGGGGTTATCAATGCGACTCATGGGAATACGGCGATTATGGCCAAAACAGAACAGATAGGCGCGTCTGCTCGTGGAATTCTAAATGTATCCGCGCGCGCAAACACGCTGCAGAGCTGAGTACTCACGCAGTTCAAATCGAGGAACATTTTCCTCGCACAACTGAGCCTTCAGACGAGAGAAGGCATCTTCATGCAAAAGGAGCTTTTATGACCACGACAAAGAAATGCGAACATCCGGCTTGCAACTGTGTGGTACCGAATGGGAAGAAATACTGTAGCGAGGCATGTGCCGATAAGAAGAGGACTCCCGAACTGACGTGCCAATGCCAGCATCCAGAATGCCATGGGAAAGCACTTAAAGTCTAGCCCTTACGCCCCGTTTGTACGCACAGATTTCGTTTTCCCGTGCGGGATTGGGTCCCACTTCAAAAGTGAAAGGCAAAGAGCACCTCACGTCATCTTCTGCGACACTCTTGGCGAACGTTTGCAAGCAAGCTCATCATGTTCTCGACCGGCTCAAGGAGACAGCACCATGCGTGTAGGAATTGCGTCGGACCATGGGGGACTCGTTCTGAAAGAGCAGATCGCGGAATTGCTGCGAGGCGCGGGCCACGAGGTCGTAGACTTCGGCGCTCATCAACTGAATCCTGGAGACGATTACCCCGATTACGTGATCCCTCTGGCCAATGCCGTGGCCGCTGGCAAGGTGGATCGCGGAGTAGCACTCTGCGGCAGTGGCGTGGGTGCATCCATCTGCGCCAATAAGGTTGCCGGTGTGCGGGCCGGACTTATTCACGACGTATTCTCCGCCCACCAGGGAGTTGAAGACGACGACATGAATATCTTTTCTCTGGGTGGAAAGGTGATCGGGTCCGCGCTCGCGTGGGAACTGATCGAGACGTTTCTGAAAGCTCGCTTCAGCGGCGCGGAGCGCCACCAACGCAGAGTCGACAAAGTGAAAGCGCTGGAAATGCATGAGGTTGCGTTTTGAATGTATTCATTGAGCTGACCGCATCCTGGTGCGAATGAGGAGCGGACGGCTGCTGCGGTGTGCGGGAATCGAGCTTCCCAGGCCGCGAAGGCGAGAGTCAGTTGTGTTCGGTATAGGCCGGGAATTGGTACTTACTAAGCGTTATGGAGGACATACCATGATCGAGATTTTGAAGAACTTTCCCGATAATGTTATCGCGCTGTCCTGCGAGGGACAGGTCACAAAAGAGGATTACGACGGGATTCTTGTTCCGGCTATTCTCAAAGCGCTCAAGCGGCACGACAAGATCCGACTCTTATATAAGACATCGGCTAATTTCACCGGCTACGATCCAGGCGCTATGTGGGAAGACTTCAAGATCGGTGTTGAACACCCCACGCGCTGGGAGCGCGTCGCGGTGGTCACTGACGTGGACTGGATCGTAAAGATGATGAGGATATTCAGCTTTCTCATGCCCTGCCCAGTGAAGTTGTTTCCGCCTTCGGAGGCTGCGCAGGCACATGCCTGGATCATAGCCGCCAGTTGAATTCCGAAGGACGCGAATAGCCTTGTAATGAAAAGTGTTGGAAGAGGAATGAAATGAATGCAACCACGCAGAAACTGCACGAAATCGGCCAGAGCCTCTGGCTCGATAACATCACACGCGGTTTGCTGGCCAGCGGCACACTTGAACGCTACATTCATGAGCTGTCGATCACGGGTCTTACTTCGAATCCGACGATCTTCGATCACGCCATCAAGAACAGTCACGACTATGACGACGCCATCAGCCAGGGAATGAAAGCGGGCAAATCGGGCGAAACTCTCTTCTTTGAAATGGCAATCGAGGACTTGCAGCAGGCTGCCGATCTCTTCCTCCGGATTCACGATCGAACAGATGGTGTGGACGGCTGGGTATCTTTGGAGGTCTCGCCCCTGCTGGCACGCGACACGGCGGCCACTCTGGCCGCGGCCAAGGCTCTTCACTCCCGCGCGGGACGGCCCAATCTCTTCATCAAGATCCCTGGAACCAGCGAGGGCCTCCCAGCGATTGAAGAAGCAATCTTTGCAGGCGTACCTGTCAACGTAACACTGCTGTTCTCGGGCGAGCAATATGTCGCGGCTGCCGAGGCATATCTACGCGGCATCGAACGGCGCATCGCGGCCGGGCTAAATCCCGATGTCGGCTCCGTGGCATCACTATTCGTCAGTCGCTGGGACGTCGCGGTTGCGGATAAAGCACCTGAGGCCTTGCGCAACCAGCTTGGGATCGCGATCGCCAGAGATGCCTATGTGAGGTACCGCAACCTACTTGATTCCCCGCGGTGGCAGCGAATCTTGAATGAAGGAGCTCGGTCGCAACGTCTTCTCTGGGCCAGCACGGGGACCAAGGATCCCAATGCGTCCGACATCTTGTACGTCGAGGCCCTTGCCTTGCCCTCCACCATCAACACGATGCCCGAAGCCACGCTGAAGGCCGTCGCCGCCCATGAAGAATTCGGCGAAGCTTTACCTTCAAACCCAGGCGAGAAATTGGCAGAATTCGCCAAGGCCGGTATTGACACATGCGCAGTGGCGGCCCAACTCCTTGAAGAAGGGGTCGCATCGTTCGCCAAGTCCTGGAAGGATTTGCTGGATTGCATAGCGTCCAAGAGCAAAGTGCTCAAGGCCGCCTGAGTACGAGCTGGGACCTCGTTCTGCTCTGTGTACGCAATTGCTCAGTGTCACGGTCTTCATTACTGAGACACTTGTTGGACAAGTGGCCTCCAGTTCGGCGACGGCTTGAACTGCGGGCCGGCATTGGATGCCTGTTGACTTGTCAAGAAGAATGTATTGCGGTCGCATTGGCCCTTCGGGAGCGGCCGCCTAAGCCATGTCAGGTCAACCATGGAGAAGGAGACGTCATGTTAATCAAAGCGAAGGCACTGAAAGGCTATTCACTCAAGGGCCTCGATGGGGACATCGGGTCGGCCCGCGAGTTCTTCTTCGACGACCAGTATTGGGCGGTTCGGTACCTTGTCGCAAATACAGCAAGCTGGTTAAGCGACAGGAAGGTGCTGATCTCGCCGTACTCTCTGAGCGGTGTCAATAGCACCGATGAGAAGGTCTCCGTTCAATTAACGAAAAAGCAGATCGAAGATAGTCCTTCCATCAACACGGACGAGCCAGTTTCCCATCAATTCGAGAGCTCCTACAATGGCTACTATGGCTATCCGGAGTATTGGGGCGGCCCCTTCATGTGGGGAGGTTATCCGTATATTGTGCGGGATCGCACCAGGTGGGGTTCGTCCGCCTCGGAAGCGAAGAACTGGGATCCCCATCTTCGCAGCACCCAGGAGGTAACGGGCTACCATCTCCTTGCAATTGACGGCGAGATTGGCCATGTTGATGACTTCATCATCGATGTTGAGACCTGGGCGATTCGCTACCTTGTTGTGGCGACAAAGAACTGGTGGCCTGGGAAAAAAGTTCTCATTTCACCAAAGTGGATCGAGAGCGTGAGTTGGGACGCCAGGGAAGTTGTGATCGGACTGTCTCGCGAGACCATCAAGGCCGCACCGGAATACACCGACGAGTCTTTGCTCACACGGGATTACGAAACAGGCTTGTATGGGCACTACAATCGCGAAGGATATTGGGTCGACGAACTCTCGGCCGTTTGAATGCAGTTCAACAAGCTATGAGAGCTGCTCCTCTTTATCTGCAGCGACTCACGATGGAGTCGAACGGCAAGCACGTGACGCTTGACGGCAAGCATGTGGAGACCGAAACGGGGCCGATCTACTGGGGAGTGCCGGGGACGAATGGGCAGCACTCGTTTTATCAGTTAATCCACCAGGGGACGCGGCTGATTCCGTGCGACTTTATCGGGTTCTTCAAGACGCTGAATGCACTTGGTCGTCATCACGACATGCTGATGGCGAACGTCTTTGCCCAGGCTGAGGCGCTGGCCTTCGGTAAGACCACGGACTAGGTTAGGGCCGAGGGTGTGCCGGAGAATCCGGCTCCGCACAAGGTGTTTGAAGGCAATCGGCCTTTGCATGTCATTCTTGGCGATGTGCGACGCCGGAGTTGCTGGGTAAGCTGGTGGCGCTGTATGAGGATGCGGTATTCACGCAGGGTGTGAATTGGGGCATCGATTAGTTTTACCAATGGGGCGTGGAGTTGGGGAAGGTGCTCGCGATGCGAACTCTAGGTGAGTTGGAGAGTGCGGATGCGCCGAAGAGAGGGCACGACTCCTCGACGAATCACCTGATTGAGCTTTATCTGCAGAGCAAATAGCTTTCCGGGCCTTCTTGGTTATTCCAATGGTCGGCACAGAAGATCGCGCTGACCAACGGGGAGACCCCGTGAAGCAAGGGCACCACGAGTTTAGCGGACATGCGAGCCGATCAGCATGAGGCGTTTGTGATTACAGACAAAGATGCTGTTGTGGATGGAGTTGTTCTGAGCCACATGCTGACCGACATCGGCGAAGCCACACCTGACGCTCTCATCGAGTATCTCGCACAGACTGCCAGGCCAATCACAGGGGCCTTTCATGCCCTATAAGACAATCGACGGCATCACAAGTTCAGTAATCCCCTTCTGTGTCAAGGACGGCATCGTTTTCGTTCTCCTTGGTCAGAGGGGAAAGACGTCGAAGGCCTTCGCGAATGCTTGGGGCCTCGTCGGCGGGTTCCTCGACCCTGGCGCCGAATCACTTGAACAATGCGCCGCGCGTGAACTCAAAGAAGAGACGGGACTTGAAGTTCCACCCGATTTCATGAAGCTCGTCACCGTCCAATCAGACCCGAAGCGCGACCCGCGTGGCCAGATTATCGACACCGTCTGGTCGACCCGAATTCCATCCCAACTTCCGGCTGAGGCTTCGGATGACCTTCAACAAGTCGCTTGGCGCCCGCTCAGCCACGCTCTCACCATGAATTTGGCCTTCGATCATCAGAGTTCACTTCAACGGTTCGCTGAGATCGAAGGATTCCTCCGTAGTTCCTAAAACAATCGAGTGGTTCGTTACCCTCAAAGGCCTCCAAATCGTGCACACTTCAGAGCTGCGGCGCGTACAGTTGAACGCTCTGGTCTTAATTGACGAGACTCACAGCCTCTTATCGGTACACGAGCGGCAGTAATCCTCTGATAAGTTCTGCGCCCCCCGCAGACTTAGGAGGCGAGCAACAGTAGGTCGGCAGATGAGCTAAACAGCACAGCCAGATATGCCTATGATTCCTGATAATTCAGAGTGTCTCGATTGTGGAGCGGTAATTTCCTATGCGATCGCTCCGATCGTTGATTCCGCTACTGACGTGAACTCCAATGGATACTATTCGCACAGAGCGATTGATAACGGAGACATTCCCTCGAAATTCGACCTTCCGTATGCGGAGCTCTCACTTCCAATTAGCACATGGCGCTTGGCAGGGTGATTCATGATCAATGTAGTCGAAACGTCCACCCTTTCCGTGACAAGCCCTCACCTCGCCTGCTTCCGCTTAGCGCCGGCTATGCCCCCCTCTTCATCGACAACACACCCATGTTCGTTGCTCGCAGAGCGCCTGGAGATGCGAAGCATTCTTCATGTAGATTACGAGTCCACCGGCACCGAACTCACTTCAACCGGATTGCAGTCGAACGACCCAACCTAGCCGCGTTACCAGCTCGAAAAGGAGATTCAGAAATGTCGACCGACATACTCACGACCGAGGATTTACTCCACGAAACGCCCGAAGCAATCGCTAAAGAGGAGTCGGTGCACGGAGATACGACGCTCTCTCCGGACCTCCTTCGCCGCATGAACGCATACTGGCGTGCGGCGAATTACGTGTCAGTCGGTCAGATTTATCTCTATGAAAATCCTCTGCTGAAGGAACCGCTGAAGCTCGAACACGTGAAGCCATTGGTGGTTTCGCATTGGGGGACAACGCCAGGGCAGAACTTCATCTATGTGCATCTCAACCGGATCATCAAGAAGTACGACTTGAATATGTTTTATGTTGCAGGACCAGGACACGGAGGCCCCGCGATTGTGGGCAACGTGTACCTGGAGGGCACCTGGAGCGAGGTGTATCCGAATGTCACCCAGGATGAAGCCGGTTTGAAGAAGCTGTTCAAACAGTTCTCG